>X287_Common_Brushtail__coassemble_157_pt1 | contig 13509 bp, 8 predicted proteins | sample X287_Common_Brushtail__metabat2_low_PE_001 | metagenome-assembled genome bin X287_Common_Brushtail | reverse complement strand
GATGTATTCGGTACCATCATGCACAAGCTGGCTGACCGCGACGAAAAGGTGGTAGCCATCACTGCGGCAATGGGCGAAGGCACGGGGCTCCGTCGGTTCCGCAACCTTTTTCCGGACCGTTTCTTTGACGTGGGAATCGCGGAAGCGCACGCGGTCACCTTTGCTGCGGGCCGGGCCAAGTCCGGATATAAGCCTGTGGTCGCGATTTATTCATCCTTCCTGCAGCGTGCCTACGACCAGATCCTGCACGATGTCTGCATCCAGAACCTTCCGGTCGTATTCGCAATCGACCGTGCCGGGCTGGTAGGAAGCGATGGGGAGACACATCACGGAGCATTTGATTTGTCCTTTTTGTCTACGATTCCGAATCTGACGATTATGGCTCCGAAGAACAAATGGGAGCTTTCCGATATGATGAAGCATGCGCTCGCACTGGGCAGGCCGGCAGCGGTCCGCTATCCCAAGGGCGAGGCTTACGACGGCCTGAAAGAATTGCGTGCACCCATCGAGCAGGGCAGGAGTGAGGTGCTCTATACCGGAAGCAAAGTAGCACTTTTGGCCGTTGGCAGCATGGTAAAGACGGCTGTCGAGGTCCGTGAGAAGCTGTTGGAACAGGGGATAAACGCTACTGTTGTCAATGCACGTTTCGTGCAGCCGCTGGATTGCGACTGCATCCGCTCCCTCGCGACCAATCATTCGCTTCTGGTCACCATGGAAGAGAATGTATTAAGCGGAGGCTTTGGCGAGCACGTGGCTGATTTTTGTGCAACCGGGCAACTGTCAATGAAAATCATCCATGTTGCATTGCCCAATCAGTTCATCGAGCATGGAAGCGTTGCGGAGTTGAAAGAGAAGCTGGGGCTGGATGCAGGCTCCATCAGCAGGCTTGTACAAGAGCAAATGCATATGCAGGATGGGACGCAAGCCCAGCAAGCGTAGCCTGCGCTTGCCAGGTTGCAAAGCATGCCCTTTGGGTAGGAGCAGGAGGGTCGAAAACAGTAACAATCATACAGGTATAATATGGAAAAAGAAAAAAAAGAAAGATTAGATATACTGGTTGTAAATAACGGCCTTGCCCCTTCCCGCGAAAAGGCCAAGGCGCTCATCATGTCAGGTGAGGTTTTTGTCAATGGCAATCGGGAAGATAAAGCAGGCGCGACCTTTGCTTCAGACGCTCAGATTGAATTGCGCGGCAAAGGCTTAAAATACGTCAGCCGTGGAGGACTGAAGCTGGAAAAGGCAATGAGTGCGTTTTCCCTTTCCATGGAGGGCAAGGTATGCATGGATATTGGCGCATCCACCGGAGGCTTTACTGATTGCATGCTGCAAAATGGAGCTGCAAAGGTGTTCGCCGTGGATGTCGGCTATGGGCAGTTTGCATGGAAGCTGCGTCAGGACCCGCGCGTGGTCTGCATGGAGAAGACGAATATCCGCTACGTAACACCGGAACAGATTGGAGAGCCGCTGGATTTTGCTTCGGTAGATGTGAGCTTTATCTCCTTGACGAAGGTGCTGGGTGTGGCATATGATCTCTTGAAGAACGGCGGGCAGATGGTCTGTCTGATCAAGCCTCAGTTCGAAGCCGGACGCCAGAAGGTGGGCAAGAAGGGCGTCGTGCGTGACCCGAAGGTGCACGAAGAAGTGATTGCATCCGTCCTGTCTTTTGCGACAAAGATTGGATTTGCTGTGGATGCGCTGGACTATTCCCCCATCAAAGGGCCGGAAGGGAATATCGAATACCTGGTGTGTATTCATAAGCCCGCAGCATCCTTAAGCTATGAAAATGAAGAGCTGCCATGCGCTATGAGCGATGAGGAGTTATTGCCGTCTCGCGATGAAGAGCAAACGCTGTTTCATAATGAAGAGCAAGTGCTATTAAATGATGCAATGATAAAAGATGTTGTACACGCCGCGCATACGCAGCTTGGTTCATAATCGTTTTGAATCTTGCTCGCTTCTTTCAGGCCTAATTGCATATTCATGCATATTTTTGTGGAACTAATGTATGAACCAGAATCAGTGGATCAATAGAGGAGGATTATGAGAAATTTTTGTATCATTTCCAATGATATCAAAGACCGCAAGCTGTTTCTGATGCAGGAGCTTGCCGCTTATATTGAGTCAAAAGGCGGCCACGCCATCTGCATCGGCGCCCATGAGGGATCTGAGCGGCGCAGGCTGGACTTCGATGCTTCCGCTATTTCCGAAGATACGGAATGCATTTTGGTCCTCGGCGGAGACGGCACTTTGATTCGTGTTGCTACGCGTCTGGAGCACTGTCCCATTCCAATCGTAGGAATTAATCTGGGCAATCTGGGGTATCTCTGTGAGCTTGACCGTGCGTCAGCTCCGCTTGCCATCGACCGGTTGATGGCAAATGCCTGCAGCATGGAAGATCGGATGATGCTGACAGGCTGCCTGGCGGGCGGCACACAGGCACCAAGCGCACTCAACGACATTGTCATTCACCAAAGCGAGGGAATGTCTCTGATTCGCCTGCAGGTCTCCGTGAATGGCGAGTACCTGACTACGTATGATGCAGACGGCATCATCCTGGCGACGCCGACCGGTTCCACCGGTTATAATATGTCTGCGGGCGGGCCGATCGTAGAGCCGAAGGCACAGATGATATTGCTGACGCCCATCAATGCCCACAGCCTGCGCTCCAAAAGCATCGTCCTCGACGCAAACGACGAGATTGAAATCACCCTGTGCAGCCGCCGGCCGGATGTGACGGAGCATGCCGCAGTAAGCTTTGACGGAGATATCGTCCTTCAACTCGACGCGGGAGATTGCTTCCAGGTACGCAGATCCGAGAATGTGACGAGCATCTGCAAGCTGAATAAAGAGAGCTTCCTGGAGATTATGAGGAAGAAGATGGAGAATTAAGACAAAGGAGTACCTATGCTGGAATCTTTATATGTGAAGAACCTTGCCCTCATAGATGAGGCGAAGGTGGAGTTCGGAGAGGGCTTAAATATCCTTTCCGGCGAAACGGGAGCCGGTAAATCCATCATCATCGGTTCCGTGAACCTGGCACTTGGTGCAAAGGTTCCGAAAGAAATGCTCCGCGACCCTGCAAAGGGTGCGTATGTGGAGCTGCTATTTACCATTACAAATGAGAATACAAGGCAGAAATTAAATGACCTGCTGGACAGTGAATTAGAAGACGATGCAATTGTTTTAAGCCGTAATATCACAGCCAGCCGGTCTGTTTCGCGTGTGAACGGCGAGATGGTCAGTTCCTCCCGCCTGAAGGAGATTTCTGCACTTTTGATTGATATTTACGGACAGAAGGAGCACAATAAGTCCCTGCTGTCGAAAAAGGAGCATCTGGATATCCTGGATGAATACGCGAAAGCAGCCCTTGGTTCTTATAAGGATAAGCTTTTGGATGCTTACCGCGACTACCGCAGGCTTACCGACGAGTATGACCATGCCAATCTGGACACGCAGACGCGCCAGCGTGAGCTGCAGTTCTTAAGTTTTGAGGTCGATGAAATTGAGCAGGCGGGGCTTACCCCCGGCGAGGATGAGCAGCTGGAGCAGGACTATCGCCGCTTCTCGAACAGCAAGAAAATCCTGGAGTCCTTAAATCACGCCAGCGAAGCAACCGGAGGGGAGAATGCTTCCGCATCGGAGCTGGTGAGCATGGCCCTGCGCGAGCTGAATGCGGTATCGGAGTATGACAGCCGAATCGAAGAAATGACCGGTGAACTGGCAGAGATTGAGAACCTGCTGAGCGATTTTAACCATGGAATTACCCATTATATCGATGATGAAGCCTTTGATGAAGAGGCTTTCTATGAGACGCAGAAGCGTCTGGATGAGATTAACCACCTCAAGTCCAAGTATGGCGATTCCATCGAGGCAATTTTGGAGTCATGCGAAGCAAAACAGCAGCGGATTGCGCAATTGTCTGATTATGATGCTTATCTTGCCCATTTGCTTGAGCAGAAAAACGCAGCAAAGGATCGGCTGGCAAAGCTATCTGCCCAGGTCTCCGGGGTGCGTAAACAGGAAGCCCGGAAACTGGAAGCTGCCATCACGCAGGCACTGCTGGATTTGAATTTCCTGGAGGTGCGTTTTTCCATTGATTTTGCCGAAACGGCAGACTTCACTGCAAGCGGAACCGATGATGTGCAGTTTATGATTTCCACGAATCCGGGCGAGCCGCTTCGTCCGCTCGATAAGGTGGCAAGCGGCGGCGAGCTATCCCGAATTATGCTCGCCATCAAGACGGTAATGGCGGAGATGGACGACATCGACACCTTAATTTTCGACGAAATCGACAGCGGCATCAGCGGCCGCACGGCACAGATGGTTGCCCAGAAAATGAATGCGCTGGGGCAATCCCGGCAGATTATCTGCATCACGCATTTGCCGCAGATTGCAGCCATGGCAGACCGGCATTTCCTGATTGAAAAGGGTGTCGCGGACGATGCCACGCATACGAATATTTTCCCACTCGACGAAGAGCAGTCCGCACATGAACTGGCGCGTATGCTCGGCGGCGTAGAGATCACATCAACCGTAATCGAAAACGCCAGGGAGATGCGTGCGCTGGCACGGACGATGAAGCAGGAGAATTCGCATGATTCAGATTAACCAGTGCAGGATACCAATTACATATTCGCTAGAAGAGCGCATGCGTCTGCTGGAACAGAAGATTCGCACGACTCTCCGCATCAAAGATCCGGAGCAATTCACCTGGCAGGTGCACCGGCGTTCCATCGATGCCCGCAAGAAACCGGAGATTGCCTACGTCTATACTCTTTGGGTGCAGACGGAGCAGGAAGAAAAAAAAGTGCGCAGGCTTAAAAATCCGAAGGTACAGCTGGTGAAGGAACGGAATTATCCGGGGAATTTCATAGCGGATATAAGAAATCATACGGACAGGGATAGCCTTGCAAACCAGAATGACAGTGCAGGAGCTTGCAGCCACAAGGACAGCGATATACATGCGAACATGGGTGAATGCATAGATACACATAGTCTTGAAAGTACAATGGTAAAGCCACCCATCTTGACAAAACTCGATAACCGTATACCTCCCATCATCATCGGTGCCGGACCGGCCGGGCTTTTTGCCGCATATTTGCTGACGGAATGCGGTTGCCCACCGATTGTTTTAGACCGGGGCAAGCCCATTGCGAAACGCCGTGCGGACGTGGATTTATTTTGGCGCACCGGTATCCTTGACCCAAATTCCAACGTGCTCTTCGGCGAGGGAGGCGCCGGGACATTTTCGGATGGAAAGCTGAACACTTCAGATAAGGATAAGACTGGGCGCATTGCGTATGTCCTTGAGACCTTTGCCCATTTTGGAGCGCCCGGCGAGATTATATATGGGCAAAAGCCGCATATCGGAACAGATGTGCTCGCAGAAGTCATTAGCTCCATGCGGCAATACCTGGAGGATAAGGGCTGCCGCTTCGAATTCGAAACAACCGTTAATGATCTTTGCGCGGAAAATGGCAGGCTGCAGCAGCTCCTGTGCACTTCAAAAGGAACGCAGCGTGTGTTTCCGGTAAGCAACGTGGTACTGGCGATCGGGCATAGCAGCCGGGACACCTTTCAGATGCTCGAGCAGCGCGGCGTTCCTATGGAAGCGAAGAATTTCGCAGTGGGATTTCGTGTGGAGCATCCGCAGAAAATGACAGACGAGGCATTGTACGGCAGGGAAAATATCGGGAAACTGCCGGCCGCACCTTATAAACTGACTTCGAATTTTCCGAACGGCAGAAGTGTGTACTCGTTCTGTATGTGTCCGGGCGGCTACGTGGTGAATGCGTCTTCACAGGCACATCAGACTGTCGTAAATGGCATGAGCTATGCCTCCAGAGACGGGGCGAATGCCAACAGCGCGATTGTGGTCTCCGTAACTGGGAAGGATTTCTACAGGAATCAGGCCGCAGCCGGCAGCGATTACCGAAACGCCCATACAGGGAATTTTTTACAACAGGAAAGCCGGGAGGAAGTGATGCGCAAGAGTTCCGCTATTGTAAACCCTCTCGCAGGAATGTACTATCAGATGGAGCTGGAAGAGGCGGCGTATCGCCTGGGCGGCGGCGCGATTCCGCAGCAGCTCTATGGGGATTTCCGGCAGCGAACGGATTCCCATGCCTACGGCGATTTTGAATCCCAGACAAAGGGCACCAGAACCTTCGCAAATTTACGCGGGATCCTCAGCGAAGAGATGGAGCAGGCTTTTCTGAATGGGATGGAGCATTTCGCCCATATTATACCGGGATTCGACCGGACGGATGCCATCCTTTCCGGTGTGGAAAGCCGCACCTCATCACCGGTGCGGATCCTACGCGATGAAAAGCTCCAAAGCCCAATGGCACAGGGGCTCTATCCCTGTGGGGAAGGCGCAGGGTACGCAGGCGGAATTGTATCAGCGGCTGTGGATGGGCTGCGCGTGGCAGAAGCTATCCTAAAAAGCCACAAGTCATGCAGCAGCGTATAAACAGGTCATGTCCTGCGGGTAGGCGAAGGGCTTTCGGGCACTCACATCACTTTCTCATAGTCTGCGCGGCTACAATGAAAGCCCATGCATCCATGCCATCAGGCGCAGGATGAATAGCCGCTTTCATATATACATAGCTAAGGGCGCAGGCCTGCTGAAATGTAACAAGACTTTTACATAAGATACAGGAGGGAAACATGCAGGATTTATCTCCGATGATGCAGCATTACCTGCAAATGAAAGAAGAATACAAGGATTGCATCCTTTTTTACCGTCTCGGCGATTTCTACGAGATGTTTTTTGACGATGCGAAAACCGTATCACGGGAGCTGGAGCTGACGCTGACCGGCAGGAACTGCGGGCTAGAGGAACGTGCACCGATGTGCGGCGTACCGTTCCACGCGGCGGACAGCTACATCAGCCGCCTGGTAGAGAAGGGCTACAAGGTCGCCATCTGCGAGCAGCTTGAGGATCCGAAGACTGCCAAGGGCATGGTCAAGCGCGATGTCATCCGCATTGTGACCCCCGGAACGAAAACGGATATGGAAAGCCTCGACGCGCAGCGCAACAATTACCTGATGTGCATAGTCTGCACTGATAACCGCTATGGGATTTCCACGGCGGATATTACGACGGGCGATTATTTCGTGACGGAGGTGGATGCGGAGCGCAAGCTGACCGATGAAATCAACCGGTTCATGCCGTCGGAGATTATCTGCAACTCTTCTTTCCTGCTCAGCGGATATGATGTGGATGATCTGAAGACCCGCCTGAATATTGCGGTTTCCGCGCTGGATGACTGGTATTTTGGGGACGAGCTTGCGGAGGAGACTTTGCTTTCGCATTTTAAGGTCCGGACATTGGAAGCGCTTGGCCTGGCAGATTATGACTGCGGCACGATTGCAGCAGGGGCACTTCTGAAATACTTATATGAGACCCAGAAGAATTCCCTGGCGAACCTTCTGGCGATCCATCCGTATTCAATTGGGAAATATATGATGATTGACAGCTCCACGCGGCGCAATCTGGAGCTCGTGGAGACACTGCGCGAGAAGCAGAAGCGTGGCTCGCTGCTCTGGGTGCTTGACCGCACGAAGACCGCGATGGGAGCACGCCTGCTGCGCAGCTACGTGGAACAGCCGCTGATTGATAAGGAAGAGATTATCAAACGCCAGAAACTGATTGCGGCCATTAATGAACAGGCCATTACCAGAGAGGAGATTCGGGAATATCTGACCCCGATTTACGATCTGGAGCGTTTGATTACGCGCATCACCTATCAGTCTGCGAATCCACGTGATTTGCTTGCTTTTAAGAATTCCATCGGCATGCTCCCGCCGATTAAGAACCTGGTAGCGGAATTGACCCAAGACGGCGAACTGGCTTGTGAACCCGAAGGTCTGTTTATGGAAGATGGTGAACTGGTCCATGGACCAGACAGCAGCCCAGCTGCGGAAAATGGCAAGCCGGCCCACAAACCAGACAGCCTGGCAGCGGAAATCGAAGAGCTGCTCGATGGGCTCGAAGACCTCTATGCGCTGCTGGATGCTTCCATCGCAGAGGAACCGCCGGTGTCGGTGCGTGAAGGAGATATCATCAAGAGCGGCTACAATGAGGAGGTAGACAGGCTCAGGAAGGCCAAGACCGAGGGCAAGAGCTGGCTGGCAGACCTGGAGGCAAAAGAGCGCGAAAAGACCGGAATCAAGAACCTCCGCATCAAGTATAACAAGGTCTTCGGCTACTACCTGGAGGTGACGAATTCCTTCAAGGATCAGGTGCCGGATTACTATATGCGCAAGCAGACCCTGACGAATGCCGAGCGTTACATCACGCCAGAGCTTAAAGAGCTGGAAGATACGATATTAGGAGCACAGGATCGCCTGGTTTCTTTGGAGTACGACCTGTTCTGCGAGGTCCGTGATAAAATCGGTGCCGAGGTTGGCCGTGTCCAGTCGGCAGCGAAAGGGATTGCCATGCTTGATGCGTTCGTATCCCTTGCGGTCGTTGCCGAGCAGAATCGCTACGTCTGCCCGAAAATCAACGAGAAAGGCATCATTGACATCAAGGGCGGCCGCCATCCGGTCGTTGAGAAGATGATCAAAAACGAGCTGTTTATTGACAATGATGCCTATCTGGACAATGGCAAGAACCGGATTTCCATCATTACCGGTCCGAATATGGCCGGCAAATCCACCTTCATGCGCCAGACTGCGCTCATCGTACTGATGGAACAGATTGGAAGCTTCGTCCCTGCAGTTTCGGCAAATATCGGAATTGTCGACCGCATTTTTACGCGTGTGGGAGCGTCTGATGACCTGGCTTCCGGCCAGAGCACCTTCATGGTGGAGATGAACGAAGTGCGAACATCCTGCGCAATGCGACCCGCAATTCGCTGCTGATTCTGGATGAAATTGGTCGCGGCACCAGCACCTTTGACGGCTTAAGCATCGCCTGGGCAGTCGTGGAGCATATCAGCAATCCGAAGCTCCTTGGAGCAAAGACCCTGTTTGCGACACATTACCACGAGCTGACCGAGCTGGAGGGGAAGCTGGACAATGTACATAATTACTGCATTGCCGTCAAGGAGAAGAACGATGACATCGTCTTCCTGCGCAAAATAATAAGGGGCGGCGCAGACCGAAGCTACGGCATCCAGGTGGCAAAAATGGCAGGACTGCCGGAATCCGTCGTCAGCCGGGCGAAGGAAATCCTAGGCGAACTGATTGCCAATGATATCTCGGACATCGCCAAGAGCATTACGGTAGAGACCGGGCAGACCAAAAAGGCGAAGCGCAAGCAGCCCGATGAGATGGATCTGGCGCAGATTTCCATGTTCGACGCGGTAAAGGATGACGATATCATCGAAGAACTTCGCAATGTGGATATTTCTACCATGACGCCGCTCGAAGCACTCAATAAGCTCAACGAGCTGCAGAGCAAGGTAAAGAACCGATGGTAAATACTTACAAGTTACACTTGACCAAAGTGACGCTGTCTGGCACATCTGCTTTGCCATTATAAATCGCGCTTCCACATGGGAAAAGCGGCAAATAACGATATACTATTAGTACGGACGTAGAAATTAGCACAAGGAAAATAATGATATGTCAAGCATTAAATTATTAAGCCAGGATACCATAGATAAGATTGCCGCCGGCGAGGTGGTGGAACGCCCCAGCTCCGTGGTGAAGGAACTGATTGAAAACGCCATGGATGCAGGTGCGACGGCGATTACTGCCGAAATTAAGGAGGGTGGGATTTCCTTCATCCGCATTACGGACAATGGCTCCGGCATTGCACATGATGAGATTGGGACCGCGTTTTTGCGCCATTCGACAAGCAAAATCAGCTCTGTCGAGGATCTGCTTTCCGTGCGTTCCCTGGGCTTCCGTGGTGAGGCACTGTCGAGCATCGCGGCCGTTTCGCGCGTCGAGATTATCACAAAAATATCAGAAGAGCTGATGGGAAGCCGCTACGTGATAGAGGGTTCGAAGGAACTGGCCTTTGAAGACGTAGGAGCACCGGATGGCACGACGTTTTTGGTTAAGGACCTTTTCTATAATACCCCCGCACGGCGCAAGTTCCTCAAAACCACGCACACGGAGGGCAGCTACGTGGCGGATCTGGTGGAGAAGCTGGCACTTTCCCATCCGGATATCTCGTTTAAATTTATCAACAATAACCAGACGAAGCTGCACACCTCCGGCAACGGAAACACAAAGGATTTGATTTACCATATCTATGGAAGGGATATTGCAGCTTCCCTGATTGAGGTCGATTACCAATGCGGCCTGTTTTCCGTAACCGGATTCATCGGGAAACCAGTGGTCACGCGCGGCAACCGCAACTATGAGAATTATTTCATCAATGGCCGCTATGTAAAAAGCAGCCTGATTGCCCGCGCGATTGAAGAGGCGTACAAAAACTTCATCATGCAGCACCAGTATCCGTTCACCGTGCTGTATTTTACCTTTGACAGCGCACTTTTGGATGTCAATGTCCATCCCTCGAAGATGGAGCTGCGCTTCGAGCGGCAGCAGGAGATTTACCAGGCGCTTGTGGATGCGCTCTTTGCGCTCCTGTCAAAGCGGGATATCATTCCGCGCGTACCGGTCACGGAAGAAAAGACGAAGGGATCTGTGCGAGAGTGGAAAGAGCCGGTGCCGGAGCCGTTCGAGAAGAGAAGAATCAACGATGTGTGCGCTGTGCCGCAGCCTCCGGTATCACAACATGACGTGGACGCATTAGCTTCTGCACAAAAGAATCCAGCCGATACAGGCAAGGATGCATCCGGTTTGGCACCGAAGAATCCAACCGGTACTGACATGGGAAAAAACGGAACTGTATCATATACCCAGAATGATTCTCCTTTTCCTCAGTCCCCGCGTAAATTTGCACCGGGAGTTTCGGAGGATACACTTGCTTATAAGGCCTCGCGAAGCCGGAACAATACAGATACATCGACAGCACAACGTTCCGATGCATCCACAGGGGATTTCGCAGCTTCAACAGGTGGTTCACCAGGATTTACGGATGCTGGAAGCTCTCATTCCGGCATACAATATGGTTCTGCGCCAAATTATCCTTCTGGTACGCATCGTGCTGTGGGAGTGCAGAATCTTCCGGAGGAGCTGCTTGGGGTTCCACGCGACCTGCAGACTGTGTCACAGAGCTCTGAATTGCAGAATCGCACTCCGCAGGATTCTGGATTGCAGAACCCAACGGATAAACTAGATGGCCTGTCCTATGAAGAGGTGACGCTTGGCTCCCTCTCTTCGGACTTTATGTCCCAGCAGGCGCGTAAGAAGCACCGCATCATTGGCCAGCTTTTCGACACCTACTGGCTGGTGGAGTATGAGCAGCAGCTTTACATCATCGACCAGCATGCGGCGCATGAGAAGGTGCTCTATGAGCGCATGATGGCTCGGCTTTCCGAGAAAGAATTCACCTCCCAGATGATCAGCCCGCCCATCATCCTCTCGCTGGATGCGAGGGAAGAGGAGATGCTTGAAGCGCATCGGGAGCAGATTGAACGATTCGGCTACGAAGTGGAGCCGTTCGGCGGCAGGGAATACATGATCAGCGCTGTTCCTGACAATCTCTATCAGATTGATATGAAGGACCTGTTCATCGAGATGCTCGATGATTTTGCGAACATGAGCGGCAAGGAAACGCCCCAGCTGATTCTGGAGAAGGTCGCCTCCATGTCCTGCAAGGCAGCAGTGAAGGGCAATAACCGGCTGAGTTTTCAGGAAGCGGACGCGCTCATCGCAGAGCTGCTCACTTTGGACAACCCTTATAACTGTCCGCATGGACGGCCGACCATTATCGCGATGACGAAATATGAGCTGGAGAAGAAATTCAAGCGGATAGTATAGATGATGCAGCAGACCAAGGCGCAATCTTATGTATATCTGTGTATCGTTACTTAAATTAGCTGATACCGGGCGCCTGGGCTTTTTGACCTGTGATAATGGGAAAACTGTCTGGCAAAATATGCCCAATCAATTTCGGATGGGTACTTGTAAAAAATGAATTGGACGAAATAATATGGAAGAAACAAGTGATGTACTATCCAACAAAATAGAAGGAGAAGTTCGACCTCCCCTCATCATCATCGCTGGTCCGACTGCTGCAGGCAAGACGGCACTGTCCATCGCGCTCGCAAAGCAGATAAACGGCTCCGTGATTTCGGCGGATTCCATGCAGGTGTATAAGCATATGGACATCGGCTCTGCGAAGATTACACCGGAGGAAATGCAGGGCATTCCGCATTACCTCATTGATGAATTGGAGCCGGACGAGGATTTCAACATCTACCGCTTCAGCGAAATGGCCAATGCCGCACTGGAGGATATTTACGCATGCGGACGTATCCCGATTGTTGTGGGTGGGACAGGCTTTTACATCCGCTCATTGCTGTACCATACGCAGTTTGAAGAGGAGCGGATTGCGCCGGAATACCGCCGGCAGATGGAAGACTATGCCGAGAAATATGGCAATCACGCGCTTCATGAGAAGTTAAAAGAGATTGATCCGGAATCCTACGAAGGTATTCACGAAAACAACCGCAAGCGGGTCATCCGAGCGTTGGAATTTTACGAATTAACGGGACAGACGATATCCGAGCACAATCGCTTCGAGCGCAGCCGTTCCTCGCCGTACAACTACGCCTATTTTGTCCTGACCGATATACGCGAGAGGATTTATGAGCGGATTGACCGCCGCGTGGACGCAATGATGGAAGCAGGGCTTTTGGATGAAGTGAGCCGTTTGTCCCAAATGGGCTGCAAACGTGGCATGGTCTCCATGCAGGGTCTCGGCTACAAGGAACTGCTTGACTATCTCGACGGCAACTGCACTCTTGACGAAGCCATCTACCGCATCAAACGCGATACCCGCCACTTTGCCAAGCGGCAGCTGACCTGGTTTCGCGCCGAACCTGACTGCATCTGGCTCAACCGCAGTGAATACGGAGGGGACGAGGCACTTATGTTGGGGGATATGCTACAGAAGTTGAAAGACAGAAATGTACTTTGAATATCGTACCCTTTTACCATATAAATCAAATAGGAAGGAATGTTTACCTGTGAATCAGAAATTACAACAACAATACTTGCGTGCCGGCATCTCCCCGGAGGTGCTTTCTTTTGCCGGACAAATCGAAAAGGACCTTGCCCCACGCTTTGCTGCCATTGATGAAATGGCGGAATACAACCAGATGAAGGTAATCCGCGCCATGCAGGACAGTAAGGTCAGCGCGGAGTGCTTCCAGGGCACGAGCGGTTACGGCTACAATGACCTGGGAAGGGAGACCCTCGAAGCCGTTTACGCAGACCTGTTTCATGGAGAGGACGCACTGGTCCGCCCGCAGATTACCTGCGGCACGCATGCGCTCGCCCTTGCGCTCATGTCGAACCTGCGCCCCGGCGATGAGCTGCTGTCTCCGGTGGGCAAGCCATACGACACGCTCGAAGAGGTCATCGGTATCAGCCCGTCGCGCGGCAGCCTGGCCGAATATGGCATCACCTATGCGC
>X287_Common_Brushtail__coassemble_154_pt1 | contig 13701 bp, 12 predicted proteins | sample X287_Common_Brushtail__metabat2_low_PE_001 | metagenome-assembled genome bin X287_Common_Brushtail | reverse complement strand
TACTATTCATGGGGTGGGCTTATACACCACATGTGCCTATAAGCCCACCCCATGAATAGTAACGTTTTTAGGTGAAAAATTTGACTTTTTCGAGTAAAAATATTTGACGTACCGATTCTTACGCGTTATAATAAGCCTTACTATAAAAGTCCAAGAGTTCAAGCCGTAAGGCGTAGAACGATTTGCAAAGCATGCCCTGCGGGTAGGCAACTTTTATGTATGCATTGCATATTGTAAACGGACCTGCTAAGCAAAACGGAATTGCGTTTTTAATCGGCTCAGAGGTGCATACAGGGTAGATGAAGGAGTAAGAGATTAGATATGGTTAAAGTTGTAAAATTCGGCGGCAGCTCGCTTGCGAGTGCGGAGCAGTTCGCCAAGACCGGCAATATCATTCGCGCGGATGAATCCCGCAAATACGTTGTGCCAAGCGCACCGGGCAAGCGCAACGCAAAGGATACGAAGGTTACGGATATGCTTTACGACTGCTACGACCTGGCGGAAGCAGAGGAAGATTTCCGCATTCCGATGATGAAGATTAAGGACCGCTATGATTCGATTATCAATGGTTTGAATCTGCGTATTTCACTGGATGCAGAGTTTCGTACCATTACCGATAATTTCAAGGCGAAGATTGGACGCGAATACGCAGCTTCACGCGGAGAATACTTAAACGGACTCGTGATGGCGGCATATCTGGATTATACATTTATTGATGCTGCTGAGGTTATCGTCTTTGACAAGGATGGTAATTTTGATGCGGATAAGACGGATAAGGTTTTGAGCAAGCGGCTGGCGAAATGCGATAAGGCCGTGATTCCGGGCTTCTATGGCGCGGATTCCACCGGTACTGTCCACACATTCTCGCGCGGCGGCTCTGATATTACGGGCTCGATTGTCGCGAAGGCATGTCATGCCAGTGTCTATGAGAACTGGACCGATGTGTCCGGCTGCCTTGTAGCAGACCCACGCATCGTGGAGGACCCGGTTCCGATTAAGATTGTCACCTATCAGGAGCTGCGCGAGCTGTCCTACATGGGCGCATCTGTGCTGCATGAGGATGCTGTATTCCCGGTACGCAAGGCGGGCATCCCGATTAATATTCGCAACACGAACGACCCGGAAGCACCGGGTACCATGATTGTGGCTACTACATGCCAGTCTTCCGATTATACGATTACCGGAATCGCAGGCAAGAAGGGCTTCGTTGCAGTCAATATCGAGAAGGATATGATGAATTCCGAGGTTGGCTTCTGCCGTAAGGCGCTGCAGGCTTTTGAAGATAACGGAATCTCCATCGAGCATATGCCGTCCGGCATTGATACGATGACCGTATTCGTGCATCAGGCCGAGTTCGAAGGCAAAGAGCAGCAGGTCATCAGCGCGATTCGCCGTCTGGCGAAGCCGGAGGTCATCGACCTGGAGAACAATCTGGCGCTGATTGCCGTCGTTGGACGTGGCATGAAGTCCACACGCGGAACTGCAGGACGGATTTTCTCCGCGCTGGCACACGCGAATGTCAATGTCCGCATGATTGACCAGGGGTCTTCCGAGCTGAATATCATCATTGGGGTCAGCAATGATGACTTTGAAGCCGCAATTCGGGCGATTTATGATATATTTGTGATTACGAGACTATAGTCCTTACCAGCGAGATGAGGTCATACCGTATAAGCAATTCAATTGATATATTAAGATGACACCATGGAATGTTTTGCACGAAGAAATCCTGTGACATCATCGAAGCCAAAATTTGTAATCCAGGTATTATTAGGATTGCATGAAAAGTCAGTGGTATCATGGTACTAATAACTTTGCTCTGATATCATTAAGGAATAACGACAAATAAATATGATATTATTAGGAAAGCCACCGTATCGCGGTGGCTTTCCTGCTTTTTTTGCCAGTTTTACTCTTCCCCCAGCACCACCGGCTGCAGCTGCTTTCCCACCACTGCCATCTCGATGGTCTCCGGCAGCAGTTCCATATGCGCAATCATGGAGTTGGGCTTGCTCCTGTGGTTATCCTGCGCGAAGGGCACGAAATAAATCTGCTTCATATTCATCAGCCGTCCGATATTCTGGAAGCTGATGCCCAGCGCGTCATTCGTCGAAATCGCCACGACGAGAGGCTTCCCATTTCTCATATGTGCCTTGGCTGCCATCAGCACCGGCGTATCGGTGATGCCGTTGCTGAGCTTCGCGCAGGAATTGCCGGTGCAGGGCGCGATGACCATCACGTCCAAATAATTATTCGGCCCGATGGGCTCCGCCTCCGGAATCGTCCGGATTCCTTCGCTGCCTGTAATGCTGCAGATTCCTTCTACGAATTCCTTCGCCCCGCCGAAGTGGGTATCCAGCTTTTGTGTATGATATGAGAAAATCGGAATCACCTTTGCGCCCGATGCCACCAGCCGCTCCACCTGTTTACGCGTTTTGGAAAAGGTGCAAAAGGAGCCGGTTATGCCATATCCGATCGTAAGATTTGATAAATCCATAGCTTCTCCCCCGTGCATTTTCTTGCGGAATGCGTTTTCCGGGCAATGGCATCCGACAGCACTTTCGCGCTGCTCTTCGGCGTGTAGGCAGCCGGAAGGCTCAGCGCTGGAGTCACGGTAATTCCGTATTCGCGGGCAGCCGCAATATCACAGCCGCCGGGCGATGAGGCGATATCCAAAATCAGAATGTCACTCTGCATCTCCCGGAACATCCGCTCGGTCACCACACAGGCTGGAACCGTATTGATCGGCGTGCCCGCCGCGCAGGCTTCCTGTGGCCCACAGGTAAAATCAAGCGCCACGTACCCATCCTCCCGCGCTTCCTTCCGCGCGTATTTGCTGCGGGCCAGGATCGTAATCTTCGCGCCCAGCGCAGCCAGCCGCGCTGCCGCAGCCCTCGCACAGCGCCCGAATCCGGTAATGAGAATTTTCTGCCCATCCACCGACCAGGGGCTTCGCCGGATCACCTCCGCCACAACGCCTTCCGCCGTAATCTGCGCATTCTCAAGGGCAACCTCCTCATCCTCCATCAAATCCTCGTATGCAATACCGCGACAGGCAAAATCATGCTTCCATTCATCCGAAAACCGTCCACCGAACACCAGCTGTGCCTCCGTAAGCGATGCGCGGATGCGTGAAACATCCAGCCGGTAATCATTCATCTTCGATACCGGTGTCGGGAAGATGACGCAGTCCGCCGTGCGCACCAGGTCCTCACAACTATCCAGCCGCAGCAAATCCGATATTTGCGATTGCGTGATGCTCGCAGTTGGCTGTGACAGCGCGATACCTGCGGTCGGTTGCGCCAGCCGTTCCATGTGAGAGGCATCCCCGCAGTTCATCTGCATCAGTTCCGTCTCCCGAATCACACGTCGATTCCTCCCCAGAAATTCCGATATATATAATTGCCTTTGATCCGTTACAAATACTACACTATGCCGTTCCATAAAAAACGCTCCCTTCCATATATAATATGAAAGAGAGCCGATTTTTGTTACTTTCATTATAAGGGATTACCTCATCTTGCTAGATGTGTAGAGCATATGCAACATTAGGTGAAAAACACTACTTTGCACATCTATGTACATAAAAATCAATCCATAGTCTGCATTTAATGCTTTTTGATCTGCCCTATTGATTCAGACTGGCGGGTTTTGTTAAATTCGTTATGAAAAGTATTAGTTCGCCTGCTGTGCCGCTCTGGCTTCCAGGCATGCTTTCGCAAGCTGGTCTCCGCAGGAAGTGCCCTTCATGCCACACTGCACACCGCCAATTCTGCGCACGACCTCATCCACAGTCATGCCCTCAACCAGGCGGGGGATTGCCTTGAGATTGCCATTACAGCCACCGGTGAATTTCACGTCCTTTACCACATCACCATCCAGCTCCACCTCAATGAGTGTAGAGCAGGTACCCTTTGTCTTATATAAGTACGACATACGATTGCCTCCTTCGCAGTTATATTAGTCAGTATTATAATGGTTTCCATTATAAAATACAAGCTTTTTATTTTGTCTTGTCTTTGGTTATTTGTGTTGCTTCTTGTTGGATGAAGGAGTTACAACTTTGCAGGATGTGGATAAGTGTGATACTAATAAATCGTTGCTGAACGTATAGTAGAGAATAAAAGCAATAAATGAATCATATTTTTTGATATTTAGATGATTTTTTTCTTGTAATTACGCCTGTTTTAGTATACAATAGGTGAGGTGTGGGTTTACGAGGCATATGCGATGAAATGAAACACAATGTAAGCTTTTGTGCATGCTTTGCAGGCATCACCACGTATACAAGCCAATTGCTACTTAAGTGCGACTGCCGATGACGGCTGGTCCTGCTTATCCTGCAATTGTCAAAATACTTTATATTTATAGAAAAGGAGATAGAAACTATGAGCTATGTTGATGAGGTACTCGCTAAGGTTAAGGCGAAGAATGCTTCTGAGCCGGAGTTTCTGCAGGCAGTTGAGGAAGTTCTCGAGTCCCTGCGTCCGGTGATTGATGCGAACGAGGCGGTTTATCGCAAGGAAGCACTCCTGGAGCGTCTGTGTGAGCCGGACAGGCAGTTTAAGTTCCGTGTGCCGTGGGTAGATGACAATGGCCAGGTTCAGGTGAACACGGGATACCGCGTACAGTTTAATAACGCGATTGGACCGTACAAGGGCGGCCTTCGTCTGCATCCGTCGGTTAATATCGGTATTATTAAGTTCCTGGGATTCGAGCAGATCTTCAAGAACTCTCTGACCGGACTTCCGATTGGCGGTGGCAAGGGTGGTTCTGATTTCGATCCGAAGGGCAAGTCAGACCGCGAGGTTATGGCATTCTGCCAGAGCTTCATGACAGAGCTCTGCAAGTATATCGGCGCTGATGTAGACGTTCCGGCTGGTGATATCGGAACGGGCGCAAGAGAGATTGGTTATATGTTTGGCCAGTACAAGAGAATCCGCGGCTCCTATGAGGGCGTTCTGACAGGCAAGGGCCTGACCTATGGTGGTTCCCTGGCACGTACTGAGGCTACCGGTTATGGTCTGCTGTACATCACACAGGAACTGATGAAGGATCACGGCGAGTCTATGGAAGGCAAGACCTGCGTAGTTTCCGGTGCAGGTAATGTTGCAATTTACGCAATCCAGAAGGCTCAGCAGATGGGTGCGAAGGTTGTGACCTGCTCTGATTCTACGGGCTGGATTTATGATCCGGAAGGTATCGATGTGGCTCTGCTTCAGGATATCAAGGAAGTACGTCGTGCACGTCTGACCGAGTATGCGGCAGCAAAGCCGAGCGCAGAGTACCATGAGGGACGCGGCGTATGGCAGATCAAGTGCGACATCGCTCTTCCGTGCGCAACGCAGAACGAGCTGGGCATCGAGGATGCGAAGCTTCTGGTTGCAAATGGCTGCAAGGCTGTATGCGAGGGCGCGAACATGCCGACCACGATTGAGGCTACCAAGTATCTGCAGGCGAACGGTGTATGGTTCATCGGCGGCAAGGCTGCAAATGCAGGCGGCGTAGCAACATCCGCACTTGAGATGTCCCAGAACTCCGAGAGACTGAGCTGGACATTCGAGGAGGTTGACTCCAAGCTGCAGCAGATCATGGTGAACATCTACCACAACATCAACGACGCTGCAAAGCGCTATGGTGTAGAGGGCGACTATGTGGCAGGTGCGAATATCGCAGGCTTCGAGAAGGTTGCGAACGCAATGCTGGCACAGGGTGTTTGCTAATCAGATTTTCATTTCGCAGAGTATTGTGAATCATAACAAATAAAAAGGAGCCAGGCATTTACATATAATGTCTGGCTCCTTTTGTCGATGAGACAGGAATTATCTTTTCCTGCCAGTGACTTCCTGTAATTTCTATCAGATTTCAGCATTCAGGAGGAAAAATAATATATACATATCTTTTACCGACTGTTTACTTTCCAAAGGTTACAGACTTTACATGCCCCCTTTATGATTTTCCCATCACATCAAAAAACAAATTGCAATGATGTGGAAGTTACGAAGACATTTCGAGCATGCAAAAACGATTCGGCAAGGCATAGGAAGGTGTTTTCGGGGTGGCTGAAAAAAGAATAGAAGCGGTCACCTGCATAGTTTATTTTCCAGTAGGGAAAAAGGAGGAGAAACAAGATGAAAAACAGGACAAGAAAGCTTATGGCGATGGTTCTGGCAGCAACGATGGCGGTTTCCGGGCTTACGGCCTGCGGAACAAGTGCAAGCGATTCTGAGGGCAGCAGCACGACGAGCGAGAGCGAGGCAAGCAGCACGGCAGATGCCCAGAGCGAAGACAGCAACGCATCCAGCGAGGCGAGCAGCACGGATTTGAGCGGTACGATTCAGCTGGATGGTTCCACTTCCATGCAGAAGGTTGCGGCTGCACTTCAGGAAGCATTCATGGAGAAGTATCCAAATGTTACCGTAAACGTTGAGTATTCCGGTTCCGGTACAGGTATTGCGAACCTGATTGCGGGCACGGTTGATATCGGTAACTCGTCCCGTTCTCTGAAGGATGAGGAGACGGAAGAGGGTGCGGTAGAGAATGTGATTGCAATTGATGGTATTGCTGTTATCGTAAATACCGCGAACACCCTTACCAATATCACTTCCGAGGATCTAGCAAAGGTATATACTGGCGAGATTACGAACTGGAGCGAGCTTGGCGGCGCGGATGAGCCGATTGTGGTCATTGGCCGTGAGTCTGGATCCGGTACAAGGAGCGCATTCGAGGAGCTGCTTGAGATTGAGGATGCATGCCAGTATGCACAGGAATTGGATTCTACCGGTTCGGTACTTTCTACCGTAGTTGCAACAGAGGGTGCAATCGGTTATGTATCTCTTGATGTAGTGGATGAGACTGTTGTAGCACTTCAGTTAGATGGTGTAGATGCATCTGAGGAAGAGATCCTTGCAGGCAACTATGCACTTTCAAGACCGTTTGTAATGGCAACCATGGGCGAGATTTCTGAGCAGAGCGAACTGGTTCAGGCGTGGTTCGAGTTTGTAGAGTCGGATGAAGGACAGCAGATCATCTCTGACCTTGGACTGATTCTTCCGCAGTAAATCTTTATGCGCCGCTTCAACATACTGGAAATTCGTGAAAGCGTGATACGGCGCAATCGGAATCCTGAAATAAGGCCTCTGCATATGCAGAGGCGGATGATTCAATGAAAGGAAAGGACTTATGGGAAATCAACAGGCAGCGCCCCTGACCCTTGCGGGGAAAGGGAGTAATAAAGCAAAGACAATCGTGGAAATGATTGCGAAAGTCATCTTCCTGATATGTGCGGCCGTTGCAATTGTTGCAGTATTTTCCATTAGCGTGTACATGATCGTAAGAGGAACCCCGGCCTTCGCAAAGGTCGGGGTTCCCCAGATGTTATTCGGGACCGACTGGTCGCCGACAGCATCCGAGCCCAGTTATGGAATTGCTCTTATTATTTTAAGTTCTATCGTAGGTACGGCAGCGGCCATTCTGATTGGTGTTCCAATCGGACTTCTGACGGCAGTTTTCATCGCGGAGGTTGCGCCGAAGAGACTTGCGGCAATCGTGCAGCCTGCAGTCGAACTGCTTGCGGCGATTCCGTCTGTTATCTATGGACTGCTGGGTTCGATGATTATCTCTCCGATTTTGTATAAGCTGGAAAAGATTATATTTGCAAACTCCACGACGCATAAGTATACGGGCGGATCGAATCTTTTGGCGGCGATTATCGTGCTTGCCGTGATGATCCTGCCGAATGTAATTAACATTACGGTGTCTTCTCTGAAGGCCGTGCAAAGCTCCATCAAATCGGCATCGCTGGCGCTGGGCGCGACGAAAATCCAGACGATTTTCAAGGTTATGATACCCGCTGCTAAATCCGGCATTATGACGGGTGTGGTGCTGGGCATCGGGCGCGCAATCGGAGAGGCAATGGCAGTAAATATGGTGGCTGGCGGCGTGGTAAATATCCCACTTCCGTTCAACTCCGTGTCGTTCCTGACGACAACGATGGTCAGCGGCATGGCTTATTCTTCCGGTACGTACAGGGAGGCGCTTTTCTCCATCGGGCTGGTGCTCTTCATCTTTATCATGATTGTGAACCTTACTATTACGGCGATTGAGAGGAAAGGGGCGAAGGAAGACTGATGGAAAAAAGTATAAGTAAGCAGGGACAGCAGACCGGAAGCCCCATGAGTAAGCAGGGACAGCAGACCAAAAGTCCCATGAATGAACAGGGACAGCAGGCGGGAAGCAGCATCTGTATCCACAGGAGGCGCCCGACCGATATGATTCTGTATGTTTTGATTTATTTATGTGCGGCACTTGCGGTCGGAATGCTCGCAGGAATCATTCTATATGTATTTTACCGGGGCATTAAAATCGTGGACTGGAACTTCCTGACGCAGACGGACAGCGTGCTGAAAGGGACGGTCGGAATCGCGGGAAATATCCTCAATACTCTGTATATCATCGTGATTACGATGCTGATTGCGACGCCGCTTGGCATTGGCGCGGCTATTTACTTAAATGAATACGCAAAGCCCGGACGCCTGGTGTCCCTGATCGAGTTCGCAACAGAGACGCTGGCGGGTATTCCATCCATTATCTTCGGTGTGTTCGGATTCGCGGTTTTCTCGACATTGATTGGTTCGGCTTATTCCATTCTGTCAGGATCGCTTACGATGTCCATCCTGATTTTGCCGCTGATTACGCGAAATACGCAGGAGGCACTCAAGACTGTGCCGGACTCTTACCGCAGCGGCGCGGTTGGGCTGGGTGCCGGGAAATGGCATATGATACGCACGATTCTCTTGCCATCCGCGATGCCGGGCATTATCACGGGCGTTATTCTGGCAATCGGACGAATTGTCGGTGAATCTGCGGCATTAGTGCTGACCGCCGGAAGTGCGTATTTCCTGCCGAGCGGTACACTGGAGTCTTACTGGGACAAAATCACACAGTCTGGCGGTACGCTGACAATTCAGTTGTATCTGAAAGCTACCTATGGCGATTTTGATGAGGCATTCGGCATCGCGTTGGTGCTGCTGGTGATTGTGCTGTTTATCAATTTCCTGACGAAGTGGCTGGCGAAGCGTTTTAATGTGGAGACGCGGGAGTAGCGTTTAAGTTACACTGCTGGAGGGCAGAGAGCGGAAAATCTGGAAATATTGCAAGAAACTGGATAGATTAGCTGCCAGAGAATTAGAGGAGCAAGTATGTCAGATAATGGAAAGAAAACAAAAATAGAAGTGCGTAATTTAAATCTCTACTATGGAGATAACCATGCGCTTAAGGATGTCAGCATGGACATCAAGGAGAAGTCGGTGACGGCCTTTATCGGGCCGTCCGGCTGCGGCAAGTCGACCTTTTTAAAGACTTTGAATCGGATGAATGACCTGATTGACAGTGTTCGTATTGAGGGCACGGTGAAGCTGGATGGTGAAGATATTTACGGTCCGGGCGTGGATACGACGGTGTTGCGCAAGAAGGTCGGCATGGTATTCCAGCAGCCGAACCCGTTTCCGATGAGCATCTACGATAATATCGCTTACGGACCGCGTGTGCATGGCATCCGCGACCGTCATAAGCTGGATGTGATTGTAGAGGAGAGCCTGCGTGGTGCGGCGATTTATGATGAGGTGAAGGACCGCCTGCGTAAGTCGGCACTCGGTCTGTCCGGCGGTCAGCAGCAGCGTATCTGCATCGCGCGTGCGCTTGCTGTGCAGCCGGATGTGCTGCTGATGGATGAGCCGACCTCCGCGCTTGACCCCATTTCAACATCGAAGATTGAGGAGCTGATGGAAGAGCTGAAGAAAAAGTATACGGTTGTGGTGGTTACCCACAATATGCAGCAGGCAGCGCGTGTGTCGGATGATACGGCATTTTTCCTGCTGGGTGAGATGGTGGAGTTCGGGAATACGAAGGATATTTTTGCGTATCCACAGGATAAGCGGACAGAGAATTATATCACAGGGAGGTTCGGTTAATGAGAAGAAAATTCGACGAGCAGCTCTTCACGCTCAACCAGGAGCTGATGCGGATGGCTGCCATGATAGAGGAAAATATCCAGAAGGCCGTGGAGGCGATGGTGAAGCAGGATGTGGAAGCGGCCGCGGAAATCGTGGAAGCGGATGAGAAGGTGGACCGTATGCAGAAGAAAATCGAGCAGATTTGCTTCGAGCTTCTGATGCGCCAGCAGCCGGTGGCGACCGACCTGCGTGTCATTTCATCCACGATGAAGATGGTGACGGATATGGAGCGCGTCGGCGACCACGCGACGGACATCGCGGAAATCACGAAGATGATGGCAGGATCACCCTATCAGGTGAATATGGATACTTTAAAGCAGATGGCATCGGAGTCGATGATGATGCTGATCCACAGCGTGGAATCCTATGTGGAAAAGAGCGCGAAGAAGGCGCAGGATGTCATTGACTACGATGATGTGGTGGATGACCTCTACGTGAAGTTCAAGGATGAAATGATTGCAGAAATCCGTAAAGGCGAGGCAGATGCGGAGCAGGTCGTGGATCTGTTGATTGTGGCGAAGTATTTCGAACGTATCGCGGACCACTCCACGAATATCGGGAAGTGGGTGCTGTTCATGCTGGGCGAGGATAGGTAGGATATAGGTAGTACTCGAAGGGACGCCAGGGCGCATGCTTACGTTGCTTTTCACGGCGCGGGGAGGTTTTTACAGGCATCTGGGGTGTATGGGGGCTTTCAGGACGTCTCCCAGGTTGAAAAAAAATCTATGCCGTATGGATGTGCTTTTCGAGGTACCGAGCGCAATCGACAGGAAAGCCTGTTGCTTTCCCGTCTCGTGCGCTCTCGGAAATCGGTTTTGAGAACCGATTTCCGCCCTCGAAAAGCACATCCATACGGCATGATTTTCTGGTTCAACCTTCCGACTGTCTCTGAAAGTCCCCATACACCCCAGGTGCCTTTGTTAAGTTTTCTTACGCCGTGAGAAGCAACTTAAGTATGCGCCCTGGCTGTGTATTGGCATTTTTTACAGGGAACAGTATAATGAGGTAAACGTTTGTATAAGTCCTATGAAACCTCGACCAGTCATTGGAACAGTTGAAAGGGTGGAGAATTATGGAAGATAATAGTTTATATATGGATTTTGTTTTAAATTTACCTGAATTTTACACAGAGTGGAATTTGGATTTTACAAGAATCTTATATAGTTTATAAAAAGCAGAAAAATTTATGCAACTATCTTTCCAAATGAAGATTTGCGTAAGCCGGACAGATATTTATGCATGTGTGACTGCGAAGGATGTCTTGCATGAAGGAGAGATGTGAACTATAGTACTGCAAAATGAAATGACTAACACTTGCATTATGACGGCAAATTAGGTAGAATGATAACAAAGGTAAATGAGCAAATATGAGAAACAGGAAGGAAGAGGCAGAGTATGGCACTGATTTATATCGTTGAGGATGACAGCAGTATTCGTGAGATTGAGACAATTGCGCTTAAGAATAGTAATTATCTGGTGTGCGATTTTGAGCGTGCGAAGGATTTCTATAAGAAACTGGATGAGATTGTGCCGGATCTGGTGATTCTGGATGTGATGCTGCCGGATGAGAGCGGCTATGATATTGTACGCAAGATTCGCAAGAATCCGGCGACGAAGCATCTGCCGGTGATTATGGTGACGGCGAAGACGGCGGAGATGGATCTGATTCGCGGGCTTGATGGCGGCGCGGATGATTATATGAAGAAGCCGTTTTCTATTATGGAACTGATCAGCCGCGTGAAGGCGCTGCTGCGACGGACGACGGTGGAGGAGGAGACGAAGTTCCTCCAGCTCGAAGAGGTGCTGATGGACAATGAACGTCATGCGGTTCACGTAGGGGATGAACAGGTGGACCTGACCTATAAGGAGTACGAGCTGCTTCGCCTGTTCCTGTCGAATCAGGGCATCGTGATGACGCGAGAGGTGATTATGCGCCATGTGTGGGGGACGGAGTTCGAGGGTGAGTCCCGGACCGTGGATATGCATATCAAGACGCTGCGGCAGAAGCTCGGGGAATCCGGAAAGCGGATTAAGACAATTCGGAATGTGGGATACGTCATGGAATAGGAGAAGGTATGAAGCAGAAAATTAATCTCAGGTTAATCGGAATTGCGATTTTGGCGGTTTTTGCGACCGCCTTTTCGCTTATCTTTGTTTATTATGGGTTGTTCCAAAGGCAGGTGCGCGATGACCTGCGGATGCAGGCGCTTCTTTTGGAGCAGACAGGATTCTTTGATGTGGATGATGTGGAGACAAGTGTTGAGCTTCTGACGGAGCATTACACGGATCAGGATGAGATTTTGCGGTTTACCTGGATTGATGAGAATGGTGATGTGCTTTTCGATAATGATGCGGATGCGACGGAGCTTCCGAATCACGCCGACCGTCCGGAGGTGCAGGATGCAATCGAGGAGGGCAGCGGGGAGAGCGTGCGTAATTCCGATACGATGCACATGAATACCTTTTATTATGCGCTGCTGCTGGACAATAGGACCGTGCTTCGTGTGTCCACGGAGGCCAGGAGCGTGTTCAGCGTGACGGTTACCATGCTTCCGTTTCTGGTGCTGGTGCTGGCGATTGTTATCACGATTTGTGTCATACTGGCAAATTACCTGACCCGGCAGCTGGTCAAGCCGATTGAGGAAATGGCGGAAAATATGGAGGATGTGTCGAATGTGCATGTGTACAAGGAGCTTCTTCCTTTCATGAATATGATCCGGAGCCAGCATGAGAATATTTTGGCGGCGGCGATGAGCAGGCAGGATTTCACGGCAAATGTCTCGCACGAGCTCAAGACTCCGCTAACGGCGATATCCGGATACGCGGAACTGATTGAGAATGGCATGGCAACGCAGGAGCGGCAGGTATATTTCGCGGCGGAGATTCGCAGGAATGCGGAGCGTCTTCTTTCCTTAATTAATGATATCATCAAGCTGTCGGAGCTTGACAGTAAGGACAGCGCCTCCATGGATCAATATGAGGACGTGGATTTGTACGCGCTCGCCGAGAACTGCATGGGCAATCTCCTGGTGCAGGCATCCAAACGCAATATTGAGCTGAATCTGGAAGGGGAAAGCTGCATCGTTCGCGGAAACCGGGATATGCTCGACGAGCTCATTGAGAATCTGTGCCAGAATGCGATTCGTTATAATAATACAGGCGGTTACGTGAAGGTCACCGTTACCGAAGAGCATGCCAGTCCGACTTTGATTGTCGAGGATAACGGAATCGGCATCCCCAAGGAGGACCAGGAGCGCGTCTTCGAGCGGTTCTACCGCGTGGACAAGAGCCGCTCGAAGCAGACCGGCGGCACAGGGCTGGGTCTGGCGATTGTGAAGCATATCGTTGCGCTGCACCACGCCACGATTACGTTGGAGAGCGAGGTCGGGGTGGGGACGAAGATTACGGTGCGGTTCTAGTGCCTCACCTTGTGCCTGATTATTGTAATGTAGATAATCAGGCATTATTATTGTTACTTATTCATCTGCCTCAAATAAATCATCAATCATCTGATTAATCTCTGCAAAATCAATTAACAGGTCACCATCGAAAATCCCTACAGGTATCTTGTCGGTGAATCCGTAAATCGCACTTTGCCCGGAAACAAAGTCATGAACAACAATCCGCCGTCTCACTGGATCAATGGTCCAGTATTCCCGAACACCGGCGTTTTTGTATTTTCGTGATT
>X287_Common_Brushtail__coassemble_151_pt1 | contig 13863 bp, 12 predicted proteins | sample X287_Common_Brushtail__metabat2_low_PE_001 | metagenome-assembled genome bin X287_Common_Brushtail | reverse complement strand
AATCAAGACCTGCCGGACAGCCGTCTACGACCACGCCGATTCCCCTGCCATGCGACTCTCCCCACGTCGTTACCCGAAACAAATTACCATATGATGATCCTGCCATGCTGACACCTCCATTAATGTCTCCATTTATCATCGCTGCAGTGGCAGCTTCCGATAAGCCATATTACTCAAAGTTTGAAGCAGCTGCTCGTAATCTCCAAAATCCAGATGCGCTAACACGCATCTGCCGCTGCTTCGCATACTTTTTCGCCACCTACACCCGATTCACCAGCCCCGCCGAGTACATCCTGCGGAATTCTGTCGGCGTCATGCCGCAGTATTTCTTGAATGCCGTCGAGAAGCTCTGCTCGTCCCAATAGCTGAGATTGTAGGATATTTCTGCGATGGAAGCACTCGTGTTGCACAGCAGAAACTGCGCACGTGCCTGCTTCATGGAAATAATATGCTGTTTTAAGGACACTCCGGTCTTCTCCCGAAAGAGTGTCGTCAGGTATTTCTCATTATAGCCGAAGCGTTCCGCTATATCCTTTACATACAGGCGCTCTCCGATGTGACTTGCAACGTAATCGTTAATGCTCTCAAACAAGGCATTCGTCTTGTCGTTACGCAAATGAAAGGACTTGCGCATCTGGTTCTGAATCTCACAGAGCACCGATGTCGCCAGAAAACCATTTGCCTGCGGATCTGAATAACGCCGCTCCGTGTCCACCAGTCCCTGCATCAGCGTATGTACCCGCTGGCGCGAGCTCAGCGAAGCCTGTTTTGGCAAGGCCACGCAGCCTGTCTTGTATGGCATGCCCTCCGCCGGCAGTCCCATCACATGATATTCTTCCGGATCATGCGCTGTAAAATGCATCCAGTAAAACGCGCAATCCGAGGCCTGGTGCCCATATTGCTGGCAGTCCGGTGTCATCAGGATGTATTCTCCCTCATGCACCTCGTATTCCCCGAAATCATCCGCTATGTAAAGCACCCCACGCTGCACCACCATCAGCTCAAAATCCGACAACCTGCGATGCATATGCATCCAATATGCATCCGGCGCAACAAACAGGCCACCCCAGCGGTACTGGACCGGATAGCGGATATCAATTCTTATTATAATGTTCTCGGAAACTTCCATTTCGATATGCTCCTTTCCGCTTACAACGCAATACCCTGCAGCTCTATTCTTTCCCATCATGCGCTATTCCTCAATGGGGCGAAAGCAAGCTCCTAAGTGATTGGCGACTCCTTTGCCACTTCCTGTATCATTGCCCAATATCCAGGAACCTTACTTATCCCTATGTCTCATGCACTCTCAGAATGTCATACTCCTCCAGCTCCATCCCTAAATCCACGTAGAAGACCTGTTTCGAATGCGGACAGGACGTAATGGGATTGCCCTCTTCATCCGTCATGGCGCGCACTACTGCCGGGATATTCCTGCCATCCGGCTTCATCACCTCTATCGTATCGCCCACACAAAACTTATTGCGCTGCTCCATGCGGTACATGCCATTCTCATGGCGCGAGCCCACGATTCCCAGATAGACATATCCCCTGCTATAGGTATTGGAATCGTAAATCTGCGCAGTCTCATCCGTCCTGCCATAGAAAAACCCCGTCGTAAACTGCCGATATGTGTAGCCGGTTATCTGTTCCGCATACCAGGGCAGATGCGCCTCATACAGCTCGGGTGACTGCAAGTAATCGTCAATTGCCTGGCGATACGTACGCGTCACCACTGCCACATAAAGTGCTGTTTTCATGCGTCCTTCTATCTTAAAGCTGTCGATTCCTGCTTCCATCAGATCCGGGATATGGTCCACCATACACAAGTCCTTGGAATTAAACAGAAAAGTCCCCCGCTCATTCTCATACACCGGCAAATACTCGCCCGGCCGTGTCTCTTCCATCAGCACATATTTCCAACGGCATGGGTGTGTACAGGCGCCTTGGTTCGCATCCCGTCCGGTGAAATAATTCGACAGCAGGCAGCGCCCGGAATAGGAAATACACATCGCTCCATGGATAAATGTCTCTATCTCCATATCCTCCGGAATCTCCTGACGCAGCTGCCGGATTTCCTCAAGGGAAAGCTCCCTCGCGCTAACCGCTCGGACCGCTCCCTGCTCATGCCAAAAGCGATAAGTCAGCGCATTCGTGTTGTTTGCCTGCGTGCTGATATGGATATCGATTTCCGGGCAGACCTCCTTCGCCAGAAGGAACATCCCCGGATCGGCAATAATGAGCGCATCCGGACGCTCCGGTCTCATATCCCTTAATTCTTCAAAATAATGCCGCGCCCCTTCCAGATCCCGGTTATGTGCCAGGATATTGGCAGTTACATAGACCTTCACGCCATGCGCATGCGCAAAGGCAATCCCCTGCGCCATCTCCTCCATGGAGAAATTCTTCGCCTTCGCACGCAGCCCATACGCCTCTCCGCCGATATAGACCGCATCCGCACCATAAATCACTGCAATTCTAAGGACCTCCAGGCTGCTCGCCGGGATTAATAGTTCTACTTTTCTTCTCATATCATTATTCATTTTACTACTTTCTTTATAGGCAAAAAGATTCCGCCTGTAATCTTGCTTTCCGACCGTATCTTCTTCACTCACTGCTGCCCGATTCCGGCTTCGTGCTCTCTGCTGCCTTCACGCGCTCTGCTCACCGCCTGCCACTTCCGTGCTCACCGCCGCCCCGATTGCCACTTTCGTACTCACTGCTGCCCGATTACCACCTTCGTGCTCACCGCTGCCCCATCGCCAATTGGCAAAATCACTGTAACCAAATCACCCCGATGCGTCAGCTCATACAGATACTCCCGCATCCGCTTATGAATCGTGCGGTTGCGCCTTGTCACGATATAATGCGACTCAATGATATCGCCGTCCTGCAGCACATTATCCGATACGAGTGTCCCGCCTGGCGCAAGCAGCCGCAGCACCTCTGGCAGGAAATGAATATACTGCCCCTTGGCGGCATCCATAAAAATAAAATCATAAGTCTCATCCAGAGTTGGCAAAATATCCGCCGCATCTCCCTCGAGAAGCGTAATCTGCCCCTCTCTCCCTGCCCGGACGAAATTGGCATGGGCAATCAGAATCCGCTTCTCATAATTCTCATTTGTCGTAATCCGACAGTTCTCCGGTGCATACTCCGCCATCAGAAGGGCAGAGAACCCGACCGCAGTTCCGACCTCGAGAATCCGCATCGGCCGCTGGCTCGCCATCATCCATTTCAAAAAGCCCTGCATTTCTTTGCGGATAATTGGCACATAAGAATCCAGGGCTTCCTGTTCGATTGTATCCAGCAGGGGCGTATTGCCCCTGTCCAGGGAATTCATATAAGTAACTAATCGCTCATTTACTAACATATACTACTCCGCCTGCGTGCCGCCCTCATCGGACAGATCTGCAACCGATTCCTCTTCCGTTTCGCTCTCTTCCTCGGCCTCTTCTTCAGCAGCTTCCACAATAGCAACCATAATCTCCTTCGGTGTCATGGATGTGTCGAGTGTATAGACCCCCGGCTCCAGCTTGCCGGAATATTCAAAGAGCGCCAGCTGAATCCAGAACAGGTTCGCGTCGCGAATCAGCCCCTTTTCCTCCATTGCCAAAGCGATATCATAATCAGACATGCCCTCTTTAATCTGAATCAGGACATCCTGTGCATCCTCTTCATCGTCAATTGCATCCTCCGTGAAGACGCGAAAGCCGAAATCATAAGAAACCATGCAGAGCCGCACGCCGATATAGAGGCAAATCACAGCCAAAAGCACCGTAAATGTAATTTTCACCACTCTCAGCATAGGAGAATTATTCATCATCTTACCTCCTGATTCTTTCCACTCCACCGCGCATCCTTACGAAAGCGAATTCCACCGAATTCGCATATCTCTTATGATGCTTTTCCCATTCCACGACATTTCCGCATCAGCCATCCCTATTCTATACTTCCATAATAATCGGCATGATCATCGGCCGCCGCTTTGTCTCCTTCCAGACAAAATCGCCAAGGGCATCTTTCACCTCTGACTTAATCTTGTTCCAGTCGGTAATCTTATGATCCATGCAGTAATTCATCGTCTCTTCGAGCACCGTCCTGGCTTCATCCATCAGCCCCTCGGAATTGCGCACATAGACAAACCCACGGGAGACAATGTCCGGTCCGGCCAGCAGCTGCCCGGTGCCCTTCTCCAATGTCATAACCACTACAATAATACCATCCTGTGCGAGATGCTGCCGGTCACGCAGGACGATATTGCCAACATCACCCACGCCCAGACCGTCTACCAGTATATTGCCCACCTGCACACGTCCCGTGACCTGCGCATGGTCCTCATCAATCTCCAGCACATCTCCGGATTCGATGATCTTGATATGCTCCTTGTCATATCCAAGCTCCTCCGCAATCCGGGCCTGTGCCACGCGATGCTTGTACTCTCCATGAATCGGAATCGCATACAGCGGATTCACAAGAGAATAAATCAGCTTAATATCCTCCTGACACGCATGCCCGCTCACATGCACATCCTGGAAAATCACATCCGCACCAAGCAGCATCAGCTCATTAATCACCGTTGTAATCGACTTCTCATTGCCTGGAATCGGATTCGAGCTAAAGACAATCGTATCGTTCGGCCTGATGGAAATCTTACGGTGGATTCCTGCTGCAATCCTTGAGAGTGCCGCCATGGACTCGCCCTGGCTGCCGGTCGTGATAATCACCGCCTGCTCATCCGGGTAATTATTCAGCTGGTCCACATCTACTAATATATTCTCAGGGAGCTTTAAATAACCCAGCTCTGCAGCAAGTGAAATAATCGTCACCATGCTGCGCCCCTCAATCGCCACCTTCCGTCCAAACTTATCCGCAGAATTAATAATCTGCTGCACCCGGTCCACATTCGAAGCGAACGTTGCAATAATAATCCGCCCCTTATTGTGCTCCGCAAAAATATTGTCCAAAGTCTTACCAACGACCTTCTCCGACTGTGTAAATCCCTTGCGCTCTGCATTCGTACTGTCACACATCAGTGCCAGCACGCCCTTCTTGCCCAGCTCGCCAAAACGCGCCAGGTCAATTGCATCTCCGAATACCGGCGTGTAGTCAATCTTAAAATCACCCGTATGGATGACGATTCCGACCGGTGTGTGGATTGCCAGTGCGGCCGCATCCTGAATGCTGTGGTTCGTACGGATGAATTCGACGCGAAAACACCCCAGATTAATATGTTGCCCATAGCTTACTACCTTGCGCTTCGTCGTATGCAGCATATCGTATTCTTCCAGCTTATGGTCAATAATCGCCATGGTCAGCTTCGTTCCATAGACTGGCACATTGATTTCCTTAAGCACATAAGGAAGCGCACCGATATGATCCTCGTGCCCATGCGTAATGAAAAAGCCCTTTACACGGTCCAAATTCTCCTTCAGATATGTCACATCCGGAATCACCAGATCGATGCCGTACATATCATCCTCCGGGAACGCAAGCCCGCAGTCCACTACAATAATACTGTCTTCGTATTCAAAGGCAGTAATGTTCATTCCAATCTGTTCCAGCCCTCCGAGTGGAATGATTTTCAAACCCTTATTCTTTTCTTTCTTCGCCATAAAATCTCAATTCTGTCCGCCCAGCCCGGGCAGAACATATGCCACTCCTTCCAGTCAGTCATTTTCATTTTCTCGTATCTGGCATAAACCGCATCTATGCTTCGACCACACACTCTCCGTAAGCAAAGACACAATTTCTGCCATTCACCGCCATAATTAATATACCAGCTCCGTATCCTCGTCCGCTAATTCAGAAAACACCTTGGCAAGCGCCGCAAATTCGGTATCATCTTCCACCATCTGATACAGAATCTCGTCCTCGCCAACCTGCATCTCCCTTAAAATATATGCATTGTACTCTTCCTCGCCCATCTCCTCCGACACCAGAAGGTACTTTACGCCATTGACCGTCGTCTCTTCCTCTACCACGAAAGAAACCTCTTCTCCCGTCTGAGGGTCTGTAAAAATAATGGTATCCATGCCATTGCCTACGCTATTATCCATACTATCATCGCCTCTTTAAATTTATGTAATGGAATCCAAATATTCCTGTAGAATCAATACCGCCGCAACCTGGTCTACGTATTTCTTCCGTTCCTCACGCCGCACGCCGGTCTCCACCAGCACCTCATCCGCCGCTACCGTGGTCAGCCGCTCATCCCACAGGATCACCGGAAGCCCCATCCTGCGCTCCAGCTCTCCCTGAAACTCCTTCGTTGCCTCGCAGCGCGGGCCTTCGGTATCATCCATATTCATCGGATATCCCAGCACGATCCGGTCCACCTGATATCGCCGCACCAGCTCCTCTATCCGCGCAAGTGTCTTCCTCCTGCGCTTAGGGGACTCTCTTTGGATCGTCTCCACCGGCTGCGCGGTCAGCAGCAGCGCATCGCTGACTGCCACGCCTACCGTCTTCGATCCGTAATCCAGGCCTAATATCCGCATCTTCCCTATTTCCATTAATTTCCTGCGCCTTTGCCCCACTCGTTATTCTCGATGTAGTCCTGCAGCACTTCCTCCACCAGCTCGTCCCGCTCTACGCGCATAATCAGGTTCCGCGCCTTCTTATAACTGGTAATATACGTCGGGTCTCCGGACATAATATACCCGACTATCTGATTCACCGGATTGTACCCCTTCTCAGTAAGGGCTTCGTATACGACATGCAGCACATCCTTCACCTGCATCTCCGGCTCTTTGTCAACCTTAAAATACTGTGTATGATTAATATTCGCCATATGCGTCCATCCCGTTTCTTTTCTAAGCAATAACACAAGCGAAAGCCAACTGCCCATGCAGCCTTTGTCATAGCTTTCCTGGTAACTTCTATTGTAAACAACCATGCAAAGCTCGACCGCTGGTCTCGCTATGCACTGTATACATAGAACTTGCTGAGTCTTCTGCGCCTTACGGCTTGAATACTCAGAGTTCTATTGTAACACGATAGAACCGAATGCGGACATTCGGTTCTATCACTTCTGTATCCTCTATGCTATTGTATACGAAACGCAGAAAAAATACAAGCCCTAAAATCTCTTAATCTTCTTCGATGTTGTCTTATCGAATTCTGTCTCGCGCACAATCAGGCTATGCACTTTCTTGTACGGTGCCGCAGTACGGTTGTAAGTATCGATAATTTCCTGCAATGCAGCCTGCACGTCCTTGATATGCTTTTTCTCGGCATACGCGTAATCCGGGAAAATCTCCGCTTCAATCAGCCCTTCTCTCTCGCGCACAAGAATCTCCTGCACAATGCGCTCGCTTCCAATGATATTTTCAAGTTCCTCCGGCGATACGTTCTCGCCGTTCTTCGTGATGATCAGGTTCTTCTTGCGGCCTGTCAGGAAAAGGAATCCATCCTCATCCACGTAGCCCAGGTCGCCGGTCTTGAGCCAGCCATCCTCGAGCGTCTCTGCGGTTTCCTGTGGCATATGGTAATAGCCCTGCATTACGCTGCTGCCGCGCACCCAGATTTCCTCGTCCACAATCTTTGCTTCACAATTCGGCATCAGCATGCCAACCGACCCCAGCTTGCTGTTTCCCGGCAGGTTCATGCTGATAATCGGCGAGCATTCCGTCATGCCGTACCCCTCTACAATCTCGATGCCGTACTTGCCCAGCAGCTCGATATAATCCGGATTCAGGTAGGCACCACCGCTATAGATACGATAGAACCTCTTGCCAAATACCTGCATCTTCACCAGCTTCTTCGGCAGGCCCTGCACCTCCTCGAGCTTCTTCGCAATTGTCTCAATCATCAGAGGCACCATCAGGCAGATATCCGGCTCAAAAAGCTTGATGTTTTTCACTACGCGCATCAGCGAATCATTGATGCAGATAACCAGTCCAAGTGAAAGACCCATCAGAATATCCACCGACAGGCAGAAAGCATGGTGAATCGGAAGGACAGAGAGCGTCACGCTGTGCGCCTCCACGCCAACATCCATACAGGTCGCATTCTCTGCCAGGTTGCGCTGTGTCAGCATAACACCCTTGCTCTTTCCAGTCGTGCCGGATGTAAACATAATCGTGCAAAGTGCATCCGGATCCGGCGCGATATCGCATCCGCCCTGCTGACGATTCACAATCTCCCACAGCGAAAGTGCCTCGTCATCTGAAGCTCCCTTCTGCATGGAGATATAATGCTTAATCTTCGGGCATGCCTCACGTGCCAGCTCTGCCACGTCCTTGCGCAGCTCATCATATACGAAAGTGGTGACATCCGCACGATCCAAAAGCTCGCACACATCCGCCGCCGGAAGCGATGCATCAAGAGGAACCGCCACACTGCCGCTGTTTACCACACCGAAATACGTGATAATCCAGGAATAAGAAGTCGCACCGGTCACCGCAATATGTGAACCTGTCTCCCCCAATTCCTCCAATGCCAGCGAAAAATGCTCACTGTCCTCGCGCACCTGCGCATAGGTCTTCGCCTCAATGGACTTCGGTCCGATTTTGTAACGGAACGCATCGTCCGTACCATAACGTTCTGCCGAAGTAACAATAATATCCTTAATACTATGGAACATAAAATCTCCTTCCCCCACAGGCTTTCCACCTGCTTACCATACAGATTTTGCACCTGTTTTTTCATGGATACAAATGCCACGCTTTTTGTTTTCTACATTTGTTACCGTAGACTGCAGTAAACAGCAACCTCCACCCATCTGTAAACAGGCAGCTGTTTCAGCCGCAAACAGCTGCCACCCTGAATAATTATTCCTGGCTGTTATTCACCACAATGAACAATAACTATTCCTGCACCAGAGTCTCCAGATAATCCACCGCATCCCCTACCGTCACAATCTGCGCGGCATCGGCCTGCTCGATTTCAACCTCCAGCGTATCCTCCAGCTCACCGAGCATACTCATAATGTCAAAAGAGGTCAGCCCCAGATCCTCTACCAGGCGGGAATCCCTTGTAATACTCTCCGGATCCACCTCTACATAATTTACGATTGTGTTAACAAGTGTCTCAAACATCATTCTTCTCCTTTTCTTTTCGCGCGGTCTGCGCAACAACTACGCAATCCGCTAACTAACACCTGGTCAGCCATGTTACACCGACTCAATAATCTCTCCTACCGTCATCTCCGGATTGGCAACGCCCTTGAACAAAATCTTGCACATATAATAATACATATACTCCAGCTGCTTCGTGCTGACTGCCTTCTTCTGGTGCTCGAAGCAGAAGTCCATGCCATTGTCCTCCGGCCGGTGCATGACAGTCAGGTACACGCCCTGGGTCGTTGCGCCATTCGGCAGCCACTTTGTCTTATACTTGATATCGCCCAGTTTGTCAAGCCCCTTTTGCTTCAAAGACGCCGGCTGATAGGTCAGGGAAATCGGCTCATAGGTCCTGCCCTGCGGCTGCGGGTAGCATTTTGCGCGATATGCAAAATACTCTACCGGGTTGTAATTCGCATGGCGGAACATCTCGGTCTGCTTATCGCGAATCTCACAAACTGCATCAATGAACTTCGTGTCCTTACTGATAATCGTACGGAATGGGAACGAATGGATACGCGTACCGCCGCAGTGCTTCTCCTTCAAGGTTGCACGGCGCGCAATTGCCGAGTTAATCGACACGTCATCAATCCCATTTTCCTTCTGGAAATAGGTCCGAAGACCCATCAAAAGCAGGAAATTCAATGAAACATGATACTCCTCGCAGAAATTCACCAGCCGCTCCGTCGGCTCTGCCTCCAGATGGAAGACGTCCAGCTTCGACTGCACGGAATCCGACGTATTGTACGCCGCACGGGCATTCGGATTATTGTCCATCGCACGCACCGCATCAAGCTTCTTCGTGCCGTCAATCCCCACGTAAATCGGCTCTGACTCCTCAATGAGCTTCTGGAAATACTCACGGTCGCGCTGCTGTGCCTTGCTGCCCGCCTCATACGCCAGATCCTTCTTCAGCTGCTCAATATAAGAAGCCATCTCGCCCGGAGCATCAATCCCCTCATACATTTCCGAGCAATACAGCTCAATAATATCCTTGTAGAAGCAGAACAGTGCCTGCGCATCCATCGTCAGATGGTGGGTCAGCGCGTAAATACCCGAATACCCACCCGGCATCTTAATCATCACAATCCGGTTCAGCGGCGAATCCTTCAGCACAATCGGGACCTGTGTCCATCCGGTCATAATCGCATTCGCTTCATCCTCTGAGATATCCGAGAAATCCACAAACTCAATATCCCTGTCCTCATGCTCCACCACGTACTGATACCAGGTGCCATCCTCGTCCTGTGTCAGACGCAGCCGCATCGATTCGCAGCGGTCAATGGCCTTATAAATTGCCTTCTTAAGCTCCGCAAAATCCAGCTCCGTCTCGATTGTCAGCGTATTACCGATATTCACCACCGACTTCATCGGGCAGTAATCCATATAGAAAAAATGAAATTTCTGCGCAACGGAGAGCGGATATACCGGGTAACCGTTCTTTTCTGTCAACATACTATAAACCTCCTACATCTTCTCAATTACAGCTGCTTCTCATTCAGACCGCTATTTTCCATAGCATAGTGCCCGCCTGATGCAGCTGTTTTACCGACTCACTACTGCCCATCCATCCCAGGCGAACCTGCAAAGCTTAGACCGCGCCCTACGGCGCATAAGCCTCAGGCTTCTATGGCAATTTCAGACAGAAGCTCGTCCAACGCCTTCTCGTAGCCTTCCGTATCTTTATAATAGCTCTCCGCATGTGCCGCCCCCTCTACCAGGAACTTCTTCTTCGGCGATGCACAGGCTTCGTAAAGCTCGTCACACATATAAGCAGGTACAAATGTATCATTCGTGCCATGGATGAAGAGAATCGGCACTTTGGCCTTCTTTACTTCCCGCTTCGCGTTGCACTCATCCATGCCATAGCCTGCCTGCTTCTTGTTCACCAGATTCGCCAGCGGGATAATCGGGAACGCCGGCAAATGGTACATCGTTTTTAGCACGTGCGTAAATACCTCCTTTGGAGAAGTAAAACCGCAGTCGGACACAATCCCCTTTACCTGCTCCGGAAGCTTCTGACCGCTCATCATCAGGACTGTCGCGCCGCCCATCGAGGTGCCATGCAGCAGCACCTTTGCATCCGTACCATTGCGGTCAATCAGCCAGTGCAGCCATTCCAGGCCATCCCAGCGATCCAGGCATCCGAATCCCACGTAGTCGCCCTCGCTCTGCCCATGCGTCCGCGCATCCGGCAGCAGCATGCTAAATCCATGCTTCATATAATAATCCGACAGCGCAATATAATCGGACATGCACTGGCTCGTATAGCCGTGGAAGCAGACCACAATCTTCTTCTCATCCCCTCGTGGGAAATATACCGCGTGAAGCTTCAATCCGTCATACGAAGTAATGTAAACATCCTCATGCGGCTGGTCCAGGAAATACGCCTTGCGCTCCGCAAGCATATCACTGTACGCACCCCAGTCGGTCCCCGACATCTTCATCGTGCGCTCCACATCCACCTGACTCCGCTTCATCGTCCTGCGGTAGAAATAACCGGTCGCTCCGCCGGATACCGCTGCACCAAGTGCCGCAGCCGACACCAGTGCCTTTGCAACTTTGCCCATATCAATCACTCCTCTTTTCTACATCGATTTGCCTCAACACGATAATGGACTACAGTAAATTATTTTATGTTTTTGTTAATTCATTTATATCACTTCTCTACCATTCCGTCAACTATAATTTCTCCCAAAATTACCTCCAAAATCACCGACCAATCTGACAAACTCTACCCAAAAAACGCCTTACGCGCCCTGTACAATCGAGTATGGAGACTTATCCCCTACTCGCCGCGCAAGGCGCGTGCAGCTTTAGCTGCTAACTTCCTTACGCGCCCTGCGCATATAAAAACCGGATTCCTTATTCATCATAAAGAATCCGGCCTGTTTTATATTATTTACGTTACTGTTCACGACCCTCCACCCATCAAGTGCAAGTCACGCAAGCTACGCTTGCTCACTCGCCCGCTTACGCGTGCTGGACTTGCACTGTGGGTGGAGTTCTGTTTCACAGACTTTGGTTAATGTGCAGCTTGTAACTATTCAGTCAAATATATCTCACCCTGTAGTTTTTCCTTAATCCGCCCGGATACGATGCATCCCGGATTCATAGTATCTGCCACCGGCAAATTCTGCGGCATTGCCCCATCTCCATCACTCCGGCCTGATGCGAAAACATCCGCCCCATCTCCATCACTCCGGCCTGATGTGGCGGCATCCGCTCCATCTCCATCACCCCGACCTGATGTGGCGGCATCCGCTTCCGTCTCAAATGGGACGGCAACTTTGATATATTCAGGTGTGTAACCCACGAAATATTTTTCTCCTGCGATATCCATCGCTTCCTCCAGCAGCACTTCAGTCTGTTTTCCGATATGCCGCTGTCTGTACTCCTGCGACATCCGCTCCCCCAGCGCTATCAGTTCCTCGCTGCGGACGGACCTCACCTGCTCCGGCACCTGGTCAGGCATCCGGTCTGCGCGAGTCCCTTTCCGCCGGGAATACTTAAAGACATGCATCTCATAGAAATGAATTCTCTCCAGGAATTCCTTCGTGGCGGCGAATTCCTCCTCTGTCTCCCCCGGAAACCCCACAATCACATCCGTCGTAATTGCGGGGTCATCAAAATACTTTCTTAACAGGCGGCAGCCCTCTTCATACTCTGCCGTCGTATATCTGCGGTTCATGCGGCGCAGCGTCTCATCACAGCCGCTCTGCAAAGACAGATGGAAATGCGGGCAAACCTTCGGCATCGCCGCCAGCTCCCGGGCAAAATCCTCCGTCACAATCTTCGGCTCAAGCGACCCCAGCCGGACGCGCTCCATTCCATCCACTGCACATACCGCACGAATCAGTGCCAGCAACCCGGCATCCTGTTGTAAAGCATTTTCTTCCACTTTCAGTCCATTTTCATGATACACCATAGCACTATGCAAAGCAGGGCACAAGCCCCCATCTTCCTGTGGCCTTGCATCCCCCTGTGACTCTGCATCTTTCTGTGATTCTGCCCGCAGGTCCACCCCATAGGAGCTTAAGTGAATTCCCGTAAGCACCACTTCCCGATATCCCTTTGCCGCAAGACCATGCACTTCCGTCATCACGCTCTCCATGCCGCGGCTGCGGACGCGGCCACGCACGTATGGGATGATACAATAGCTGCAGAACTGATTGCAGCCGTCCTGCACCTTCACAAACGCACGTGTGTGCTCTGCAGGTGCCGCCACGGAAAGTTCTTCATACGGCTGGCTTCGGTCGTTGATATCAATCACGTGAACCAGGAAATTCCCCCCAGGATGCTCCTTACAATCCTGCCCTGCGTCCGCTTCCAAGCCAGCAGATGCCTTCACACACGGCAGGCTCTTTTCGCATCCATCCTTTATGGCCTCACCCGAATTCATCTGGAAAAATTCATCCAAAATAGTGAGCAGTTCATGCTTTCTGTTATTTCCTATTATAATATCGGCTCCCAGATACTCCTGCGGTTGATCCACTCCATTTTTATCTGCCTCGAACCTCCCAATGCCTGAATGTCCTGATAGTTCCTGTCTATAGCATCCAACTGCGTCCGCAACGTCCGCTTTCGATGCGTAGGAGTTTCTCGACTGTGCTTGCTCGTAGTGTCCGCCCGCATCAACCGCTCCAACTTTTGACGCATAGGGGTTCCCTGCCTGTGCCTGCACGTAACATCCTGTCGCCACAATTACCGCATCCGGATTACGCTTGCGGGCGCGGTGAATCATCTGCCGTGATTTACGGTCCGCAATATACGTCACGGAGCAAGTGTTAATGACGTACAC
>X287_Common_Brushtail__coassemble_146_pt1 | contig 14080 bp, 10 predicted proteins | sample X287_Common_Brushtail__metabat2_low_PE_001 | metagenome-assembled genome bin X287_Common_Brushtail | reverse complement strand
GAGCAGCTGATTTGTAATCAGCAGGTTATCGGTTCGAGTCCGATCATCGGCTTTGTAATTTATAATTATCATGGGCAGATTCCCGAGCGGCCAAAGGGGGCAGACTGTAAATCTGTTGCGGAATGCTTCGGTGGTTCGAATCCACCTCTGCCCATTTCTCTTTTCACAAGAGGCAATTTTCATATCGCGGAGTGGAGCAGTCTGGAAGCTCGCCGGGCTCATAACCCGGAGGTCACAGGTTCAAATCCTGTCTCCGCAACTTACTATAATAGTGTTGTCGATGGGAAGTCTCGTACTATGCTTGCATGGTTAAGAGACTGGACATCAGACAACCAAACCTGTATGAGCAAGTAGCCATTTTCCGAAGGAAAATGAGCGGATTACGAATGCAGGTGTCGATTGCGAGAGCTCGTAAGAGCGAAGCAATCGGCTATTATTAACATAGAATACTATTTATTATGCCCAGTTAGCTCAGTTGGTAGAGCAGAGGACTGAAAATCCTCGTGTCTCTGGTTCGATTCCGGAACTGGGCATTTTCTTTGCCTAAAATCAGGCGATATCCACCAATTTCATTTTTGTGCAATTCATTTTTAAAAGAAAATAACTGTATTCCCTATTGCAAAATATGGGTGGAATAGGGTATTATAACAGTTAGTGGAGGGTTGGATACACATGAAGAATCGAAATCTTAAAACAGGAGCAATCATTGCTGTAATAGTCGTTGTAGTTCTTGTATTGGTATTAATAATTTTGGAGCCGTTTGCATCGGGAAAGAAGGGACATTATACTTATCGATATGCAGATGATACACCGGAGAATTTCAGTCCGCTGAGCTGGAGCACGGATGCAGAGCGGGACATTTTGTCTTATACAACGAGCGGTCTCTATATGCTGGCTGGAGAGACGGCGGATTCCACGGCGGAAGAAAGAGTGGACGATGCTACAGAATCAGTAGAGGGAGCAGCAGATGCAGGTAGTGCTACGGAGATTGCAGATGGAGCAGGAGATGCAGCGGATGCTGAGACGGAGGCGGAAGAAAGCGCAGGAGATGCCGGCGGTGCTGCGGAGGCGGCGGAGGTTCATTATGAGCCTTTACTGGCTGCTTCCATGCCGGAGGATGTGACGGCTGATTACGCGGGCAATGAGACCTACGGTATTGCTGAGGATGCAACAGAAGGGTATGCGTATCGGATTACACTTCGTGAGGATGCCGTATGGTCGGACGGAACGGCGATTACGACGGCTGATTTCGAGTATACGCTTCAGCTTTATCTGGATGAGGTCTGCTCTCATAAGTCGGATTATTTTAATTCCTATGCGGCGCTTGCCAATGCGAGGGAATATTTGGAGGATGCCTATGTCTGCGCTTATGATTCGGATGACGGGTATGCGGATGTTGAGGATAGTGCGCTTTATTTTAGTATGACGCAGACGAATGCGCTTTTTAAGACCTGTTCGCTGCAGGAGTATTATGCATATTATTCGCAGGATAAGGCAGCACTTTTTATTGATGATGATAATATGAATATCTACGAGGCATTGGAGTCATTGGTTGGTGATGAGGAATATGTGCCACTGACGAATGATATTAAGGAGCTTTTGGTATCGCTCTGTAAGAATTACGGAGTAAGCAATGAGGAGGCATATAAGCGCCTGTGCTTCTACCAGGATGAGGAGAACGCAATCACCTGGGAGAGCATTGGGTTTGTGGTGGAAGATGATTACACGATGACGTTTATCCTGGCGAAGCAGGTAAGCCAGGAGGAGCTGATGAGCGGGCTGTCGGATTTGCTGCTTGTGCAGAAGGATACGTATGAGGCAGATCCGGATGCTTATGGGACATCGGCAGAGCAGTATGTATCGTATGGTCCCTACGTGATTGCTTCCTATGATGAGGATGGGATGGTTTTGGAGGCCAATGAGAGCTGGTTTGGCTACACGGATGATGCATTGGTTGGTCTGTACCAGACGACAGATATTGAGATTTCCTACGGAGTGAGCAATGAGGATGCGGAAGAGGCTTTTGTCGAGGGCAAGCTGGATGTGCTGAATCTGGGAGAGAATGCCGGTAGTGCCTATGCGGACAGCACTTATGCATCCGTTTATAGCGATACGGCAACGGTTATGTTGAGTATTAACACGGATACGAACAGTCTTGCAGATATCAGTGTTGATGGGGAGAATCACACGATTCTCGCGTACCGCGATTTCCGCCATGCGATTTCCCTGGCGATTGATCGGGATTCTTATGTGGAGTCGGTGAATCCTGCGGGAACGGCTGCGTATGGACTGTTTCATTCTGCATATATAGCGGATTTGTCTCAAATGCTGTTCTACCGTGACGGAACGGATGCGGTTGATGTGCTCGAAAGCATCTATGGTGAGGCGGATGAAAATGGAGCGATTTCCTATTATAATGTAGAGAAAGCGGCAGAATTGCTGCAGGCAGCTTATGATGCCTGCCTGATGGATGGAAATATTAAATCATCGGATCAGGTGGTGATTTATTGTTATTTTGAACAGGAAGGACTGACGGATATTTTGCAGGATGCCCTTTCCGAGGCGAGTGTCGGGACTTCTCTGGAGGGAAGGATTACCATCGCGGTGGTGGATGATATCGCAGAGGCGGATGTTTGGGATGAGACGGTTGTGGGAGACACGCTGGATGTATATGCGTCTTTAGAGAAATATCTGGATCCGGAATATGCGGATGCGGATGGCTTCTGCATGGGGCTACAGAAGCGGACCATCACGATCGATGGGGAAGATGTAAGCATGACTTATGCGCAGTGGTATCAGGAGCTGATGAATGGGGAGTATGCGGATGCCTCGCGCGAGGTGCAGGCAGTAATCGTCGCGGCACTTGAAAAGGGGCTGCTTACGACCTATAAGGATATTCCTCTATATGATGTATGCGAGACCATTGTCTACTCGCAGAGAATCAAGCTGGGAACTTCTCTCTATGCCGGGATGCAGGGGGATGTGATTCGGTATATGACGTATAGCATGGATGACAGGGATTGGACGAAGTATTGCAGGAAGGCGAAGAACCAGCTGGATTACCAATAATCCTTACAGAGGTGTATTGCAATTGAAAAGGGATTGATACGGTATCAGGCACTGTTTTGCTTAAAGTGACTGATTGTACCTAATAGTAATGGGAGGTTTATATGAGTAAAGCAGGGAACAGATGCGGTATTTTATTGTTCGTGCTCTTTGCTGTAGTGCTGTTCAGACCGGATGTTGCGCAGGCTGCTGCTATAGAGACCGGCTCAGAGACTGGTGCCACGGCGACAGGTTCACGGACGAATGCTGTCACGGCGACGGATTCTCAGCTCGTTGATTTCTCTGGCAGTGACGGTTCCTCCGTGGCGGCTGCATCATGCACTTTCCTGGATGCAATGACGGAGACGGAGGAAGTGGATGTATACGACTATGAGGCTCTGGAGGAAGTAATAGAGTCCTCCGTTTCTCTGACCAGCTCGTCATCGGATGTGGAAGAACGCAGAGCCTGGCTGAAAGAGGCGATGGAGGAAGCACTGCTTACTTTTACAGAGGTGCTTGATGTATCCGGGCATGGCATCACGGAGGAGGACCTTACTGTCGTGGCAGTTAGCCTTGTTAATGCTGACTACCGGTTTTGCTACGTGGATTCCGTTTATTCTTATTCTCGTAGCACAAGTACAGGAATTGTTTCAAAGGTCTATTTCACTTATACGGCTGAGCCCGAAGAGGCGATTCAGATGCTTGCGGAGCTGGAAGCGGCTATTGACGAAGTTGCAAGCAGCGCGGATGATTCCTGGAGCGACATGGAGAAGGCTCTTTTTATCAATGATTACCTCTGCAGGACATGTGAATATGACACGGCGGAATCAGGAGAAGACCACACGGCATATGGGGCACTGGTGGAGCATTGTACGGTATGTGAGGGATATGCGAAGGCATTCTATGCTATCGGACAGCGCATGGGACTTAACTGTGGCGTTGTAGTAAGCGTGGATTTAGGCCATGAATGGAGTTATGTCCAGGTGGGGGATTCCTATTATTACGTGGATGTCACCTGGGACGATCCGACCACAGACCGGCTGGGCCAGGCGAAGCATACGTATTTTCTGAAAAGCAATTCTTATTTTCACTCAGAGGATGGCGGGCATACCACAGATGACTGGATTTACGCGGGCTGCGATACAAATGATGACGATGATGCAGGCGATACGGCTGATGCGGAAGATATAGCAGATGCGGATGACGCGGATGATACAGAAGATTTAGAAGATACAGAGAGTTCAGGCGACTCAGATGAGGATGATACGGAGCTTTCGGAAGAGGATTTCTCGGATACATCGTATGATGATTATTTTTGGAATGATATCACGCAGGGGTTTGAGTACATCGATGGATACTGGTATACGGTGAATAGCAGGGACATCGAGGCGTATGTCTGCAACGGCACATCCTTTGAATACGAAGAGACGGTTCTTACAGTGAGCGATAAATGGTATGTGTGGGATAGCACGACTTCGTATTATACAAGCGGATATTCCGGGATTGCTTCCTATGATGGATTGCTGTATTATTCCACACCGACAGAAGTGTGGGCATATGATGTAAGTGCTGCATCTGGTATGGATGATTCAGACACAGAGGAGGATTCAGACGGGACGGAAACGGACGATTCAGGAACCGATACCGGGGCAACATACTGGGTGGCCTATACGCTATCCGATGATTATGCCGAGCTCGGTTACATCTATGGGATCCGAGTCCTGGATGGTGCGCTGGATATCCGGCTGTCTACGAAGCTGGATGCATCAGGTACCGTTGGTAATTATACGGTGTTGGAACTGGATACGGAAAGTAAAAAGGATATTGCAGACTGCAGTATTTTGGTGGATAATTCTGCAGTGTTTTATGACGGGACAGCACTTTTGCCGGAGGTCACCATTACAGATGGTACCTACACTCTGGTGGAGGGACAGGATTATGCCATTGCCAGCCTGGACAATATCACTCCAGGGGATAAGACACTGTATGTGGCCGGGATGGGTAGTTACATGGGAACGGCGGCTGGGACTTTTACGATCAGCAAGGCTTCGCAGGCAATTGAGGTGACCGTTTCCGGTACTTCTATTACATATGGCGACACGATGACGATTGCGGCAAGCACAGATGGTGATGGTACGCTTAGCTACTCCTCGGACGATACTTCAGTTGCCACGGTAAGAGGAAGCGGAGAAACGGCTGTCATTACGGCGGTTGGGACAGGTACAGCCGTGATTACAATCTCAGCAAGCGAGACAGATCATTATAATGCTTCTGCCGCGACGTTAGAAATCACAGTGGTGCCTGCTTCGCAGACGCTGACGGCAAGCGCAGGAAGTACATCTATTGTGTATGGCAAGACGACTACAATTACGGCAAGCACGACCGGAGATGGCACATTAAGTTACTCTTCCAATAATGCTTCTGTCGCAGCGGTAAGCAGTAGCGGCAAGGTGACTGCGAAGGGCGCAGGCACAGCAACCATTACAGTGATAGCATCTGCGACGGACAATTATAAAGCGGCGACTGCAACCGTCACAATAACCGTGACACGTGCCTCGCAGACACTTGCGGTATCTTCTTCCTCTGTATCGCTGGCAGTGGGAAAAACTTCCACGCCTACGGTATCGGGTGCGAAGACTACGCTTAGTTACTCGTCATCGGATACAAGCGTAGCAACGGTATCTTCTTCCGGAAAGATTACCGCAAAGGCAGTCGGCACGGCGACCATTACAGTAACCGCAAAGCAGACCGTTTGCTATAGTAAGGCCACGAAGACCATAAAGGTTACGGTAAAACCGGCCGCAACTACGATTTCATCGGTGAAGAATACCAGCAGCGGCGTGAAAATCACCTGGAAAAAGGTCACAGGTGCAACAGGGTATTATGTCTATCGTGCCACCAGTTCAAGCGGGACTTACACGAAGATTGCCACAGTAACGAGCGGCTCCACCGTAACTTACACGAACGCGACAACGGGCACCTATAAGGTAAGCAGCGGCAAGACCTACTATTATAAGGTAAGTGCATACGCATCTACAGGAACGGCTTCGAAGTCGTCCGCGAAGAGCATCCGTTACCTGGCAGCCGGGAAGGTGTCTTCGCTTACAAATACCTCCAGTGGGATTACGGTAAAGTGGTCTAAGGTGACGGGCGCAAGCGGTTATTATATCTACCGCAAGACCGGCAGCGGCAGTTATACAAAGATTGCGACAGTAAGCGGCAGCTCTACGGTAAGCTATACCAACAAGACCAGCGGAACCTATAAGGTGTCGAACGGCACGACGTATATCTATAAGGTGATACCATATTATAAAAACAGCGCAGGCACGATTACCACGGGTTCTTACTCGACAACGAAGAAGACCGTGCGCCTGACCGCAGTATCCATTTCATCCGTGAAGAATACTTCCTCGAAGAAGCTGACGGTGAAATGGGGGAAGAACTCCAAGGCAACCGGATACCAGATCCAGTATTCCACGAGCAGCAGCTTCTCTTCGTATAAGACCGTGACGGTGAGCGGCGCATCAAGTGTGAGCAAGGTCATCAGCTCCCTGACCAAAGGAAAGACCTATTATGTGCGGGTACGTGTGTATAAGACGGTGAGCGGGACGAAGTATTATTCCGCGTGGAGCGTGAAGAAGAGTGCGAAGGTCAGTAAGTAACCTGGTTTGTTCAGTGGAGAGAATTGTATTTGTCAAAGGAAAACATAGATAGGAGGCAGGTATGGATTTTTTGCAGATTATGAATTCACCGGATTATGATTTCCTGCGCGAAAACCCGCGCCTCGGGAATCGCATCATTATGCTTGGTCTTGCGGGAAGCTATGCCTATGGGACGAATAACGAGAGCAGTGATATAGATTTTCGGGGGATTACGCTCAATCAACCGTCGGATTTACTGGGACTTACAAGCTTCGAGCAGTACGAGGATAAAAATACCGACACGGTGATTTATTCGTTCAATAAAATGATCCGCCTTTTTCTGGACTGCAATCCGAATTCGATAGAGCTGCTGGGGCTGGATGCGGATCAGTATCTGATATTAACCCCAATCGGGAAGGAATTGCTGGATCATAAGGAGATATTCCTGTCGAAGCGGGCCTCGCGTTCTTTTGGCGGGTATGCAGGTGCGCAGCTGCGGCGGCTTCAGAATGCGCTCGCCCGCGACGCCATGCCGCAGGTGGAGCGCGAACAGCACATATATCGTTCCGTATCGAATGCGCTGGAGGATTTCAACCGCAAGAACGCGTGGACGGGCAAGGGCAGCATCCGCCTTTATATTGATGATTCGGACAATCCAGATTACAATACGGAGATTTTCGTGGATGCAGAGTACACGCATATCCCGCTGCGCAGCTACAACGATATGTTCAAGACCATGAGCAGCGTCGTCCGAGAGTATGACCTGATTGGAAAGCGGAACCGTAAGAAGGACAGCAACCACCTGAACAAGCACGCCATGCACCTGATCCGCCTCTTCCTTATGGCGATCGACATCCTCGAGCGGGGCGAGATTCAGACACATCGCGTCAATGAGCTGGACTTGTTGCGGGGCATCCGGCGAGGCGATTTCATGAAAGAGGACGGAACCTACTCGCAGGAATTCTACGACATGCTCGCGGAATACGAGGAACGCCTGAAGGTGGTCACCGAGCACTCGCCGCTGCCAGACAACCCGAATATGGAAGCAGTAGAAGCATTTGTGGAAAGTGTGAATCGGAGAGCGATAGATATAGGGTGATGGAATGATAGACGGAAGGCGAAGGGACGAATACTGATTCATTAAATCAGGGATGCTGTATGCACTCCGACACAAAAATCTTTAGTTTTATCAAAAAAATAAAACCGAACTGCATACTGGATTGTTTATAGGATAGAGGGGTAAGGAAAATAGCCATGAAACCCATACAATTACCCTTCAGCAAGAGGTTTCGTTATTTATAGTGCTTTATCAACAGCGAACTCAGGCATGGAACCAATTGCAAAATGGCGTGGCCGTCGAATGGCGGTCATGCCACTTGAAAACTTATTATAGATAGAGGGGTATAATAGGAACATTGTAGGCGGGTAAAGCAGGGGGCAATTAGCACTTCAGATGACACGGATATGAGGGGAGTCAGCGATTTCAGACAGTTATTTGTTGGCGGAAAGTGATACGGAATTAGCTGAGGCGCAGAGGGCGTTTGAATTGTCAGAATTATGCATCTGAGGATGGAGTAAGCGGAACGAAGTATTACTCCGCGTGGAGCACGAAGAAGAGCGTGAAGATCAGCAAGTAAGAAGCAGACGAGTAAATACTCAGGCAAATCTCATTTTTTGAGATTTGCCTGTTGCATTTAACGAAAACTGAGTGTATAATAGTTGACAGAAAAACAAATAATCATAAATATAGAGAATATAAAGGGAGGGCAGAATGACAAAGTTTATAATCAATGTTAACAAATATTTGTCAGAAATGAAGATTAAGCAATCCTACCTCAGCATGATTACAGGAATAGACAAAAACAAAGTATCACGTATTTTGACTGGTTCACAGGATATTAGTGCAACAGACATGGAAAAAATCGCGCAGAGTTTAGGAAAAAACATGGAATTCTTTTTGGCGGATTCTCTCAATATTCCCCAGATTGGAAATCCTGCTATGAACAAGATTGCGTTTTATGCCGGTGAACCATCTCAAAAGCAGGAGCAGATTGCGATGCAGTTAATGGAATTATTGGAGAATATTGATGAGGTAATGAGTGCGAAAAGTCGATTCATAAATATCGCAAGGGGATAAAGGATGAATATTGAGCGATTACGAACAATAATTGCATATAGTGAAAAGCTCCGTAGTGAGATTAATTCGAACGTAAAAGAATTTTGTGCATTTGCAGGTATTGAATATGACAATGATCTCTTGAATATTTTGCAGATTGTCAGATCTTCTTTTTTAAGAAAGGGATTTCTTGTGCTTGAAATCCCCTTTGCAGATGAAGAAATCGGGGCGTTGTGTTACAAAGGAGATGGGCTGGGATACGTTGTAATTAACACGTCATTACCCAGGGTAAATGAGAATTTTGCCCTGGCCCATGAGATATATCATGTTTTTTTTCAAAAAAATGAATTTGTTTCTAAGGTTGAGTTTTCAGATGATCATTATTATGAGCATGAAGAGGAGTATGCAGCGAATCTTTTTGCAGGGATATTATTAATGCCTGAGATTAGTTTTCGACGAATGTACTTGAACTTTAGAGAACAATCAGAGGGGAATGAAATTGATACAATTATCCGATTGATGGCATACTATCAAGCTCCATATATGGCGGTTTTGATTCGTTGCCTTGAATTGGATGTTATAACAGGTGGAGCTGATTTGGATACGCTTCTTGGTGTTGACAGAACCTGTATCAGGCAAAAACTGGAAGAATTATGGCTGGATGAAAGTATCATGGATGCTTCCGATAAGAATGATTATTATCATGTAGAGCGAGTTGTTGAGCGTTTCGGAAGAGAATATATAGCAGACGGTTATATAAATGAACGGACATTAGAAAAGGTTCTTCTTAATATGCAGAAATTGTATCAGCAGATAAAGGGGGAGTAAGATATGGCAGGTGCATATACAGAGACTCCTGATAATTTCCACGAATTAGAACCTTTTGTTGAAACAGATATTATGGTCATAAAGAGCCTCTTTTATTCTGGGCAGAGAATATTTTTTTATGATGCCTGTTCTTTTCAGAGGCATTCTCATTATGCCAGGATGGGAAAAGATGTTTTGATTCATTTTTATAAAAGGCATGGAACAGTCATTTTTATTACAAGAAGTATAATGATGGAGTTGGCATCAGATCGGCATATGTTGGCAGAAGAGTGCATTTATTATATCAAAGAGTTGCGTGAGGCCGATGTAAAGGTTGTGATATTTAACGAAGAATATACATATGATATTCTTTCGGAGTGCTTTGCAACAAATGATATCATTAACCAATATTTGACATGGGCGGTGAGAACAGTAAAGTCTCCGGTGAGCACGATAATTGAAACGTTAAAAACCAATAGTAGGCTTTATGCAGAAGTGATAGCAGGAAAGAATTCGAAGCAATCGGATATTTACCGCCGTTTTTTTGCTGCAGTGAGAGCAAATAAAGAACATGGTGATAATTTGGGCGAGGAATTAATTGCAGTGTGCATTCATATTTTGTCTTCTCTGCCAGGAGTTGCGGATGGGAAGTTATGTGTAATGACGGATGACAGAGGAGCGGCGAGCAAAATTGACCTTATAATGAAGAAGACAAACTCAAAGTATCGTGGAGCAAAAATAATACTGTTTAGTACACCAAAATTGGTGCAGCATATTTTTCAGGAGCAGATGGATTTGTCAGAAGAAGAAATGATTCATCTTTTATCGCAGGGAACATCCGGTAATATAGTTGTAATGGGTGTCACAGCCTATGATTTAAAGGTGAACGAGAAAATATCACTGACGGACAGGGAATTGGCTCAAAAGATTATGGAACCCAATGGGATTAATATTGTGTTTTAGGGTTCAAGAACCCTGACGTCATTCTGGCATTGGAGAATCCGGAAATTCATCTGATTGATTTGGAAGAAATGGCAGGGCGGGTTTCTATTCGGCATTATTTATTTTAAAGTTGCGCTTTGTGAGCAACATTGTTATAATATATCTTGATTGGTTCGAGTAACTCCGGGAAGAGTAATTTTATAAAAGCACTTACTTTTTTCTCAGAACTCCTTCGAAATGCGGAAGAGCACCTGAATGACAGTGCTTTCAATTTTACAAATGTATTTAACAGGCATAATGGGGAGGGTAACATGTTAAAAAGTCTTCGTATTCAGAATTTTAAGGGGTGGAAGGACACCGGTAAAATTGAACTGGCACCCATAACGGTATTATTTGGTGGCAATAGCTCGGGAAAGTCCAGTATAGGGCAATTCCTGGTTATGTTGAAGCAGACAGTACAGCAGTCAGACCGTAAGATGGTTTTGATGTTGAATGGCTCTCAGGCATCGGTAGATCTGGGAACTCCCTTTGATGTTTTGCATAATCATGACTTAAGCCAGAGGTTAAAGTTTGAATTGGAATGGGATTTGCCTCAAAAAAACAGAATAGAGGGTTTAGAGAAAAAGTATTATGATCAGGTTGGATTTGAATGCGAGATTGGCATTTCAAATTCGGAAATCAGGTTTTTTGAAGTAGAGCGTTTTATATATCATCTTTTGCACACGAATACATTAAATTTGTCTGTTGGAATGGAGAAGGGAATAGAAGAGACAGGAGGCAGGAAGTATGAACTTGTAAGCGAAGGAATGAAATTTACACGGACGAGAAAGGGGCGTGGGTGGAAGTTTACAGACCCGGTGAAATACTATGGTTTTTCTGATACGGCATTGTCTTATTATAAGAATTCAGATTTTTTACAGGATATGAATTTGCATCAGGAACAATTTTTCTCGAATTTTTATTATTTGGGACCGATGCGGACAAAGACAAAACGTATATATAGTTGGTCAGGTGCCAACCCGGAAAGCGTAGGAGACAATGGAGAGAATGCGATTGCGGCAATTTTATCGGCAAGAAACAGTGGAAAACAAATGAAATATCCAAATACCCATTATAAGAAGTTTGAGGAGGTTATAGGGGAAGCCCTTAAAAAGATGGGGCTTATAGAGGAATATCGTATTGATAAGATTGAAAACCGGCAGGATTACGAGGTAAAGGTCAAAATAAAAGGTGCGGATGAATTTGTTTCGCTGCCGGATGTGGGTTTCGGCGTATCTCAGGTGTTGCCTGTTATTGTGGAGTTATTCTATGCACCGGATAATTCGGTGATTTTCATAGAACAGCCGGAGATACATCTTCATCCAAAAGCGCAGTCATATTTGGCAGATGTGATGCTTGACGCGATTCATATGCGAGAAAATGGTAAGGAGCGTCATATCCAGCTTATTATTGAGACGCATTCAGAGCATTTTTTGCGGAGATTACAGAGGAGAATTTCTGAAAAGGCGATGGAAACCAGTGATTTGAAGGCATATTTCGCTGAGAGTGGGATAAAGAATTCAAAGCTTGAAGAGCTTCAGGTGGATAGATATGGAAATATATTGAATTGGCCTGAGGGTTTTTTCGGTGAAATGGAAGAGGATATGTATAAGCAGTCCATTAACGAGATAAACAGAAGATTGGCAGAAAGGGACAGTGTGCATGAAGAATAAGGTTATTATGGATACTAATGTGCCGGTAAAGGCTGCTACTTCTGTAAGGGATTGTAAGGATGAGGAGCTTGAGATGCAAAAACAATGCATAGAGTATATTAAGAAATTTATAGACAATCCGAAAAGCAAGCTTGTATTGGACATAGATTATAAGATACTGAGGGAATATTATAATCGAATTCCCAATACGACTGGTCTGGGTAAGCTGTTTTTAAAATGGCTGAATTCGTATAAATGCAGGATTGCTCCGGAAGACAATATTCACTTAGATATGGATTCTGAAGGTAATTATGTGGATTTTCCTTTAGAATCCAGGACAGAGTATTTTGATTGGAGTGATCGTAAGTTTATAGCGCTTGCGAGAGTGCATCATGAACATCCCCCGGTCATTCAAGCTGCTGATGGGAAATGGTATGGATATAAGGATATTTTTGAAGAGTATGGCATACATATTGAGTTCCTTGATGAAGCATATGCTGAAATGATGTATAAGAGAAAGATATCTGAGAAAAGAGTAAACTGATTTGTTCACCCAAGTGGATGAGGGATAAAAAGCGGTTTGGTTTTGCATTTTTTTTGAAATATTTTTATTTTTTTCAAAAAATGCAAAACCAAACCGCTTTTTCAATTGTTTATAGCGTAGAGGGATGAAAAACAGCCATGAAAATCAAAATCATCTTTCTGCATAGGGCTTCATGTGCAGGAGTTCTTCACCAGGAACGTATGCAGGCATGAAACCATTGCGAACCGGCATGGCCGTGCAAAGGCGGCCATGCCACCAGAAAGCCTATAAAATGGAAAGGAGACAGTAACATGAAGGAAATGGCATGTGAAAGGAAATGGGATGAGGTAAGGCAGATGAAGAACTATCTGCTGACGAAGGGCAAGACCTATTATGTGCGTGTGCGTTCTTATAAGACTGTGAGCGGTACGAAATATTACTCGGCATGGAGTAGCAAGAAGAGTGTGAAGATTAGCAAGTAGGCTGTTGGAAAGCAGGCGCATACCGTAGAAAAACGGTATGTGTCTGCTTTTATAAATGCCGTTTTCATAAATGAGCCATAAAATAATATGATAAAAATTTTGTTTATTGACATAATGCCAGATTCTCTGTATAATAGGACTCATGAATGGGAATTCCCACCGCTTGAATGTTTGGAAATATAAGAGGATAGTGCTTGAATGGAGGTGCATCATGGAAGCAACGAAGGATTATGTTGTACACATTGATAATAAAAAAAGGGTCACTCTTCGAGGAGCCGCATATCAGTATTACAATGTCAAAGAGTATGAAAATGGCTGCATTATACTTGAACCGCGTGAACTTGTTGTACCGGTGTCTATATCTGCCAGAACCCTTGCTGACATGGACAGGGCTGTTGAGAATTTTAAGTCAGGTGCAGTTTCGGAGACGGTTGATTTGTCTGATTTTGGATAAGCCTGTGTCTTTGCCAATGAGGGAGAGTGAATTGGATATGACTTATAAAATACGTATGGGAGTTCCAGAAATGGAGCAGCTCTGGAACAGGTTACAGCAGGAGCATCGAATGGGGACGATAAAAAAGCAAGACGATATGGCATCAGGGTGTGGCAGTCTTATTTAGAAAACCGAACGAATGCTGCGATGCGTATGTATTGGGTGTATGGCCCGGATAAACAGGAAATCACTATAATTGGGCTTGAACCTCATCCGGAGGATAAGAAGAATGGCGCGTATGACAGGGTTGTTTTATCCGATATGGAAGTGAGAAGGTGATTAAAATGTTACTGTTCACGACCCTCCACCCATCAGGCGCAAGTCACGCGCACTTTGTGCG
>X287_Common_Brushtail__coassemble_143_pt1 | contig 14242 bp, 12 predicted proteins | sample X287_Common_Brushtail__metabat2_low_PE_001 | metagenome-assembled genome bin X287_Common_Brushtail | reverse complement strand
CTCCATATAATGTCCGCCGGAATCCACGAGCAGAAGTCCCTCCGGACGAAGCTCCACATCCGTCTCCGGTGTTGCGCTGCAATGAATGATTGCACCATGATCCGCATAGCCGCAGATGGTATCGAAGCTCAGCTCGATGAAGCCCTCCTGCTGCGCACGCAACTCGGCCAGATAATCCGATGCGGAAATCTCCGTCATCGGAATCCTCCCGACATTCGTCTTCAGCCAGTACATGAACTTGCATACGGCAACCGCATCCTTCACGTGGGCATTGCGGATATTCGCCACCTCCGTCGCATTTTTCGTCGCCTTCATCAGCTCCGACGGATTCGGCTTATCGATGATTTTGACTCCATCCGGGATGCTGCTGCAGGCACGGTAATTTAAGGATTTCGTGTCAATCAAGACGCTGCAGGTACAGCTCTCTGTTTCATCTTTAACAGAACGGTTGCATTCAGCCGTCCCTACATTACTCTCTGCACCCGTTTTGGAAGCACATTCTTCTGCACTGTCCTGATTCGCAGGATTTTGTTCACAGCTTCCATCTGCTTCGCCTACACAAAAATCTGCTTCTGCATTATTCACAGCTTCCAACTCACACTGGCCGACATCTCCACCTGCAGATGCCTGTAACTTTGCTCCACATTGCGATTTGATTTCTTCTATATAAGAATAAAAATCCTCATACGGTTTAATCTCGATCTCATTCTCCGCCAGATGCGCACGCACCGCATCGTCCAGCGCCTCCTCCTGCACGAACCAGATGCACCGGTCCGCCGTCAGCGCCAGATACGACACCACCACCGGCACGGATTCGATATCATTGCCGCGCACATTCAGAAGCCACGCAATATCCGTAAGCGAAGAAAGCAGATGCACATCCGCGCCAAGCTCCTTCATCTTCCCGCGCACACGTGCAAGCTTGTCTGCCACCGACTCCCCGGCATACTCCATGCCAAGCACCCACGCCGGTTCACACGACAATGCGGGTCGGTCCGGCCACACCAGGTTCACCAGATCCTCGTCCACGCGAAGCGCCCCATGCACCTTTTCGGCGATTTCGCTCATCTCATGCCCGAACGAATCCGACACCGTCCTGCCATCAAAACCAATCACCTGACCCTCGCCCAGATGCGCTTTGATATATTCCGCAAGGGTCGGAACGCCTTCCTCCTGCATCTTAAATAAAGCAATTCCGCTGCCTTCCAGCTGCGCCGCCGCCTGCAGGAAATAACGCGCATCCGTCCACAGTCCCGCCTCATCCATCGTCACCAGAAGCGTGCCCGCCGACCCCGTAAAGCCGCTCAAATATCGCCGCTCGGCAAAATGCTCACCCGCATATTCCGAATCGTGATAATCTGCAGTCGGAACAATATACATCGCAATCCCACGCTCCTGCATCAGGACGCGCAAAGCCGCCACTCGCTCCCGCGGGCAGCTTAGTGAAAATGATTCCTGTGCAGAATCTCCTGATTGATTCATAATCTCTAGTTCTCCTCTCATTTCCCGCAGCTGAAATGCTGCCGGTTTATCAAAAATTGCAATTTGCAAAAGATACAAACTGCTGCCATATCTCAATTACAGATGTTACTCCCCTTGATATGAGAAGAATTTTGTATCCAGCTCCGGATAGGACCGTTTTAAAGAAATCGGCTTGCCTGCCCGGTTCAGGAAGCAGTGGCTGCTTTTCGCGGTCGTGCGCAGCTCGCCCGTCTCCTTATCCGTCATGCGATACTCAATCTCCATCTTAATCCCATTATACTTCGCCAGCTTCGTCTCAATCACCACCACATCGTCAAAGTGAACCATACTGATATAATCCACCTGAATCGATAGCACAGGACTGATAATCTCCATCTCCTCCATCTGACGGTAGCTAAGCCCCATCTGATCCATCAGATCCATCCTGGCCTCTTCCATCCAGCGCACATAATTCGAATGGTGGATAATCCCCATCTGATCCGTCTCATAATATTTCGCACGATGCTCATAAGGCCGCAGCTGAATCGGCTCAAAGGCTTTTCGAACCTGCAATTCCTGTTTAGACATACCCGAACCTCCTGTATAAAAAGATATTTAACCTGTAAGATATTTCTATTTCATATAGTTACTGCACGTCATGTAATCAGCAACTTCATTTATTCAATAGTTTATCACAAATAAAGATTAATACAAGACATTTTTTCAAAACGTAAGTTTACCGTCTTTTCTTGCAAGAACTGCAGATTTATGCTATGATACAACAAACACAAACCAAAACGCTTGCACATAACTGCTCCGGAGGTGCCGTATGGAAAAAATCAGAAAACATTATATATTCAAAGGATGGGTGCAGGGGGTCGGATTCCGCTACAGTGCACAATATATCGCCAGAAGCCTCGGGCTCACCGGCTGGGTGAAAAATGAATGGGATGGCTCTGTCGTCATGGAAGCACAAGGCGACGAGGCATCCCTGGATCTGCTGGTTGAAAAACTGATTAATCGCAGGTATATACGCATCGAACAGCTGATACAATCCACCATACCACTTGAGGAAGAACGGGAATTTCAGGTGAAATACTGAAGCTTTGAGTTTTTACCATCGCCCCTCTCTTCAATCAAGAATTTTCAACTCTTTCTCACGCTCTGCGAATTTACCACAAGAGCCTGCCCACATGGTACTCATCGTATAATAACCACATGAAGTAAAATTCCTTGGCAAAATATGTTTCATCAATTATAATAGTTTCACCGAATCGGTGAAAGGGTGGTTTTCAATGAAACAAGATTTTACTCTACAACAATATGAACAAATTGCAAAAGAAGCGTTCGGCAAAACGATGAATGCGATTCCTTTTGTTTCCGATGTTGAAATCTCAGGCGTAAAATCGAGCACAAAAATTGGAGATTTCCATGCAACCGTACACTTTACGGATGAGGAAGCTCCTGTATGCTTTTGCATAGAAGTAAAATCAAATGGTGAAAAAAGATACGCAAATCAATTCATACAGCGGACAGCAACGAAAAAGGAGGACGACTGCTTCGTCTTCATGGCACCATATATTTCGGAGGAATCTGCAAGTGCGATGAGGAAAGAGAATTGCAGTTACATGGATTTATCCGGCAACTGCTGTATCCTGACACGCAGGATCATTCTGTATGTGAGTGGCCAGAGTAATAAATTTATTAATAAAAGAGAAAAGCAGAACTACCTGTCAAAATCAGCAGGGGCAGCGTCTGCCATCATACGCACACTTCTCAATGCTCCTCACAAAAAATGGCAGGTAAAAACAGTAAGCCAAGAGAGCGGAAAAGCAATCGGGACGGCTTCTAATGTAAAGAGATTTTTAAAGGACAGGGATTGGATCAAGGATACTGAAAATGGATTTAAGCTACAGAATATAAAAGAATTGCTTTATGCCTGGGCGAAGGAATACCATAAGAAAGACAGCCGTACCTGTGAATTCTATTCATTAGACACCATTCCGGAAATTGAACAATCAATTTCCAGATGGAGCATCTCACATGAGAACAGTGCCGTTCTGGGCGGATTTTCTGCAGCTGCACGCTATGCTCCAACGGTACGATATACCAAGGCAGATGTATATGTTGAACCACAGTATTACGATGAATTCGTAAAAGATCTGGAGTTGCAGCCAGTCCATTCCGGCGGCAATGTGGTGATTACTATTCCACATGATGAAACACCATGCATATATGCGAAGGAGATCAATGGCTCATATGTAACATCCCCAGCACAGACAATCCTTGATTTATTAGGAAATACAGGTCGGGGTGAAGAAGCGGCAGACGCAATTATTTCAAAAGAGTATTGGGAGGATGAAAATGATTAGGGACGAAGATCTGAAAAAGGCAACCGACTATTCGGAAGGGCAGAAAACAGCAGCATATATGATATTAGGAGAATTGGTTAACTTGCTTGGAGAATTCTCGGATGACATCAGAATAATAGGCGGATGGGTTCCAAGCCTGTTATATCCAGAAGGCGAGCATATTGGTTCCATAGACGTGGATGTCCTCTTGAATCAACTGCGTATCAGAAAAGCCGAAGGCTACAAAACAATCAAACGCATATTAGAAGGAAACGGCTATAGACGCCACCCTGAAAAATATTTTGCTTTTATCAAAAGCGTAACTGTTCAGGAAATTACATACGATGTAGACGTAGATTTTCTGTCCGGAAAATACGGGGAGATGGTGGGAACGTCAGTAAACACGTAGACGGAATCAAAACGTTACCTGCAACGGGCGGAAACTTTGCGTTTGAATTCCCGCCAACGGATGTGTTGATAGAATATATTCGCCCAGATGGCGCAATAGACAGTGCCCATGTAAATGTTATATCTATTGTTCCCTGCCTTGTAATGAAAACAGCAGCACTTGGTAGAGGAAAGCCAAAGGATGCCTATGATATATATTTCACAATTAATAATTACAGAGGCGGTGTAAGAAAGCTCACAGATGATTTTCGTCCATATGCTGATATAAAAATCGTACGGGAAATGTGCAGCAAGTTGAACGAGAAATTTGCATCAACACAGCACGTTGGTCCTGTAGATGTGGCAGCATTTCCTGGAGCGACAGGCGAAGAGGCAGAACGTGTCCAGCAGGATGTGTATCAGAAAGTCCATTATCTTGTGAATGGACTAATAACATTTTGAGTTATACACTAATGATAGCGACTCCGTCTACAAGACAATATTGATAGCATCCACACAACCATCCCTGATTTGAAAGGGTAGCCAGATTGCCATACTCTCTTCAAAAACATATGTATTCAAAGAAAAATCCGGCTCACATCCCTGCCTTGGTATATCAGGCAGGAATGTGCTTTAATGAAACAAAATTTCTCTTTACAACCAGTTCCAATCACGAAACCTACATCCAGATTATATCTGAATTCCATATACATAATCATCCATGTAAAACCCATTGCCTATATCATTCTTTTCCTCTTTGATTACTTTCATCCCCAGCTTCTCATAAACATACTTTGCTGTGTTATCCCGGTTGACGTTCAGCGTAATTGCATGATACCCCATCTTTCCGGCCTGTGCACATACAAAGGCAAACATTTCACGCGCATAGCCTTTGCCTCGAAAGTGCTTTTCGAGATAGAACTTGCTTAAATACAGGTTATACTGTTTCCCATAGAATGCCAGGAAGCCGATTTTCTCGCCCTGTTCAAATACATTGTAATATTGATATCCCTGCTGCAGCTGCTTTTCTATGCTCTGCTCAGATTGGAACATTTGAATCATATAATCATTCTGTGCTTCCCCGATAATCGGGTCAAATACTTCCTTTACGATTGCGCTTGCAAACAGGGAAAGCTCGCTGATTGTCTCCCTGTCTCCCGATTCCACTTTAACAAATTCCATGCTGTGCTCCAGTCTTTTTTCATTCTTTCCTTTTGTTCTTTCATATCATAACACAATACCTGTTCAGATTTCCAGATGCCTTTTTAGGAAACTGCGGGTTAAATGTAATATCCTGCAGTCATTGACGCTTATAAGATAAAACACCCAGATAACAGAGGCCATCAACTGCCAGGCCATTTTCCATCATCTGGGTACCATTTATTTTTTCTTCGATTTCTTAGATTTTTTCTTCCCCTTGTCCTTTTCCTTGCTCTTTTCTGTGGTTGCTTTCTCTTCTATCCCCACCGGCGCGTTTTCGCTTTCGAGCTCCTCTTCGACGGTCTCATCAATGGAGTACTTCTCCTCATACGCCTTAAAGATATTCGCGTAATCGTTCCCGGCCATGCTGCGCATGCTGTTTATGTAATCATGCCGGTCGAAGTCCTCTGATTCGAGCTCAAACATCGCCACCGCGATATTCGAACAGTGCGAGGCGATTCGGTTCAAGTTGCTTAGCAGGTCATTGAAGACGAAGCCCAGTTCCACCGTGCATTTTCCGTTCTGCAGGCGGGTGACGTGGCGGGATTTCAGCTCGTTGCCGCGCAGTACGATGAGAGAACGCAGCGGTTCGATTCGCTCCGCCACCGCCAGGTCGTCCTCCTTGAAGGCCAGCACGGTCAGCTCCACGATTTCACGTACCGCGCATTTTAATACATGAAGCTCATAGGTTGCTTCCTCGGAGAATTGCAACCCTCGCTCATTCATATCCCTTGCAACGTCGGCTATCGTCTGTGCATGATCGCCAATGCGCTCAAAGTCACTGATGGAATGCAGGAATTTCGCCACCAGCTTGGACTGGGAGATGGTCATCTGCTTTTCCGTCATCTGCATGAGGTACGCGCCCAGCTTGACCTCATACTGGTCAATCTTTGCTTCCTTGTCCTGGACCGTATTATAGAGGTCGTCCGAATATTCGCGAATCAAATCCAGGGAACGCAGCACATTCTTGCGCGTGGACTTCGCCATGCCATTCATGACACGATGGCACTGGTTGATTGCCAGAGCCGGATAGTTCAGGAACCGCTCCTCCAACAGGTCGAAATCTGCCTGCTCTTCCTTATCCTCGTCGGTATCCTTGACGATACGGAACACCAGTTTCTCAATCTGCTTGATAAATGGAAACAGCATGCATACCGTTGCAATTCGAAATACCGTATTCAAAAGTGCAATCGTCACCGGCTGCATCTGCATATCCAGGAATTTAAATCCTCCTACAAGACCATTCACCGCATAGAACACAATCGACCAGAACAGCATTCCGAACAGGTCGTTAATCAGATACACAAGTGCCGTGCGCTTGCCGTTTTTATTGTTGCTCGTAAAACCACTGACCAGAACCGGGCACGCGGCGCCCACGCCGATACCCATCGTAATCGGGAAGGCCGTAGCAAAGGTAATGCCGCCCGTCACGGAAAGGGCCTGCAAAATACCGACCGAAGCGGACGCGCTCTGAAGCACCGCTGTAATCAGGATTCCGGCTCCGATGCCCATCACCGGATTGGAGAACATGGTAATCATGCTTAGGAAAGTCTCATTGGTCTTTAAGCCTTCCACTGAACCGCTCATGGTCTGCATTCCAATCATCAGGATTGCAAAGCCAAGCATAATATCCCCGACATTCTTATAAGAATCCTTCTTGGAAATCATCTTGAAAAGAATACCTATGACCGCAACGACCGCAGAAATCGTCGCAGTAGAAAGAATGGAAGCAATACCGCTCGTCCCATCTATGTAAGAAAGGCAGAGAATCCAGCCCGTAATGCTCGTGCCGATATTCGCGCCCATGATGATACCGATTGCCTGCGACACCTGCATCATGCCGGAATTTACGAAGCCGACCACCATAACGGAAGTCGCCGAGGACGACTGGATAATCGCCGTCACCACCATACCAAGCAAAACCCCTTTGATTGGGGTGTTCGTCAGCTTATAGAGAATCTGTTCTAATCGATTGCCTGCTGCTTTCTTAAGCGCATCGCCCATCAAAGACATGCCAAAAAGGAAAAGCGCAATCCCGCTTAAAAGCGAGAGAATATTCGTAATGTCCATGTTGTTCATCCTTTTGTGTGATTAATCAGGTGTCTGCATGAAAAAATCTATGCACAGACTACTCCTCTCTGCATTCCGTCATTCATTATTATCACAATTTCTGTTGCCTGTGAATCCGATAGCACAGATGAAAAACGTGCATATGTCATTCTGTTATCGACTGTCTCTCTAGACTGTTTTGTACGAAGTCCTGTTCAGTTTTTGGAAAACGACATACGGATATATTATACACGAAAATGGGGTAGATTTACAATTCCTTTACTGCTCATTTACCTCAATTTCTCCATTTTTACCAATTAATAAAGGAAAAAGCTTGACATTTCCATCACAAATGCCAAGTCACAAAAATATTTCAAAAACGCTTGACACTATTATTTGCTAAAATTTAAAAATTCCCATAAAAACTCAAAGGGCATATCAGCCACTACACTGATACACCCCTTGCGTTAACTCACTGTATGATTAGTTCTGTCCGTAATATGCATTCGGTCCATGCTTACGGTAGAAATGCTTCTCCTTGATGGAATCCGGTGCTACGGATACCTTCGGATTGATCAGCTCCGTATCCTTTGCCATCTTCGCTACCTGCTCGAGTACGACTGCGTTGTGTACTGCTTCCGCTGCGTCCTTGCCCCAGGTGAATGGGCCGTGGTTCTTGCACAGAACTGCCGGTGTATACATCGGGTTCATGCCGCGCTCTTCAAAGGTCTCGATGATGACCTTGCCCGTGTTCTGCTCATAGCCTGCGTCAATCTCTTCCTGCGTCAGATTGCGTGCGCACGGAATCGAACCGAAGAAATAATCCGCATGGGTCGTTCCGTAAAGCGGAATGTCGCGTCCTGCCTGTGCCCATGCAACTGCCTCCGGCGAATGCGTATGTACTACGCCGCCGATTTCAGGATACTTCTTGTAAAGCTCCAGATGGGTTGCGGTATCAGACGACGGCTTATATCTGCCCTCGATCTTATTGCCCTCTAAGTCCATCACTACCATATCATCCGGGGTCAGCTCATCATAATCCACGCCGCTCGGCTTGATTACGAAATAGCCCGTCTCACGATCAATTCCGCTTACATTGCCCCATGTATAAGTAATCAGGCCTCTCTTCGGAAGCTCCATATTTGCTTCATAGACTTCCTGCTTCAGTGCCTCTAACATGTGAAGTTCCTCCTATCAATTTACAATTTTATACGAGACCGCTTACAACTTTATGACATAATGTCCCTTTTGTATCCAAAGAGAACAATTACGCCCCTGATAATAAGCAGAAACGACAGCAACAACGAATTGCTGCTGCCGTTATTCTTTCTAACAATGAATCATTCACAAGATGAACAATTGAATCATATGATCGTAACTGTTCACCACATAAACAAGTACGCTTATTTCACAAAGCCAAATCAGTCAAGCTCCATAAGCACGCGCTCTGCGATGCCTTCTCATCCAGCTTATACTTGTGAAGCAGCTCTACTGCCGGGCCGGACTCGCCGAATACATCGTTCATACCGATACGTACCAGCTGGGTCGGTGCCTGATGCTTCTCTGCCAGCACTTCTGCTACTGCGGAGCCAAGACCGCCAATGATGGAATGCTCTTCTACTGTGAAGATCCTGCCGGTTGCATTCGCTGCATCCAGGATAATCTCCTCATCCAGCGGCTTAATCGTATGGATGTTGATTACCTTTGCATGAATGCCGCGCTCTGCAAGGATATCAGCAGCCTTCAGGGACTCATTCACTTCCAGACCGGTTGCAACGATCGTCAGATCGTCGTCATCGCTCTCACGAAGGACAACGCCCTTGCCCAACTCGAACTTGTAGTCCTCGTTGTCATTGATTACCGGAACTGCAAGACGGCCGAAACGCAGATAGCACGGTCCCTCATGCTCATATGCAGCCTTTACTGCTGCCTTCGCCTCGATATCATCGGACGGATTGATAATGGTCATGCCCGGGATTGCACGCATCAGCGCGATATCCTCGTTACACTGATGGGATGCACCATCCTCGCCTACGGAAATACCCGCATGCGTTGCACCAATCTTCACATTCAAATGCGGATATCCGATGGAGTTACGAACCTGCTCATAGGAACGGCCCGCTGCGAACATCGCGAATGTGCTGACAAACGGCACATAGCCACAGGTCGAAAGGCCTGCTGCGATATTGGTCATATTCGCCTCTGCGATACCGCAGTCAATATGACGCTCCGGGAATACCTTCTTAAATGTACCTGTCTTCGTTGCTTCTGCAAGGTCAGCGTCCAGAACGATCAGGTTCTCATGTTCTTTGCCAAGCTCTACCAACGCGTTTCCGTAGCTCTCGCGCGTTGCGATTTTCTTTACATCTGACATAACGCTTCACCTGCTTTCTGTAATTCTTCCATTGCAATCGCATACTGCTCATCATTCGGAGCCTTGCCATGCCAGCCTACCTGGTTCTCCATGTAGGACACGCCCTTGCCCTTTAAGGTCTTTGCAACAATTGCAGTCGGCATACCCTTTACGGTCTTCGCCTCATCGAATGCTGCGCGAAGCTGATCCATGTCATTGCCGTCTTCTACGTTAATTACATGGAAGTTAAATGCCTCGAACTTCTTGTCAATCGGATACGGTGAGCAAACATCGCTGATGGCACCATCAATCTGAAGGTTGTTGTTGTCGACGATAACAACCAGGTTGTCCAGATGACGTGCGCCTGCGAACATTGCAGCTTCCCAAATCTGGCCTTCCTCAATCTCACCGTCGCCGGTCAGCGCGTATACACGGTAATCCTTGTTCTGAAGCTTGCCTGCCAGAGCCATACCGCATGCAACCGATACGCCCTGTCCCAGAGAACCGGAGGACATATCTACGCCCGGGATATGCTTCATATCCGGATGTCCCTGTAGATAGCAGCCGAGGTGACGCAGACCCTTTAAGTCCTCAATCGGGAAATATCCGCGATTTGCAAGTGCGGAATACAGGCCCGGAGCCGTATGTCCCTTCGAAAGCACGAAGCGATCCCTGTCCGGATTCTTCGGATCCGCCGGATCAATGTTCATCTCTTCGAAATATAAGTATGTGAAAATGTCTGCTGCGGAAAGGGATCCACCCGGATGACCAGCCTTCGCGCTGTGTACCCCGGTCACAATACCCTTACGAACCTCAACAGCCATCTTCTGAAGTTCTACTGTAGTCATATTATCTCCTTCTCTACAAGCTTAATACTATCTACACTTTTATCATCTTCAATATACAGCCGGGAGGCAGCATATGTTTCGCATTTCATTGCGAATTTCCACCTCATGCGCCTCCGGCCGCTCTGACTATAGTGTCTCAAACTAAGCTTGCCTGCTTTTTACTATAAAAGCCCTACCCATAGGGCATGCTGCGCAAAGAATCCAAGCCGTTAGGCGCAGGATGATTGGCAGCTTTTATGTATGCAATGCATAGCTTGACCGTGTCGTCAGACTCGGTCTAAGCTTTGCATGCTTGCTTACTCGCCAAATACCGCAATATAGTCCTTCTGGAACTTCTCGATACCCTGTGTGGTCAGCGGATGCTTCGTCATCTGCTCGATTACGCTGTACGGAATCGTAGCGATGTGAGCGCCTGCAAGTGCGCAGTCCGTTACATGGATCGGGTTCCTTACGGAAGCAGCGATGATCTCTGTCTCATATCCATAGATATCGAAGATCTCAGCGATGTCGCGGATCAGGTCGATACCCGGCTGGCTGATATCATCCAGTCTGCCCAGGAACGGAGATACATAAGTAGCACCTGCGTTTGCAGCCAGGATTGCCTGGTTTGCAGAGAATACAAGCGTTACGTTCGTCTTGATGCCTTCTGCGGAAAGAGCCTTAACAGCCTTCAGTCCTTCTACGGTCATCGGAATCTTAACTACCATGTTCTTGTGGATCTTCGCAATCTCACGGCCTTCTGCGATCATGCCTTCTGCATCAACAGTCGTAGCCTTAACCTCACCGCTGATCGGGCCATCTACGATAGAGGTGATCTCCTTGATAACCTCGTTGAAATCACGGCCTTCCTTTGCAATCAGGGACGGGTTCGTCGTAACGCCGCAGATAACGCCCATATCGTTCGCCTTGCGGATATCATCTACATTTGCGGTATCAATAAAAAATTTCATGGCTTTATTCTCCTTTATTATTATGCTTACGCATATTATTCATATAATAATTCTCGAATTATTATAACAGTTCCAGCCACTCTCCATGTCAGGTTTTCTGTCACAACCTCCATATATGAGCAGCTTGCTTCTCTTCCCTTCATTCATATTCTTAAATGTACTGCTGTGGAGCATGACATACTGTATGTATTAATTCTATATCTGCACCACAACCTTACCAGGGGAAAATAAGTGACAGCAATTCAATCACTAATTACTCTCTTACTTGTAGAATACCTCACCCAGCATCAGATCCTTCTTGAAATCGCGGATGGTCGTATTCTTGTCAATGTAAACTGCCTCGATGCCCATCATCGCTGCCCAGTCGCCCATCTGCTCTGCAGTCAGGTCATAGGTGAATGCGGTATGATGTGCGCCGCCTGCCAGAATCCATGCTTCTGCACCGGTGTAGAGATCCGGCTGCGGAGTCCAGAAGTTCGTCGCTACCGGAAGCTTCGGCATCGGCTTCTCGGTCTTCTTGCAGTCTACTGTGTTGATAATCAGGCGGAAACGGTTGCCCAGGTCAACCAGAGAAGTAGCGATACCCTCGCCCTCCTTGGATGTGAACACAAGCCTTGCCGGATCCTCGCGGTCGCCCATGCTCAGCGGCTGGCACTTGATGCTGATTGGGCCATCTGCGATGGTCGGGCAGATCTCAAGCATATGAGCCTCGAGGATGCCTTCCTTGCCCTTTACCAGATTGTATGTATAATCCTCAAGCATGGAGGTACCCTTCGCATCCTTCTTGCCTGCGGTCATGATCTTCATCAGACGTACCATTGCTGCAACCTTCCAGTCGCCCTCTGCGCCGAAGCCATAGCCTTTCTCCATCAGTCTCTGGATTGCCAGACCCGGAAGCTGCTGCAGTGCGCCAAGATCACCAAAGTGTGTTACGATTGCCTGATAGTTCTTCTCCTCCAGGAAACGCTCGAAGCCAAGCTCGATCTGAGCCTGTACTGCTACATGCTTCTTGAACTCTTCCGGATCACGTCCCTCAAGCAGGATGTCATACTTATCATAATACTCATCGACCAGTGCATTGGTATCAGAAACAGATACTGCTGCAACGCTCTCTGCAATCTCGTTTACCGGATAAGCGTCTACTTCCCAGCCGAACTTGATCTGAGCTTCTACCTTGTCGCCCTCGGTAACTGCTACGTTACGCATGTTGTCCGCAACACGCATTACACGGATATGGCTGGACTCAACCACACCAACTGCGGTACGCATCCAGGATGCGATCTTACCCTGAACAACCGGATCGGTCCAATAGCCCGCAACCACCTTGCGCTCAATACGCATACGGCTTACGATATGACCCCACTCACGGTCGCCGTGTGCTGCCTGATTCTCATTCATGAAATCCATGTCGATGGAATCATACGGAATCTCCTCATTATACTGCGTATGCAGATGAAGCAGCGGCTTGCGAAGCTCGCTTAAGCCTAGAATCCAGGACTTCGCCGGGGAGAAGGTGTGGCACCATACGATTACACCTGCAACATCCTCGTCCGTATTTGCCTCATTAAAGGTCTTACGAATCAGCTCGTTCGTAATCAGAGTCGGCTTCCAAACCACCTCATACGGAAGCAGACCGCTTGCATTAAGTCCGGCAACCATCTCCTTTGCGTGGGCTGCAACATTTGCCAGGCACTCATCCCCATATAAATCCTGAGAGCCCGTGCAGAACCAGAACTTGTAATTCTTAACTGCTAACATTTCAATCCCTCCATAAAATATTTTATATCTATTCAGAACACCCGGACCGTCAGCAGCTTCCCTGACATTTCCAAATATGGAAAATCAAAAATGCCAGTTCCGGTTCTTCTGCACAACACTGAAAACCTGTTCCCGGATGATCCAAATTGTTGCCTTAGGTCCTGCCAATTACCGTCTTCTTTTATAAAAATAATGTAATTGGCAGGAATATAAGCTGTATCTTACAATGGCAGTGCCTTAATCGCATCCTGCTGCGCATCAATTGCCGCCTTGTAGCTCTCGATATAAGCGTCGAAGCCTGCTACATCTGCCGGATCCGGCTCCGCTACAGAGCTCTCCTGTCCTGCAAATACCTTATTCGCAAGGTAAGCCTCAAGGCTTTCACCATCCTCCTTATGTACCATGTAGGAAGCCAGCACAGCCATGCCCCATGGGCCGCCCTCGCCTGCGGTCGTCATCAGAGCAACCGGAGCGTTCATTGCTGCCGCAAGGATATTCTGGCCTACGCCCTTCGTCTTGAACAGGCCGCCGTGACCGTAAAGCGTATCAACCTTTACCTTCTCTTCCTTAAACAGGATGTCGCAGCCGATCTTCAGCGTAGCAAGCGAAGCATACAGATGCGTACGCATAAAGTTTGCAAGATTCATCTTCGCATCCGGCTTACGAATCACCATCGGACGACCCTCATTCGTGCCGATTACCGGCTCGCCGGAGAATGTATTGAACGCCACGATGCCGCCGCAGTCCTTCTCGCCCGTCATCGCATTCGTATACAGCTTGCCATAGATATCATTGATGTCGATATCCATGCCGAACATCTCAGAAAACTCCTTAAACAGGCCAATCCATGCATTCAAATCTGAAGTACAGTTGTTGCAATGCACC
>X287_Common_Brushtail__coassemble_141_pt1 | contig 14310 bp, 15 predicted proteins | sample X287_Common_Brushtail__metabat2_low_PE_001 | metagenome-assembled genome bin X287_Common_Brushtail | reverse complement strand
CCTATATCCAAACCCATAGCTCCTGAAAAAAGAGAGATTACATCTCTGTTAGCCGCATACTGCCTATATGGATTCTTTGAATCGTATGTTGCCATTAAACTGTCTCTCCATTCTTCAAGATAAATTTTCTCTCAAAAGAGCTATTTGTAACTTCTGCAATTTGCTCTAAATCAACCACCGTAAGGGATTCTCGTTTGAGCTTCGCATTGAGGTTCTGTGGGGTCGTTCCAATTCTCCGCGCTAACTCTGAAACACTGATATTGCTTCTTACGCAAAGCACCTTAACCTGTTCTGATACTGTCATCATTGATACCTCTTTCAACTTTCAACCTGAACATGATAATTATAAATCTGTAAGTTGAAAATGTCAATGCTATCCTCCGACATTTCAAATAATCCTTTTCAACCACTTTTTCATCATGTCCACCCATTCGCTGTTTATGGGGTAGACTTCTTTATCGCTCGTGTGCTATACTTTTTGCATATCGAATCAGTCATTTTACGAAAAACATGATTGGTACGATACCCTAACCGAGGAGGTGAATACTATGGATTCGAAACAAATCGGACAGTTCCTTGCGGAACTTCGCAAAGAACAGAATCTCACACAGGAACAGCTTGCTGAGAAGCTTGGCGTAACCGGCAAAACGATATCGCGCTGGGAAACCGGTGTATACACTCCTCCGGCGGACTGCCTGCTGCAGCTGAGCCAACTGTACTCCATCACGATTAATGAGATTCTTACCGGACGCAGGCTTGAGGAAGAGGAATACCGTCCTGCAGCAGAGGTGAATCTGGAGGCTTCCATCAAGCGAGGAGAAATTGATTGGGCCGAGCGCCTTCGTTTTTACCGAAAACAATGGATTCAAGCCCACATTAGATACATTGTCATTTTAATTCCTGTTTGCATTGCCATATGGGGATACGGATTCATCATTGGATTTTCCGAGTTCTGTATATTGGGTGTATTTGTATTCCTCTTCTTCCTCGGCCTGGGTATATACAGCATGCAAACTTATGCCGGAGGAAAAATTCAGGAAGAAGGGGGGGAACAGGCATAATGAAGAAAATACTGTTTGGAATTGCGTTGATTTTATTTGGTATCCTCTGCTTTTTGGCAGGTGCAGCTTTGGACTTTATGGGTGTTTTATTTCTGGGATGCGGCCTTGGAATCATAGGATTGCTTATAGCCATTGTCGGGTTTGTAGAACCGGAATCGTAAATGAATTCAACAACTGCTTTGATATTGGTGCGTGTTTCTGCATGAGCAGAACCATGCGCCAATTTTTTATTCTTTTTGTATTTTCCTTGCAACAAAATCATCTTTCCGATACACTTATATTATAGAAGCGCACTTCTATATGGAAACGGAACGCCTGAAAACTCCAGATTGATGATTATAATGCGTAATACAATCACAGCCGGGTATCACACGATAGTTTCCTATGCAGCACATAGTGAGGATGGTTTAGTTATGACAGAAGCGGAATTGGTAAAAAAGGCAAAACGGGGGAATGTGGATGCATTTGCCAAACTGTATGAGCGGATTTATGTCAGGCTCTATCAGTTGCGCTCTGCACGCTGGGAAATCCACACGATGCGGAGGATGCGGTGAGTGAAACAGTCACGGACTGTTTCGAACAAATCAAATCTCTGCGAAAGGATGAAGCATTTTCTGCATGGATGTTCCGCATTCTCACCAACAAATGCAAGCAGCGTATGCGTGGATACTATCTGGCGCGGCAGGAGGTTTCACTGTCAGCTTATTCCAAAGAGGAGCTTGGGATTTCCGATGCAGGACAGTCATTTAATGGATCAAAACAGGGGAATACATTTGACGCACCAAATGAATTTTATTTATCAGGAAATGCTCCTTCCGGGATGATGTCCGACCGGCATGATCAGGATGCAGAGATTGATGTACGCGATGCCTTCTTCCGGCTGGATGACGAGGAGCGTATGATTCTGTCCATGCAAATTTTCCTGGGCTATCAGTCTGGCGAAATAGCAGCACAGTTGGGGCTCAAGGAAGGCACCGTCCGATCCAAAAAAAGCCGTGCATTACAGAAAATGAAAGGAATGTTGGGAGAGAAATATGAGACCTGGTAATTTGCTCAAATCAAACTTATCGTACTTTCACGTAAAAAGTCAGTCTGAACAAATTATCAAAGTTTATGCGACAAAGTATTGTATTCCAATAGAATTTCTACTCCGTTTCTGCTCACAGGGTATGCTGCACACAACATGCCCTGTAAGAAAAGCAGAACGTCGCCCCCGCCCAATAGGTATATCAACTTAGAAATAGACAGGAAGGTGATCTCATGAATAACAACAATTACAATGATGATAGGATAGTAGAAGAAATAAGAAAATCTGCCTCAGAAGCCCCCATTCCGGCAACACTTTCGCCGAATGCCATGCGGCAGCAGCTGTATTTTCGCCAGGAATCAAGGAAACTTTACAACCTGAAACGTATTTGCGTGGCAGCTGTTGCTATTGTATTGCTGCTGGGCGGTGGATTTGCTGCGTATCGGACATTGGGAGGCTTTATCAGCCCGAGTGGATCTAATTCCGGTGGCTCCAACAATAATTCCGGCAATGCCGAGCTTACGCTTTCCACAGAATCGCAGTGCTCTGACTCACAAAACCAGGCAGCCTCCGGAAACAACTCAGAAAGCTCATCCGGATTAAACAGCGACGGTACCAATTCTGAGCAGACCTCTTCTGCCGCAACTGCTAAGAACGCAACTGTTGGCGACAAATATCATCTCGCATCCGGCTCTGAAGAGGTGTATGCGGTTCTTGCCACTATGGTATCCTCCAATTATATAACCAGCGGTACATCCGCGTGGGTGGAGGAAGAAATAGCCGTCGGATCCATGGATTCCGTCCCCGATTCTTCGAGTGACGGCTCATATTCCTCCGATGAAAGCACATATTCCTCCACGAATACCATGGTGGAGAATGTAGATGAAGGCGATCTTGTCAAAATCAATGACGAATATATCTATATGATAGCAGAGGAAGACCATTCGGGGGATTATGTGGAAGGTTCCGAAGGCGATATGTGGTATGATACAGATATCAGCAACCATATTACCATTTTCCGCATCGAGGATGGTAATATGAAGCGCATAGGAACGCTCGACTGCTGCCCATCCAACACCAGCTATATTCAGGAAATATACTTAGACAGTGACCGCCTGTATGTCATTTATTCCGAATATTACAGAGTAAGTTCCGGCGAAAATCAGTCCGGAACAAACTCTGATTCAGAAGCCAATGCTGACTCTGATACTGACGATGCCAACAATGATACAGACTCTGATGAATCCTCCACTGATACTTATTATGCTTACAGCTACCGCACCGGTCTGCTTGCCTATGACGTATCAGACGCAAAAAATCCCCAGCAGATCGGGCATATCACACAGGATGGAGAATATTATACATCACGGAAAACCGGTGACTATATCTACCTGTTTTCCAAAAATCGCCCATCTTCATCCTGTGATGACGACACCTGGATCGAAGAAGACCTGCTCCCGGAAGTAAATGGAACGACAGTCAGCTACGATTCGATTTACCTGCCGACTAAGGAATCCGATACGTCTGGTTCTTCGGATTCTGACTGTCTCTACACCGGCTACAGAGAGCTTATCATCAGCTCCATCTACATCGGCGGAGATACGGTGGATACCGTAACGGATTCGCTCGTTATTGTAAATGATGACTCTGTATATATGAGTGAGGATGCAATTTATCTTTATTCCACTGAATATCTATCAGATAATAACGCTAAGAACGATGATAACAATACCAACGATGAGAACGAAACTGGCGAAGGCGGCAATGATAGCGACACTAGTGGAGAACAGGAAGATAGTGCCGAATACGGTGACTGGGTTACTGCCATCGCCAAATTCACCTACGAAGACGGCATCTTAAATGCAGTCAACTCTGCCACGGTAGCCGGTCAGGTTACTGACAAATTCGCATTGCATGAATCCGATGGAATTTTCCAAATTCTGACCACTTCCTATTCGTATGAGTACACGTATGGAAGCAATGGCGTTCTGGAGGATATGGAATCAACCCCTTCCAATCAGCTCTATCTCTTTGATAGCAGTATGCAGCAGCTGGGAAGCCTGGAGGGCATCGCTGAGGGTGAAGAAATCTATGCGGCGCGCTATATCGGCGATATCGTATACTTTATCACGTATCTGAATACCGACCCACTGTTTGCGGTAGACATCTCTGACCCTTCCAACCCGACTCTGCTCGGACAGCTGGAAATAACCGGATTCTCCGATTACCTGCATCCGTTCGGCGATGGGCTCCTGCTCGGCATCGGCTATGAGACCGATCCGGACACTGGTGTCTCCCTTGGCGTGAAACTAATCATGTTCGATATTTCCGACCCGACCGACCTGACAGTGTTGGATACGGTTGTTCTGGAGAATGCGGACTATACGTCTGCAGCCTACTATTACAAGACTGTCCTGGTGGATCCGGAGAAAAACATCATCGGATTTACTCATGAAGGCTATGATGATTCGTCAATAAGATTCCATACGTATTACAACGTATACGAATGGAACGAAGAAGGATTTACACAGGTACTCCAAACCGAGGTTACCACATACAACAGCGATATCGTGCGGGGACTCTACAGCGGCGATTATCTCTATGTCATCGGTAGATTCGGGGATATCCTGACACTCAGTTCCTATGACATGGACGATGCATATTGCGAAATTGATACACTTTTATGCAATAGTTAGAGTTACTGTTCACAACTCTCCACCCATCAAGCGCAAGTCACGCAAGCTGCGCTTGCTTACCCGCCTGCTTCGCATGCTGGACTTGCGCTTTGGGTGGAGTTCTGTTAGAAAACTTGCCATTTCGATGCCAAAAATCTGCTTTTCTGATGCCTTACTATAGTATTCTTATGTCAGATAGAAAAGCGTATGGTACAGTTTTCCTCCTTATTCTGTGCCGTGCGAAAGTTGTAAGCTAGTGCATCACTCTCTAATTAACTGGACATCTTGCGAAGTGCAGAATTCTCCGTATACAAGGCGCTTGAGGGAGGCGATGCGGTGGCATCGTTGACCGAAAGCAACGCAGTAGACGGAAATTCTGCCAAGCAAAATGGCTAGTTAATTAAGAAGTGAGGCACTAGTTAGTTTTACGCAAGGGGTTTCGTTATGATTAAGAATACGATAGATAGCACCGACGACTATGTCTTCTCCGAGGATGACTGGTCGGCAGATGAGAGATGGGTCGCGGAATCGAGGCGACGGGCACGAAAAAGAAAAGAACTCGAACGGCAGCGGAGCATTTATGCTCATTTGTTGGCGGCTGCCGCCGTGCTGTTGGCCGCAATCCTGCTTGTGCTGGCCTGGGGTGCCGCAAATGGTGCCTTTGGGTCACAGAAGACGCAGAATGCGGGGGCTTCTGCGTCCGGCACAGGTGGGCTTTCCGATAGCAATGGTGTTGCAAATACTGATTCCGATGAGACCGAAGCTGCAAAGCGTTCCGTCCCAAAGCCGGATATCGACGTCCAGCTGCTTCCCATCAACGATTATTCCAGACCAGGGGACAAGCTGGATGCGGTAAACGCCATCGTCGTCCATTATACAGGCAATCCCGGCACGACCGCGCAGCAAAATCAGAGTTACTTCACCAGTCTCGCTGAAACCGGCGAGACTTCTGCCAGCAGCCACTTCGTCATAGGGATAGAGGGGGAAATCATCCAGTGCGTACCCTGCGATGAAATCGCCTATGCATCCAATGACCGCAACCATGACACACTTTCCATCGAATGCTGCCACGTAGATGAAAGTGGAAAGTTCACGGACGCGACTTATCAATCACTGGTTGCGCTCGTCGCCTGGCTGCTGTACGAATATGACCTTGATACCTCAGATGTCATACGGCACTACGATGTCACCGGGAAAATCTGCCCGAAGTATTATGTAGACTATCCGGACGCTTGGGAAGAGTTTCTGAATGATGTAGATACTGCCCTGACATCCGCATCCTGACTAATGTTTGGTTTAAGTGTCCAAAGTCCGCCTCCACGACATGCTGGCATGTCGGTGGAGAAGAGACTTTGGACACGCCCTGGAAATGAGGAAGTAGTGGGGCAGGGGTCCCACGGATTCCGAATTTTCAGGAGGATTGTGGGTTGCTAAGTGCCGGTGGCACTTGTTTAGAAACGACCGTGGTGGAATGTAGACGCGAAGCGCGGAACAATCCGTAAACCACTTTTGGCACCTGAATCATGTTTTATAAATTGAGCAGGGCAATTAGCCCTGCTCATGTGAATAGTATTGTTAATTCTTACATGAATACCTTGTTACTCCATCAGAAAATGCTCCATCTCCATCCAGTAGAACTCCCAGACTTTCTCTCCGGAGTTGTATATCTCATGCCTGGTCTTCGGTACCGGCGCTAGCCTTGCCGGTGCCGGATTGCCCGCTATCTTCCGATATTCATTGATTTTATCAATAAAAGCGACCTGCTCTTCCCTGGATACGAAGGAATCCTCCTCCGACTGAAACAGCAGAAGCGGTGCCGAAAGCTGCTTCACCCCGTCCGTCATGAGGAAATGATTCAGCCGAATCGCTTCGCGGAACCATGCGTAGGACGGCGCACTCATCTGATAGAGCAAATTACCCTCCCTCTTGTGCTGATAATAAGCGAACCGCTCGCGCGATGCGGACGCGCTGTTCTCGAAGGTTTCAGAATTCGGAACAAACGGACGCTGCCCCAGCACATAATCCTCGCCCTTCCCGATTCCACAGAAGAAATACGCAATCACCTTGGTGACACCCCACGGAATTCCAGCCGTCAGTGGCTTTATCATCGGAGATGTCAGAATTACTTTATCATATAGCTGTGGCTTCTTCGCAGCAAGAGCCGCTCCCATGCCGCCGCCCATCGAGTGTGCGTACAGATACACCGGAAGCTGCGGCCAGCGCTCCTTCGCCCGGTCCGTCAGAAACTCCAGATCCGCCAGATACCGCCAGTACCCATCCGTATGTACCAGGAAGAGATCCTTATCCGTCAGCCGGTAGCTGTGACCATGCCCATGATGATCCAACGCTGCTACGTGATACCCCGCCCGCAGGAAATAATAAATCACTTCATAGAACTTCTCCGCAGTCTCCGTGAAACCGTGTGAGACAATCATGATTCCCTTCGGCTGCCCGACAGAGCGGCTGGCATGATTTCTCATTTCCTCTTTATCCGACATGGACTGTCCGCTGCTTTCAAAAACAGTCTGGTCATAGCCAGATGCCTCATCGTCAACAATCGTTGCTATTTGCGCCTCGTAAAATACGCAATACAGCTTCTTCCCCTGCTCCCGCTGCAGAAAACAGTCCGTACGCCTCGCTGCAAGATACGGCTCCACCACTTGTGCCATTGTTTTCTGAAAATCCTCATCCCTGATAATCATTGAGCTGCTGTCCATTTTTATTCCCCCTAGCAATAATATGTAACCTTGCCAAAATATTCTTGCCACATTTCCACCACTTCATCACTCCTTGCTTCAATTACACGCATAATATTCCGCAAAATATGATTCGGTATCTTCGAATTGTTATGGCACAAATAACACTTACCAGCACTCGTAATCCAAATTTTGGTTGCATTAGGCGATGGATTCCCCTTCGAAACATGGATATGTATTGGCTCTAGCGGCTTGCTTTCATTTGTCCAAAAATACACCCAATATCCGGCTACTTTAAAAACCTGAGGCATGTTCAAGTCCTCCTTCCTGGGAGAACTCCAAAATCAAATGGGCTGTAGACCTGATGATTTCCTGAAAGTACTTTATATCATCGTCACCAAATTGATAAATATCCTCCCAATTGTATTTCGGCAGCCAGCAGGTAGCATGTCGAAAACAGTACTTTTCATCAGGCTTTTCAATATATACTTTGACTGATCCATCTTCCGCCATATCGGAGTGAACAATTTCTGTTCCATCATTTAATGTCATAAAAGGATACATCATATCATTTTCCTCCATTCTGCCAATAGATTTCTTAATTCAAAGAATACCACAAACCCTCTTTAAGCGCAAGGATGTATTTTAATTATCATTCAGCCTACTGCTCTTATCTCACTTAACCCACCCACTACGTGTGCTGGACTAGCGCTGTGGGTGGAGTTGCTGCTTCGCCACTCTTATGATACTCCCGACCTCTCCGACACTTCCTGCATCTCTGCCACCTTCGGCTTCCTCCTCCCAATCAACACCGCCGTCACTGCCGCAGTCGCAGGTACTGCAAGTATGACCCCAATACTTCCCGATATGCCCTGCATGATCTCGATCCCGATATTATACGAATTAATCAGCTGTCGAAATGGCAAATCGTAGGTATAATCCAGCAGCAACGTGGATAACGAACTTCCGACAAATGCCAGTATCAGCGTATTCGACATGGTTCCCATCATATCACGTCCCACATTCATCCCGCTCGTGAAAAGCTGCCGGGCATTCAGTGTCGGCGAGTTCACATGAATCTCGCAAATCGCGGACGAGACGGACATCGCCACATCCATAACCGCACCAAGCGCCGCAATGAGGATTGCCGCAAACAACAGCTCCCCGACCTTAATGGAGGTCACCTGCTCTACGTAGATCAATGTCTCAATATTCGACACATTATACCCGTCGATATCTGCTGCCAGCCCAAACAGCCACGCGCTTACGCCCGCCATCAGGACGCCGATTACCGTACCGACAATTGCGCAGATGGTTTTCTTCGTAAATCCACCAATCAGGCACATCGTCACAATCGTGGTCAGGGCACAGATTAAGATGGCACTCCAGAATGGGGAAATTCCGATATACATCATCGGGAAAAGCAGATAGACAATGGATACGCCCGTAAATGCCAGTCCTATCACTGATTTCACGCCGTTCTTCCCGCCTATGACGCAAATCAGCAGCAGGAAAATTGCAACAAATGCACCAACCTGGAAGGACCGATCCTTCGAATATACGGAAACGGTCGCGTTATCCCCTGATACGGCAATCGTCACGATTACGGTATCACCCTCCGCGCAGGTCGCACCATAGAGATTGCCTTCTGCACTCGTCGCATCATAAATTTCCCCTTTTTGATCACCGGTCAGTATCTCCACCTTCAACTGCTGATAACCGACACGGTATCCCTCCTCGGTCAGGTTGTCCGCAGTAAGCTCTACTACGCGTGCTTTTTCATACGAATATCCTGTGGTCGAAACCATCTGTTCCTTCTCAATAGAAGAAAGCCGGCATGCGGCGGCGATAAACGCCGCCACGCCGACTGCTATGAGGAAAAATCGAATGAAAAACGTCTTATCAATTTTCTTCATAAATCAAAAATCCAGCTTTCTATACAATATCTTTTCCCGTGCATCCTGTGAACAGGAATCTGTCCTTCGTTGGTCACAACATGTGTTTCATGTTGCAGGTCATACCTTAATGAACTGTCTTTGCTCTGTTTCAACTTTTACCGGTATGACCTGCAGCTTAATTCTTAATTCAAAGCTTAATTCCTATAAAGCTATATCAAGTTTCTTTTTCCGTAAGCAAGATTACTTACTGGCGGAACTTCTTCATCCTGATTACAGCCATCGCGCATGCGCTAAATCCTGCAACCGCAAATCCCAGCATCATCAGCACGAAGGACGCATCCCCGGTCTTCGGAGAGGTTGTGGTTACTGTCGTGCCGCCTGATGTCGTTGATGTACCGGATGTATTCGTAGTATCCGTGCTGTTGGTGCTTCCGGTAGTTCCATTCGTTCCGGTAGTATCCTCGCTGTCATCCTCAGAACCTGTGTTGGAATCTTCGCTCTCGCTCTCAGAGTTCTCATCCTCAGAATCCGCATCTTCTGAATTTTCATCCTCTGAGTTCTCATCCTCGGAATTCTCATCCTCAGAGTTCTCACCCTCAGAATTCTCATCTTCAGCCTCTTCGAGTCCGCTTACCGCATCCTGCAGAGAGGTGATTGCGCTTGCGATATCAGTCGTAGTTGCTTCCGCATCATCAGCAATCGCCTGTGCTGCAGTAATCGTATCTGCAAGTACCTGAAGGGAATCCTCTGTATAAATACCTGCTGCAACTGCTTCATCGTAGCTTTCCTGTGCGCTTGCAATCTCAGATTCCAGGCTTGTCTTATCCGCAGACTTTACAATCGTATAAGTGCTGTCAATTCCGTCATCCGCAATCAGAACCTCACCGGTTGCTGCATCATAGGTCGTTACCGTCAGCGTTGTCTCGGTGAAATCAACAATCTGATAAGTCGGTCTCCAGCTCTGGCTTCTTGCCGCAATGTAATCCTGCTGCGTTGCAATCATCTGATAGAACTTGCTGCCGGTTGAAGAGTTCGCTTCAAAGTAAACCGTTCCTTCCGGATCAATGATGTAGTTCAGGCTTTCCGTTCCGGAAAGAATATTGTAGCAGCTTGCGCAATCCTTCTGGAAATCGCTGTCTGCATCCGTATCCGAAGTAGTATACACTACCGCATCAGCAATGGAAGTCGTAGAGCTCAGCTGATAGGTCCTGGAATAAGTATGGTCATGTCCCTGCAGAACCGCATCAATATCATACTCATCAATTACCGGAGTAAGCTGTGTACGAAGCACCATACCATCGGAATCCGAATGGTCATAACCGGAACCGTAAATATCCTGATGGAACATTACCAGTCTCCAGGTTGCGTCCGGATAAGCTTCTACTGCTTCCTTAATTACTGCCTCATGGGTTGCTACATTGTAGTTGTTCGTATCAAGAACAATGAACAGTGCGTTGCCATAGCTGAAGTAATAATCCGTTCCTGCGGTTGTTGCGCCATAGGAATTCGTCTCACTGTCTTCCTGCGAGTTCGGGTTATTGAAATGATTGCTGTAGTTGATGGACATGGAGTCATGGTTACCAATCGTCGTAGCAATCGGAAGGCTGCGAAGCACGTCGGAATACAGGAAGCCCGCATACTCCTTCTGCTGTTGTACCTGGCTATCATTGTCGCTTACGCTCGTCTGGTTAATCTGATCACCAGCGGAAAGGATGAATGCCAGATTCGGGAACTTCTCTACTGCATTTGTCAGCGTCTCATTCCAGTTGTAAGCATCATTCATTGCGTAATATTCCTTGCCGTTATCGCTGGAGGAAGTGCCATCCGCAGTCGTCTGTCCGGTCGATGCACCAATCTGCGGATCGCCTACGTACATTACGGAAAACTCATCGAAAGATTCGGTCGTATACTCATACAAATCCGAATACACGCCATCTACCAGATAGGAATAATAATAAGTCGTCTCTTCGGTAAGGCCGGTTACCGTAACCTTATTCGGATACAGATTAATTGTTACATCATTCTCTGTAAAGGTCTCGGTATTGTCCAGATCCTGCGTACCGGTAAATGTGCCAATCACATTCTTATTGGCATCGTACAGAATCACTGACGGAGTCTCCTGTGTCATGGAGTACCAGCCGAAATTCAGCTGCGTCTCATCCGTACCCGGAGTCATCGCCACCTGCTCATAGTTGGTGCTGATTTCCGAAGCCCAAAGCTCCTTCCATGCTGCCCACTTTGTGCTGTCTGCGTAAACATTCGAGTAAACGGTCGCCTCATCTCCATCCTCATCGGTCTCAACCGAATGCGTGGTATAAAGAGTTGTTGATGTGTCCTGGCTGCCGGATGCATCATTCCACGCTGCCCTTGTAGACGAACGCGCATACACCTGCGTGCAGCCGATGGTCAGTCCCACTGCCATGGTCACTGCCAAAGTCTTAGTAAGTCTTGCCCTTGTTTTTGCCTTCATATTTTTCTCCTTTTCAATCTGCACTCATTTTGCATAAAAGCATCTCCATCCTCATTCCTGCCACATTTTTGCATTTCTTCACTTAATACCTCATGAACCGGATTTTCCTACCAAACTATACGAATCACATTTCAGCTCAATCGTATAAACCCGATTCTCACACGAAGGACATCTGCAAATCCATGCAAAAACCGCCAAACCTGATATGAAAATACTTTTATTACCATGAATACCTTGATGAATTAGTAGTGAAAAACAGGAGAATCACCTCTATCCACTGTTGATTCGCACCCTCTGCTATTTCGTAGATAAAGATGAAATTCATATGCCAGACGAAATTAAAAAAGTATGCATGCCAATGCCTGACCATGAATTACGTCCTGCTTTCCATCACATGGTTCAAAGTATAAAAGCACCTTGTAAATATCCCAAGCGAATTTCTGTAAATTAATGGTAAGAGTTAGGTGGAAACCTGACAATCTATGAGACACAGCATTGAACCGACTGCGGTAATCGATTTTTCCTTTGTCCCGGCAAACCATAATCTGTCTCAGCTAATAAAAATCGTACTTCACTAATGAAAATTAGACAAATCTAATCAATATTTTTCGTTATTTTTTGTTGACTTTTCCTAATAAAGTGCATATAATGAGTACACATTGGGGGGAACGTAATGGAACGAGATACTATCATCACAACAAGCGAAAATACAATGATTAAACGCATATCTGCCGTCAGCATCCTTGGTAACACTTTGCTTTCGGCAATCAAACTGTTCGCAGGTATTTTTGCGCATTCGAGAGCGATGGTATCCGATGCCATCCATTCCATGTCGGATGTCTTCACGACTCTGATTGCGGTGATTGGCGTACGCATTTCGAAAAAAAGTGCCGACAAATCCCACCCTTATGGGCACGAACGCTTTGAATGTGTTGCTTCCTTATTATTAGGGCTTCTTCTGCTGATTACCGGACTGGGAATCGGCTATTCCGGGGTTTTGACCATCGCGGCCGGGCATTACGACACGCTCGCAGTGCCGGGTGCTCTCGCACTTGCCGCAGCCATCATCTCCATCATTACGAAAGAGGCCATGTTCCATTACACGCGCCACTATGCGAAGATTTTGAATTCCTCCGCATTCATGGCAGACGCGTGGCATCACCGCTCGGACGCTCTTTCCTCCATCGGCTCTCTCATCGGTATCGCAGGAGCGATGCTGGGCTTTCCGGTGCTCGACCCAGCAGCCAGCGTAGTTATCTGCATTTTCATCCTGAAGGTAGGTGGCGAGATTATCGCAGACGCCCTGCGCAAAATGCTCGACACCCCCTGCAGCGAAGCATATGAAAAGGAGGTCTCAGACCTCATCACCAGTTACGATGGTGTGACACATCTGGATCTCCTGCATACCCGAATGTTCGGGGATAAGGTCTATATTGATTGTGAAATCGCCGTAGACGGCGACCTGCCGCTGCGCGATGCGCACGCCATCGCAGAACGGATTCACGATGGAGTAGAGCGGAAATATGATAACGTGAAACATATCATGATTCACGTAAATCCAGCCTAGGTCTATGGCATAATCGCCTCCGCCGTAGAATTGAACACCTCTACAATCATATCATCCGTAGACAAATCCGAATACCAATACTCATTCAGGTACTCCCAAAAGATATCGACGGCCTCTTCATCCATGACATCCTCGATATCGTACCCATCTACGTAGAACATCTGCCCTACGACATTGTCTGAGTCCTCTTCCGCGAAATACATAAACAAGAACGTCCCCTCATTGTCGATGTTCTCCTCATACCAGTCAAATGCATACTGCTCCCGGTCATCATAGGAAGTCACAGATTCATCATACGCTTTAAAATAGATATACGGCTGTACACCGGTTGCATTGTAAAAATCCTCAAGCGCCGCTCCGGTCGCCTCCACGTCCTCAAACCATCCCAGCTCATCTAAAACACAGTCCGCAGAGAACTCCGCGCCGGTATCCGCCTTCTCGCGATCCTTCGAAGAGGAAATTCCATCATCATTGCTGTAGTCGCTGTCATTATCACTATAATTGCCGGCATTATCATCATTATAATCCGAATTCTCATCTTCATATACGACGTCATTGCCAAGCCACCTGCTAATCGTCCTGGTAACACCGGAGGCAAAAGAGAATATTCCATCCCCCACCATCGAAAGCACGATGAAGACAATTACGATCCCGGCAACCAGAATCCCAAAGCAATTACCCGAGCATCCACCTGGTCCATATCCGTATCCGCCGCCGTACCATGGCCAAAATCGCCAGAATCCGCGCCTCGGCGGTCTCGGACCACCCGGTCCCATACCCGGACCGCCGGGACCCATTCCGCCAGGACCTCCCGGACCTCTTCCGGCACCGCCAGGACCCATTCCACCTTGTCCTCTTCCAGGACCACCGGCTCCTCTTCCCGTATTACGGTTGCCACCAAAGGAATCCCCGCCGC
>X287_Common_Brushtail__coassemble_140_pt1 | contig 14335 bp, 7 predicted proteins | sample X287_Common_Brushtail__metabat2_low_PE_001 | metagenome-assembled genome bin X287_Common_Brushtail | reverse complement strand
AGAAGATAGTCGTGCCGATACCACCAGTGGATGGAAGGATAGAACCGGACTGGTTTTTAATACTTGTTGCAATCAAAGTTGCACCTTCAGCCGGAGTAAGCGTTGTATTAAATGTTGCCGTTGCATCTGCGCCGTCAACAGCCGTAGCTGTAGCGGTTTCTCCATCCCACGTTGCCTGAGTAACAGTTAATCCTGTTAATGGAGCGTCACATTTTTCTTCAATAGTTGTAGTATGCTCAGCTGAAACTGTGAAATAAATATCATCAATTGAGTTATAGCCTGTTGGTGTCTTAGTCTCAGAAAGCTTATACACGCCATCATCCAAACCTTCAGCTGTAAAGCTTGTGCCATCCTCACTCTTCGTAAGAGTAACTGTTTCCCACGTACCAGAAACTTTATTATACTTCGTAAGTGAGAACTCAGCACCTGACAATGGCTCTTCATCTCCGTTAACCTTATTAATCGTCAAATCATATGTCAATACAACAACTGTGTCTGTCGGTGTCTTACCCGTTCCCTCAGTATATGGGTTATTACTGTACTCAAGGTATGCAGTATTCCAGTTACCTGAATTACCAATCACAACAGCCTCACCGGTAAGCTTCGCAGTGTAGGTCACAACAATCTGTGTATTTGCAGATACTTCAATACTATTTGACGATTCGTCCACGAGAGCCCGCACATCATCAAATGCAATTTCAAAAGTACATGTTGTATCAGAAAGTCCAGTTGTTTTAACAGTATAGCAACTAGACGAAACTTTTGTATCTCCAACATATACTTCTACTGAATCCGAATTAAAACTCAGTCCTCCATCCATCGTATCATGGAACGTAATAGAATATGTATCATAACTGCTGAGCGTAGATGGCATTGTCGCAGTCAGCTGGAACGGCACGTCATCGCCAATATCATAATCCGCACTATCCTGCCATGCATTCACTGTATCAGTAGCATCTGTTGAATCATTCGCATCCTGCACTTTCTTAGTCATGCTGGGAACACTTGACTTCGGTTCAACTTCTGCATCAGCAACAACCTCCAAAATGTAGCTTGTATATGCATCATTCGTTTCTGACAAAAGAGATTCATCCTGATCTTTTACCAAATAATAACCAGGATCAGTTATTGAGATTGTGTAATTTTCCACATTTTCACTTTCATCTTCGTTACAAGTACTTGTAACTGCATTTTTACTTACAAGATAAGGTGCTACAGCCTCTGCAAATGCATTGACGGCATCTGGATTATCACTGTAATTTTTAAGAATTTCTGCTACTGCTGCCGCATCTTCACAATCTGCAAATGGGGTAGTTTCACCAACAGAAATTGCCTTTACCGCTTCAAGAAGAGTTTTTGCATCGTCACCTTCACCAACTGTATTAGTGTAATCTACTCCACTACCCCATACAATATTCGACAGTGTATAAGTTGTTACATCATCTTCATCTTTCTTTGAGGACAAATCACCATCAAATATCTGATACGCTTCATACGTATGTCCAGCTGTCGTATTATTAATGGTGATTGTGTACGTCGTTGTCTCTGTACTTCCAGACTCTTCTTCATCCGCATACACTGCAAGACTCATCGTCAGCACCATTGCCATTGCCAGCACCAGGCTGACCAGTTTCTTCATCTTTGATTTCATTGTCTTCCTCCCTATTTCTTTAATTCTTTCCCACCTGCCCGAAATCCCCTTTCGACCTGGAATCAACCCACCCCTCCGATTTCGCGTTCCGGTCAGGAATCATCCCAACCCTCCGGTTTCGTGTTCCGGCAAGATATCATCCCAGCCCTCCGGTTTTCCCTCCCGGTCAGGTATCACTCCAACCTTTCGGTTTCCCGTTCCGGCTGCACCCCCGCAGCCGTCCTAAGCCCTCGTGGTTGATGTTACTTCGTTCCTTCCCATCCTGCAGTACATTCACCCCGCATTATAGGATTGCTCCCTTTGTCTCGTCCTATTGCCTGCCGTCTGTCCGTCCATATCTATAGGGATGTTCCTGCCCACTGCGAACCACTGCTGCAATCCGCCTGTGGCATCATCCCGCCTCGCCTATGGATTCCGGCAACACCTGCTTACCGTATCCACCAGGCATATTCTTTTGTGTCCTTTTCTCACCCAGTCACTCCTCCTCTCTTCACTCATGCCACGCACGTGGGGCTCTTATTTTCATAAACAAAAAGACGAATACCGACACAACAAAACTACCAGCACGTGATCACGCACTGCATAGTTCTATCGTCTCTGTATTCGTCTTACAGATTTCCTTTATGAAGTTCAGCCGATTATCACTAAATGACTGTTTAGAGCTTAACCCCCCCTACGCAAAATGTACTCCTTCCCATCTGCCGCCTGTTACGGCTACCATCCGAATCTGCTGGATATGTCTGCTGCCAGACTGCCACTTAACAGCCCTCGCCGCTTCGTACCGCCAATTCAACCGCTGCCAAGCTATCGTACAACAGTCCCTCGTCGCTTCATACCGCCGATTCGATTTTACGTGAATTATAGATTGCCTCTTTGTTAGATTTTACTACCATTCAAGCCTGAAAATCAAGGCTGTTTCGAAGAAAATGATCCACAAAATTAGCGAATTGTTTTTGTGCATATTGTTCGGCACTGCATCCGTAGACATACTCACCCTAATAGTTATACTTTTGCCAAGCCAAGAATTTCTTCGACCCGTGCAACACTTACCCTTAATGCGCAGGCAATCTCATCCAAAGTCATACCCATTTCCTGCATGGTGATAGCAGTTTCCTTTTTTTCTTCCATGATACCTTCACGATAGATATCCTTCGCTTTGTAATTTAGTACAGTACCACCCATAATGCTTTTCACTCCTTCCGCAACGTTCTCATATCTGGCAGCAAGGTTTTCTACGACCTTCCTACTCATTTCCAAAAGAACCGTGTGATAATATTCGCTGATTATCTCCTGCTCCGTCAATTTGTTCAACAACTCCACAATAGTTTCATACTCGTTTTCCAAAGATGCCAGTTTCTCTGTATTATTTTCGAATTCTTCCAACTGCTTTTGGCTGCCGTAGTTAAATATGTAAAAGGGAACCAGGAACAGCAGTTTCTTTTCGAAAATATCTTCTATACTATAGTCCTTTACCTTCATTACAAGGACACCATAAGTAACAGATCCATTGGGGTGTTGATTCTAATGTACATTTTGTCCGGTGTTGTCCGGCTGCTCCGAAGGTACAGCACAGCTGAATTTGGGATGCTGACCTCTAAAAGATTTCCATTGACATCGCCTTCATCCAGTGCAATCTGCGCTTCATACTCAAATATCCTTACCAGTATGCTGCTGTCAGGCTGTGACTGGCATTCGAAGAGAAAACTCTTGGTTTTTTCTCCTATAACCGTGAATGCCGAATCCGTTATACGCTTATCCTGTTCCGCATCCTGTTTGTTCAGAAAATGCTCATTCTTTGAATAAACGATGGTTTCATTACCGGTGTAATTTTCGCCAAAAATCTCATTCAGCACTGGGAGCAAAAGCTTCTTACAATCATTTAAGAGCGTTCGGAACACATCATCGTAAGGCGTAGCGGTATTGCCCATAATTGTTCTCCTTTCCTATAATGGAAGCATGGGCAGTTCTTGCCTGAATGAAACCGAATATTCCGTTGTCATGCCCTCATTGTACCATGTATGCGACATGATGGTCAAGGCTGAATTTGGGAAAATACAGGCGTCGGAAAACACAGGCGTTCAGCCCCTATTCACAGTAATGGCACTCCAGCATATCAAATATTCTGTCAGAATGGCAGATAGACTCACCCATCTAACTTCCAAAACGAGGCACATGATAAATGTACCACAACCAATCAGTAACTACACAATTGGGAATTCACCAGGATTCTGGATGATATTGTAATAACATGAGTCTGACGCGCGGTGTGCCGGGCGAGCAGAGTCTTTGGTATTACAATTTCCGAATGTGCAAATGTATAACTACTCACTGCGTCATAACAAAAACTGTCTATGCGAAAAAGTAACAACATAGCCGCATGTTTGTGTCAACACATAATGAATAATTGAATGTATTCTAACATGGGAACAATGTGAATGCAAGCGGAAATTGGAGTTTTCTATTCATATATGTCCAGTTCGTCTACCCCGCCTCTAAATGCATCCTGTATTTCAAAAAGCGCCTCTACCGGCGCATTCATCATGACCACCTTATTCTCAACAAACATAACATTATCTCCTTTTTTTACTCCAAGCAACCTGCCTGTAACTCACGAAGTCAGGTTCCCGCACAGCAAATCTTTTGCGACTCCGAAGAATTCCCTCAACATATTATTGGGCAGGTAAAGGGGATTCATCCCGGCGGCGATGCCACAAACATGCTTCATGCCAAGTGCCTTCGCCAGATGGGTGCTTCGGAATAAAACTTCTTTCTGCGCGGATTTCTTTCACCATGCCGCATATATTAGAGCTTTCTATATACACTATTATTTTGGGTCCGCGTCACACCACATCCACAATCACCAGCTCAACCGGATTGCCTATCCTCGGAATCCAGGTAGTATTTGCCAGCCCATGGCTGATGACGAGGCGGTTGTCATGCACGCCGCCGGTCAGCTTCGGAAACCGCCCTGCCCAGGCCTCTGCAATTCTCTTTCAAGCACAAGTCCCCCCACCAAGATGCAAGGTTTCCCGAACTCCGTCGAGAAGCTTTTGGCAATCATGGAATAACCGCAAATTACACCAAATACTTTTTATACCGCCCGCAATCGCCTGGGCTGCACAGGAGCGTTATCAAAGCACCGTCTGCTTCGTATTCCAGGGAGTGAACCACAGCATGCTCCTTGAGATATGCGACTGCTGCCCCATCGGTGTAAGGAATCAGCATCTTACAGTCCACGTAATCGTGAAAGAGCTTTTCGCGTATCAGACCAAGCAGCTCATCGAATCCGATGCCCTCCTTTGCCGACATATAGATTTTATCGCCGACGATTTGCGGCAGCATATACTGCAGGTTCGCACTCTCCACCTGCAAGCGTGCTTCCCTGGTCCGTGCGCGTTTTCCGAAAATCTCCAGAATCAGGTTCGTGCGGTCCATCACCGGCAAATCCAGTACCTTCTGGAGATTCCTCTGCTGTGAAGGCTTCAAAGAATTGTCGAAAACAATGCAGTCCGCCTCTGCCAGCTCCGCCGTCTGCCGAATCTCTTCAATCTTCCCGGTGCCAACGTAATACGCAGCATGCGTCTGCGGCAGCTTCTGCGTCACAACCGCAGCCACCTCCATCTCGCACGCCTCCGCCAACCCTTTCAGCTCTTCCATCCCATATTCAAAATGAACATCGCCGTCTGTCTCAACACCAACCAAAACCGCTTTCTGCATCCGGAATTCTCCAATCTATTTTTTAATCATCACGCACTACGCTTTCCTGCCACATCCTTTGCTTTCCGTCGCCGCTGCATTCATCTGTTGTCAGCCCTTAATCACCTGGCAGCACGAATATCATGCTAATGATACGGCTTTTATTATAATCCATAATTCCAAAGAAAAGCAACCCCATTCCACGGAAAACTCACACGTTACTATACCCCATCCCCATGAATGGCAACCGTCATCTTATTCCATGTTCATATTTTCATATTTTGTCAAAATCTCTTGCATATTTTGCCGAATCATGTTATAGTCTATGCAAGCAAAACAGCAAGGGCATCATCTTTCTCCGTGCTTTTCCTGTTGCAGCTTCTTACATATGATAAAATCCAACTAATATACATATGATAATTGCAAATCTGGTATTTGCACGATGTTACCAATCGGCAGAGTATTTTGTACATTATTGTATGGAGGAAACGTATGAACAATTTGACAGAAGCAACAGTAAGAGGCTCTCAGCCCAGCAGCAATATCGCAGCTGGGGAAAAGGCGAAAGGAGATGATGGAGGCTCTAATCAGAAGATCAGGAATTTCAGGCCGCTCGATGAACTGAACGTAATAGACAACTCCCTGTTCAACGAGCTGACTACGCAGGAGGATGAGGAAAGTTCGAAGAAATTCTGCTCTATTTTGGTGGAGACATTGCTGGGGCGGAAGCTTAAGAACATCACAATTACGCCGCAGAGGACCTACCAGGGCGTAGACACGGACAAGCACGGCATATGCATGGACGTGCAGATAGAGGCAGAAGCTATTTCCGCCGGTGAGAACGGATCGGATCCCAATGTAAATATCAAGAGCGACATTTACGATATCGAGCCGAACTGCTATCGTGGTGACGACCCGAGGCGTGCCAGATATTACACGGCACTCATTGATAACCACGCATTGCAAAGCGGATCCAGGTACAAGAAGATTAAGGATCTGTATCTGCTGTTTATTACGACATACGACCCTTTCAATCAGGACAGCATGGTCTACACGATTCAGCGGCAATGCAAGGAAGTGCCGGAACTGGAATATGACGACGGTATTCACATCGTGTTCTTATATGCTTATGGGAAGAACAACATCCCCAGCCAAAAGGTGAGGGATATGCTCCGATTTTTGGTGGAGACCACGCCTGAGAATGCGGACGGCGACAAGGATCGTGAAGCAATCTATCAGATGGTGGATCGTCTGAAGAAGGACAGGAAAGTAGGTGTTTGGTATATGAAGCAAATTGAAATTTATCAGATGTACCGTGAAGAAGGTCTTGAAGAAGGACGCGAAGAAGGACGCGAGGAAGGACGCGAGGAAGGGCATGGAGAAGGAATGCAGGATGGGATTCATCTGAGCACTGCCGTTATCAAGCGACATAACAAGGGGACTTCTCCCCAGAATATCGCTCATGAGCTTGGCATTGACGAATCGCAGGTGGCTTCCATTATCCAGCAATACGAGATGGAGTAATTTTTAACTGTTCGAGCAGGAGGTGGCTCTTTTGCCTCATACTCGCCGCGTGGGCTGTGTGCAGCTTTAGCTGCACACAGCCCTATGTATATTAAAAAAGAAATTGGGTGGATGTCAACCCAGCTGCGATTTTGGCTTGTTCCATTTCCCACGGTTTCTGGACTCGTCCCACGACATCCCGATTGCGTCAAGCTTCTGGATCTGCTCCTCTGTCGGCGGTGTCCCCCAGGTGCCGCGCCGCCTGACCCGTTGATTCGAAATCCACTTTCCGAGCTGGATTCCATCCTCCGTAACATAGGAAAACGGCACAAGCAGGTCGCCATGCTCGCGGTAATATTCTTCTGCCGCACGGTATTTTCTTTCCCACGGCGGCAGACTTTGGTCCATACATATACCGATTTCGCGCAGCATCGCCCGTTTCTCCTTCGCCCTTCCGCTCTTTTTCTCCAGGAAATCCCCATGCTCCTGCTGTGCCTTCCACGCAGCAAGGGCCTCACCGCTTTCCGGAAGGGCTTCACCAGCCACCGTCACCTCTCCCTCTGGGAAATCCGTGTGCCCGCAAGCATCGTAGAACTTCTTCGCAAGGCCGTAATAATACGAGAAGCCCTTCGACTTCGGAACCCAGACCATACCGATATCCTCAAGCCGCCGGATCTGCTCCTCCGTCAGCTTCCGGCCAGTCTCACTTGCTGTGCCGTTAACGATACGCCGCTGCGCCCAGATCCAATGGCTTAAATTCACGCCATCCACCTCATAATGCTTCGGAACAATCAGATTCCCATGCTCCCTGTAATATTTCTGGGCAACCGCAAATGACTTTTCCCACGCATCATCATACGGCTGCCACGGCATGCCGATAGAATCAAGCCTGCGGACATGCTCCTCCGTCATCGCAGATTTGCGGTTCTTCTGTGTGCCACTCCGTATCTGCCGCTGGCTGCGCAGCCAATAATTCAAATCCACGCCATCCCGGACATAGCCCAAAGGCACACGAAGATTCCCATGCTCCTTATGATAAGCCTCCGCAACCGCAAACGCCCGCTCCCATGCGAAGTCATTCGCATTCCACACCATGCCGATGGACTCAAGAGCGGCAATTTGCTCCGCCGTCAGGGGCTTGGGGGATCTATTAGTAGATTTGTTGACAGATTTATTGGCAGAATTATTGGCAGACATCCCCTGGCTGCAAGAGTCCGTATGTACGCTGGCGGAATCTCCCTGCTCGCAAGACTCTGATCGTACGCTGGAAGAATCCGGAGGACAGTGGACCTCCCCCGCGACAATTTCATCGAATTGGGAGAGTTCTTTCTGAATCTCTTTATCCGCCACTTCATCAGTTGAATTTTGCTTCTGTCCGATGGCATAACGGCGGCGCTGATTGGAAATCCAGTAATAGAGATTCAGGCCATCAGAAATATAGCCCTGCGGAACCAGGAGGTTGCCATGGGCGAGGTAATATTGTTGTGCCAGTTTGAAAGCGTCAGTCCATTTCATTGGTAGTACCTTTCGTCCGAACTATGCCCATAGAGCAGCAAATTTGTGCTGAAAACCAGCAAAAAATGTAAAAGAAAAGAAGCGGTGGGGAGAGACTGCACTCTCCCCATCACTTCTAAGGTTATTTGGTTTCTCCGCTGCAATGGACAGCGAAGCTTTTAAACTTTCGGGTGCTCCCACATCACTTTCTCGCGATCTGCACAGCATGCGCAGACCTACTGAATAGAAGCACTCTGTTCACATTACTTACCTGCTTGTCATGCGACGGCGAGTCACAAGGATAACCGCTGCACCAAGGACAAGAATCACACCGACAATGTAGAAGATGGTTGTGCCAATACCACCAGTGCCAGGAAGTTCGGAACCGGTGCTGTTTGCAATCGTAATGGAATAAACGCCATTTGTTAATTCTAAACCGGACGAATCATTCGTTGCTTTTGCCCACGAGAAAGAATCCTCACTACATGTATATGTCAGCACAAGCGTAACTGGATCTATCGTATTATACCCACTTGGCGTATCGGACTCCACAAGGATGTAAGTACCAGCCTCAAGTCCTGTAAAGGTATTTCCATCTGCGGATGTAATTTTTTTTTCATCAATATATACTACAAATGACTCATTTGAACCTAAGGTATAAGCAGTGGAATAAGCATCAAACGCTGTATAGCTACCAGTTGAAGTGTTTATATATCCTGTGGCATCATTCTGCGTGCTAACCACCTCATATAACTTGAATTTCACACCGCTCAGTGTGGAATCCCATGTTTCAGTTCCGGATACAACCTTCTTAACCGTAAGTTTTGTGGTATAGCTCTGCGTCTGCTCTGTCGTTGTCTTACCATAGGAAGTACTGTTCGGGTTATTCGAATACGTCACATATGCGCTGTTGGTATTTGCTGTATTTCCTGAATTGGCACTGTTGCTATCAGCATCAAATACCGCATAGTATTCCACTATAATCTTGTCTTTACTTGTGACATAAGTATTTTCACTCTCACCGCTTTTCGTATAGTACAGACTCAATACATTATTAATAACCACAGACAAGGATGTTGTATTATTCGTCGCAGTTATCGAACCAGCTTCTCCTGTAATCTGGCTAGTAACATCATAGCTCACGTTATTGCTGGACACATAAACCTTGACCACATAGGTGCTTTCCTCAACCTTAAGTGTTAATCCACCGCTTAAAGTATCGCTGAATGCCAGGTAATATGTGCTGTAATCACTGAGGTCAGGCAATGTTGCCGTCAGGCGATATTTGACAATCTCATCATCTGCAACGGTATTGTTGTCGGTGCTCGTCTCGGTTACTGACTCGTTATCATCATCCGTGTAAGTATTCGTCACATCGCTGCCCACGATTTCCTTTGTAAGGGAAGTTACTTCCTCCTTTGATGTTACAGAAGCTGTAGTTTCAGCTCCAACCACCTTAAGGATGTAATCCGAAATAGCCTCATCCGCATCCGTGATGGCTGTCACATTTTCTGTTGTTGAGGACGAACCATTAGACGTGCTATCTGTAATCAGATAATAACCTGCTGCTGATACCGTAGCTGTATATGAACCATCTGAACCTTCAGTAGCTGCAAAGGATGCATAAGCTGTGCTATCAGATGTCTTCAGGAAATATGCAACCACTTCCGCAAAATACCCTGCCAGACCGGATATGTAACTTTCTGATGTGCTGTCAGAGGCATAATTATTAAGTATCGTTGCAACGCCTTCTGCCGTTGTCACATCACTGAACTTAGTGCCATACGTGGAGCTTACAGACTGTAATGCTGTTATCAAAGAAGTATATGAACTTTCCCCAATAGAAACAGCAGATTCACTCTCCAAAGTGCTGTTAACGCCGCTTCCCCATCCAGTGACTGTCATCTTTCCATCCGAAGATACTGTTCCTGCAAACACTTGATAAGCTTTGTATGTATGGGTTGTGCTGCCAGTCGTGTTCGTAAGCGTAATCGTATATGATGATGTTGTTTCGCCATCCGCAAACACACACGTCCCCATGCTCATGACCATGATGGCCGCCAATAATACTGCTAAAATCTTCTTCATTCTCTTCATGTCATTTCCCCCTTGAGAATTTCTCTGCTAACCGCCCTGAGCTCCATTTCTGTCCCATCTCGTCTCCAAAGCGGCACCTACATTCGCTGCCTGTCCGTCCTCCCTTATGGTCCGCCCCATGCACTGCCCCTTGCTTCAGGAGCAGAGCTGCTTATCTGCCTCCTGGGCGGTTCCTCGCGTGCCCATGAGTGACGTTCCGTTCTCGCGGATGCTTCCTTGCTCCTGCGAGACGTTTTTCACTTTTCTGAGCGTCTTTCGTAAGGCTTTCTTTATTTTCACTCGCGCGGAATCTGCGCACCCGCACAAGTTCATAAAAAGCTGTTGACATAAGCCCTATAATGGATACCAGCACCAGCAGGATTCCGATCCGCCTGCATGGGAAGATACCCATGCTTCCGGTGGAGGGGAGCTCGTACTCCTTTGTATTGGCAATGCTAAAGCTTATCTCGTAGTAAGCGAAAGTGCCGCTGCCAGCCTCTGCATCTATACAATTATCCTCATCTATTACCAGGTACTTCCATGATGAACTGTCGCTGGTATATTTATCCGTTTGGGTAACCGTACAGTTTCCTTCGTCATCATACGTAATCGTGTATTCATACAACGCCAGCTGGGAGTCAGCGCTGTTATATACCGTTATCGTCAATGTGCTTCCGTTCAGGCATACCGTAAAATACTTCCCCTCTGATGTATAACCATCTGGCGACGTAGTCTCCACCACATAGTACGTCACACCTTCCTGCAGCCCATAAACTGTGCTTGGCATCGTAAATGTACTTGCCGTTTCATCTCCATCCTTCGCAGTCAGAAGCTCTGCGTATTCTGTGAAGTCGCTGTCCGTATAGAATGTAAACTGTGCGCCCTCCAGCTGCGTACTATCGGATTCATCCACTTTTGACAAATCAAGTGAGTACATATCGCTGGAGATGTTGAAGTAAGTAGCAAAGTTTGACTCGCCGGCGCCACGCTCGAGATAGTAAATAGTCAGCGTATGCGCCCCGGAGCTCAGCTCATCTATTCCATATTGCGTGGCCAGTTCGCTCAATTTATAGGTGGTAACCACTTTCTCATAGTCGTCATCGTCTTCAGTAATCGACAGCGTATATATGCCATTTCCATCCGTCGAACTCTCACGGGTCAGGTACTGTGAAATATCGCCATTATTATCCACAATCGTCACTTCACCGGTTGAGAAGTTGATCTGGCCAAATTCCTTGCCATGGATGCCGCCCAGATCCAGCACCATGTAACCATCCACCATAACCCACACGTCATCGTCACCGGTGAACTGGAAGATCATGTCGCGGTATGTTGTAGTTGCGGAGCCATCTTCGTTTTCAATTTCCACTGAGGACTGATTCCCATAGGTCTTCACACCGCCATCTTCTGTATAATCCCCCACATCATCTGGCAAATAAAAATCAATATCAATTGACATGCCGAAATAATAATTGATAGCCTTATACATAGACGAGTAATCGTTTGCTATATAAGCATATGTCTCATCTTCACCCTCAACATAAGTCCATGTATTAAACGGCAGGAACGAAGTTTTGTTATCGCCACTGTGTCTATATGACACGTAATCATACAACTGGTAGTAACCCGTTCCATCCGAATCAATTGCATATGAAGCAGCATTCAATTCCGCATCATAATAGTAATAACCATTCTCTTCGTTGTACTGGAACAGGTAATTGCCATCTCCCACATAAGTCTTGCCATACGCTGCATATTCGCCACTGCTGTCAAACAGGTATTTCAGGAAACCGCTGACACCATAAGCGTTGAGTTTATCCAGGATGCCAGTGCTTCGCGATGTTTGATCATGCGTATTAATGGAAAGGTCTGTTGCTGCAGCACTACGGTTTGGTGCCATCAGTGAGCCTGCTCCCATAGTGGTATGATAAAACACAAACCCCCAGCTTACATTGCCCAGGATGCTTGTTGACGTACCATCCAGGCTTACTACATTCCAGGTTTCCGAATGGTCTGTACTGCTTACCGTACCGTCATAAACAGAGCTAAACAGATTAATCATTGCACTGTAATCATATACTTCCGTGGTAATAAATCCGCTGGTATCCACACCCTGTACGGTCTTATCTGCAGCAGCACTGGTATTCGTTCCCGCAAAATTGTAGTCCGATACATACCAGTCTGCGTAAAATACGGTATTCTCTTCAATGATAATCTCATCTGCGTAATCTATTTCATAATATTCATTGTGCGTGATGTCATACCACCCCTCCAATTCATACCACTGGTAGTATTTGGTACTGTCGGTCGAACTCGTAAAAACGGAGTCTGTTTTCAGATAGATATAGCTGCTTCCGGACGCACTTATGCTGGTTGACACCGCATCATCAGTGGCAGAGCTATAGGCATTTGCGCCACCATTCGTCCCATCAAAGAACACCGTATACCCACGCACCCTCGCGAGAGAAAACGTTGTGCTGACTGCATAATCTGTAGTCTTCACGAAGCTGACCCCTGATGAATTGTAAGCTGCCAAAGTAACCTCATCCAAAAATCCCGATGTTGCGGTGGCAGTCCATTCGCTCTGTCCACTCGTTCCTGTCAGGGTTATCGGGACAGCGAATTCACTGGTCGCTCCAAACGCGCTGCAGCCAGTAATATCATACTCCAGTCCGTCGGCATAGCCATTATCTGTGACCGTCAATCCGGTCAGCTTGCAGGATATCCCTGTAATATAGAGCGTAATCTCCGGGTTATCCTCATATATCAGCATCACTTTATAGCTATAGGTTGGGTTCGTCGTATTATTACGATAAACCTCCGCAGTTACTGTAATGACATTCCCTTGTCTTACCACATTCACCCGACACATGGTATAGGAAGAGCTACTGCTGTAACCGGCATTCATAATGCTGGAAAAAGTCACCCAGTTCGAAGGCTCCTCGCCACTCTCGTATGCTGTGATAGACGCACCATCCGGCAGGATATACTCATAGCTCGGTTTCACATATACATACCCATTTGTCTTATCATAGAGGCCAAGCACGTAATTGTGGTCTTTTCCAGAAGAAGATGTGGTCCCACTGGTCGAGTTTCCTTCGCCATCATTATAAAACTGGTATGTGATATCAAAATCGCCTTTCAGCGTCATCTGGTTCAGGCGATACGACTCATCCGTTGAAATTGCGGATAAACTTGTCAGATCGATTTCAGCCGCTTCTGTGTCCGTCTGATCATCATTCTCTGTGTTAGCCACAGCTTTTGAAAGCATGGATACCGCTGAAATGTTATATGTACCTGCCTGCGCAATAATATGTACATACACGGAGGTGCTGGAAAGGATCGTGTCCGCGCATGTGAATGTAAGGAGAGCATTCCCATCACTGTCATAATACGTAATCACGTAACTGGTTACACCATCTGAGCTTCCGGCTGTCCTGCTGACGGTAATGATATAGGTTGCCCCTTCCTGTGGGGTAAAACCAGTTTCTGCGGCATAGGTCTCATTGTATGATTTACTTATGGCCGTTCCCGCTGTAATGTTTTTATCTACAAAAATGCCATCCGGATAATACCATGCTCCGTAATCGGTTCCGGTTGTGATATATTCGTAAGAAGAACCGGAAACCGTTGTCCCATTATCATCATAAGAATAGTCATATGACTTATTGGTGTCATACAATTCGACATTGAAAGCTGCCAGTTCATCTCCTGATGTGCATTGTGCCGTGCATTCCACTGTAATCACCAGAAGATCTGATGTCGTACCATCCAGCAAATAGTCTTCACTCGTCTCATTGGAGCTATTCCACCAGCCAAGCCCACTGATGGTCTGGCTGATGCCCTCGTCCTGCGGTGTCAGATATACGGATTTTTCTGAATTATAGAGTGTATATGTACCGGTTCCACTGCTGC
>X287_Common_Brushtail__coassemble_139_pt1 | contig 14389 bp, 13 predicted proteins | sample X287_Common_Brushtail__metabat2_low_PE_001 | metagenome-assembled genome bin X287_Common_Brushtail | reverse complement strand
GACAGAACCAATGCAACGACAAACGCGCACAGGCTCTTGCCTACCGGATAGCCAAAAATGTTCATGTTCTGGTAAATGCCGAGCAGACTTTCCATATCCCAGCAGAAGAAGGGGTTGACGCTTTTGAAGAAATTCAGGCTGCTGCTGATCCCGATAGCGACATAGGCTGCATACTCCACGCCGAGAAATGCCGCGCTCGCCACAAGCGCCGCGAACTCATTGCGCACCGCAATCGAGAGCGCGAACACCAGCATCGTGACCACCCAGATGATGAAGATCCGCACAAACAAGGTAAGTGCCAGCCCCTGCCCAATCGTAATGGCAAGCGTGCAGTTGCGGAAGAGGGAAATGGACTGGATGCTCCTTCCGATATCCGGATAGCCGTAAATATACCAAAAGAGCGCAAGCGTCCCCAGCTCCTGCAGCAGCGTATACACCGTCTCTGCCAGCAGGATCAGGATGAGCTTCGCCCCGATCATGGGCGCATGCCCGCGTTTCGTGCCTTTGAGAAGAAGGAGCAGCCCCTGGTTGCGCTCCCGAAAAATCAGATAATAAACCAGAACGGCAAGGAATATCGCCGCAAAGAAAATCCCCCAGCTGTACCCCGAATACTGCTCCACGCCGTAATTATCGCCCTTTTCCACCGTGACCGCCCCGGAAAGTGGCTCATAATCGGCGACCGTCTTGTCCAGGTTGCGGTAGGCAAAGCTGTTCTTACTCCCGCCCAGCAGCACCTTGCTTTTCTCGGCACGCTCCACCATACCGTCGAGGAAATCATCATATGACTCCAGGTACGCATCCAGCTCCTCGTCCCGCATGGCAAAGTAATAGACCTCACTCTCGCCGGTCGCAAGGTAATCCTCATACTCCCCGCGCATCCCATAGACGTACTGGAACGGGTATTCGTTACGCTCCACGAGGAAAGCCGCGACTACGTTCCCGACCAGAAGGAGCAGGAAGAAAATCCACACAATCCCCGTTTTTTTCAGTTTCAGCCATTCATAGTAAAGCAGTTTCCCCATAATAACTCCCCCATATGCTTTCAACCCTGCATCCGGGCACAGGAATTTCCGTCCGGATGCCACAAATGAAAGCCCTGCCCTTCCGTCCGGGCATGCTGTTTTAAGTTCCGGGCGTCACCCATTCACTTCATCTCTCCCTTAATCCTGATCCGCAGGCGACTGTTCCCACGCCGCGACCCCGGAGTACGAAAACTGTGCCCCGTCCAGCGTGCCGATGGCACTCTTGTCAAAGAACTGCAGCGTCATCGACTTATAGCCTGTCGTGTTCCCGTCCTCATCCACCGCGCTGCTGCCCGAACCCGCCGTCCAGAAATAAGTCCCCTCGTCCATGCCGACACATGTGCTCCATGCCCCGTCGAACGGCGTCGCGAACGTGTCCACCAGGTTCATCTCCACGTCATACACCTGATAGTACTGATCCTCGTAACCCATCGAGGCCTGGTAATAGTTCGTCATGTACAGGTAGGTCTCATCGCTGTAGAGGTAGGTGGCATACGGCACATCCATGAGGTACTCCGAATTGGAGCCATCCAGGTCCGACACATACACCTTCACGTCCGCCTCCGTCGCGCTGCTGTCCTCCTCATATGCGACCGACACGATCCGCCCGTCCCAGAACGTCACGCCGGCAATCTGCAGCTCCTCCCCCTCCTCCGGGGCAAGCTCCGTAAGCGACCCGTCCCGGATGCTGTAAATAAAGGTCTTGTAATACAGTTCGTAATCCCCCTCCGTAACGGCAATCACCGGGAAATACACGTAATTCCCGTACGCCTGGATCGTCCCGAAGCTGACAAGGATGAGCCCCTCGGGGAGCTCATACACTGTCTCCGGCTCTGCTTTCGAGCTGCCTTTCAGGGACGCGCATTTCAGGTAACAGACATCGTCCACATCCTCGCCGTCCACCTCAATGGACTGCTCCGTGTAATAAACCTTGTCCCTGTGGACGCTCCACAGCCCCACAGACATCCCTCCCTCAACCGGCCATTCCATCACGCTTTCCCGGACCGCCCCGTTCTCCTTGATCCGGTACAATGTCTGGTCACCCATGCCATCAACCACATACAGGTACCCGTTGCAGTAAGCGATAGAGCTGGCGTACTCCACATAGGCGTTGCAGTCCGCATAGCGGTCCGGATCCGTCTCCTCATTGTGCATGCAGTTTGCCTTGTTGCACAGCGGGACCAGCGTCTGCGTCTCGTCATCCAGGTAATAAATATAATGCCCCTGCAGGAAGAAGTAACCGTTTTCGCCTCGTGCCATGGTCGCGCCGCCGTTCATCCCACAGTCAAGCATATACTGGTAATCCGTGCCCTGGTTGTACTCGTCGCCCAAATCTGCCGTGCTGCTGTTTCCGCCACAGGCCGATAACGACACGGCCAGTGCCATAACCAACATAACCGCCTTGCTTCTGCATTTCCTTTTCATGATCCACCTCTTTCTTGCAAAACTTTTCCTTTTTACTCCCCAAACCCTGACAAGCCACGAATGCATAGTAAGGGCACAGACCGCCCCAAGCCGCACTGCCTGCGCCCTTACCAATGGGACTAACCCTTATCAACCGCAATAATTATCTTACTCGTTTATGACAGTAGGGCTTGACGGGATTGTACCTAATGTAAGGGCTTTGTTATAGCTGGACCCATTATATTCCGTCGTCGAGTACCCTGCCGCGCCACATACAGCTGCCGTGGTTATCAGCATATTTGCTTTTACCGATAATCCCCCGGCGTTTGTTGTTGAAGCGGACTTATATGTCAGGTAGAACTTGCCGTTCAGGCTATAGTATACGGAGGCCTGAACCATACGTGTCGCCCCAGACGGTGAGAAATGGGTATTTAGGGTTGCATATGAATCCCCCATCACCAAAGTGCCGGAAACCGTAACGCCGCTGACCGTCCCGCTGAATGTCTTTGACGTTGACGCATACGCCGTGCTGCTGAACATCCCTACCGTCAATGCGCAAACCAACAGACAAGCCATAAATCTCTTAATAAAAACTCTGTACATAAAAACTTCCTCCTTAAAATAATAATAAGAATTTCACTCTAACTTTCTGCCATATTCAGAAACTTCGCTTTAAGTTCTGATAAGTTCCGGTTTATCTCTTATTCTTATCCCATATTACGAGCCCTCCTTTCTACAACGTTGTCAAAAATATTACCATTCCTCGTGTTACATCTTATCTATAATTTATCATGTCCTCGAAAAATTTATCAATAGTCATTCGTCGAAGTGTCTTTTTTAGCCGTTGAAATGCAAAAACTCTGAATTTGGAAATTAATCCAATCCCGGAGTTTTATCCTTAATATGTATTTTATGAAAACGAATTTCTTACCTGCACACCCGTACACCCATAGGGCGTCCCTTGCGGAGGGCGTCCCCTGCGGAGGGCATGCTTTGCAGAAATTCTCACTTACTACACAATTCTATCAGGATATCTACCGTAAAAGAATTCTCATCCTGTGATATTTCGATGTCTGCTCCCAGATTCCCGGCACTCTGATACATATTCGCAAGACCAAAGCCGTGATTCTTTTTATCCATTTTCGTTGTCTTAAGTCCCGGATTCTTCAAGTATGAAAACACCCGATGCAATCGCTCCCAGAACAATTTTGCGTCTTCCCCACACATAAAAGCCCCAAAAATCTTGCGCTGCACCCATGGAAGAAACGAACAAAGCCTGCAATTCATACGCGGATAAGAAAGCAGACAGATACGACACAACAAATAGGATGCTCCTCTCTCCGAACCAGAGGTAAGCAACCAGAAAGTCCAGCAAAAGCATCACCGGCCATACATTACCTGTAATTGCCCCGACCAAAACAGACAACAGAGCCACTGCCGCACACAGCCGGTTCCGCTTCCGAGTCGCGTTCTCTCGTGAGAATCCCAGAAATCTCCCCAGCAGCATTTCCACATTTATGAGCTGAATGCCTCCTGAAAAAATATAAGTCACAACCGTCTTAACGTCCATGAAGCGCCTTCTTTCTTACAAAATCATAATATTTCTTCCGGAAATCATTCCACTTCAGGCGGCTTACTTTTATAATTTCCTGGTTTTTTAAATGGATGTAACCATTCTGAATCGAGGCGACCGCGTTTAAATTGACAATGTAGCTTCGGTGCGGCATATAGAAATCGCCGGAATTCAGCTCCTCCCATATAGAGGTGATTGTGAAATCCGATTTATAGAACCCATCCTCCGTCCGAATTCCGGTACATTTGTCGCCCGCTTCTATATAAAGAATCTCATCCTCCCATATCAGCTTCTCCGCATTCTCATTCCTGACCAGAAAACGCCTGCTGCGGCTTAATTCCCGCAGCGCAGCATCAAACGCTTCCTCAAATGCCTGGTCCGAAATCGGCTTCAGCAGGAAGCGGAATACGCCAACCTTATAGCCATTCGCCATCTCCTCCGCATGGGAGGTCAGCAGGATATTGATGCTCCTGTGGCTTTCCCGATACCTGGCAATCACGTCCATGCCATTCTCGTCACCCAGATCAATATCCATGAAGACAATATCCAATTCCTTCTCATAGGAAAGGAAGCTCGCACCGCCGGAAAAACAGCATACGACAGCCTCAAGGCCCCTTGCCTTCAGGCAGGCCCTGACCTTCTCCTCCGCCGCTTGCAGAAATACCGGTTCGTCATCGCAAATTGCTATTCTCATATGAATCTCCAATCACACTGCCATTCTGATAGGTATTTTAACATATGAAATTTTAAAGTACAATCACAAACTTTCTAACTGTGCGGTTGCAATGCAAATGAGCTGTTGAATTAGCAACCCACCTCCAAATGAGCAAAACGCGGATGCGTAAGCAGACGCAAGAGCACGTTAGTGCGTGTTTTGCGAATGCAGAGTAAGGTTGGATGCTCTTTGGAGCATCCAACCGCACAGTTAAAAAACTTTTAATACCCCTTTATCCATGGTATACACCTTATCGCACATAATCTCAATATCTTCCCTGTTATGGCTTGCGACCAGGATGGTTTTCCCAGCTTCCTTCAGCCCGATCAGCAGCTTTCGGATATCCTCTACGCCCTCATTATCGAGACCATTCGTGGGCTCGTCGAGGACCAGTACGTCCGGGTCTTCCATGATTGCCTGTGCGATGCCCAGGCGCTGGCGCATGCCTAGCGAATATTTCCTCACCGGTTTCTTCTCATTTGGGTCGAGTCCTACACACTCTATCGTTCGCGCCACATCCTCTCGGTTGATTTTCTTCCTGAGCATTGCAAGCCCCATCAGATTCTGCATGCCGGATTCCATGCCAAGGAATCCGGGAGTCTCTATAATCGCCCCAAGGCTGGAAGGAAAATCGACATCTTCGCCGATTTTCTCGCCATTGACGGTGATTTTCCCTTCCGTAGGAATGGAGAGTCCGCAAATCAGGCGGAACAGGACGGTTTTGCCGGATCCGTTCCGCCCCACAATCCCTGTAATCTGTCCATCCCCAAAAACAGCTGACACATGATCCACCGCTGTCTGCTTCCCATATACTTTTGTCACATTTTCCAACTCAATCATACAATTATCCTTCCATTACTCCCGCACACGTATCTCTGCCCTTGATATGTTCCTATATCCGACCGCGAACAGTACCGCACATATTACAATATAATACCCCGCGATGTCGGGAAGTTCCGCGCCGATATCCCCACTGAACCTTGCTAACAGTTCCAGTGGAGACAGGAGTCCGAACGACCCTGTTCCTGTTTCATACAACAAGAGTAGGAACATCAGAATCGCATCCACAAGCACACCGACTCCCTGATGCGACAGGTACATATTGCAGATCAGGCATATGCCAGCCAGAAGCAGCGACACAAGGAATACTAATAAGGATATGGCAATCCATTCCTGCCATGCACTTTCGCCCAGAAAACCTCTGCCAATCGACATCATGTGATTCCCACCTGCCGTTCCATTATAAATGCCGCTTCCCCAGTCCACTGTAAGGCTGACCTGCGGCAGGAAAAAGCATATGCAGGCAATATTCATCAGAAGATAATACACCAGTGTCAATAGCACCGTATACAGCCACTGCGACAGGAACCATACCGCACGGTTAGTCCTTAGTATCTGCTGTTCGATTCCCGTATGCATATGCGGTATATCCGATATGATTAACAGATACCCGATCATTGTCAAATACAGGGGATCGGAATCCTGCAGCAACAGCGGAAATACTGCAAATATCCCTATAGTATCCCCTGCGGCCGCAAGGCTTCTTTCCGAGGATCCAATCTGAATCGAAAGAAATGCCGCAAGTGTAATGATGACAACCCAGAAATCTACTTTGCAAAATAATAATTTCAATTGTTTCACGGCAATCCGGAATACAGATGGAACCGTTCGTCTATTTCTATTCATATCCTGTCTCCATCATCCAATAATCCCTTCCCCGGTGCTTAGGTTTACATCTATTTCTGCACCATCGAAGACTTCCCATGTATCCTCTTCATCCATGTACTCCGCACTTCTCCCAATCAGCTGAAGCCATGGGGTGAGAATAAAGGTTCCGTCATCCATAACACCCATTACATAAACCAGCTGTGCTTCATATACATAATACACCTTAGCCCAGGACATATCAGATGACAGTTTGGCCTCCGGTTCATCTATAATCGAGACGATATCTTCAAAATTCTCATAGCTGCATTTTAAGTCCGCATCACCGGTAATGTCCGCAGAATATAACCCACCCAGTGTCGTCAGATATTCCTTATCATCAAATATCGCCCAAATATTTCCGCCAAGCTCACCCGCATAATAAGCGCCATCTGAATCCCAGCTATAAGGTGTCTGTGACAGAATTCCATAATTCACACCATCCACTGCAAAACCTGACCCATATTCTGTTTCACGGTATCCATCTGTCCTTTCGACTTCCGACATCAGGCATTCCTCTCCGTCCCAAAGCCCCAGGTGAAGATCTTTCGTCAGCTCACCCAAAAAGGAATCCATATCTTCTGCCTGAAAACCGATTACCCTGTCCCCATCCTGAAAGCCCGCACTATATGCGCCTCCATGTAAAAATACATACTCTTCATCATTGATGATATTATAGAAGTTATAATGGTTTCCAAAACTTTTATAATAGGACCATTCAAATGCCCCGCCGCTGTCTAAAGTCTCATATCCCTGCTTTGACGTCTCATAGGTGTACCCCTCCTCACACAGGACATCCGCCAGCTTGCACAGCAGCTCGTCCTCTGAGTATGTCGGACTGGCATAGTAGATCTTCAGGTTACTGATTTGGTCAAAATCCAGAGTACTTTCCAGCTCATCACTGTAAATAATCTCAAAAAAGCCCGTATCCGGCTCCCCGTATCTCTCCCTGCACTCAGCAGCAAGCCATTCCTTTTCCGCTTCCGCAGCTGCCAGAGATTCCGACTCATCCTCCTGAGTCTGACTCTCCGAATCACTATCTGCAAGCAGGCTCCCATCCTCGGTCAGACCATTCTGGCTGTCATTTCCGGATGCTTCGGAACCATTTTGTGCAGTCTCGTTTTTTAAAACTACGGCGTTCACCAGCACACCGACTGCAGCCACGATAAGGACTGCCAAAAATACAATGATTATTTTCTTTCTGTTCATACTCTAATACTCCTTTCTGTTTTTTTCTGCATCAAACCCAACACGACTGGTCGTTTCATATCTCGCGCCTACGTTTTACTTCTATCCATACACCCGCACACACATAGGGTGTCCCTTGCGGAGGGCATCCCTTGTGGAGGACACCTACACAGACCGTTGCCGCACCATAGGATTCCCTTCACCCATAGGGCAAGCCTTTGGCATTGAAAACAATTGCCGCCGTTACTTCGCAATCCGCAATTCTCCTATTGATAATTTCTCCTGAATATGTAAACACAGGCTACATCTTTAGCGCACTTCTTTGCAGCTTAATCAGAACAACGAGCAATCCAACCGCAAACGCAATCAGAATATAAACCGCTCCATACCACAATCCCCCATATGCCTGCTCGATTACCCAACCGCTCATTCTAAGATTCGAGGGCATAAGAAAAAATAATTTATCCGGAACTGCATAGTCCAGAAATCGCTTTAATAAAAACGGCGAAACAATCGCTGCTCTTCGGTTCGATGTAAACAGGGAAACTACCGTTCCGACAATCGACCAGAACATGGCATACGTCATCAGAAACAGGATGTTTACCACGTATACCGCCACTCCTCCCCCTGCCTGAATCCAGTCATAATACAATGTGGGGCAATCTGCGTCTCCAAAGAATCCGATGTCGTGACAGGTTACCGCCATGCTGTAATGTCGACAATACAGAAATACATATGCCGTATATACAAAAACACCCAGCAGCATAACTATTGCGCTTGAGAACATGGCGTCTCCAAGCTTTCGAATCGCATAAGGCAGCCTTCCGACACGGAGCATGGCAAACTGTCCATATCCCCCTGCCATCTCTTCCGAAAATCGCATGGCATAAGGAAAACATACCGCAACAGGAACTAAATATGCGGTATATTCCAGTATAAAAGACATCTGAAGACCACCCAGAATATCAAATTCCGTTCCTACCGGATAAGAAGCAATATCGCAGGATGAAATAATGAGTGCCGCCGTGACACCTACTGCAATTGCCGTAGGAATGTTCCATATGTATTTCCTGATTTTACCACCCATATGCACCTCCTGTGCTGAGGTTGAAATAGAGTTCCTCATCAAATACGCTCCACTTCCCAGTCTCTTCCATATACAACCCTATTTGTCCGCTTAACACAAGCCAGGGCGTCAGGATATAAGTTCCATCTTCACAATAGCCGATACTGTATACAAGTAACGCCTCACTTAACTCATAGACGATACTCGCCTCGATAGATGCGTATGCATTCCATGACGCATATAAATTCTCCAGAAGCGCGTCCATGTCTGCGTAAGTGTATTTAAGTTCACTGATTTCGCTTACCTCCGCAGAAATCATATCTTCAATATAGAGAAGATTGCCGGAATCATCAAACCCGGCACGCAAATCGCCATATCCGGTGTAATGTGCTCCATCTGCATCTGCTTCGTCTATGTTTGCGCTTACATACCTGAGTTTCAACCCGTCAATGAATGTTTCTGCCAGATACTCTTCTTCGCCTCCTTCAACCTGAGATTTCGCAAAAGGCTGAAGAAAATTTTCTGTATCCTTCCATATTCCCAGATGGTATTCTGAAACAAAGTCCTCAAGGAAATCTGCCTGCTCGTCTTCCGATACTTGTATCCCAATCGCGTTTTCAAAATCCGTATAGCTCACGCTTCGTGCCCCACCTTTCAGAAAAACGTTTCCATCCGTGTCGACATAACGATAGTAGTTGCCCCATCCGATGAGAGCATTCTCACTTAAAGCCTGATAACTCTGCTTTGATATGCTTACATCTCCATCCTCTTTTGAGCAAAGGGCAAGAAGCTTTTCTATCAGTTCATTTTCCGTATAACAGGGGGCAGCATGGTAAACCTTCAGACTGTTGATAAAATCAAAATCCAGTTCATCTCCCACCGAATCTTCGATATAAATCTCTTTGATATACTGCTCCGGTACGCCATACTCTTCCATAAATCGGGCAGAGGCCGACAAATTCGTCCCTGTGGCTAGCGTTGTATTATCTTCGCTCATGTATTCGGCAGATGTATCATCATTATCGTTATTATCACTCGCCTGATTTGCGCTCTCCTTCTGTGAAGAATCGCTCTGCGAGGTCAGAAGTACGGCAAAAATAGCAATTAATAAAAGCACAATAACTATCATTCCCATAAGTTGCCGATTACCATGTCGAACCATTTTCATAGAAACCTCCTCACATAGTCGTATTCTTCGACCATACTCGAATTATTTCACCAGACAATAGAAAGAAATGTTCATTTTACTTTTCACATTATCTTTCAACGCTTCCCTCTTTGCTTTAACGATACACTTGAAAGACATCAAAAAAGCATAAAATCGGCATCATTTTGGCATCATTTTAAAAAATTTTTTAATTTAATCGAGTAGGGAGACTTGTCCCTACTCGCCGCGCGGGTTGCTGTGTGCCAGTGGCATCTACACTCCGTTCCGGTCAGTCCTTGACGTGTGCCACCGGCACACAGGACCGTTTAGCAACGACCTGCGCAGCATGCCCTACGGGTAGAAGCGGAGCGTAGACGCGTCCGGCTTCAGCCGGAAAGCTTCCTTACGCAGCCCTGCGCATAATAAAAAATGGAGTTTTTATTATCGAAATGAAAAACTCCGAGTTTGGAAATGATTCCAATCCCGGAGGTCATAATTGTAGGAAAGCGGCATACCGCACCGTACGCCGCTTTCCTAAATATACGTTATCTGTTGCGGTTCACAATGGCGAACCAGTGTGTCATCTCAACTGTAGTACACTCATCTTATAAGAAGATATACTTCAGCACGAACAATACTGCCAGCACGTACATCAGAGGTGCTACCTTCTTTGCCTTGCCTGCGCATACGTTGATGACCACGTAAGAAATCACGCCAACTGCGATGCCTTCTGAGATGCTGTACATGAGCGGCATGCAAAGCAGGCACAGGTATGCCGGAATGGCTTCCGTCAGGTCGCTGAAATCAATGTCTACGACTGCGCTGATCATCAGGAATCCTACATAAATTAATGCAGATGCTGTTGCGAAGCTCGGAATCGCAATGAATATCGGGGAGAATACGAGCGCCAGCAGGAACAGAAGACCGGTTACTACGGATGCAAGTCCGGTACGGCCGCCCTCTGCTACACCAGACGAGCTTTCAACGAATGTGGTCGTAGTAGAAGTACCAAGGATTGCACCTGCGGATGTTGCGATTGCGTCTGCGAGAAGTGCCGGCTTGATGCGCGGCAGCTTGCCATCTTCATCCAGCATATCTGCCTTATTTGCTACACCAATCAATGTTCCCAGCGTATCAAACACATCTACGAACAGGAACGCAAAAATGATAACGATAAAGTCCAGAATCTTCACACTGCTGAAATCCACATTGAAGCACTGGCCAAATGTATTTCCAATGGACGTGATGCTGAAGGATGACCACTGCGGAATCAGGGATGTGCCCTGATAAATGCCAAGCAACTGGCAAATCAGACCAAGCAGCCATGTCGCAATAATACCGATTAAGATAGAACCCTTTACCTTCCTCACCGAAAGAATTGCAATGATGAATACACCAATGATACAAAGCAACGCACTGATTCCGGTTGTTGAAAAATCTTCTGTGAAATCAACAATCGTTACAAGTGTGGAAGAGCTTACGACCAGTCCGCCATTCTGCAGACCGATAAATGCTACGAACAGTCCGATACCTACGGACACGCCCTTCTTCAGCTGTGCCGGGATGGCATTGAAAATCGCCTCACGCACATTGGTAACAGAAAGCACGATGAAAATCAGGCCCTCTACGAATACCGCAAGAAGTGCGAACTGCCAGGAATAACCCATGGTCCCGCATACCGTGTAAGCAAAGTATGCATTCAGGCCAAGTCCCGGTGCCAGTGCGAACGGGTAGTTCGCAAGCAGTGCCATCGCCATCGTACCGATGAATGCGGCAAGGGCCGTCGCCACGAGGATTGCATTCGCATCCATTCCGGATGCACTCAGGATGGACGGGTTGAGTGCGAGGATATAGGCCATCGTCATGAACGTTGTGATTCCGGCCACAACCTCGGTTCTGACATTCGTGCCATTCTCCTCCAGTTTGAAAAACTTCTCCAACATATTTTTCTCCTTTTCTTAAGGTAGACTGGTGCGATGCGTCCGGATTGCTTCGGCCAGAGCAGCCGGAAATTATTTCTGCATGCAGGTTCGCTGCTCCTTCAGTTATCAGGAAGCATCACATTGGTTACAGCGCAATTATAAACTTTTTGTAAACTATTTTCAACCCACAATTCCATTTTTCTTCCCTTTTTGAAAAGTCGTGAAGTGAAAAGTTAAATTATGTCTTGCTATTTCTGTTTATTTCTGCTATATTTAATTCAGTTGAATTTGAATCAAATCAATTTGAATAAAACGCATTTAAATCAAAATTATTATTAGGAGGCAAATATGTTTATCGGAAGAGAAAAAGAACTCTCCAGTTTGCAGGAACTCTATGATAGAACCGGTTTCGGCATGTCTGTGATTTACGGAAGAAGAAGGATCGGCAAATCGACACTGATAACAGAATTTATCAAAGACAAAAAATCCATTTTCTACACTGCCACGAAAGTGGGCGCGGCACGCAATCTGGAATTATTTGCGCAGCAGGTTTTGTTTTTCCTTGATCCTTTTTTGAGCAGTGCTACCTTTCCGTCCATAGAAGCTGTCTTCGATTATATGACAGATAAGCTTAGCTCCGAAAAAGTAATTCTCGTAATTGACGAGTTACCCTACTGGGCAGAGAAAAATGAAGCTCTTCTTTCCATTCTGCAGAAATATATTGACACAAAATGGCAGGATCAAAATCTGATGATTATTCTCTGTGGCTCGGCACTCAGCTTTATGGAAAATAAGGTTCTAAGTGAAAAAAGCCCTCTGTTTGGCCGGCGAAGCTCACAAATCAGACTGGAGGCATTTGATTATAAGACCTCTGCGCTTTTTGTTCCTGACTATTCTTTTAAGGACAAGGCAATCTGCTACGGTGTTACAGGGGGTGTCGCCAAATATCTTGTCCTGATGAATCCTGAAAAAAACATCCATGACAATATCAAAAGGCTTTTTTTCCAGCGTGACGGATACCTTTACGATGAAACACGCAATCTTTTGACACAGGAATTTTCGGAAGTGACGCTTGTTAACAATATTATCGAGCAAATTGCATCCGGCATCAACACCGTCAATCAGATTGCGCAAAAAACAGGTGAAAACCTTCCCACAGTTCTGTATTCCCTTGACAAGCTGATCAATATCGGTCTTGTTGAAAAAAAGAGCTGTCTGACTGAGGAAAAAAACAAAAAGAAAACGCAATATGTTTTAAAAGATCAAATGTTTCAGTTCTGGTACAGATTCATCCCGAAAGCGGTCAGTGTTATTGAAATCGGGCAGGGAAATCTCTACTATGACAAAATTGTTCAAAACGAGCTGAACGCCTACATGAGCAGCGTTTTCGAGGGAATGTGCCGTTACTACACACTGGAACAGGGTCTTCATGGAATGTTTGGAAATTTCCTGACAAAAGTCGGAACCTGGTGGGGAACAGAAACGCTTGATTCTCCTGCCGGGAAATATCAGCAATCCGCCGATATCGACGTTGTCGGAATCTCGGACATTGACAAGACTGCTGTTTTAGGTGAATGTAAATTCAAAAATGAGGTAACAGATAAGAAAGTCTATGATACTCTGGTCAGGCGATCGGCAGTCATCCAGGGCAAATATCGGATCGTAAAATATCTGTTTTTCTCCCTTAACGGATACAGCGACTGGTACAAAGATCTGTCCGGCAGCAATGTTATGCTATTTACTCTGGAGGATCTTTACCGTTCTGGGAACCTATAGCTTTATTCTATATCCGGTAATAAAAAGTATTGTGTTGACAGATAATGGGAAGCATACTATAATAATTATAATATATTTAACCTATTGATTCACTTGGTTATTTACTGCTGCTGTTATTCACAGTATCATTACAGAATCGAATGACTTGGAATCGCAACTATTTTATGTAATGACTGATAGCAATTGTAATGGCGCAGGCATAATCTCATTTCAGGTTTAGGAGGGTCTTATCATGGCAGACATTAAGAAAAGTGCTTTGGAACTGGTAGGTAATACGCCGCTGCTTCAGATTGACCGCTACCGTGCGCAGGCAGGTGCGGCGGACGCAGTAATTCTGGCAAAGATGGAATACTTAAATCCGGCGGGTTCCGTGAAGGATCGTGTCGCACTGGCGATGATTGAGGATGCGGAGGCGAAGGGGCTGCTTGCACCGGGGGCGACTATTATCGAGCCGACCAGCGGCAATACCGGTATCGGGCTGGCGGCAGTGGCGGCTGCGAAGGGCTATAAGGCTCTCTTCACATTGCCGGAGACGATGAGTGTGGAGCGCAGGACTTTGCTTCGTGCTTATGGCGCCGAGCTCGTTCTGACAGACGGCGCGAAGGGTATGATGGGCGCAATTGAGAAAGCCGAAGAACTGGAGAAGGAAATCGAGGGCGCGATTATCCTCGGCCAGTTTGTCAATCCGGCGAATCCGGCAATTCACGAAGCTACGACCGGGCCGGAGATCTGGAGCCAGACGGATGGGAAGGTTGATATCTTTGTTGCAGGCGTTGGTACCGGCGGCACCGTAACGGGCGTAGGACGCTATTTGAAGTCGCAAAACCCGGATGTCAAGGTTGTCGCTGTAGAGCCTGCGTCAAGCCCGGTTC
>X287_Common_Brushtail__coassemble_136_pt1 | contig 14457 bp, 12 predicted proteins | sample X287_Common_Brushtail__metabat2_low_PE_001 | metagenome-assembled genome bin X287_Common_Brushtail | reverse complement strand
GTTATAAGCCGTGGCATTACCTTTTTATTCCGGCGAAGCAGGTGCAGATTAATTCAACATTTATGCAATTGGCGGAACGTTTTTGTGAGTAATGAGAGGATGGTCGATAGCTGTTGAGCAGACTAAACGTTATTTAGCCTGTTCAGTGGAGAATCCTCACACCGTGAATAGTAACCAAGTTGGTTACTGGACACACCCTGACCATGCACTTGCTGCATGGTCAGGGGAGAAAACGTAGTGGGGATGGGCATCCGGCCCATCGCGTAGCGATTTCAATTGGCCGGATGCCGTTGCAGGTCACACCAGTAAGGATTGAAATAGTGTAAAAGTGGTTAGGGTGTGACCTGTAACCCAAGTTGGGCAAATCGCAGCTAAATGGGTTGCAGTAACTTTACAAAACAATATAAATATGTTATAGTTGTGCTGTTGCAGGGCAATATAACAGCCTGCAAAAATAAAGCAGCAGGAGGGGAGATTAAAAAATGAGTAATCGAGATAGAGCGATTCAGATTATTGATTCAATACCGGAAAGCAAGATGGTATTTGTTCTTGATGTCTTAACAGGCATTGAGGGTCTTTTGATTAGCGAACAGGAAGAACCAAACAAAGAAACTGTAGAAGCTATGCAGGAGCTGCAGAGCGGAGGTGGTGAAGTGTTCCGAGGGTCGACACGTGATTTTATTTCTGCTATGCTGGAGGATTAGGCTATGTATGAATTAAAATACACTGGAAAATTTAAGAAGGATATGAAAATTTGCAAAAGCAGGAGCTATAATTTTGATTTGCTCGAAAGCGTGATTTATAAGCTGCGGATTCCCGAGCCATTGGAGGAAAAGAATCGTGACCATGGATTGCAAGGTAACTATTCAAACTTTAGAGAATGCCATATAACGCCGGATTGGCTTTTAATTTATCGTTATGATGGCGAGTACCTTGAGCTTGCAAGAACCGGCACACATTCCGATTTGTTCAAAAAATAGAGAAATAAACCCTTTCCCCCAATTTCTACGAATATTTCTTTTATCAGAGTCTGTCGTTTATCCAACTCCGCGGGTCGGGTTTGGCTGAATTCGTAAAAAGTGTATTCTTAAAAATACTTGCATCCCTCCCCCGAAAGTGGTATATTATGCGAGGATGGTATTCGAAGAGAAACTGTACCGCATGAATGGTATACTGATAACTAGTGATTAGTGGATAGTGATTAGTAGCTATTGGCTGGTGAATGGTGCATTGGTATACCCGATAGACTCCGGTCTGCACATGATAGCTTATATCCGAATGGAATGAGACTTTCGTTGCCTGTGCGCACGAATCGTGTGATGGGAGGTGCATATGAGGATCGGTTGGATTGGCGCAGGGAAGGTGGGTTGTTCCCTGGGCAGGTATTTTGCGGCGCATGGTATATGCGTCAGCGGTTATTATAGCAAGAGGTCCGCGTCAGCACGTGAGGCTGCCGAAATTACAGGCAGCAAAGCATACCCTTCGATGGAGGAGCTGGTGAGGGACAGTGATGCAATATTTCTTACAGTTCCGGACGGTGCAATTGCGCCCGTGTGGGAACAGTTGAAAGAGTTACAGATTAGCAATAAGATAATCTGTCATTGCAGCGGAGTTTTATCTTCTACAATCTTTTCGGATATTGCTGCATATGGATGCAGTGGGTATTCCGTCCATCCTCTTTTGGCAGTCAGCAGTAAGCAGATGCCGCCGGAGGAATTTTCCAAAGCATTATTTACAATAGAGGGCAGCGTGAACTTGCATGATGCGGATGCAAGCGCAGAAGTTTGGGATTTATCGTTGGAAAATCAGCTTGCAGTTCTTCTTGAATCTTGTGGCAATCGTGTGATATTCCTGGATGCTGCAGATAAGCCCAGATATCACGCGGCGGCGGTCTTGGCAAGTAATCTCGTGCTTGCCTTGGCAGAAAGTGCAAGGGAGGAGCTGGTGCAATGCGGCTTTACCAGTGAAGAAGCGGTGGCAGCTCTGGCACCGTTCATGCAGGCGAATGTAGCGCATCTTGGCAGCCAGAGCATCGAGGAAGCACTGACCGGACCGGTGGAGCGCGGCGATGCGGGAACCGTGCGGATGCATATGGACACGCTGGAGGGAGAAAATCGCGAGATTTACCGGGAATTGTCAGGGAAAGCACTTGCGATAGCGAAGCGTAAGCATCCGGAGCGGGATTATGCAGATTTAAAGGTGCTTTTGGGTGATTAAGAAGCTGACACAGTTGCTCAGGCGGGGAACTGTCCTGGCTGAAAGACGGATTTTGCTTTGAATATGTCTGGCAGTGTGTGCTGAAAGATGACAAAGCAGTGGGTGAAAAGATAACAAGAAAAGGAGATTAGAACAATGGCGAAGAACACAGTAGCAACATTACAGAAGCAAAAAGAAACCGGCGATAAGATTACGATGCTGACCTGTTATGATTATTCAACGGCAAAGCTGATGGATGAGGTCGGCGTGAATACGATTCTGGTAGGCGATTCCCTTGGTATGACAATGCTGGGCTATGAGGATACGCTTTCGGTTACTATGGAGGATATGATTCATCATTGCGCGGCGGTTACGAGAGGTGCAAAGAATGCGCTGGTAATCGGCGATATGCCGTTCATGTCGTATCAGGTGAATGTGGAAGAGGCAGTGCGCAATGCGGGCCGCCTGATGAAAGAGGGACGTGTTCAGATGGTAAAGCTGGAAGGTGGCGCAGCAGTATGTCCGCAGATTGAGGCAATTGTGAAGGCTTCCATCCCGGTATGCGCGCATCTGGGTTTGACACCGCAGTCCATCAACGCGTTTGGCGGATTCAAGGTGCAGGGCAAGAGCGAGGAAGCGGCACGGACGCTGATTGAAGATGCAAAACGCATCGAAGCAGCGGGCGCATCCATGGTTGTACTCGAAGGAATTCCGAGAAGACTGGCTGCAATCATCACGAAGGTGCTCACCATTCCGACCATCGGAATCGGTGCGGGCGAGTTCTGCGACGGGCAGGTGCTGGTATATCAGGATATGCTGGGCATGTTCCCGGATATGAAGCCGAAGTTCGTCAAGGTTTTCGCGGAGACGGGCGCATTTATGCAGGCGGCATTTTCGGATTATATCCGCGAGGTGAAGGAGGGAACCTTCCCGGATGTATCGCATTCCTATAAAATTGACGAAGAGGTTGCAGAAAAGCTCGAAGCAGAGTATACTATATAAGCGTTCTCAATGGACAATCAGATGGTGCTGCGTGCCAGTGGCACGCGTTAAGCACCGACCGAGGCGGAGCGTAGACAAGCTTGCTTGCACAGATGATTGTCCATTAGAGAACCAAACCAGTATGAGCAAGTAGCCATTTTCCGTAGGAAAATGAGCTGCACAGCATGCCCTCCACAAGGGACGCCCTACGGGTGTACGGGTAGGATTGTGAACGGCCCAGGCCGCCCTCTCTTGCCGCTTTGCGGCAATTCACCTTGTACTGGTGGCAATTGCGAGATAAGTGAGATACACCGGAGGCGGTAATTGAACTTATGCATAGCAGCGCAAGGATCGAAGCAATTGGCTTATATAGCTGGATGATAAAATAAGAAAGAAGGAAAACAACATGCGAATTGAAACAACCGTGGCTGCGGTGAAGGCGCAGGTAAAGGAATGGAAGGCGCAGGGGCTTTCCATCGGGCTTGTTCCGACGATGGGATATCTTCATGAAGGACACGCGAGCCTGATTGAAGCAGCGCGCAAGGGAAATGACCGCGTAGTGGTGAGCGTATTCGTAAACCCGATGCAGTTCGGACCGAACGAGGATCTGGAAAGCTATCCGCGTGATCTGGACAAGGATGCGGCATTATGTGAATCCATCGGTGCGGATATGATCTTCCATCCGGAACCGGAGGAGATGTATGGCAATCATTTTTATACGTATGTAAATATGGACGTGCTGACGCAGGAGCTTTGCGGCCTGAGCCGACCGGTGCATTTCCGCGGCGTGTGCACGGTTGTGAATAAGCTGCTTCATATCGTACCGCCGGATCGGGCTTATTTCGGACAGAAGGATGCGCAGCAGCTGGCGATTATCCGGCGCATGGTAGAGGATTTGAATATGGATGTCGAAGTAGTCGGCTGCCCGATTATCCGGGAAGCGGATGGGCTCGCGAAGAGCTCCCGGAATGTCTACCTGTCTGCGGAAGAGCGCCAGGCGGCACTTGTGCTTAGCCGAAGCATCCGCCTTGGTCAGCAGATGGTGGAGGCTGGCGAGACATCAACAGCGGCAATTACCGACGCGATGAAAGCAGAAATCGAAAAAGAGCCGCTCGCCCGCATCGACTACGTCAAGGCGGTAGACGGACTGACCATGCAGCAGATCGAAACCGTACAAAAGCCCATGCTCGTCGCAATCGCAGTCTTCATAGGGAAGACGAGACTGATTGATAACTTTAGCGTATAAAGGGCGCCAATGGAAAGCTATGCGGCATGTACACATGCCGGCAGAGCTTTTCATTAGACACCCTAACCGGAAACGAGCATGTAGGGCGATAGCCCGGAATGCAAGTTACCGGTCAGATTGCGAGATAAGTGAGATAGGAAATCTATGATTTCCGTAATCGAACTTAGGAGCAATTTGATTATACGCGTAGCATTTGACATCCAATCGGAAACGAGGAGGAAAATATGACAGTAACTATGTTAAAATCCAAGATTCATCGTGCTACTGTGGTTCAGTCTGCGCTGAATTACGTGGGCAGCATCACCATAGATGAGGAGCTTCTGGAGAAGTCCGGCATCCTGGAATATGAGAAGGTGCAAATCGTAGACATTGACAACGGAAGCCGTTTTGAAACTTATACGATTGCAGGATTGCGCGGCAGTGGCATGGTTTGCTTAAACGGTGCGGCGGCACGCTGTGCGCAGGTGGGAGATAAGATTATTATCATGGCTTTTGCTGATATGGAACCAGAGGAAGCGCAGACACACCGCCCGACAGTGGTTTTTGTGGACGAGGGGAATAAGGTGCAGCGGATTACTTCCTATGAAAAGCACGGCCGGCTGGAGGACATGGAGCTGGAAGAATAGGAAGGCAAGGAGCGTGGTGTATGAAAGATAACAGGAATTATTCGTCGCAGGCTTTTGAGGAGCAGTATACCTACCGTGGCAACGACCTGGGCGCGACCTGGTCGGCTGCGGCTACGGCTTTTCGTGTGTGGGTACCGACGGCGGAGGCGGTGTACGTGGATTTGTTCCAAAGCGGAACGGATGGTGCGGATGACCGCCTGAAGCGGATTGCAATGACACCGGATGAAAATGGCACGTGGATTGCGACAGTACCTGGCGACTGGAATGGCATTTATTATACATATGCGGCATTGATTGACGGAACGGAGCGTGTGGCGGTGGATCCATATGCGCGGACAACCGGCGTGAATGGAAAGCGTGCAATGGTGATTGACCTGGATGCTACGAATCCCAGGGGTTGGGAAGAGGATATCAATCCGCATGCCGGGGAACGGATTACGGATGCGGTGATTTATGAACTGCATGTGCGGGATTTTTCCGCACATCCGCAGTCGGGGATGAAGTATGCAGGCAAGTACCTGGCATTTACCGAAGCCGGGACATATATTACAGGCGAAGCACCATGCACACGCAGTGCATCAAGTACGCTTGAGGGTCCTTCCTGGAGCGATGATGAGTCTGCCAGAGGCGAAGACATTACGGCTTCAAGAGGAAAAGAAGCCGATGCGGATTCAAAAAGCATGCCACCGATACAGCCTACAGGAATTGATTATCTGGCTGACCTTGGCATTACGCATCTGCATCTGCTTCCGGTCTATGACTTCGGCTCGGTGGATGAGTCGAAGGAGGGCGGATACAACTGGGGCTATGACCCGGTCAATTACAATGTGCCCGAGGGCTCGTATTCGACGAATCCCTATCGGGGCGAGGTTCGCGTAGCGGAGTTTAAGCAGATGGTGCAGTCGCTGCACGCGCATGGCATCAGCGTGGTAATGGACGTGGTCTACAACCACGTATACGATGCGGAGAGCTTTTGCTTCAATGTGCTTGTGCCGGGTTATTTTTCCAGAATGGATGCGGATGGGAATTATTCGAACGGAAGCGATTGCGGTAATGATACGGCTTCGGAGCGGTCGATGGTGCGCAAATACATCGTGGATTCTGTGGTGTACTGGGCGGATGAATACCATATTGATGGGTTCCGGTTTGACCTGGTTGGACTTTTGGATACAGTTACTATTAATGAGATTGTGGAAAAAGTGCATGAAAAGCATCCGGATGTCATTTTCTATGGCGAGGGATGGAGCATGGATACGCATGTGACGAAGAAAGGCGTAGCACTGGCAACACAGAAAAATGTTGCGCTGACTCCAAAGTTCGCGTATTTTAATGATACAATTCGGGATGCGCTGAATGGCAGCGTATTTCTTATGGGAGATGTAGGCTATGTGACAGGTGCGCTCGGGAAAGCAGATACAGTCAGGGATTGTTTCATGGCGGTCAATCCCTGGTGCAGCAACCCAACGCAGGTCATCAACTATGCATCGTGCCACGATAACCGGACACTTTTTGCAAAAATCCGGTGTGCGGTTGGCAAGCGGGCGAGCTTTGCGGATCAGGTGAAGATGAATCATTTAGCGGCGGCAATCTGCATTCTGTCCGAGGGTGTGCCGTTTGTGATGTCCGGCGAGGAGCTGCTGCGGATGAAGGAAAGGGCGGATGGCAGCTATGACGCAAACAGCTACAATTCCGGGGATGGCGTGAATGCGCTGCGCTGGGGAAGCCTTCTGGATCCGACGTGCCGGCAGACGCATCAGTATTATAAGGGGCTGATTGCATTCCGTAAAGCGCACCCTTTGCTGCGCCTGACATCTGCGGAAGAAATCGCGGAGCGGGTAAAACCGATTAGTCAAAGGAGCATATGCGGTGCTGCTGCGGAAAGTAATGTCGTTGAAAAAGAGTGTGTAGTCACAGCAGGGAACCATGGCTTTGAAAATGGGCATATAATGGCGGCGGATGGCTATGACATCGAGGAAAAAGATGTAATTTCTCTGGATGAGAATGTGATTGTCATGGATATCCATGGAGCGGCGTCAGACAAAAGCGAGGAGGAAATCCTTGTGATTTTCAACCCGACTCCACAGCCTGCAGAGCTGATGCTTCCGGCGGGCAAATGGGATGTGTATGTGAACGCGGATGCAGCCGGAACCAAAGTACTGGCGACGGTGGAAGGCAGCATATCAGCCGATGCAATTAGTGCAACGGTGCTCTGTCATTCGATTTGAGGAATTCACGGCATCCCTGCCGAGAATGGGGGCTTGGGCGTTTTGTGTCTTGCAAAGTGTGGTCTCCTGCAGGCAGGAGAGTGATGATGGTGACTGGTAATTTAGTAGAAGAGAGTCGCGAAGAAAATTCATATCCAGGTGACTCGAGAGATTTGCGATTGCTGAAGCCAGGTTGAGCGCTCTTCGTAAGGCATGATTTTCACAGCTGGTTTTTAACTATTGTAGAACGACAAAAATAATAAGAAGGAGAAGTAAAAATTATGGGAAAGAAATGGTTGAACCTGCTCCTGGCGGGTGTATTGGTACTAAGCCTTACGGCATGTGGCACCCAGAGCAGCACGGATGATTCGCAGTCTGCTTCGGTGGGTACGGAAGAAAGCTCTTCCGATGCCTCTGAGGTGATCAGTACAGGTAATGCTGCGGAAAGCGAAGAAGAGAGCGAAGCTTCGGAGGCAGCGGTTGCGGATCTGACTGCGCTGGTGAAGGACTGGTCGCAGGAATATGATGAGGATGTTTACGTGGCAGCAGTGGAGGGGCTGTCGGATGATTTTATCATGGGCATGGATATTTCCTCGCTGCTAGTGGAAGAGGCCAGCGGCGTTGTTTATTATAATGAAGACGGCGAGGAAGAGGATCTGCTGAAGATTTTGGCAGATGCGGGGATTAATTACGTGCGTGTGCGCGTATGGGTGGACCCGTATGATTCGGATGGCAATGGCTACGGCGGCGGTAATTGTGATGCCGGGACGGCAGCGGAGATTGGTGCACGTGCTGCGGAGTATGGGATTAAGCTTTGTGTGGATTTCCACTATTCGGATTTCTGGGCGGATCCGAGCAAGCAGTTCTGTCCGAAGGACTGGGAAGGCATGACGGTGGATGAGAAGGCCGAGGCACTGGCGGGATATACCGTGGAGAGCCTCAATACGATTATTGAAGCCGGCGCAGATGTGGGGATGGTCCAGATTGGAAACGAGATTAATTACGGCCTGGCGGGCGAGACGTCTACGGAGAATATCATGGCACTTTTGGTCGCGGGAAGCGAGGCGGTTCGTTCAGTGGATCCGGATATTCTGATTGTCGTTCATTATACGCAGCTGGACAGCCCGTCGGAGGTGCTGGAGTGCGCACAGAATCTGTCGGATTATGGCGTGGATTATGATGTGTTCGGTGCCTCGTATTATACTTACTGGCATGGAACGCTTGAAAATATGCAGGAGGTCCTGTCGGAGATTGAGAGCACCTATGGCGTGAAGACCTGCATCATGGAGACGGCTGCGCCTTATACGGATGAAGATGGAGACAGCAGCGGCAATAGCGTATCAGCAGCGGATACGTGGGCGGAGTATCCGGCGACGGTGCAGGGGCAGGCCAGCTGCATCCGTGATGTGATTGAAGCGGCATCGAATGCAGGCTCCATCGGCATTTTCTATTGGGAAGGTGCGTGGGTGCCGGTCGGAAGTGAATATGAGACGAATTCGCCGGTATGGGAGGAGTACGGCTCCGGCTGGGCTTCAAGCTATGCGGCAGAGTATGATCCGGATGATGCGGGCGTTTATTACGGTGGATCTTCCTGGGACAATCAGGCACTTTTCGATTTTTCCGGCAAGGCTCTGGCATCGCTGAATGTATTCAATTATGTGCGTACTGGGCATGAAATTGACCTGGTTGCACTGGAATATCCGGATCTTGAAATAGAGATTGGCATGGGTGAGTCGTTCACGCTGCCGGATACGGTAGAGGTCGTTTGGAATGATTCAACAAACGAGGACGAAGCGGCAGTGACCTGGAATGAGAGCATGATTGAGGAAGTGGATGTCAACACGCCGGGAACCTATAAGGTAAGGGGAACCGCAGAGGACGGCTCGCTGGTGAAAGCCTATATTACGGTGATTGCGGATAACTACCTGGAGAATGCGAGCTTTGAGGATGAGGATTCGTCCATGTGGGAGGTGGAGTATATCACCTCGGATACCAGCCAGACCGATATCCAGGAGAAATCATCCGATGCGGTTACCGGTGATTATGCGTTCCATTTTTGGAGTGAGGGAGAGGTCGGATTCACTGTAGAGCAGACCGTGACAGGGCTTTCGGCAGGCACCTACACAGCCAAATCCAATATCCAGGGCGGCGATATGGGTGATGATGCTGAGATTTACCTCTATGTGGAGGTGAATGGAGAGCGCGTTGCGCAAAGCGAGAATATCACGCTTACGGGATGGTGCCAGTGGATTGCCACGGAGCTAAATGGCATTGAAGTAGCCGACGGAGATACGGTAACAGTGGGCATGTATGTGACCGGAGCGGCAGGCGGCTGGGGCACCACCGATGACTGGGAGCTTTATAGCCAGGAATAATCGTAATTTAGTGGAAATCTGGGTCTGTAGCGCCGTCAGCAGAAAATAAACAAATGCTGCCCTGCAGCTGTGTATTGGCTGGTCGAGGAGAGCTATGCCCATGATGTTATAAAAAGTTTGACGTATAAATAAGGATATCTTGCATCATAATATTATAACAACAGTAGCCGCATACATAAAAGTTGCCATTCGTTCTGCGCCTTACGGCTTGAACTCATGGACTTTTATAGTAATAGGAAAGAGGTATTCTTATGATTTTAACGGAAAAAGAAACCACAGTAATCAAGGATCTGCAGACGCAGGAGAAGTCCTGCATCGAGAAGTACGCAAGATACAGCAAGGAGGCGCATGATTCCGTGCTCCGTGACCTGTTTATGGACTTAAGCGATAAGGAACAGCGGCATTATGATACGCTTGAGCAGGTGCTGACCGGCAAGTGCCCATGCTGCGACTGCAATGACCACCAGGGGGAGGAGTATAATCCGAAGGCAACGTATGATCCGAATGCGGATACGAAGGAAAAACAGGAGGATTGCTTCCTGGCAACGGATTGCATCGGAACAGAGAAGATGGTCAGCAGCGAGTATAATTCGAATGTGTTCGTATTTGGAGATACGAAGATTCGTAAGATTTTGGCGGACCTGCAGATTGAGGAGCAGAACCATGCGGAGTGCCTGTGGAAGTATAAGACAGTCAATGGGATGTCATAAAGGAAATGCCGCAGCGTAGCGGCTGATTGAGGGCGACTTGAAAACCAACATGCGCCCAACAGATGCGCCATCAGGCATGGGTGTCATGATGGGGCGCATGCGGCATCCCTGAATGAATGTCTTTGCTGGCGCAAAGACCGAGCTTTTTGTAAAAAGAACTCATCTGATGGGTTCTTTTTTTCAGTGTTAGATTGACAAATCCCCTTTAGAATGGTAGGATAGGTCTATTGAAAGCGAACCTGCAGAGCATGTCATATCTGGCAGGTAGATAAAATAGTAAAGCGAATGACCAGGAGGGATAAGACGATGGGCGATTTTAAGAATTTGACACTTGATGTAGCGGATGAGGTGGCTGTGCTTGCGATTGCGCGGCCGACAGCGCTCAATGCACTCAACAGCGAGACTTTGGATGAGCTGAATGTGGCGTTAAGCGAGATTGAGGCACGTGACGATGTGAAGGTGGTAATTCTGACCGGCGGTCCGGATAAGAAGGGGAACGAGTTTAAGTCTTTCGTTGCCGGCGCGGATATTTCCGAGATGGTGAATTTCACGGCGCCTGAAGCGCGTGCATTCGGAATGAAGGCATCTGAGCCGTTCTTTAAGCTGATGAATATGCGCCAGGTGACGATTGCTGCGGTGAATGGCTTTGCGCTTGGCGGTGGATGCGAGATTGCGATGGCGTGCGATATCCGTATTGCATCGGATAATGCAGTATTCGGCCAGCCGGAGTGCGGCCTGGGCATTATCCCGGGATTCGGCGGCACGCAGCGCCTGGCTCGCCTGGTAGGCATGGGCCGCGCGAAAGAGATGATCTTTACCTGTGACAATATCGATGCGAATGAAGCATACCGTATCGGACTTGTGAATAAGGTAACGGCGAAGGAAGAGCTGATGCCGACTGCGAAGGCTATGGCGGCGAAGATTATTTCCAAGGGCAGTTACGCGGTTTCTGTAGCGAAGGCTGCAATCAATAATGGTTATGACATGGATATCCGCAATGCGGTGGAGATGGAGGCGAATCTCTTCGGCGTTGTGAACGATACGCATGACAAGAAGGAAGGCATGGGCGCATTCCTTGAGAAGAGGAAGGCTGAGCTGACAGACTTCTAAAGAATTATGTACGTACAGGCTTTCGTTATCTTCGGGCGGCTGTGGCTCGTGTGGAAAACAGCAATGTATGTATGCGGATGCTGCCTGTGAGGATGGACGAGATTTGAAGCAAAGTATGGATGGATTTGAATTTAATGTGTGTATAGAGCCGCTGCTGGACTGGTTCCGGCAGCATGCGCGCGCGCTGCCCTGGCGGGAGTACCCGGATGCTTATCAGGTCTGGGTGTCGGAGATAATGCTGCAGCAGACACGCGTGGAGGCGGTAAAGCCGTATTATGAGCGATTCCTTCGGGAGCTTCCGAGCATAGAGGCGCTGGCAGGCTGTCCGGAGGACCGGCTTCTGAAGCTTTGGGAAGGGCTGGGGTACTATAACCGGGTGCGCCATATGCAGGCTGCTGCGCGTATCATCATGCGGGATTATGGCGGCAGGCTGCCGGAGGAATATGAGCAGCTGCTGAAGCTTCCGGGTATCGGGCATTATACAGCCGGAGCGATTGCTTCGATTGCTTACGGTAAGCCGTATCCGGCAGTAGATGGGAATGTGCTTCGCGTATTGACACGGCTGATGGGTGATGCCTCGGATATCGCGAAGCAGTCCGTCCGCAATGAGATGGAGAATTGGCTGGGCGGCTGGATGCAGCAATCGGTCGCTGGTCTGCGTCCGGAGACTTTTAACCAGGCACTGATGGAGCTTGGTGCTTTGGTATGTCTTCCGAATGGTGAGCCGCAGTGTGGAGAGTGCCCATGGCAGCCTTTTTGCGTGGCACACCGGGAAGGACGAACGGCAGAATTGCCTGTGAAGTCGAAAGCGGGAAAGCGGCGTCTTGAGAAAAGAACCGTGCTTCTGATTCGCGAAGGCGATAAGGTGGCAATCAGTAAACGGGCAGACAGGGGGCTTCTTGCGGGGCTTTATGAATTGCCCAATTGTGAAGGGCATCTGACCGCAGAGGAAGCAGTGGCGTATGTTCAGAGGATGGGCTATGATCCTTTACAGGTGCAGGCATTGACAGACGCGAAGCATATTTTCTCGCATATTGAGTGGCATATGATTGGATACGTGGTGCGCGTGGCTGATTTTCATATACATGCGACTGGCGGTGCAATGACAGGAGAGAGGGCCACTGTACAAGCACTCGGCGGGGTGGTGACAGGAGAGAAAGCCAAAATCCAGGGGGATTGGGTCGATTGGGAGGGGAGTCCTCAGAATGAGAGTCCAGGCTGGATTTTCGTGGAGACGGAGGATGTCGCCAATCGCTACGCGATTCCGGCGGCGTTTGCACGATATACGGCTTATCTGGAATTGCCAGAGAAAGTAAATGCCGATGCGGGGGCATCGGCATGAACAAATATGAAATCTGTGCAAAACTATAATTATGGGAGGTGCGCGGTTGCCCGCGCGGTGAAAAGAAAATTTCTTTCGATAGGGATATACTACCATTCAATTATGAAACTCGTATGAGGGCTTTGTGATTGAAATGTAAATAAATTATGAACAAAGCGCCATAAAAGCAAACTTGCAAAGCTTAGGCCAAGCCTGTCGGCATGACCACGCTATGCATCGCATACATAAAAGTTGCCAATCGCTGTTCGCCTACGGCTCCAGCTCTTGGACTTTTATAGCAAAAGAAAAGGGGAGAGGTTACATGAAGCTTCTGACATTTGCAATTCCCTGTTATAATTCACAGGATTATATGGAGAAATGCGTGGAATCCATCCTTCCGGGAGGAGAGGATGTAGAGATTATTATCGTGGATGATGGGTCAACGGACCGCACAAGGGAGATTGCGGATACGCTTGCAGCGCAGTATCCGTCTATTATCCGTGCCATCCATCAGGAGAACGGTGGCCACGGTGAGGCGGTTAATACGGGCGTGCGCAATGCGACGGGCAAGTATTTCAAGGTCGTAGACAGTGATGACTGGGTAGATGCGGATGCTTATCAGAAGATATTAAAGCGCCTGAAGAAGCTGGATCGGGATGGGGAAGAAGTGGATATGTTCCTCGCCAATTACGTCTATGAGAAGGAAGGCGCAAAGCACAAGAAAGTGATGCGCCAGGCGGGCTTCCCGAAGGATCAGATATTTTCATGGGCAGATGTAAAGCATTTTTATAAAGGGCATTACATATTGATGCACTCGGTGATTTACCGCACAGCGTTGCTTCGTGAGTGCGGGATGCGGCTGCCGGCGCATACGTTTTACGTAGATAATATCTACGTTTATCATCCGCTGCCGAGCGTTCACAGGATGTATTATATGGACGTGGATTTCTACCGTTATTATATTGGCAGGGAAGATCAGTCGGTGAATGAGAATGTGATGATTAGCCGGATTGATCAGCAGATTAAGGTAAATAAGATTATGGTGGATGCTTATGATCTCGAAAAGGTCGAAAATGAGCACTGCCGTCAGTATATGTTTAATTATCTGGAGATTATTACGACGATTTCTTCTATATTGTGTTTGCGTTCCGGAACGGATGAGAACATCCTGAAGAAATGTGCGTTATGGAAATATATCAGACGGGCGAACCCACGCCTGTACGCCCAGCTGCGGAAAGGCCTGCTGGGGCATTTGCTTCACATACCGGGACGCGGAGGCCGCATGGTTGCGGTGAAGGGATATCAGCTGGCACAGAAAGTGGTAGGATTTAATTAATTCTAACTGTGCGGTTTTTGCGAACACAGGAGTCAGGGTGGATGTATTTTCAAGCATCCACCCGCATAGTTAGAAATATATATCAAAAGAGGGTGCTTTATGAGCGAAGAATACGAGCAGGATTCCGGAGCGCAGGCTTATACGCAGCCGGATCATAACGAGATTAGTCAGCCGAGACAGGCAGGGCAGTCGGACTATGACGAGGCGTTGCGGGATATAGGCTATGGTCCATCAGGCAGGGATATGAATGATTCTGGATCACAGCAAGGATACAGTCAGCAGCAGGATTATGGTCAGTCGCCGGGCTATAACCAGCAGCAGGGCTGCTACCAGGAATCGCCGGGCTATAACC
>X287_Common_Brushtail__coassemble_134_pt1 | contig 14798 bp, 13 predicted proteins | sample X287_Common_Brushtail__metabat2_low_PE_001 | metagenome-assembled genome bin X287_Common_Brushtail | reverse complement strand
CCCGCGAGCGCGCTTTTCTTCCGATAAGCTATATTATAAACAAAATAGATGAAAAATCAATAGATACGAATGAAAATGAACCTATTCTTCGATTGCCATCTCATGTTTAAGAAATAACTTGACTTCACGGCGGCTTTCGCTTTATAATACCTTCAGACAAAGCCGTTCGGCGAAATTTTGATTTTATTTTTCCAGATTTAGCCGTTCGGCGAAATTAATTGATTCTGTTGCATCGATTTGTTCATTCGGCTTAGTAGAAAGGAGTTTGCGCCATGAAGGTTCTTATTACATCCGACCTTGGCAAGGCTATCCGCGCCAGGAGAAAGGAACTGCACTATACGCAATCCTATATCTCTGAATTTACAGGCCTTAGCGTCAGTTTTATTTCCGATGTTGAAAATGGAAAGGCAACGGCGGAATTCGGCAAAACGCTTGAGCTGCTGCAGATTCTTGGGATGGACTTATATATTGAAAGCAGAGGAGGTTCATAACCATTTTTACCAGAAGAATTGTCTTGATTATTCTGTTTTTTGTATTATAATAGGGTACGAAAGGACAAAAAGGACAGAAACGGAACACTTACGCAAGGTATGCCCTTCAGGTGCATATGCCAATTCCTGTCCTTGGAGAGTAGTATCATCCCATTTCGTTCACGACCGGTTAAGGAGGATTCCATGTATATTTTAAAAAAACTATACTGCCGCACGTTTCAAACCGGACTGCGCCTGGCGCTCCCGGTGCTTCCGTATCGCAACCCCCGCGTGGTGGATTCTACCACGAAGATTCCATCCATTCTAATCAGGCATCAGATAGATTCCGTTATGATTGTGACAGATCAGGGTGTGCATGGGCTGGGGCTGATTGAGCCGCTGAAAAAGGTGCTTAAGAAGCGCGGCATTTCTTATTGCATCTATGATAAGACGGTGCCGAACCCGACGATTGAGAATGTGGAAGAAGCGCGGAAGATGTATATGAAGCATGATGCGCAGGCACTGATTGCTTTTGGTGGCGGCTCGGCGATGGATTGCGCGAAGGCCTGCGGTGCGAGAATTGCCCGTCCGCATAAGAGCCTGAACCAGATGGAGGGCATCCTGAAGGTGATGCATCCGATTCCGCTTCTGATTGCGGTGCCGACGACAGCTGGAACCGGCAGTGAGACGACGCTTGCCGCCGTCATCAAGGATCCGAAGACCGACCACAAATACGCGATTAATGATTTCCCCCTGATTCCGCGCTATGCGGTGCTGGATTACCGCGTGACGATGGGGCTTCCGAAACAGATTACCGCAACCACCGGAATGGATGCGCTGACGCACGCGGTGGAAGCCTATATCGGCCGCTCGACAACGGCGGAAACACGCGCCCTGGCAGAGAACGCCGTGCGGCTGATTTCGAAATATTTAAAACGTGCCTATGACGATGGAAGCGACCGCGAAGCAAGGCAGGGCATGCTGCAGGCGGCATTCTACGCAGGCGGCGCTTTTTCCAAGTCTTATGTGGGCTATATCCACGCAGTAGCGCATGCCGTCGGCGGCAAATACGGTACGCCGCACGGCCTGGCAAACGCAGTCATCCTGCCGATTGTCCTGCGGATATATGGCGAGGCCTGCGATGAGAAGCTGGCGCAGCTCGCAAAGGCAGCTGGGCTGGTAGAAGAGATTGATGCAGACGATGAAAATGGTCTGTACACAGCAGAAGACGCCAACTGGGAGACAGACGAAAGCGCTAGCCGGGAGGCATCTGAAAACATCAGCAAAAATGCTGCGACAAGCACTAACAAGGAAAAGACCGAAGAAAGCGACGAAGAAGAAGGCTTTTCAGACCACGAGGCAGCGGAACTCTTCATTGAATGGATTGAATCGATGAATGAATCCATGAATATCCCAAAGCACCTCACGGAGATTCAGAAAGAAGACATCCCTGCGATGGCACGTTATGCGGATAAGGAAGCCAACCCGCTTTATCCGGTGCCGGTGCTGATGGATGAGCAGGAATTGGAGAAACTATTCTATGCAGTAAAGGGGGACGAGGCAGATGAGTAAAATAGATATCAAGAAGTTGGTTGAGAAACAGCGCGCGTATTTTGCGACCGGGCGCACGCGCCGCGTTGATGTGCGGATTCGTGCACTCGACCGTCTTGCGCTCTCCATCGAGGAACACGAGCAGGAACTGGTTGAAGTGCTCAAATCAGACCTGGGCAAGTCGCGCATGGAATCCTATATGTGTGAAATTGGCCTTACACTCTCGGAGATTCGTTACCTGAAACGCCATCTCAGAGGCTGGAGCCGGGACGAAATCGTGCCGACACCGCTTGCGCAGTTCGCAGGCCTTAGCTATATCAAAAAGGACCCTTATGGTGTCACACTGATTATGTCTCCGTGGAATTATCCGGTGCTGCTGACACTCGAGCCGCTTGCAGGGGCAATCGCCGCAGGAAACTGCTGCATTATAAAGCCATCGGCCTACTCGCCTGCGACCTCATCCATCCTTGCCAAAATCATCGATGATGTATTCCTGCCTGAATATATTGCCGTCGTTGAGGGCGGACGCAAGGAAAACAGCGAACTGTTAGATCAGAAATTCGACTATATCTTCTTCACTGGAAGCGTTGCGGTCGGAAAGCTCGTCATGGAAAAGGCCAGTGCGAATCTGACTCCGGTCACCTTGGAACTCGGCGGCAAGAGTCCGGTTATCATCGACAGCACAGCAAAGCTGAAGCTTGCGGCACGCCGCATCGTATTCGGCAAATACCTAAACCTCGGCCAGACCTGCGTAGCGCCGGATTACATCCTGATCTGCGAAGATGTGAAGGATGAATTTCTGAAATATGTCAAAAAGGAAATCACAAAGCAATTCGGCGAGCATCCGCTGGACAACCCGAATTACGGAAAGATGATTAATGAAAAGCACTTCCGCCGTGTATGCGGATTGATTGACCCGGATAAAGTAGCTTTCGGTGGGGAGAATAACTCTGCAACTCTTCAGATTGCTCCAACTGTCTTAGATGGGGTGGCTGCGGAGGATGCCATAATGCAGGAAGAAATCTTCGGACCGGTCCTGCCGATTATCACCGTAAAGTCCGTAGACGAGGCCATCGCGTTCGTAAATGAAAGGCCGCATCCGCTCGCACTTTATGTATTCACCGAAAACAGGCAGGTCGCGAAGAACGTAACAGAAATCATCTCCTACGGCGGCGGCTGCATCAACGATGTCGTCATCCACCTCGCCACCTCCTATATGGGCTTCGGCGGCGTCGGCAACAGCGGCATGGGCAGCTATCACGGGAAGAAGAGCTTCGACACCTTCACCCATGAGAAGAGCATCATGAAGAAATATACCTTTATGGATATGCCGCTGCGGTATCAGCCTTATACCGAGATAAAAGAGCTGATGGTGAGGACCTTCGTAAGATAGAAAAGTGAAGAACAAGCGCATATAAATATGCGCCTGTTCTTATCTAATCCGCAAAATACTCCAGTGGATTCACCGACTCCCCATCCAACTCCATCGCAAAATACAGATTCGTCCCTTCCACGGAATAATACTTCGTGGTTTCCGCAACATATCCCAGCACGTGCCCCCGCTCCACGGTATCACCCACCGCAAAATTCACATTTTCCAGCTGCCCATAAATCGCCGTATATCCATCTCCCAGATCCTCCGTCACCGTAAGACCCGTCACCTCATTCGTGGAAATATCCATAATCATACCCTCGGCCACCACATATACCTTGTCCCCGACTTCCGCACTGATAATCATCGCCGGATTGTACTGGTACTGCTCCAGCGTCTCGAAATATACCATGTGATCCATGCTGTAATTTAAGATTACACTGCCTGCCTCCAGCGGCCAGCGTAAATCTGCCGCAAACTGCACCGCATCCGCATCCACGGTTTCGACATCATCCTCTCCCTCACCATTCGCTGAGCTATCAGCGCTGGCAGAGCCTGCATCGTCAGCATCTGTATTATCTGCGTCTGCGTTAGTCGAAACCGCATCGTCAGCATCTGCATTAGAAGCACCTGCACTGGCCGAAGCCTCGTCTATATCACTATCCACATTGGAAGCAACTACGTCATCTGCTCCGGAAGCACTTGCACCGGTCGATGCTATATCTGCGTTTCCATCTGCATTGGAAGCAACTGCGTCATCTGTACCAGGTGCACCTGTTTCGGAAACATCTGCGTCACTGTCTTTGTTAGAAGCCACAGTTTCATCATCCACGTTTGAATCTGAGTCGTCATCCGTCTCCGGCTCTATCACTCCTGACACCTGCGAAATTTCCGTGGTCGAAATTTCCGCTTCCTGCTGTGACTGGCTTTGACCGGTCTGTCCCATTGTATAAGCCCCCGCGAATCCAGCCATTCCCACTAAAAGGCAGGCTAATGTAGCAATCAGTTGTCTTTTTTTCATTCTGTTATCATCCTCCATTTCATGTATGCACTAAGTACCGCTGTTCTGCATAGCGCGACCGTTAAGTGAGACGTGCCGTAGGCATCCGTTAGGAGGAAATCTTTACGAAGTATGCCCTACGGGTATGATTTCCGTTGTCTAACTTATGCATAGCTGCCGTAAAGCTCGGTCTAAGCATTGCAGGTTCGTTTTCTATAGTATTCCCATGAAATGATAAATTTATACAATTACGATTATGAATTGTAAGCAATTACGCATACAAAAACATCCTCTTCTGAAAATGAAGAGGATGCATCATGATACATTGTTAAATTTTAACAAAATGATTCACAGGGCTACACCACTTGCGAGTAGACCTTCAAAAATACATTTGTTTACGAATTTCTGTAATCATCTATAACATCACTTAACTGCGCAAACTGCGTAAGCGTCAGCACCTCGCCCCGCACAGTTTCCGGCAGCCCCATTCCCCTTAAGCAATCCGCCAGCTGACTTTTGTCCAGCGGAAACAGACCCGCATTCGCCAATGCATTCACCAAAGTCTTGCGGCGCTGGTTGAATGCGGCGCGGATAATCTTGAACATCTGCTTCTCATTGCCCACCTCTACCGGTGGGCTGTTATATAAATCCAGACGAATGACGGAGCTGTCCACCTTCGGCTGCGGAATGAAGCACGTATGCGGAACCTCAAGCACAACCTCCGGTCTGGCATAATACTGCACCGCAAGCGAGAGCGCACCGTAATCTTTTGTACCCGGACCGCTCTGCATGCGCTGCGCCACCTCCGCCTGCACCATGACCGTGATGCTGTCTACCGGCAGATGCCCCTCCAGAAGAGAGAGGAGAATCGGGGTTGTTATATAATAAGGAAGGTTTGCTACCACTTTAACAGTTTGCAGAGTCCTTTGGGTATCCTGTTTCTCCTCCACTGGTATCTGAATGGCATCCATTGCAGATACTTCCTGAGCCGCTTCCTGCGTTGTAGACTTCTCCATGTCTGCTGTTTCCTGCATTGTGGGCATCTCCATAGCTGTTGCTTTCTGCTTATACTCCTGAAACTCTCCACTGAGGTGATAACGAATCAGCTCCTGCACATCTACCTTCAGGATATCCCCATGTATCACCTCCACATTCGGATAAGGCGCAAGCGTCTCTTTCAAAATCGGAATCAGGTGCGCATCCACCTCAACAGCTGCCACCTCGCCCGCCGACTCGCAGAGATACTGCGTCAGCGTGCCGATGCCCGGACCGATTTCGATGACGAAATCATCCGGACCGACTCCTGCCGATTCCACAATCTGCTTTAACACCTTCGAATCCACCAGGAAATTCTGTCCGAACTTCTTCTGTAAATGTATGCCGTATTTCTGCAGAATCGCAATCGTATTCTGCGGATTACCCAAAGTTGCCATCTGTTTCTCCTTCACAAAATATCGATCAAACACTTCCAGCAGGAATTCGCGGTACAGCCGATTATACTCCTCGTGGAACGTAAGCGCCACATTTGTCTTCTCCCCGACCATTTCCGCCATCTCATAGAGTGCAAATGCGGTCTCGTACACTTCCGGGTTCTTGTCATAGAATGCTTCCGTCAGCAAATCCTGAAAGGAAAATTCCGCCGTCTGATTCAAGTTCTCGAAGAAATCCTCCCTGCTGATTGCATTCTTCTCTTCATAATCAGGAAGGAAAATCTTATGCTCCACCTCTTTCAGGAAATCCTCATATGCCTCCTGCACGTCCGCATAGGTAAGCGGCGTGTAATTCTCCCTCCAAAATGCGTCAAAGACCTCCCTGGTTGGGAACTGTTCAAATAATTCGTCCATTGTACCTGCCCTTTCTTTTGCCAAACGCATCTTTTTTGCCCGGCAATTCTCTTTTGCACCAGTATAACATAGCAAACTCAATAAATCCATCAAAACTTTCTATAGAACAAAAATCTAGCAAAATTTCTACTATACATTTCTCTTATTTTCTGATACAATATGCATATGTATGCGAAAATATATCCGCTTACATTGTAACAGGAACAGCCGATAGTGCAATTGTCTTATCCACTAATTTATAAAAGGGCAGCTACCCATCAGGTGTTCCAGGGATAGTGTATCGTCTCAATCATTTTTTCGTTAAGGCAATACCATATGCATTATTTAAGAAGGGGGCTTATTATGAAGTATTCAATTGAAGGGGAACCGCTGCCGGTTGTAATCTGCCAGCTGGAGGCTGGAGAGACAATGATTACCGAGAGCGGGGCGATGGCGTGGATGTCACCGAATATGAAAATGGAGACGACATCGAATGGCGGCATCGGCAAAATGTTTGGTCGTGCTTTCTCAGGGGAGAGCCTGTTTTTGAATCGCTATACGGCGATGGGCGGAATGGGGACGATTGCTTTTGCATCGAGTTTTCCGGGATGTATCCGAAAGTTTGAGATTGCGCCGGGACAGGATATGGTTGTGCAGAAATCTGCTTTTCTCGCTTCGACAGTAGGCGTTGACCTGTCTGTTTTCTTCCAGAAGAAACTGGGCGCGGGAATCTTCGGCGGTGAGGGCTTCATCATGCAGAAGCTGTCCGGAAATGGAATTGCGTTCGTGGAGTTTGACGGATACATCAAGGACTACGAGCTCGCGCCAGGGCAGCAGATTATCGTGGATACCGGCTATGTTGCGGCCATGACCAGCAGCTGCCAGATGGATATCCAGAGCGTGCCGGGGCTTAAAAATATGTTCTTCGGCGGCGAGGGATTTTTTAATACGGTGATTACCGGACCGGGACATGTGTGGCTGCAGTCCATGCCGGTATCGCAGGTGGCGGGCGTAATATCCAGGTATATACCTACAAGCAGTAATTAATCATATGCAATAAATTTTATAGTGATACATAACACTTTCTCCAGTCAGTCTGCTGTATTTTTGCTATAGAAGTCTAAATTTTCAAGCCGCCAGGCGCAGAAAATTTAGCAACTTCTATGTATGCGATGCATAGCGTGGTCTAGCCGCCAGGCTTGACCTAAGCTTTGCAGGTTCGTTTACTTTACTGACTGGAACAGCGGCAGGTATGGCAAAACTACAAAACTATTATATATGTTAGTAACAAGGCATGCTCTGTGGATAGGACTTTGGAGCAGGCATACCAGTTTGCTGTATCTGCCGCAACAAGACACAAGGAGGGATTTGACAAGATGGCTAACAAAGGTAAATATTACTTGACGACAGCGATTGCTTACACTTCGGGCAAGCCCCATATCGGCAATACCTATGAGGTAATTCTGGCGGACGCGATTGCAAGGTACAAGAGGCTGGAAGGATACGATGTCTATTTCCAGACCGGTACGGATGAGCATGGGCAGAAGATTCAGGAGAAAGCGGAGTCTGCGAGTATTACGCCGAAGGAATATGTGGATGAGGTCTCCGGTGAGGTAAAGCGCCTTTGGGACATGGTGAATTCCTCCTATGATAATTTCGTGCGCACCACCGATGAGGATCATGAGCGCTGCGTGAAGAAGATTTTCCGCAAGCTCTATGACAAGGGCGATATCTACAAGGGCTCTTATGAGGGCCTTTACTGTACGCCGTGCGAGTCGTTCTGGACGGAGTCGCAGCTGGTGGACGGCAAGTGCCCGGACTGCGGACGCGAGGTACGCCCGGCAAAGGAAGAGGCGTATTTCTTTAAAATGAGCAAATATGCCGACCGCCTGATTGAGCATATTAACACGCATCCGGAATTCATCCAGCCGGTATCGCGCAAAAATGAAATGATGAATAATTTCCTGCTTCCGGGTCTGCAGGATTTATGCGTATCGCGTACCTCTTTTGACTGGGGTATTCAAGTTGATTTCGACCCGAAGCACGTTGTGTACGTATGGCTCGACGCGCTCACGAACTATATTACGAAAATTGGATACGACCCGGACGGTTCGAGTGAGCTGTTCGAGAAGAATTGGCCGGCGGATCTTCACCTGATTGGCAAGGACATCGTGCGTTTCCATACGATTTACTGGCCGATTTTCCTGATGGCGCTTGACCTGCCGCTTCCGAAGCAGGTGTTCGGACATCCGTGGCTGCTGCAGGGCGGCGAGAAGATGAGCAAGTCCAAGGGCAATGTCATCTATGCCGATGACCTTGTGTCGCTCTTCGGCGTGGACGCGACGCGTTACTTCGTGCTTCATGAGATGCCGTATGAAAATGACGGAATCATCACCTGGGATCTCGTAATCGAGCGGTACAATTCCGACCTGGCAAATATCCTGGGCAACCTCGTAAAGCGTACGATTTCCATGACGAATCAGTATTTCGGCGGCGTTGTAACGCGGACGGGCGTGACGGATGATGCGGACCCGGAGGGCGTGGACGCTGACCTGAAGGCTGTCGTTACCGCCGCGCGCGACAAAGTAACCGCTAAGATGAATGATATGCGCATCGCGGATGCGATTACGGAAGTATTTGCGATTTTCCGCAGATGCAATAAATATATTGATGAAACTACACCATGGGTACTGGCCAAGGATGAAAGCAAGCGCGACCGCCTCGCGGAGGTGCTGTATAACCTGACCGAATCCATCACCATCGGTGCAACACTGCTGCACAGCTTCCTTCCTGAAACGGCGGAAAATATCGTACGCCAGCTCTCGACCGAGCTGCGCGATTACGATGTGCTGGATCCGTTCGGCCTCTATGAAAGCGGTAAGAAAGTAACCGACGCGCCGGAAGCACTCTTCGGACGGCTGAACGCGAAGGAGATTATGCCGAAGGTGGCAGCAATTCAGGAAGCACAAAAGGCAGAATACGCAGCGGAGCAGGCAAGATTCGGAGGCGCGACAGGTAATGCGGCTGCGGGCAATAACGCAAATGGCAATACCACAGCAAATGGCGCTGGCACAAACACGGCGACAAACTACACGGCTGGCAACAAGTCCGCAAATGGTGCAGGTGGAAACACTGCGTCAACCGACGGTTCTAAGACCGTTACAAGTGCCTCGAATTCAGCCAACACGGCATCCGGCAAAACCAATGATGGAGCTTCGGCTGCACTGATTGATATCGAACCGAAGGATGAAATCACATTCGATGATTTCACAAAGATGCAGTTCCAGGTGGGCGAGATTCTCTCCTGCGAGGCGGTTCCGAAGTCGAAGAAGCTGCTCTGCTCGCAGGTGAAGGTTGGCAGCACCGTAAAGCAGATTGTCTCCGGTATTCATAAATATTACACACCGGAAGAGATGGTAGGCAAGAAGGTCGTGGTACTGGTGAACTTAAAACCGGCAAAGCTGGCAGGTGTACTTTCCGAAGGCATGCTGCTTTGCGCAGAGGATGCAGACGGGAACCTCGCACTGCTTACGACAGAGAAAGATATGCCAGCGGGGGCAGAGATTTCATAATTGATTGGTATTTATGCATCTTTTCAACAGCCCTGTGTATTTTGCATAGCACACATGAAAGCAGCTTCCCCCAGGGAAAGGCTTTCATTGTAACTGCACAAGGCATAACTGATATAGAAACGCACAATGTAAATGATTAAGTAAGATAACCCAAAAAGGTTAAGTTCATAGTAAGCTGGTTATACATCTATTTTAGGGCAGCACAGGGGGGTGCATATGGAATTCATTGACGTAGTAGATGAAAATGGAATACCGACCGGACGTGTAGTAGAACGATCCGAAGCGCACCGCCTGGGTCTGCGTCACCGCACCTCCCACGTGTGGATTGTGCGCCGCCATAACGACAGCATTCAGATTCTCCTGCAGAAACGATGTATGCAGAAGGATTCCTATCCCGGATGTTATGACATCTCCAGTGCCGGGCACATCCCGGCCGGGGATGATTACATCGTCTCCGCCCTGCGCGAGCTGAAAGAGGAGCTGGGCATAGAAGCCAGACCGGAGGAACTATTAGACTGCGGCATTCATCATTGCCCGGATGTGGATGATAATTTCCATGGCAAGCATTTCATCGACCATCAGATCAGCCATATTTTCCTGCTGTGGCGCGACATGGAGGAAGAGGAATTCATCGTGCAAAAGGAAGAAATCGATAGTGTCCGATGGGTGGAATTCCACGAATGCATGGAACTGGTAAGGACGAATGCGATACCGCATTGCATTGATATACGGGAGCTGGAGAAACTGGAGAAATATCTCGGACTTTCGTAATTAAACCTGTGACACAAGGGACAATGGGTCAGGAATGGAATGCTTACAACGAGGTATATTATGATATTTGAAACGCATGCACATTATGATGATGAACAATTTGATACTGACCGGGAGGAACTGCTGGCGCAGATGCGTCCGGCGGGCATCGAGCGTATCATTAATGTTGCTTCCTCCATCGAATCCACGAAGACCACCTTGGAACTGGCGCATTCGCATGAAGACATTTATGCAGCTGTCGGCGTGCATCCGAGTGACATTGATGGCCTTAATGAAGATACGTTTTCCTGGCTGCGCGAGCAGACATCTGCCCCTAAGGTCGTTGCTATTGGTGAAATTGGTCTGGATTATTACTGGGAGAAAGACCCTGACGTTCAGAAACAGCAGCGTTACTGGTTCGGACGGCAATTGGAGCTTGCGCGTAAGTGCCAGCTTCCCGTCATCATTCACTCACGCGACGCGGCTGCGGATACCATGCGCGTCATGCAGGAACATCATGCCGAAGACATCCCCGGCGTCATCCACTGCTACTCATATTCCAAGGAGATGGCCCTGCAATTTATTGAAATGGGATATTATATCGGCGTGGGCGGGGTCGTTACCTTCAAAAACTCCCGCAAGCTCGTAGAGACTGTGGAAGCAATTCCACTTTCTCGCATTCTGCTGGAGACAGACTCCCCTTATATGGCACCGACGCCATATCGCGGCAAGCGGAACTGCTCGCTCTACCTGCCCTACGTCGTACAGAAAATCGCGGAAATCAAGCAGGTAAGCACGGAGGAAATAGAGACAGTAACAGAGGAAAATGCGTATTATCTATTCTCTGCTATAAATAAGAATTAGCAACATTACGCCTTGCCAATCGCAAGGCGTATATTATCACCTGATTCTATAATATTATAGCTTGCCTTCCAACACTTCTTCCCGCAATTTCATCCACAGTTTTCCCATATGGTTTCCACCGTCACGGTTTGGTCCCCATCCCCAGTAGGTATCCTTGGGAGAATCTTCCGCAATCGGGTAAGCCTTCGTCTTGATCAGCATCTCGCGTACGTATGGATGCTGCTTTACTTTCTCGCGCAGGAGCTCCTCCATCACTTCTACTTTCTTCGTCTCCCAGTCCGGTCTCTTGCGCTCCTTATTCGCAAGGGAAATCTGCTTTGCATCATACGGCGACCGTGCATGACGAATCTGCTCCACCACATCCGGTGCCACGTCTTTAAATGCACTTGCCTGATACGCTTCTTCCACCGTGCCATATACCCATCCGTCATAATCCATCTTGAAAGCGCTGTAATTATCCAGGCAATAGAATTCCCTTGGGAAAAAGCCAATCGCTTCCCGCACACCCTCCGCCAGCCACGGATCGCGGTATTCCTCAAACTTTAAATTCACTTTCGATTCTGAATCCTGCATTTCTTTATAACTATCACCCATTTCTTGTTCCCCTCCTTCTTTTTCTCCCAATGCAAATATTTTGATAAAAATCACTTCTTTTATATATTATCTTAAAATTATCACTGAAGTTTTACCAAGATGAATAGTGCCTGCCACAAAACCATGATAGTCTGCTTACAGCAAAAACCTTAAGGTGCTTACACAAGGTTAATTCTTTTATAATAGATAGGCATATGATTATCCGGATCTGTGAGCCCACTGTCCACAAATCCCATCGCTTTCCAGAATGGCATCCCGCTTTCCGCATCCGGTGTCAGATAAAAGGTACTCACATTCCGGTCAAGAAACTGGCGGCGCATCCGCTCGTACATCTGCGCCGCATATCCATGTCTGCGGTATTCCAGCGCGGTATAGACCTCCATGATATAGCCAAAGCCCGGCGGAAGAATCCCGGGAATCCCGCCATAGTCCACCGCATAGAACAGGAATCCGACACAATTTCCTTCCTTATTATATGCCAGCTCGAAGAACATATCCTTCTGCACAGCGGAAGCGTGGACGCGCTGGCGTACGCCCTGGCGCAGCTGCTCGTCTGTATCTGTGAAATCCGGGTCATCTCTGTAGATTTCGCGCATATAAGGAATCCACAGCGCATCCAGGCATGCCAGCTGCGTTTCATTATTTTCATCAATTGAGATATATGATAACAACCCCATATTCTCCCTTACTCTATCCTCAAACAAGTCTTAATATAAGTCAGTTTCCATATTTTCTCGTTACTATTCACAGCCTCCACCCATCAAGCGCAAGTCACGCAAGCTCCTCTGCCAGTGCCGCAATCTGTCCCTTGCTGTCCTCATTCAAAGCCGCGCGAATTGTCACACCATGCTCCGCGAATGTGATATTCTTACTATTCTCCAGCAATGCCCGCATCGCTTTAGCCGCAGTCGGCGCCCAGCTTCCGTTCTCCATGAATGCCACCGTTCGGTTCTGGAAATTACGCTCTGTCAGCTGACCGATGAACTGCTGCATCGCCAGGAACAGGCCTGCATTATAAGTCACCGAGCAAAGCACCAGCTTGCTGTAGCAAAATGCATTCTGCACCGCTTCCGATACGTCCTCGCGCGTCAGGTCAACCGTCACCACATGCGGGCAGCCGCGATTAATCAGTTCCTGCGCCAGAAGCTCCGCCGCCTCTGCCGTATGTCCGTAGACAGAAGCATATGCAATGCACACACCCTCCTGCTCTGGCTCGTAGGAAGACCACTTCTGATACAAGTCCACATAATAACCCAGATTTTCCGTCAGCACCGGACCATGCAGCGGGCAAATCGTCTGAATATCAAGTGCAGCAGCCTTCTTTAAGAGGTTCTGCACCTGTACACCGAACTTACCCACAATGCCGATATAATACCGTCTCGCTTCCGGCAGCCACTCCTCATCTGCGGCATACGTTCCGAATTTGCCGAACGCGTCCGCTGTGAACAGAACTTTCTCGCTTGCATCGTAAGTCATCATGACCTCCGGCCAGTGTACCATCGGTGCACCGGTGAAGCGTAATTCATGATTTCCAAGGGGAAGCGTACTTCCCTCTTTGATTACCATTCGCCTGGCTGCATAATCTGTCCCGAAATAATTCTTTACCATATTAAAAGCGGGCATGGACGACACAATCACCGCCTGCGGATACGCTTCCATAAACCGCGCAATTCCCGCCGAATGATCCGGCTCCATATGCTGCACTATCAGATAATCCGGCATCCGCCCCTCCAGCGCAGCAGCCAGCTTATCCAGCCACTCATCCACAAATCCTGCATCCACACTGTCGAGCACCGCGATTTTCTCATCCAGTATCACGTAAGAATTGTACGACATCCCATTTTCCACCGGGTACTGCCCTTCAAATAAATCAATATCTGTATCGTCTACGCCTATGTATCTGATATCTTTCGTGATTTCCATAAAATCCTCCGCCATTATTAATCACCAGAATTAAACTCAACGAGCTTCTCCCAATCAATGCTGCCATCTTCCTTGCAGAAATTATTGGAAAACTCTCTAACTAATCTGTTAAATGCTTTATTGTAGCTCTCTTTATAAGAAGTTACATACTGCTCTGGCAACATTCCCATAAAACCTATGATTTTTATATAGAACTCTTCATCGCCCGTCAACTCCGTCCAAAACTGTTTTCCGGCAAGTTCCTGATATATCTTCGGCTTTCCTCGTCCGCTGACTTTCTTCTTCCCATATGAGTAACCGATGTAGGCTTCATAGCGTGCTTTTGCCTGCTGCGCTAATTTAGATGCAGCCATAAAATTCTGTTCTTGGCGTTTCTTACTGTCTGCATTGAACACAGATGGCCCACTCTTAACCGCTACGGCATAAATAGTATTCGTTGTATAGTCCTGAATCATGATATCGATTCCCTCTGCCAATGCTTTATTCCCACCGCTTGCCGCAATGGCAACAGGTTCAAAAAAACAATTGCCGAAAATCGTCTCTTCACTTGAACTCACAAAGGCACTCAATACAGATTCTACTATCTCTGATGCATTTTCCATAGCCTTTGCGCGATACAGATATGGATTTTTGCGCTTCATAACCTTCATTATGTCGAGTTTATCAATTTTCCCTATCAAGGTACTGTAAAATGTATCAAGTGCCGTTGCAACAGCCGCTACAACGGCTTCTTCACTATATGAAATGTTAATAGCCATTCGCATTTCCTCCTAATTCCAATGCGTTTTTGATTCTGTTATGGATACCTGTTCCCCTGAAACGTTTTGTTTCTATAGCGGCTGTTTTATCAGCCGTTGCCACCACAGCCAATCCAATGGC
>X287_Common_Brushtail__coassemble_132_pt1 | contig 14956 bp, 8 predicted proteins | sample X287_Common_Brushtail__metabat2_low_PE_001 | metagenome-assembled genome bin X287_Common_Brushtail | reverse complement strand
CATCAACTCTATGGAGGTCTTTGCGCGGAAAAAACGCACGCACATCGTCACCTCCGATGGCGTGGATGTCGCCTGGATGAACTACTCCGTCGATGGCGAGCTTGTGGCACAATGCGAACAGCCACAGGATGTCGAGACATTCGAGCAGTTCGAATATGACCATTTTGACAGGGATGCATTCCGCGAGAAAATTGCGGACACGCTGCAGCGCACGCTTGACCGTGCCTGCGCGACGGAAGCACCGAAGAGCGGCACTTACCGGCTGATTCTCTCCGACAAGTACGTGCCGACGGTACTGGATTACTTCACGGAGCGCAGCGCAAACTATATGATTTATCCCGGCTATTCCAACTACAAGGTGGGCGATGACGTGCAGGGCGGTGCAGATACTGACGAGTCGGCAGCAGACGGCACGAAGAGTGACGAGCCTGTGGCCGACGGCGCGAAGAGTGATGCATCTGCGGCGGCCGGCGCGGGAAGTGACCTGTCTGCGGCAGATGACGCGAAGAGTGATGCGTCTGCAGTGGCCGGCGCGGAAAGTGACCTGTCTGCGGCAGGCGGCGCGAAGAGTGATGCATCTGCCGCGGTTGGCATGGGAAGTGACCTGTCTGCGGCAGATGACACAGGAAGTGGCTTGCCTGATTGCAGCGATGTGGCAGGTGTGACGGGCGACCGCCTTGATATCACCTTGCTGGCGACCGACCCATACAGCTCAGAGGGCATCCCGATGATGGACCGCCCGCTCCTGCGCCAGGGTGTCCTGCAGACCATCCACGGAGCCTGCCGGTTCGCACATTATCTGAATCTGGAGCCGACCGGATTCTACAACAAGATTGGCGTGGCATCAGGACGTACTTCCATAGAAGAAATGAAGCAGAAGCCTTATCTGCATGTGGTGAACTTCTCCGATTTCCAGATGGACAGCTTCACCGGTAGCTTCGCGGGCGAGATACGCCTGGCATACCTCTATGACGGCGAGACCGTGACAAGGCTGACCGGCGGTTCCGTCAACGGGAATATCCACGAGGCGCAGAAATCCATGCATCTGTCGAGCGAGACGCAGGATATCTACGTGGATGGAAACGGATTCGTGGGACCGAAGGCGATTTGTTTTGACGAAGTAACGGTGGCAGGACAATAAGCTTCCAAAAGGAAGAGAAACAGGTGTGGAGTACCAATCAGAAACATCCAAATATAAACCATAAAAGAACTGCCAGGAAATCGCAAAATCCCGGCAGCTCTTTATTTTAATTATTTCGGCACCCAATTGTCAATGCCATCAGGTCATCAAGCAGCTGATGGTGTCTCATCACCGCTTCTGCAACAACTGTCTGTAGATTCTTCCTTACGTTTAAAAAAACAACTCTCATAATGTCATAATCGAATGATCTGGGAAGTCGAATTTTTACCGGAAGCCGACCAGGATATTGACGATCTGGACGGTTCCGCAAAACGTCAGGTTATCAAGGGAATTCAGAAGGTCAGCCAAAACCCTGTCTCAAAGCAAGAAGGAGGATACAGAAAGCCTCTCGGTAATCAGGATACACTTTGCCTTTGTCGGGTCTCCCCAGAGGTTGTCCACACCCATCGGACGGAACCACTGTCATATTAACAAGCAAGATTTCCTCAAAATTCTTATCTTTAACACATCTTTTCTCCAAAAATGCTGTAATATTAAGAAAATTAACAATTATATATTACAATATCCTGATAACCGCAGCGACTCATCTGCGCTGTGGCTATTAATAACTACAGAAGGGAGAACTAAAGATGAAGGTCTACGATTTCAAAGGAAGCAAGAATGCCTGCGGAAGCAATGTCCGGAGGATTCGAAAGGCAAAGAACCTGTCGCAAAGCCAGCTGGCTGCCATGGTCCAGATGGAGGAATTGATGCTGCAGCGTGACAGCATCAGCCGCATCGAACTCGGCACCAGGTTCGTAGCAGACTATGAGCTGAATGTGCTCGCACGGGTACTGGGCGTATCCATGGAAGAACTGGTAGATATGCCGGAAGACAAGTAGGCTTGCCGGAAAGCAAGTAATCATGCTGAAAAGCGAGTAGCCATGCCGAAAAGCAAGTAGCCATGCCGAAAAGCAAGTAATCATGCCGGAAAGCAAGTGGTCATCAGGCTACAGCCCCACCTGCTATCCGGTTTGTAATTCTCCATAATAGTGTCTAAACGAATTATGAATTATTCAGAAAAAAATCAAGCTATGGTTGAATCCAAATTGAATTTGTGGCAATCTTATATTCCGCAGCGCTCCGATACTCCGTCCACTTCTCCTGTACACGTACAAGAGAAAGCACTGATGTAGAGACACTCGCAAGCAGAGATAAAAAAACTGATAAAAATTCTTGCACAAGTACAATCCATAGTATTTAACGTTGTTACAACTATCGGACAAATTGTACTTACTATCATCAGGATATAGAACATGTACTTATATGTCCTTGAACCCTTCACATACCAGGCAAGGCATACCTCAAACCGCTTGTCCACAACCTTCTCCAGATTCGATTCACCAAAGAGGAACGCATTGTCGCGAAGCTCATCATTTTTGTATTTCTCGCTACTATTAGAAGAATCGCCTGTATTCCCTGCAAACGGTTCTTTCCCCTGATTCTTATCTTTTGTCATAGACATTATTTTTAATCCCTTTCATTGCATCCCATCTACAAACAAATTAATTCACATCACAGTACAGATACAAATCAAATAGCATCTTGGATCTTTTTCAAGCCTATCTTCTATCACAGTAATGGCTGTATATATGGTATATCAGACACTTCAACTTCTACATCCTTGAGCCAATATTTACTTTGACAGAACCTTTTTATCTGCTCTGCTTTTCTTTCCCTGTCATAGGTAGGTGCTACCCTGATTTTCCTTATCGGCAAATGTCCCTTACAATATATTTTGGGCATACATCTAATGCCTTTTTCCATACAGTATTTCTTCACTATCTTTACTGTTTCGTAGTACTTTGTTTCCTGATCATATCCCTCCTCTATATATATTGGTGGAAACAATGCCGGCAAAAGTCCTTTTAGCATTTCATCAAGGTCCTTGTTTTCAAATGAATCTAAATCCATCGGACATGCGGTTTTCATTTTCCCCATATTTCCGCACTTTACAACTATATATGGGACTTTCACTCCATCAGGTAATGTACGGAATCGAATACAGTTTGAAAAAAGACCATTTGTATTCGAAAACAAAAGCCGTTCTTCTTTTTCTTCACGAAAATGACCGTTTTTTAGATATGGAAGCATATCCTCCAACTTTATATCCGAACTGTCTTTGCAGCTATTTATGGCATTCTTTAAATTTTCCTGAACCTGTTCCGGGACATCCTTTTTATTCAAGTAAATAACCGGCAATGGGCAGTTTTCATATAAAACATACTTCCCTGACGATTCATAGTCAGCATGTAAGATACTATACTCCATTGGAGTTTCCAGATTGAGCGATATCGAGGCTCCTCCATTATGACAATACCCTCGCCATTGGCTTAATATGTCGTCATTCGAGCAATAGCACAACACATAATCATCACGATTTTCCATGCCGTCAATTTTAAGCATCCTCTCTTCCAATGAATCATTTGAAAAGCGCACATTGGAAGCCCAAAACGAATCACCTTCCAGAATAGAAAACAACGAATTCATTGAAGTATAATGTGCATATATAGTCGAAATATAGTTTTTTTCATCCAATCTCTCGTTATACTTATTAATTACTTCCCATTTTCTTTTGTAAATATTATTATCCATTTATATCTCCCTCTTGGCCAGACAATCCACAAAATACATTTCTTGACCTTAAACTTATGCCAATTCTAAACCGCCTAGTTTTATTGTCCCTTTATCGTTATAACCCAAAAGAGAGTTTTGTAATAAATCTTTTCTGCTTATTATGGACAAGCCTTCTGCTCCATCCTCCGTATCTGCATACAACTTCTTATAAGTATCTATCCAATTCTCTGTAAAAGCAAAATTTTCTGCTTCCGACGAATATAAAAAACATTCATATTGATCTTTTATCAGTTGGTTATATATCTCCATGGAAATAATTCTCTTTCCTTCCCTTATCCTGTCATTATCACCAAGCAGCAACAAAGTATCAATTCCAACTGAGCTACCCTTTTCAATTTTCATCCAACCTATAAGTTCTTTGACCTGATTGCATTCTTCTTCCCTCTTTTCTCCTTCCTTACCCTCTGTCGGATTTATCCACGCGTTATATATCCTCCGAAACTTATCCATATTATCAGCATCCTCTTCTTTCAAAAGAAATGTAACCGGTCCCGGCATATCATCTGAATCCCCAATAATTAATTTCAAATTATTCTTAAATACAGGCCTGGCTGGATCGGGTCCATCTACACGTATGCATCGCTCCATATAAAGCTGGGCGATTTCCTGACATGCAATCTCCTCATCTTCCTGGGATGCCAGCTGAAAAGTATCCCTCTTTCTGCAAGAATTCCCAAATATTATGATTCTGGAACATACTTTGTCATCCAAAGACATTTTCTTATCGTCAAGATGCCACAGCTTAGATATGGCTCCCTGTGTGACATAAAACATTTCATCAAAATCATCATCAATCCAGTATAGCTTCTTCATTGCGCTACCTCCTTCAACACCGGCAAACAGTTTTCAAAATAAATTTCCCACCTATCATCATCTTTTTTGATATACCTGAACTTGCATTCAGCTTTCATTTTCTTGTCTAAATTTTCTATATACCGTTTAATCGCCAGCAACGACATATGTCCATCCGCAAAATCCAGTGGGTCCTGCAGTCGGTGTATAATTCTATCGTTTGCTCTGTTCCGCTCCTCCTTAAATTGTATCGGATTGACATAATTACTGACCACAAGATAATCAATCCCCTCTGCCGGTGATTGCCTCCTTTCCAGATGTATAATACAACGTTCTTCCTTTAACTTTTCCCTTAATTTTTGAATATCTTTATCCTGCATCAAGGGCTGGTACTCTTCACTATCAAAATTTTTCAGCATATTTTTTATATTTAGCAGCCTGTCAATTCGCAGCAGAAATTCTGATTGTTTCGATTCATACTTGACTCCCGAAAGGAGCATATCTGTCAATATACATTTGAAATACTCCCTATTGTAACAATATCCTTTTTCAGAACATATAAACTCAGCATCTTCCAGAGAATCATCGTATTGTAATTCTATAACCTGATTGAGCAATTCATTCCTGCTGTCACGCACACCATGATGATTCCGGTTTTTTAAATCCAGATCCGAAAATTTATGCAAACCGTACTGGAACGGATTTGAGATTGCCCCCTGTACTTCACATGGTATGTAAAGCATCGGACTGTCTCCTTCATAACTTTCCTTTGGATCCTGAAAACTCCGGTTAAATATTTTAGCAATCTGACCATTCGTATAGTTACGCAAAAGGAGCCAATCTTTTGCATCTTCTATGCCTAACGCATGGTACCTCTTTCCAAAATCCTCTTTATCCTGGAAAACATCCAAAGTAATTCTATCATCACCAGTCGTATTATGGCTGTGAGCTTTCTCATGTGAAAGAATATTCTGTTCTCCGTTTTTCCTTGAATACCGGGCGTACAAGTCACCGGCAAAATCCTGTTTCAGGCACCTCAGGATGCGGTTACGGTAAACCATCACCTCCCGTAAAATCATACGCATCAAGTGGAGAGTATGACCATTTAATTCCGGTTTTTCGATACTGATGTATAAGAACACCCTGACAACACCAGGGCGCGGCATATGTGCTGCCGGCGTACTATCTGAGTTATCAAAATATGCTATCACGTATGGCCGTTGAATCCCTCCGCCTGCCAGATCTTCATCCATAAAATACCCATTGCCTTCCAAATCATATATTGCGGTGTCCCCGATAGCTTCCGAAACACGCTTCTTAATACAATACCTTGTCTCAGCAAGCCCGATCTTCGATGAGTTAATTTTAGCCTCAACGATATCCATTGCCTCTATATCCGGAGTACTCCTTCCATCCTGGATTGATCTTGCAAGCAAGGCGATATTAATCTGGCTCACATGGTACTTCTCAGTTATTGCGTTAACCACATGGTTGAGCAGTTCCTGGTACCACTTGTCCACAGTATCTTCATCGTTTCCTTTTTTGCAAAGAAATTTAAACAATTCTTCTCCACATTGAGTGTCGTATACATTATTATCCGCACCAGCCAACGGATTTTTAAACCGTGACAGATCATTCATCTGTCGCCAATACGCATCAGTATGTGCACTCCCACTGACGGTCTCTTCCACCTTATGCTCAATAGTATCGAAATTTATACCTGTGTTCTGTAAATAAAGGTTATTACAGAACTGATAAAAGTGTTTGTCACCCTGTGCAGCCTCTTCATTGCCTGTAATCTCTGTATAAAAGAAACGAAAAACATCTTCGCTTTTCCCTCTGTCCTTATACTCAATTTCGAGCTCGCGGTACTCCCTGCCTGTAGTATAGAGATATTCAAGCCACAGTTCCTTTGTTTCATCCGCATTCCCTGAGACAAGACGATTTATAAGCACCTCGTATGCTTTCCAGCATTCTTCCTGCTCCTCATCTGAAAATCCAAAACGAGTATTGCTGACGAATGAATACATCCTTTTCATTGTATGCATTCTCATCACGTAAGTACTGCCCATGTCTGTCAAGCCCTCCAGGACATATCTGCATAGAAAAACCAGTCTGCTTCTATCGGATTCATCAATTCTCCTAAGCAGAAGATTTACGACATGCTCTGTTTTGATAACACGGTTTCCATCTTCCTCAAACAGGAATGCTATCCTGTCCTTTTCCCGAAGTGTCTCCGGCAATATCTCAGCCATGTCCACTCCAAGCATTCTCTCCGCAATATAGATAAAGAAAATATAGAGCTGCCGTTTTACCGAAAAGTCATAGGTAAAGAAAGGCCTGCATACTGCCTTGAATAATGATTCCACACCATCAATGTTTTTTAATGGCAAAAGCAGTCTGTCAAACCCATAGGCATTACCTTGCATCTCCGCTTCGCTCCCCAGCATCCACAGCGACAGATTCACAATGGCATCATAAGCATCGCCCATCACCACGTATCTTTCCTGTTTCACAATTACATTCTGTATAACATGTGAGATAACAAGCATCCGGTATGACTTCGGCTTTGCAATACTCTGCATTTGGCATCGGTTATCATATTCCTTAATATGGTAATCTTCCATCTTTTTTGCCCAATAGAACGCCATGTTACGGGTTCCACTGCGCTTGAACATTTTAGTAGCATCCTGTTCAAGCTTGCATCCTATACACGAGTCACCGTGTGTCCTCATATTTGATACATCAATGTGCAGAAATGACTGAAATCCATTTTTCCAGTCGCTGACATACATCTGTTTGGACTCATTTGACATACGGTCAACCAGCAGGAATATTTTGCTGAACAGGTTAGACGGATACACGTCTTTAGGAACTATAGATTGCAGGAGGCTGTTGGCCTTTTCAAATGTTTCACCTGTAATGATGGTATCATCCACAAAGTAAAACCTCACCGGGCAGTTCTTTCTTCCGCTATCGATATACAACCTTTCAATCATCTGTTTTAAGGCGGCATGCTCACACAGAAAATTGCTTCGGAACTGCTTATCAACATTGATGGACACAATCTCTGCCAGCCCCTTAAAATAATATATGTTCACATACTGCGCGAATCCAACATTTGTGTTATGCTCAGGCGAAAAAATAACGTGAAGCATGGGGTCATCCACACATTCCTCTGAAGTTCCAAGCTTCTCCAGCCAGTCCCTTACAAGATTCTTGACTTTATAGAAATACCTCTGCGTATCAATATAAAACTGGTAGTGGTTCTGTCTCCTGGATATGTGATCGTATACCACACATCCCTCAAGTCTCAGGAACCGCTCTGCCTGAGAATCCGTCATCGGTGTATATTTGCCAGTCTTATGCTTATAGCGGATCTGCTGCGATGGTACAGTTGATGTTGGATCCGTCTCCACCAACGGCACCTCCTCAATCACGTAGTCCGGGTGACATTGCTCACACTTTAATGGGTCACTCCACTTGACAAAAGAACGCAGGAAATAATAAATATAAGGATTTCCAGCATTGTTTAACGCAGGCATCAGTGATGTCACCCTTCTCTTCTTTATATCACAATCTTTCCAATAACCCTCCTCAACATCTGACGGGATGCCGCTTCCCATTCTCCCATTTACATCAGTTACCCAAAATACCGTGTAACTAGCTGCAAGAACAGCTTCCCCTATTTCTTCAGAAACTGATTCTCTGAATTGCTTCCACATCTTCTCAAATGTTGTCAATGTTGAGCTGATTGGCACAATCTGGATAATATTGGTCTTCCTGTTAAGAACCAGCCTGTTATCTTCGCTCACTTTGCCCACCATTCCGTCCTCCGGAAGCCCGAAATACATCTGCGTCTCCTCTGATTCAAGCATCAGATTATGCTGGAATGACGCAAATGCGACAAGGTTCTCTGTTCGGGAATTCTTGCATGACCGGTACGCCTGTAGGATTTCGCTCAATGAAGTCAGGACGGCCTTTGAATATGAAGCATAGCCGTAAAACAATACCGGATCCTTTATCAGGTCTATGTTTTGATTGCATTCAATAATCTTCCGAAGTATCATGAATGCAAGCCTGTTTGCAATTGTCGTCCTGTAAAAAAGAAACGACATTTCATAGAATGACTCAATATGCACTTTGCTGCCCAAACGCATATGCGTATTATTGATTTTATATCCAACTGCTTTTTCATCCAACGAGCCCTCAGCCATCTCTTCCAGCTGTCTTTCAAAAAGACAGCTGTCATCCTCTTTACCACAGCTTAAAATCACATCAAACGGCATGGCACCTGTCATTTTTGAACACTCAGGATTTTCTAAACGATCAATACTCAAAACACTGCCCAGAGTCTTTGCCCGTTCACATTCCAGTCTGCTGAACCCCTCAATCCCCTGCTCCAGAGAAAGCACATATGAGTTCCAGGCTGCCTGTGAAAAATCCTCTCCCAGCAACAATACTCTTTGGATTGCATCTCCCTCACTGTATGATTCCTGTAGGAAAAGCTGCAGGTCTTTTGGAAATTTCTTTACACAAAGCGTTACGCATATCTTCCGGAAAATCCCAATAAATCCAGCTGGAAGATTCGTCATTGCCACATAGCATCCATAGTCTACTGTGGAAAAAATCTCCAATGCACCAATCAACCCTTTCATACATACCTCTGCGCGATCTGCATCGCCGAAATAGTTCAGAGATAACGCCTGAACAAAATCAAAGTTTATAACATATCTATGAAACTCTCCATTTTTCCTCTTTAAATCCTGTTCATTAATAAACTCAAGGAACTTTTGCTGCCAGTACTTTTTCCACATTAGGACAAGCCTGTACTTCTCTTTGGCATTCAGGATTAAATTTACCGAATGCCCGCCTGCGTTTTCATTAACCTCAATTATATTTCTCTCTTCCCTGTATTCCAGGAAACCAGCAAAACTTTGGTAACTTTCTGCCACATGGTTTTTCTGTCGGAGCTGGCTTATTCCCAGCTGGTAATCCTCTTTCATTTCCCCGATTGGCACCATTATTGAATACTGTGTGCCAGGTATAATATTCTCTGATCCATCCGTACCTGTCAGCCTATTTCCTGCCTCCCGACTCCCGGAATAGGCTTTATAAAATGTATGCCGGTCATCTTCAATTTTACTTTTCGTACTGCTGATTACCCTTACAGCAGCACCACAATTTGCCGCAGCCAAGGCAAACTGCGCAAGTCCGACATAATATCCTCCTGCCTGAACAGCTCCCAACCATCCAATGCATCGCAATCCCTGAACTCTGAGAAGAAATTACGAATTGCAATACGGCTGTTATCTCGAATCAAAGTTTCATGCCCTTCAAGTCCAACCCTTTGCTTCTGCTGTCCTTCATTTTGTCTTACTTCAAAGCTTAAGTTATTCACAAAATTGCCAATCATATCCTCTTTTTCATTCAAGTCGGATATGATAAGCTCCAAAGCTTCATCCCTCCCATCTGCCGCAAAATCAATTTCCGGGAATCTGGACGCAATCCTCTGGTGAAAGCTGTTCGTCTCCTCATTCTCTTCTTTGTGATGAAGATAAAAAGTTAAAAAGCCTTCCTTATGCTCGCTATGCTGTATTGAATTCTGTATAATCTGTCTGACACCAAGTGAAAGCTCCTGTGAAATGCGCCATACATTTTCATACGGACGAAAATCCAGTTCCGAAGATTCCTCAATTACCGGAATCAGGAAAGAAAAGAGCGAGAAATGCATAAGATCCATTTCACCACAATTTCTCAAGAAATCTCTGATTTGATTCCGACAGTTGTTCCATACAAATCCACTGGATTCCACAATGGCACGAATATGCTTTATACCAGTCTCCGCAACATAATCCGTCATTGCAGCATATGGATCATCATCTGCAGATTTACCAAGCCGTTCCCTTTTCTTTAACATAAACAATATATCCAGATATTCCTGTGTAAGCGGTGAAAACAAAGAATCATAATTGTTTTCATCAATCAAAAGCAAAGGGAAGAATGTCTTGTTCAAAATACCTCGATGGAACTCCAGACTGGTAACCAGCGGTTGATTTGCTGCATTCTCCTTCACACCATATATAACTCCAGTATATTGTTTTGAAAGAAGCCTGAGATACTGGGAGGCTGCATGATACGTGTCATAATCAACATCTCCACAATCATCCTCAAAAGGATATGAATCACCTGAAACAGGTGCCAGGAAGACACTAAGCTGCCTGTCCAGCTTCTCTTTCTTCTCCAAATATGGAGCAATATCCTTTATCAGCATAGCCAGATAATGCAGATTCGTAACGGTTCCACCCAGACTATCATTTGATTCCAATGCATCACTGTGTACCCGAAGATGATACCTGATATACTTTTCTGAAGCAATCAGTTGAATGTCCTCTCCGGATATTTTATGGCAGTCCTGAACGGAAGACTTTCTTATTGATCCATGCTCGGATACCGTCATCGGCTCCTCCAAATACCTGGGAGAAAAATCCTGATATATAAATCCAATCCTTATATCAAGTCCATCCGCTTTTTCTGCAACAGAAACCGTCTCCTGCTTTTGCTCAATGGTCTTCATAAAATCGAGGCATTTCGCATAATCTTCCTGACAGTTGTTCAAATCAATTATACAGACTACTCTCATCTTCCGTTTCCTTCCCGCTGTGTCAATCTTTTGTATGTTAATTTCTGTACATAAGCTCTAAAATATTTTACTTCACTGATTCATCCCCAAAATCAATGACATCATCTCCCCATCCCCACTGTACTTCTCCGCTTCCTCATCCCACAGCCGAAATTCGCAGGTTACAATGCTTTCCTTGTCTCGCTTTACCTTAATGCACACGTTATGGAAACAATCCTCTCCCGCCTCTGCCTTTTCGAGGTCATATGCCCTGTTCACGGAAGTGATACTGATTCGCATGCTGGCGCTTGTCCCAGCCAGCCTGCTGTCATCCCCCTGATAGGACAGCTCAAACTTAAAATACCTGCTGTATATCCCCATATCACCCACAGGTTCGTACTCCAGTGTTATTTCACCTGCCAGCACCTCTTCCACTTCATCCGACCAATACAACCCACATAACTTATGCTTCTTAAGTTCTCCTGTCAAAATATCCAACTGCCTGCTTTCCATAATAATCTGTCCCTCCAATATGATTATTTTTTAATATAAAGTTCTTCTTTTCATCAGCGTTGCCTCTGCCTCCGAAACGCCATACGCGCCCGGCATCAATCATTCTTTCCACACTGGCACGGCTTCAATGCTAAAGTATCCTTAATCCTCAAAAATGGTCCATCGACACACGAGATTGCTCCCTGTTCAGTTGCGCACTTTCCGCAGATTCCTACACCGCAGCTGGTATGGTATACGATGGATGCCCATATCCTGCTGTCATCGGTTATTTCCTTTTCCAGGCTGTATGCCGCCTGAATCATCGGCTTCGGCCCGACATTAATAAATATCTGCTCCTCGCCTTCCGGAAAAACATAACCTTTCAGTGCCTCGGTAACGAATCCCCTGCTCCCAAGGCTTCCGTCCTCTGTCGCCACGTTCACCTCGCCAATCTGTTCGTAATCAGCTCGGTCAAAGATATCGGCTTCGCCCTTTCCTCCCAGGAAAAAGCGCACTTTGTTATCCGCCGCATACTTTCTGCCAATCTCATACAGTGGGGAAATGCCTGTTCCGCCACCTACCAGATTAATGCTGACTCCCTTGTAAGGCTCAATGCCCTTCCCGTAAGCTCCGCGGATATACACGACATCATTGGGCTTGAGCTTCGTCAGCTCCTCCGTGAACGGACCCACGCGCCGAACGATGAATTCACGCTTCTCGTAAGAGTATAAGGCAAACGGCTTCTCTCCTATCTCTGCAATCATGATAAAGTAGAACTTCCCTGCGGTATCCGCGCACTGCTCATAGCCTTTCCATTCGCTCAGGCGGATCCGGTAAAGCCCGTCACTTATTTGCTCCCTGGACTCAATTGCGCATTTCTGGTAATCCATGTTGTGGACCGGCTTTAAGGTATAGGTCTCTTCCGTCCTCTGGCGGATTAAGTCCCAGCGCATCGTGTTGAGATATTCCTCGGCTTCCTCCGTATTCAGGTTCGTAAGCGCACTGCCGATACCGAAGAAATCCGCACCTGCCATATTGTAGCTGTCAACATCCTTCTTATTGAAGATTCCACCCATCCCGATAATAACCGGGTTGTTCCCAATGGTTTTCCGTATGTCCATGACAGCCTTTAAGCCCATCGGGCGGATTGCCTCGCCGGACATCCCGCCTTCACGGTTTGAAAGCACCGGCATCTCCGAGATATACTCAATACTGGGACCAAGCGTGTTGACGGCTGTGATTCCCGCGGCCCCATTGTCCACTGCAATCTTCGCTATATGCGCGACATTTGGAATCGCCGCTGAAAGCTTCACGAAAACCGGGATGTCAAAGCTCTCCGCAATCTTTTTCGTGATAGCACCGACAAGTTCCGGATCATTTCCGACCTGGAGTCCATAACCCTTCGCATGCGGGCAGGACATATTCAGTTCAAAACCATCCGCATACTCATAAAGCTCATTTGCGGCATCATAAAATTCCTGCACGTCACCTCCGCAAAGGGATACCAGCAAAAACTTGTTCTCAGGAATTCTAATCTTTGACAACCCCTCTTTGAACACATGTGCACCGGGGTTAGACAACCCGACCGCATTGATATAAGAGTTTTCCCCATACTTCACATATAACGGTTCCTTATACCCTTCCCTTGGTTCTATGCTGATACTTTTCGTTGTGATAATGCCTACCGACTCAATGGAAAAGTACCTCTCAATCGCTTTCGGGTCCGCACAGCGGATACCGGATGGGATGACAAACCTGCCATCAATGGTTTTCTTGCCAAGCTTAATCTGTTCATAAAAACTTTTCATGTGAATGTTATGCATTTTCATGTGTGACTGATACATATGCATATCTCCCTTCCTGCCTTTTTTTCTGGGTCATTTTATTTTCGTTATATATCAAGAGCCAGTGTAGCAGCTCTGAAAACGCCAGTATGTCAAACTTCTCCCTGTACGCATCGCAACGGGAGAGCATCATAATATACCGGTCATGCTGGGATTGGTCTTTTGGCCATTCCAGACATTTCCTTTTCCTCCACTTTTTGTACAATGCCAGATCAGATTCCTTGTATTCCGCCAGATTCCATACATACAGGAACTGTGTCGCACAATCAAGAATCCATTCGCATTTTACATTTACGTCTGGCCTGATCGGTTTCCCAAGTTTGCTGGAAGGAATCTGCAGCAATGCATCCACGTAACAGGAAGCAATCATAGGTCCGTCTATCAGAAGATTTTCTGTGTTATCTGCATAAAGTCCCTTTACCCTGTCCCTGGCTTCCAAATAACATCTCTGTCCGCTTCTCTCAATCTCCCTCCAGTCTGCTGTGTTCACTTGATAATGCTTTCGGTAGCTTTCCCGGAATATTTTGTTCCAAATAAAGGCATATCTGTTTATATCTTCCTTAGCGCCATAAAGACTCGCGACCCTCTTTACTATTTCCCCAAGGCTGTCGCTGACCATCGTTCTCCGCGCTTCCTTTTTCTCCTCCCAGTGAACAGAAACCGTCCTGCCTTCTTCCAAATCCGCCACCGTATACGACTCAAGCACTGCCCTGATGACAAGCTTCTTTACCGCTGCTATGGTCTCATGGTCTTTCTCCCTCCCAGTTCCGCTGCATGAAATAAATGTATCATTGTCCAAAAAAGCGGCAAGCACAACCGGAAAGCAGTTCTGTTTTGTTACTGCCATCTCCCTCACGCCTGCCAGTTTCAGGAATTCTTCGACGCCTTTTCTGCTTTCTCCCTCTTCGGAAGCCTTAACCAGTTCCATTGCCTGACCATCTGTCATATGGTCTGAAAGCACGGAGGAAAGCGCACTATGTATCCTGTGGGGTTGATCCGCCGTATCAGCAAAGCGCACAGCTATACCATGAAATCCGCCATCTGCCAGTATATCCTTCATCTCTTTCCCCGCTTTGACAGTATATCCAATATTATCTTTTCCAAATTCCACCCACAATTCCAATTGGGAATCGATTATGCCCTCATGCTCCGCATTCCGGTTCTCTATCCCGCAAAACCTCCGCATAAACCGCTCTGCCTCAAAGAGTACCGCCAACGTTGTATCCTTTTGATGGCTGACATAATGCTCCATCTGGCTTCTGTAGCTGGCATATAATTGATTCCTGAACTCTTCCAATCCGCTGTTTCCCTTTTGCCCAGCCGGATTCACTTTTGGATGCATCGAGCGGAATCCGGTAGACTTCTCTCTTGATACATCAATTTCAATCC
>X287_Common_Brushtail__coassemble_131_pt1 | contig 14969 bp, 9 predicted proteins | sample X287_Common_Brushtail__metabat2_low_PE_001 | metagenome-assembled genome bin X287_Common_Brushtail | reverse complement strand
CCAGCTGGGAATAAATCGTAGTAGCGTAAGAAGCACTTGGAATATCCGTGATAACGAGGTTTGTGGTAATTGTGCCATCTTCATTATCAACGTATTTCAGCGGACTCGGAGTGAATGCAGTAAGATCATTCGCATCAGTTCCCCAGTACCAGGTTGCACTTACGTCTTCATAATCAACACCATCCGGCAATTTTACTGTGTAGCCGAAACGAAGACCTGTAGTGGCGTAATCAGAACCAGACATATCAAGAGAGCCACCAAGGAAAGAAATTGCCTCTGTAGATTTCAAAGCATACGTAACACTGATATCAGAAAGTGTACAGCTTTCACCGGTAAGGGAAAGATATACATCTGACGATGTATCTACTGTTCCCGTCACAGTGCTGGTTGAATCTCCTACGGTAAATACTATCGTAACGCTGCCTGATGACATGGATGCTGTAAGCGTACAATCCACTCCCGCCTTCAACGCCGTTACGAACGCGTCCCAATCGCTAACATCTGCTGTAGTAGTCCTTGTATAAGAATAACTGTCGTATTCATTTTCCCACCCCCACAAATCCGAGCGGCACACATAATATTCACTATAACTCTGGCATCCACCGCTTGTAACCATCGGCATAGAGTTGCTGTAAAGCACAAAATATGGTGCTTGCCATTGATAAGCAGCTGAGCTGTTGGATGTATTTTTAAACGTTACTGTAATATCATAATCCTCACTTAATAGAATACCCTCTGTGAAATCCAACCAATAATCACCGCATTCCAGCTTCGTTGAATCTGTTTCCACCAGTGTAACCTTGTTTGCCTCATCATATGTTACAGAGTTAATTGTAACACAAGATGAACTTGATGCACACATATGGAAGTATAAATCTGACGGAACACCATATGGATAGGTAACATAATACGTTTCAGTCGCAGCATTATCTCCCCAGACAATACTAAACTGTACTTTCTTATCACTTGTCTGTACCGCGGTCAATGTAACGCTTGTATTTTCGGTACAGATCGTCCGATAATAATTACTGTCCGATTCTGTCCATGAAAAATCATACGATGATACATAACCAGGAACATTTGTCGTATTATCTCCATAATTCCAACCATAATTATCAGCTCTCAAAGTTATTCCGGCAGCATCATCCGTTGCAACTGTTTCAAAGCAAAAATTATCCCAGTTACAACTACTGTCAAACATATTCGACATTGTAAAGCTAACTACAACGGGAGTCTCTGAAATCAGATAGTTATCTGTTCCGCTAAGCCATCCATTCGTACCGGTACTTCCATCAATTACCACTCCCTCCGAGTATGTCGTTGAGGTTGTTACATTATCCGCTGATATAACGCCTACGCTTCCCAATACCATCGCCGCCGACAATCCTGCTGCCAACAGTCTCTTGCCTAAATGTTTCATATCGTGTTTCCTCCTTCATAATTGTTGCCCCTTGGGCATTTTTAATCCAAGCCTCATCTGCATTCGAATTCATTTCTGCTTCCGCACATATTCTGACAGAAATACCCTCTTCTGCAACTGAAGCACAAATTCAGTTTCCGGTAAATCCCGTTTCTAGTAGTATCCCGTCCAGCCCGAAGTAGCATTTTCGTTGCTTGCATCCACCGATGTTACGATTACATCCGCTGCCTGGAAGCTTACAATCTCCATCTTTGGATTCTCGTATGCTCTTTTGGTTCCTGGTTCCCTTTTTGAATGATTCCTGACCATTTGAAAGTCCTCCTTCCTTATTATTTATAATAACTCATCATGCAGAGGATAACCAACAGCTACCCTCTGCAAATGTTACTATTGCAATTTTTCGGACGAATAAATTGATAAATTACGCAATCGCTTGTCATCGCCTGTTTACGCCTCGTCGCGACAGTCCCTTATCATTTCGCCTCATCACTAACTATTTGTTTCTTACTACTGTTGATTGTTGCCAACAATCGATCACCACTAATTACTGCTAACTGTTACCAACTACCACCAATCACTTCTCCTGCTGCTATTCACTAATCAATGCAAGTATCTGCTCCGCATATGCGATTTCATCTGCATCAGTACTATTCGTCTGGATTGCCGTTGCCACCTGCTCTACGGAACGGGTTTGCTCAGCATTTGTAATCGTGATAGTCTCGCCTCCCAGACAGTAAGTAAAAGTCAGCGTGGAATTCATATCCGTAGTATAGTAATCGGATGGGATGTCAGTAATTACCAGATTGGTGGTAATTGTACCATCTTCATTATCTATATAATTTACGCCTTCCACAGTTCCGCCATATGATGTTCCGTCCACACTCCAGGTCCAGCTCCAGGTCGGCTGATCAGCATCTTCCTCTCCAGAAGCAACTACGTCTTCCAGCCCTATACTTCCCAAATCAATCTTATAGCCGAAACGAAGTGCCGTCTTCGTGTAATCAGACGTATCCATCCAGAGTGAACCGCCAAGGAAGCTGATTGTCGGATCCTGATATACCTTGATGTTGTCCACGCTGACGGTTCCGTATCCTCGACCGCGAAGTATGGCAATTCCGCCCAATGTTCCGGTTCCATCTATCTCTACTGTACCTGCATAATATGTCGTATCATCGTCCTTAATTACAACATACGCTGTTCCCTCATCTGTATTAACATCCGCTGTAATTGTTACCCAACTACCGCTCGGGATGGTTATGGTATTACTATCATCTCCATTAATCACCCATTCTGTTGAGCCATTACTTGTGCCGCTGGTTGAGTAATTATTTTCAAGTTTTAATATATAACCACTCGAGATACCGCCGGTGGTATGGCTTGTGTATCCGGAGGCATCTGTTCCCATGATGGCAAAGTTGCTCGTAGTTGAAGTACCTGATTGTCCTGCTGTCAACTGCACATCCACAGACACGTGATACTCTCCCGAAAGCTGCTCGTCCTCAGAGAATTTCATATATGCATACCGCGAACCTGACACACCGGTATTGTATGCATACTTGATATAATTCCCATAAGAATCCCCATCATTTGCAATATACAAATATCCGCTATCCTGTACGGTCCAATCGCTTGCCTCTCCGCCTGCATTACTGTAGTTTGCATAATATGCATAACCGCAGGTATCAACCGGGTCTTCTCCCAGGACAGTAAGTGTGATATTGCTGATCGTACCCTGGAAACTATCCGTCCACCAGGATCCGGCGCCGAAGTCCATCTCTGTTGCAGTGCTGTTCAGATAGGAAAGCACCGTATAGTAATTACTAATTACATTTTTGCCTGATGTATCTCCCGCATCAACCGTACTGTTGCTATACACAAGCTCACCATCCGCATACACTTCATAACCGTTGCTCAGTAAGAGAATCTTAATCTTTACTGCGCTTCCGCTTCCAATATAATCCGTACCGGTTGCCCAATTGGTACTGTCCACATTTGCATCATAATAGGTGCCGTCTCCATGATTAAATCCCAGATAAGACCCGCCTGTGAAATACAGGCCATTTGTTATCTTACCGCTTGTCAACCCTGTGTTAATACCAATAATATTACTCAGGTAATTATAATCACCGCTCCGAGTTGCTGTGAATTCAATGCTTACGCCATTGTATATCTCCAGCCCTGCGGTTCCTATCTCACTGTTAAAGTAGTTGACAAACTGATATGTCCCGGCCGAGGCACTCGTTAAATCATAAGTCTCATCCGAAGTCCACACCGTGATGTTCCCATCCTCATCGATGGAATTCGACCCAATTACTTTCACTTCATAAGTATACGTTCCTGATGCATCGTCATTGGAAATCGTTGCGGTCAGTGTTACCGTGGTGTCATCCTCCGGTACCGTTACGGTTCCGTCAGTTGCTATAATACTTGTATCTGAAGATGCCCATGTAATCGTCGTACCATAGGTTCCTGTGGTAATCAGGTCAAGTGGCGTGCCATTGACCGTCTGCGCCGGAAGCGTGAGGGCTTCTGCTTCCATCTCAATCGCATCCGTTCCGCTATACTGATAGCCCCAGACAGCCACTTCGGATGATGTCCCAACCGCGGTAAAGGTAATGGTCTTCTTCACCTTGCCTTCCATGGTTTCCGTCAGGAGTACGCCATTATAAGTCTCATCGCCCATTGTCAGTTGGATATAGCAGGTTCCATCTGTTGTGGTCCAAGTACCTGTGTAATCTCCGGTTATTGCTCCATCTGATGTAAGTGTAATGTATTCCGGTTCTACATAAGCCAGGTTTGCATAATCAACCGCTGTTGCCTGCACGATAATCTCGTAAGAGCCTGCAATATCTTCCGCACTATAGGATGTACTGGTAATATCAGCAGTGGTCGTTGTCTCGCCCGCATACTCAAACGGTGCCGTTACCAGCCATCCGTCTTCATTTTGGAAGAGCTGGTGCACACGTACCGTATGCCCCTCTGTCCCATCATTCGTACGGGTATGGTATACCAGATAAATCTGGTCGGTATCCTCATCATAATATACGGAATTATGTCCCTGCGCAACCTGCGCGTAGGTCTGGTAACTCCATTTGTACTGACTCATCAGACGCATGCCAAGCGTGGAGACTAAGTTGCTTCCGGTTGCGTAATTATTCGTATACGCGGTATAGCTGGCTGCATCGCCGCTCTCATCCGTATACGGTCCGGTTATGCTATCGGAACGGTATACACGCATATTGTAGCCGCCAGTCGCCGTTAATCCGCCGTAGGTGACAAACAGATAATAATATCCGTTAATATACTCGATATAGGAAGCCTCACCCGAAGAATGGAATCCTCCTGCCAGCTTGTAACCCTGATATGGGTCTGTTTCATTCTCTACATATGTATAAGTTGTATCATAATCCCGCAATCCCGTGCTCGCATCCAGCTTAATCATCCAGATACCACCAAACCATGAGCCATAAGTCATCCAGAGATTGCCGCTCTCATCATAGATGACACACGGATCAATACAGTTGTCCTCATAGGTCAGGTTGCCATTCCGGTTCGCAGTATAGCGACTCAGGTTATTATCACTTTCTGTTTCGCCCGTCGCCGTATAATAGTCAAAAGTCGCACCGGTGCTTGCATAGTTATAATTGCCCGACTGGATGACCATACCTACATATGTCCAATCTCCATAAAGAGAATCCGATGTCAGCATACAGATGGTCGAGTACCAGTTATCGCCGTTGATGCTCATGTACATGCACCAGCAATTCATCGTCGTATTCCAGATAACATCCGGCGCCCACATATTGCCGCTCAGGTCATAAGTACCGCTTGTGCCATTCGCGGACCAGGTTGCTTCCTCAGCAAACAGCGTATTATAATCCGTTGTGATATTATTCGTAAATGTCGTCCAGTCCATCAGATCCCAGGAATACGCGAATGCCAGATGGGATCCGAAGATGAAGTAAACGCCCTTCGTATGAGTGCCATCTGCAACTCCCACAATCTCCGTACTTGATGTCAGCTCTGTTACGCTCTCCTCTACATAGCCCTTCACGATACTCGGGTCATGTACAGACACATGGCTGACGGAAGTCGCCAGATCGCCGCTCTCCTCTGCATCTGCCGCATCATTCGGATTACCATTATAAGTATATAAGGTATAGACCTCGTCCGCTGTCAGCGCAGAGCTGTATACCGTCACCTCATCCATCAGGCCGCAGAAGGAGGTATCCCACCAGTTGATGCCAAGGTAAATCGGCATACCGGTGTAATTGCCGGAAGCATATCCCGAAATCGTCTGTGTAGACAGAACCTCACCGTTATAATACAGAGTCACCACGCCATCCGATGTCATGGTAAGTGTCACATAGGTCCAGGTATTCACCGGGAGATCCTTCAAAGTGCTCTTCGAATTCGTATTCCTGTCCAGCCAGTACCAGGTATTTCCATAATTAGCGATTCCGCCGGATGCGAAATTATTGTAGTAAGTGCCTGCGGTCACATAATAGGAACTGTCGTTAATCGCCAGGAATACCGGCTGATAATTCACTTTCTGCTCCGTGTACACCCACATGCTAATGGTATAAGCATCCGATGTAGTCACATCCAGTTTCAGACCTTCGCCGGAAGTAATATTGCTCGAATCATTATAACGTACGTTAAAGGAACCAATCACGGCTGCAATTCGAACCGTAATCGTTCCCGAAAGATTCGTATCCGTTAAGGTATATGTATCAAATAATTCGCCTGTAGTCTCATTAAAATACACAATCGTATAGGCGCCTGTCGATGCATCATGGGAAAACGTCACGCGATACGATGTATTCTCCGAAATCGTATACACCTTGGTATCCAGCACACCTGTGATTGTTGCAGATGTAGAAGAACCGCTGTCCGCCCACGCATCTCCATAAGAACCAGTCGTAATACAATGCCCGCTCTCATCGAGGATTTCCGCAACAAATACCGCCGTACTACCATCATCCGCATTGCTCGCGCAGCTGACCGTAAACTCTGCGCTGCCGCCCGATGCTAATGTATACGCTGTTCCATAATCGGTACTTGTCCACCATCCAGTGCTCGACGTGCTGCCGCTCAGTGTTACATATTCATTCGTATTCGAATTCCCCGAGAACTCATACGCGCTGCCGCTCTTCGCATTGCTGCTGCTATAGCTCGCCGTCCCTGTCGCTGCACTGTTCCAGGTATCGCCTGCCCCACCATGAAGCGATGCACTGCTGCCCGATACCGAATTCTCCAGTGTATCATCGAAGGTATAATAACCTGTCAATGTGTTCACAAGGTTCATATCCTCTGTGCTGCTGTCATCTGTGGTGCTCGTCGTATCCGCCGCCACCGTCTCCGCCTGTGGCAAATACGCTGCTGCCGCCACAAAAACCATTACTGCAGACAATAATACCGCTACTAATCTTTTCTTTCTCATGTTCCCTCCCCCAATACAATACATATAGCTGATACAAGGCAAATATAATCGGTGATATTATACCCCCCCCGACCCCAAAAATCAACCAAAAATCAAAAATTGTGAACTTAATGTGATATTTTTGTTAAATATTACCAAATATCTGCGCCTGTCATAATATTTTTGACCCTCCATTTTTGTGGAATGTTTTTGCTCCCATTCCGGCTCGCTCCCTCTTGCAACTTACTCCCCCAAATGATACAATGTGAGCGCAGGCAACGAGCCGTGCAGCAGAGCGCACAAGAACATACTCGTCATGCTCGCATGTAAGAGGATGTTCTTGTGCGCTCTGATATAGGGCGACTGCCCGGACAGTTAAGTGAGATACACCGCAGGCGTCCTTTAGGAGGAAATCTCCGATTTCCGTAATCGAACTTATACATAGTAGAGCGAGCCACTGGCTCGCGAACAGAGCACGGCTCGCAAACGGAGCACGGCTCACAAACGGAGCACGGCTCACAAACGGAGCACGGCTCGCAAACGGAGCACGGCTCGCAAACGGAGCATGGCTCGCAAACGGAGCATGGCTCGCAAACGGAGCACGGCTCGCAAACGGAGCATGGCGAAAGGAGGTTTTCCATGACTCAACACGCTTTTAAAATCAAACTGGCGGATCGGATTGTCGAAATCCACCCGTTTTTCCCCTATATGGCAGAGTTCTGCAAGGACTACCTCGTTAACGCCACACCGGATTTCATTGTTGCATCCACGCCGGAGGATATCACCTTCGAGCGTGAGAAGTCCGCCCGGGAGGATGAATTGGAGGGCATTCCGACGCGGCATTTTCCGGATGATTATCTGGAGACTCTGGCCATTTACCGCAAGATTGCCGTCCGGATGACGGAATGTGACACGCTGCTGTTCCATGGGTCTGCGCTCGCGCTGGATGGCGAGGGGTATCTGTTTTCGGCAAAGAGCGGGACGGGCAAATCTACGCACGCACGCCTGTGGCGCGAGCAGTTCGGCGACCGGGTTACGATCGTCAATGATGACAAGCCGCTTCTGCGGGTTACGGATGCCGGGGTAATCGTCTACGGCACGCCCTGGGATGGCAAGCATCGCCTGAGCACGAATACCGCCGTTCCGCTGAAGAGCATCTGTTTTCTGGAGCGCGATGTGACGAACCACATCGAACCCGTAAAGTCGGAGAAAGCATATCCACTGCTATTGCAGCAGACTTATCGGCCACAAGAGCCTGAAGCACTGGTACGGACGCTTCAGCTGGTGGACAGGCTCGCTGCTTCCACCGGGCTCTACGCACTCGGGTGCAATATGGAGCCGGAGGCCGCATATACTTCCTATTATGGCATCAAGGGACTCCTGGCACGGTGACGCTAAGCATTGCAAATTTTTCCATAGAAGCCCTACGCGCAGGTCATGCTTCGCAAGAAACGAAGTCCGTAATTCTGCTATAATTTGCAAAGCATACCCTACGTGTAAGTAACTTTTATGTATACGATACAACGTGGTCATTAAGCGAGACACACCGTAGACGTCCGTTAGGAGGAAATCTATGATTTCCGTTGTCGAACTTATACACAGTCCGTAAGGATGGGCCAAATCTTTGAAAGTTCGGTTACTATAGAATGAGAGGTTATATACTTTATATAATATGAAGAAAGACAACAACCCGACAATTTACTGGCTGTGGACGGTTTCCTCCGGCGACAAATGGAAGATATTCTGGATGGCCGTGCTGCAAATGGTGCTGGGGGGAAGCTCTGTGCTTGCGGCGTGGCTGCTGCGTGGCATCATCGACTGCGCCGTTGGCCGCGACACTGGCGGATTCTGGGGATACGCGCTGGCTCTTATCATCCTTACCGTGGCGCAGCTGACGATGCGCGCTATCAACCGCCATCTGCTGGAATCCGCGCGTTCTTCTTTGGAGAACCGCTTCAAGAAGCGGCTGTTTTCCGTGCTTCTTCGTAAAGATTACGCCGCCGTTACCACCGTCCATTCCGGGGAATGGATGAACCGCCTGACCTCCGATACCACCGTGGTGGCGGATGGCCTTGCTTCTATTCTACCGGAGCTGCTGGGCATGGCAGTGAAGCTCGTCGGAGCACTGGCGCTCCTGCTGTATCTGATGCCCGCGCTGGCCTGCGTGATTCTACCCGGCGGCCTGCTTCTGGCGTTGCTGACCTATGCTTTCCGCAAGGTATTGAAGCGACTGCACAAGCGTATTCAAGAAGCTGATGGGCGGCTTCGCGTGTTCCTGACCGAACGCCTGTCGGCTATGCTCATCGTGCGCACCTTCGGCAAATCCAGCCAGACAATCGACGAGGCCGATGAGAAAATGGCAGCCCATCGGAAGGCACGTATGCAGCGCAATCATTTTTCGAATCTGTGCAATATCGGCTTTGGCGTGGCGATGAATGGTGCTTACTTGCTGGGGGCATTTTACTGCGGCTATGGGATCCTGACCAACACTATGAGTTACGGTACATTTACCGCTGTCCTCCAGCTCGTCAGCCAGGTGCAGTCGCCCTTTGCCAACATCACCGGATATCTGCCGAAATATTATGCGATGCTTGCCAGTGCGGAACGGCTTATGGAGGCTGAAAGCTATCCGGAGGATTTCCAGGAACCGGAGCTGAGCGAACAGGAGACGCAAGAATTCTATCAGACATCTTTTGCCGCTATTGGGCTGGAGGATGCGGCGTTTTCCTACTATAGCGATAATACCGAAGCAGGCTTCCTCCGTGTAATCACCAGCCTGAAGCTGCGGATTCAAAAGGGCGAGTACGTGGCTTTTACCGGGCACTCTGGCTGCGGCAAGAGCACCGTGCTCAAGCTCTTGATGAGCCTGTATCCCCTCGATTCCGGCATCCGTTACATTGAGACAAATACTGCACAGGCTCCGCTGACCTCCCGCTACCGCAGCCTGTTTGCCTTCGTCCCACAGGGGAATCAGCTTCTAAGCGGCTCCATCCGCGAGATTATTGCGTTCGGCGATACAGCTGCAATGCACGATGAGGCTCGCCTGCGCCATGCACTGGAGGTGGCCTGTGCGGATGAGTTTGTCTATGCGCTGGATAAGGGGCTTGATACCGTGCTGGGAGAGCGCGGCACGGGGCTTTCGGAGGGACAGATGCAGCGAATCGCCATTGCCCGGGCAGTATTTTCCAATCATCCGATTCTCCTTCTGGATGAGGCGACCAGCTCACTGGATGAAGCAACCGAGGCACGGCTTCTGGAGCATCTGAGGTCGATGACCGACCGGACCGTTATCATCGTAACACACCGCCCGGCAGCGCTGCAGATCTGTGACCGCGTTATTTCCTTTTCCGATATTGTGCCAGATAGCAGCATCGCCAGTGATGATAACTTTAAAAATGATTAAGACAATGCCCTTAGGGCTGCCCACTAGTACACCGTCCAAAAAGTAACTGGTTAGATTGCGACGCATGTTTTTTCGAGAGTGCAGGCCAAAAAACGACGGCGTAGTGGACTACGCCCAGGCTTTTTGACCTTTACCTACTCGCTCACCCGAATGGTGTCCCTTGTGGAGGGCATCTCTTGTGGGGGATGGCGGAGGGCATCTCTTGTGGGGGATGGCGGAGGGTACGCTTCGCAATCAGGAAAAGAGACTAGCAAGATATGCCAATTGATTTTGGGATAGGATACCAGTTCTTATTGATACAGGATGCTGATTATATGTATATGAATAAGGAGAAGTTATGCCACAAGAAGTAAATGAAACCACACAGGAGCAGCAGTCTACGGTCACGTTTGACCTGATTTACCTGATTGGCTGCGCAGTGAACGAAATCGTTCCGTCACTCGAACGCGTGGAGCAGATGGATCTGCAGGCAGTACACCGCATGAGCGTACGCAACAGCCTGTCCGCCATTTCCTGCATGGCACTGGAGGACACTTACGGTGGGAAGCTTCCCAATACCGAACTTTTCCGGCAGTGGGAGGATGAGAAGAACCTTGCGATTTACAAGAATCTCCTGTTTGATGCCGAACGCAGGGAGCTGTTTGCCTTTCTGGAGGAGTCCGAAATCTGGTATGCCCCACTTAAAGGCATCCTGATGAAGGACCTGTATCCAAAGCTCGGCATGCGCCAGATGGCAGATAACGATATCTTCTTTGACGCAAGCCAGCAGGAAAAGGTCCACGAGTGGTTCCTGTCCAGAAATTATGAGGTCGAATTCTATAAGCAGAATCATCACAACACCTACCAGAAAAAGCCGGTATACAATTTTGAGATGCACACGGCTCTTTTCAACCCATTCGCCGACCTGGGACTGAATGAATACTGGACAAATGCATCCCAGCGACTGCTCCCATGGGATGGAACGACTTATGGGCGCCTGTTTTCGGATGATGATTTCTATATCTATCTGATTACACACGCCTACAAGCACTACGCCGGGAGCGGCACGGGGCTGCGGACACTGTTGGATTGCTACGTGTACAATAAGGCGAAGGGCAACCAATTAGACCGCGCCCATATCCACGATGACCTGGCCAGGCCCGGAATCGCGGATTATGAAGAGTCCGTGCGTGCGCTCAGCCAGAAGCTCTTCGCATCACCGGAGCAATTCTCCCCGGATTCCCTGACCCCGGAGGATGCCCGATTGCTGAACGTATATGCCACATCCGGCACCTACGGCTCAGTGGAAAGCAAAGTGACCAACAAAGTCTCCGCAATGGTGTCCGAAGGCGAAGCGGTTTCCGGGAGCACGAAGCTCAAATATCTTTGGAGGCGGATCTTCCCGGATCTGGAAGTCTTCCGGGTCTACTTCCCCTTCTTCCACCGGCATAAATGGCTGCTGCCGGTCGGTTACGTGTACCGGCTGATTAACCGCGCCATCGTACACCGGAACCAGCTGAAGCGGGAACTGAAGACTTTAAAAAAGCTGTAGGTCATTCCGTCGAGCAGGCGGCTTCTTGCCTCATGCTCGCAGCACGCGGCGTGTGTAGTGAAAGCTGATTGCAATCCCTATCTCCACGGAAGCTCGTACATGCTCGCAGTGCGCGGCGCGTGTAGTGAAAGCCTCTAATTTCCTTACGCGCACCTGCGCAATCGAGCAGGGAGACTTGTCCCCTACTCACCGCGCGGGCTGCGTCCGGCTTCAGCCGGAAAACTTCCTTGCGCAGCCCTGCGCATAAAAAACCTCCCCATCGGGACCTAGCGGAACCGATGGGGAGGGGCTCTTTCTATTGAATACTACTTTTGGAAAAAACTACTTCAAGGTTACCTTAGCACCTTCTGCCTCAAGTCTTGTCTTGATGTCTTCTGCAGTTGCCTTGTCAACCTGCTCCTTCACCATCTTCGGAGCCTCATCAACAACAGCCTTTGCTTCCTTCAGGCCAAGACCGGTTACTTCACGAACCACCTTGATAACCTTAACCTTGTTCGGGCCAACCTCGGTCAGCTCTACATCAAACTCGGTCTTCTCTTCTACTTCCTCAGCCGGGCCTGCCGCTGCTACTACAACACCTGCTGCTGCAGATACGCCAAACTCTTCCTCGCAAGCCTTTACCAGATCATTGAGCTCCAGTACGGTAAGCTCCTTAATTGCTGCAATAAACTCTTCTGTGCTTAACTTAGCCATGATAATTATCCTCCATCTTCTTCTAATATCCTGGTTATTCCAACACTATGCGCATACTCGTCATGCGCTGCCTTATGCCGCTGATGGAATCATTTCCTCAGCTGCTGCCTTACACTGCTGACGGAATCTCTCCCCAGCTGCTTCCTTACGCTGCTGACGAAACCATCTTCTCAGCTGTTGCATACGTTGCTGATGGAATCTCTCCTCAGCTGCTGCCTTACGCTACTGACGGAATCATCCCCTCAGCTACTGTTTCATACCTTGGAACTACGCCTCCGCAGCTGCTTCTGCCGCAGGAGCTTCCTCTGCTGCCGGTTCTCCATCCTTCTCTGCAATCTGCTGCAATACACGAGCCAGATTTGCAATCGGGGACTGCATGCTGCCAAACAGTCTTCCCAAAAGGACTTCCCTGCCCGGGATATCAGCAATCGCACGAATTCCGTTCTCATCATAGAAGTCACCCTCTACAACGCCTGCCTTGAACTCAAGCTTCGGTGCTTTCTTCGCAAACTCTGCGATGATACGCGCCGGTGCAGTTGCATCATCCTTCGATACTGCAAATGCGCTCGGTCCTTCCAGGACATCGGTCAGGCTTTCGAATTCCGTATCCTTAATCGCACGCTTTACCAGAGTGTTCTTGTAAACCTTGTAGGAAATGCCAGCTTCACGGAACTGCTTACGAAGTTCTGTATCCTCAGCAACCGTAAGTCCACGATGGTCAACGACCACAACGGACTGCGCACCGCTGAAGGCATCGGAAATCTCCTGTACGATAGGCTGTTTTAATTCTACCTTTGCCACGTCTGTTACCTCCTGTTAGATTCTTATATTGCCAAAAAAATCTCCTTATCCAAAAGACAAGGAGATAGAAAATTCATCGTCATACATCATATCTTCCGCTCAGCCACCATATCGTACATATGATACATGATGTCATGCATAATATGGAATCATACCCACTCTATCTGCGATACGATGCGATTCAAAAGATATTAATCTTCTAAATACTCCTCGGCAGGCTCAAAAAACGTTACGCCTTGCGGCACCTGCTGTCTTCGGCAATATATTTTGCTTTCCTATTGTATCAGGCGATTTTCCAAAAGTCAACTGTTTTTTGAAAATCGACCTGTTGTTAATGCTTGCTTGACGAGGTCTTAAAGTTGTTCTTACTGTGCAATCCTTGCTACGTTCAGCTTTACGCCCGGTCCCATCGTGGAGGTAAGTGTTGCACTCCTGATGTACTGACCCTTCACGCTGGACGGCTTTGCTTTCATTACTGCACCCATAAGAGACTGGAAGTTGTCGCTTAACTGTTCTTCAGTAAAGGATGCTTTTCCAATTGGCACGTGGATAATATTCGTCTTGTCCAGACGATACTCAATCTTACCTGCCTTAATATCTGCGATTGCCTTCGTTACATCCATCGTAACGGTTCCTGCCTTCGGGTTCGGCATGAGTCCCTTTGGTCCAAGGATACGGCCCAGACGTCCTACAACGCCCATCATGTCCGGCGTAGCTACTACTGCGTCGAAATCCAGCCAGCCTTCCTTCTGGATCCTCGGGATCAGCTCCTCGCCGCCCACGAAATCCGCGCCCGCAGCCTGTGCCTCATCCAGCTTTGCGCCCTTGGCAAATACCAGGACACGAATCTTCTTACCGGTTCCGTGCGGCAGAACTACCGCACCACGCACCTGCTGGTCTGCATGGCGGCCATCACAGCCTGTTCTTAAGTGAAGCTCGATTGTCTCGTCAAACTTCGCTGTTGCGTTCTTCTTAACAATTGCAAGCGCTTCCGGAAAATCGAACTGCTCCTGCTTGTTATAAGACTTCACAGCGTCTTGATACTTTTTGCCTCTTTTCATAGAAAATAACCTCCTGGTGGTAATATCGGGAGAGGTCCCCTCCCACTATCCTAAATCTACTATAGTAATTCGCGGAAAATTAATGCACCCTCACAGCATCCTCATGCTGCTTTAGATACCATGCTGTTTCGGTCACAGCAGGCATCTTCCGGTAAATGCCATCTCTCCGCTTCTATTCAGCCGCTATTAGTCTACGACTTCTACGCCCATCGAACGTGCAGTACCTGCGATCATGCTCATCGCTGCTTCGAGCGATCCTGCATTGAGATCCGGCATCTTCGTCTCCGCAATCTGCTGAACCTGAGCCTTGGTAATCTGCGCTACCTTGTCCCTGTTCGGTCTTGCAGATCCGGACTTAATCTTGCACGCCTTCTTAATTAGTACCGGTGCCGGCGGAGTCTTCGTCACGAAGCTGAAGCTCCTGTCTGCGTATACGGTAATAACTACAGGGATAATTAAGTCGCCCTGATCGGCTGTCCTTGCATTAAACTGCTTCGTGAACTCCACGATGTTGACACCGTGCTGTCCAAGTGCCGGTCCTACTGGTGGTGCCGGAGTCGCTTTTCCTGCAGGAATCTGCAATTTAATGTATCCTGTTACTTTCTTTGCCATTGGAATTGCCTCCTTAATTCATTTTC
>X287_Common_Brushtail__coassemble_130_pt1 | contig 15053 bp, 9 predicted proteins | sample X287_Common_Brushtail__metabat2_low_PE_001 | metagenome-assembled genome bin X287_Common_Brushtail | reverse complement strand
GATAAGGGATTATATCCGGAGGAAGGGCGGAAATTGCATGCCATTTGTCACGCCCTTTGATGTGCAGCTTGATCGGGATGACCGCACAATGGTAGAGCCGGATGTGCTTGTTGTGTGCAATCGTGACCAGATTCGCAATAAGGCGATTGATGGTGCGCCGGATTTCATTGTTGAGGTGCTTTCCCCTTCGACAAGGGAGAAAGACATCTGGCTGAAACTGCATAAGTACAGGAAAGCAGGAGTGCGGGAGTACTGGATTGTGGACCCGGATGGGAAGACGGTTACGGTATATGGTTTCGAGCACGATAGCTTGCCGGAGAAGTATGGATTTGAGAGTAAAGTGCCGGTGAATATATTCGGAAGGAAATGCGAAATCAATTTTGCGGAAATTTATGAGCGAATCAGATTCTTATACGATGAATAGACGTTCAGGCGGATATAAGAAGCTTTACCCAATTATTTTGATGTACTGTTTGAAATACTAACTTCACCGACGATAGATGAAAGCCGCGATGATGATGCTTGTGAGTTCTGAGGGTCGATAAGGGTTAAAAAAAGAGAAAGTTAAGATTGAGGGTAAAAAATAGAGAAAGATATGACAGAAAAAAGCCAAAAAAGAACAGAAAAAAGCCGGAAAGAATTTTTGATTTGGGTATTGACATCTAATCATAGTTAGTGTATACTAACCACGAATCAGAAAAGTATGCGCAAATGAGATTCAAAAGGAGGTCCTGCATATGACACCTGGAACAATTATTGTATTACTCATCGTAGCTGTGGTTGTGTTTTTTGCGGCTCGCAGTGTGTACAGGGATCACAAGAGCGGGAAGTCCGTTTCCTGCGGCCATGACTGCACTCATTGCCGCGGATGCCATTAATGCCCTTACAATGAAAGTCCAAGAATCCAAGCCGTCAGGCGCAGGATTTTTGGCAACTTTCATGTATGCATGCATAGCGTGGCTGAGCCGTCAGGCTCAGGCTAAGCTTTGCAGGGTTGCTTATAATGAATGTCCAGGGCGCTGCACTGCCCTGGTAGATACGAAGAAGCCGGCGATTTGCCGGCTTCTTTCGTATTCAGAAAATACTTGACAAACCGGATAGAAATTGGATAATAGTTCACAGAGGTGATATGGATGCAGTGATGTGAGCGACGGTTAGTCGGAGTGCAAGTTCCCTCGTTCTTTTTCGAACGTATGGGGAAGGAAGCACTGGAGATGCTACACATATGACTGGAATTTTTATGGGACTGGTGTGTGAAAGATGCGACGATTACTTGTTTACCTGAAAGATTACAAAAGGGAATGTGTCTTAGGGCCGCTGTTTAAGCTGCTGGAGGCTTCGTTTGAGCTGGTGGTGCCGCTGGTGGTGGCGTTGATTATTGACCAGGGGATTGCTTATGGTGACCGTGGCTGCGTGTACCGGATGTGCGGGGTTCTGGTGTTGCTTGCGGCGATTGGCCTGACCTGTTCAATCACGGCACAGTATTTTGCGGCGAAGGCGGCGACGGGGTTTTCGACGAAGGTGCGGCATGCGCTGTTTGCGCATATTGAGCAGCTGTCTTTTTCGGAGATTGACCAGATTGGGACGTCTACGCTGATTACGCGTATGACGAGTGATATTAATCAGATGCAGTCCGGGGTGAATCTGGTGCTGCGGCTGTTTTTGCGCTCACCGTTTATCGTGGTGGGTGCGATGATTATGGCGTTTACCGTGGATGTGCGGGCGGCACTGGTGTTTGTGGTGACGATTCCGCTGCTTTCTATCGTGGTGTTCGGCGTGATGGTGGCGACGATGCCGATGTACCGCCGGGTGCAGGCAGGGCTGGATAAGGTGCTGCTGGGGACGCGTGAGAGCCTGGCGGGCGCACGTGTGATTCGCGCTTTTCATAAGGAGAGCGAAGAGGAGGAGCGTTTCTGCGCGGATAATGAGCACCTGACGGATATGCAGATTGTGGTGGGGCGGATTTCGGCACTGACGAATCCGATGACCTATATTATTGTGAATGTGGCGGCGCTGCTGGTGATCTGGGTCGGCGGCCGGCGCGTGTATTTCGGTTACCTGACGCAGGGTGAGGTGGTTGCGCTGGTGAATTATATGTCGCAGATCCTGGTGGAGCTGGTGAAGCTGGCGAATCTGATTGTGAATATCACGAAGTCGCTGGCATCGGCGCGGCGAGTAGCGGATGTGATGGATCTCGAGCCGTCGATTCAGGATGGGGAAGAGACAGGGAAACTACAAGGGGAATTGAAGATAGAGGGAGCGGAAAAACAAGAAGAAAGTATTATAAGAGATAGTGCTGGTACGTCACATGAAAATGCTGTAGTTGGTAATTCGTTTCGTGGTAAAGAAGATAATTGTGCGAAAATTGAAAGTGTGTCAGATGGTAACGCGTCGGGCGAAAATAAGATGAAAGTGGAGGCTGAAAAAACTATAGAAGTCAGATTCGCCCACGCTTCCATGCGCTACAAGGGTGCAGGCGCGGATGCGCTCACTGATATTGATTTTGCGGTGCAAAAGGGGCAGACGATTGGCGTGATTGGCGGTACCGGCTCCGGCAAGTCTACGCTGGTGAACCTGATTCCGCGTTTCTACGATGTGTCGGAGGGCGCGGTGGAAGTGGATGGGCGCGATGTGCGCAGCTACAAGGTGAGCGGGCTGCGGGACAAGGTCGGCGTGGTGATGCAGCGGGCGGTGCTGTTTGCGGGCACGATTGAGGACAACCTCCGCTGGGGCAATCCGGATGCGACCGAGGAGCAGCTTTGGAATGCGTTGGCGATTGCGCAGGCCGAGGACGTGGTAAAGGGCAAGGAGGGCGGCCTTGCTTATCGGATTGAGGAGGGCGGCAAGAACCTCTCCGGTGGTCAAAAGCAGCGCCTTACGATTGCGCGTGCGGTGGTGAAGGACCCGGAGATATTGATTTTGGACGACAGCGCGTCGGCACTTGATTTTGCAACGGACGCGCGGCTGCGGCACGCACTGCAGAATATGAAGGGGAATAAGACGATTTTCATTGTTTCGCAGCGAACATCCTCGATTCAGTTCGCAGATCAGATTGTGGTGCTGGACGATGGGCGTGCGGTGGGCATCGGCACGCACGAGCAGCTGCTGGCGGGATGCGATGTGTACAGAGAGATATACGAGAGCCAGTTTAAAAAGGAGGACTTAGAAGATGAACAAGAGTAAGAAAAAATCCAGCATCTCCATGCGCACCTTAAAGAAGCTCCTCCGCTATATGAACCATCATCTCCCGGTGCTGGCGCTTTCGATTTTCTTCGCGGCGGTGACGGTGGTGCTGACGCTGTACTTCCCGATCCAGACTGGGCGGGCGATTGACCTGATTCTGGCGGAGAGTGATGTGGATTTCGCGGCGCTGCGGCAGGTGCTGCTGACCGGTGTGGCGGTCGTTGCGGGCACTGCGGTGGCGCAGTGGCTGATGAATATCTGCAACAACCGGATGACGTACCGTATTGTGCGTGACATCCGTAAGGATGCTTATGACAAAATCAGCCGCCTGCCGCTGTCCTATATTGACAGCCATTCGCACGGCGATGTGGTCAGCCGCGTGATTTCGGATGTGGATACGATGGCGGACGGCCTGCTGATGGGATTTACCCAGCTGTTCACGGGTCTGGCGACGATTGTCGGGACACTGATTTTCATGCTTTCGATTAACGTGACCATCACGATTGTGGTGGTGGTGATTACGCCGCTGTCGCTGTTCGTGGCAAGCTTTATTGCGAAGAAGACCTTTTCGATGTTTATGCTGCAGTCGAAGACGCGCGGCGAGCAGACCTCGCTGGTGCAGGAGATGGTGGGCAATCAGAAGGTCGTGCAGGCGTTTGGCTATGAGGACAAGGCACTGGACCGGTTCGATGAGATTAATGACCGCCTGCAGAAATGCTCGCTGCGTGCCATTTTCTTTTCGAGCCTGACGAACCCGACGACGCGCTTTGTTAACAGTGTGGTGTATGCGGCAGTGGCGTTCAGCGGTGCGCTGATTGCGATTTCCGGAGGGATTACGGTTGGCCGGCTGTCCAGCTTCTTAAGCTATGCGAACCAGTACACGAAGCCTTTTAATGAGATATCCAGCGTGGTCACGGAGCTGCAGAATGCGCTTGCCTGTGCGGCGCGGATTTTTGAACTGATGGAGGAGCCGGAGGAACAGCCGGATGCAGCGGATGCACACGTGCTTAAGCAGGCGGACGGACGCGTGGACATTGATTCTGTATATTTCTCATATGATAAAGATAAGAAGCTGATTGAGGACTTCAATCTTCATGTCAGCCCCGGGCAGCGGATTGCCATCGTCGGGCCGACCGGCTGTGGCAAGACGACGCTGATCAATCTGCTGATGCGCTTCTATGACGTGGACAGTGGCAGCATCGCCGTCAGCGGTTACGACATCCGCGACCTGACGCGCGGCAGCCTGCGCACAAACTATGGCATGGTGCTCCAGGAGACCTGGCTGAAGAGCGGCACCGTGCGCGAGAATCTGCTGATGGGACGCCCGGATGCAACGGAGGAGGAGATGATTCGCGCGGCGAAAGCAAGCCACGCACACAGCTTCATCGGGCGCCTGCCGGATGGCTATGACACGTTCATCACGGAAGACGGCGGCAACCTTTCGCAGGGGCAGAAGCAGCTGCTGTGCATTGCACGCGTCATGCTTTGCTTGCCGCCGATGCTCATCCTTGATGAAGCAACCTCCTCCATCGATACTCGTACGGAGCTGCGCATCCAGTCCGCATTCCTGGCAATGATGAAAGGGCGCACGAGCTTCATCGTCGCGCATCGCCTCTCGACGATACGCGAAGCCGACGTCATCCTCGTGATGCGCGACGGCAAGGTTGTCGAGCAGGGCGACCACGACACGCTGCTTAGCCAGGGCGGATTTTACGCGGAGCTTTATAACAGTCAGTTTGCATAAGAAAGGAGATTCACATGCGATATCCTGATTTTTTGCCGCAGGGCGGCACGATTGGCTTTGTTGCACCTTCTTTTGGCTGTGCGACGGAACCTTATATTACACTGTTTAACCATGCCATCGAGCACTTCCATAAGATGGGCTACCAGACCGTGGAGGGACCGAACTGCCGCGTGGCACTCGGCATCGGCATCAGCAATGAGCCGGAGCTCTGCGGCCGGGAATTAAACGATGCTTATTGCAGCGGGGAAAGCGATGTGCTGATTTCCTGCGGCGGCGGTGAGCTGATGTGCGAGGTCATCCCCTATATGGACTTTGACCGGATTCGCGCGGCGCGGCCGAAGTGGTACATGGGCTTATCGGACAATACGAATTTTACGTTCCTGTCGGCGACACTCTGCGATACGGCAGCGATTTACGGACCCTGCGCGGGGACATTCGGGATGGAGCCGTGGCATGAGGCAGTTCGCGATGCATGGGATTTGCTTTGCGGACGGCTGGACACCGTGCATAATTACGAGAAATGGGAGCGGGAATCCTTAAAGGACGAGGAGCATCCGCTGGTGCCTTATAACCTGACGGAGGAGACACGGCTGCGGGCATATGTTCCTTGTTATGTGGGGACAGAAGATACAATTCATGTAACTGATAGATTGCTGCAGAATCGGCAGGACACATCAGCTGATAATCAGAATCTGGTGATGGGACAGGATGATGGGTCAGATAATAAAGGGCCAGGGATTACAGAGCAAAAAGATTGTAAAAAACAAGAATCGAATTTCGCATTAAGCGAGGAGAAGATTCACCTGCACGGCCGGCTGATTGGCGGCTGCATGGACTGCCTGGTGAATCTCCTGGGGACGGAGTATGACGGCGTGAAAGCATTTAACGAGCGTTACGCAGAGGATGGCTTTATCTGGTTTCTGGAGTCCTGCGACTTAAATATCATGAGCATTCGCCGTGCCATCTGGCAGATGATGCACGCGGGGTGGTTTTCCCATGTGAAGGGCTTTCTGATTGGGCGGCCGCTTTGCTTCGGGCAGGAGATGTTTGGAATCGACCAGTACCGTGCGGTGATTGACCTGCTCTCGGAGTACCGGGTGCCGGTGATTATGGATCTGGATATCGGGCACCTGCCACCGATGATGCCGCTTGTGTGCGGTGCGATGGCACGCGTGGATTATGCAGATGGCAAAGTGCAGATACAGTATAGTTGGGAATAAACTGGAGGCATTATGAAATATACAAAGAGTGCGAAGAGCGCACTGGATGCGGCGAAGCGCCTGTCGAGGCGGCTGCAGTACAATTACGTTGGAACGGAGCATATCCTTGCCGGTTTCCTGAAAGAGGAGAACGGTGTGGCGGCGGAGGTGCTTGAGGAGAATGGCGTGAACCTGGAGAAGCTCATGGAACTGATGGATGAGCTGCTTTCGGTCGGCGAGGGACCTGCGATTGCGGAGCGGGATGGATTTACGCCGAGTGCGCAGCGGGTAATTCAGCAGGCCGAGGTGCAGGCGCAGCGCTTTCATTCGGAGGAGATTGGAACAGAGCATCTGCTGATTGCGCTCGTGAAGGAGGGGGATTGTGCGGCTTGCCGTCTGCTGCAGACGATGGGTGTGTCCCCACAGAAGATTCTCATCGATACGCTGACGGCGATGGGGGAGAATCCGGCGAAGTACAGAAGCGAGCTGCAGCTTGCGCAGCAGAGGGTGAAAAGCAATACGCCGCTTCTGGATCAGTTCTCGCGCGACCTGACGGAGATGGCCAGAGAAGGGCGGCTCGATCCGGTGATTGGCCGCACGGCGGAGACGGAGCGCGTGATCCAGATCCTGTGCCGCAGGACGAAGAACAATCCCTGCCTGATTGGCGAGCCCGGAGTGGGCAAGACGGCCATCGTAGAGGGGATTGCGGAGAAGATTATCGACGGAAATGTGCCGGATGTCATGCGCGGGAAGCGCATGGTTGCGCTGGATATGACCGGCATGGTAGCGAATTCCAAGTATCGTGGGGAGTTCGAGGAACGGATTAAGCGTGTGATGGGGGAGGTCATTGCGGCGAAGAACGTGATGCTCTTTATCGATGAGCTGCATACGATTATCGGTGCCGGAGGCGCAGAGGGGGCGATGGATGCCTCGAACATCCTAAAGCCGGTGCTTTCGCGCGGGGAGCTGCAGGTCATTGGCGCGACGACGATGGAGGAATACCGCAAATATGTCGAAAAGGATGCCGCGCTGGAGCGCCGTTTCCAGCCGGTCCAGGTGGAGCAGCCGAGCGAGGAAGAGTCCATTCAGATTCTGAAAGGGCTTCGCCATCTCTACGAGGAGCACCATCACGTGGTGATTACGGATGAGGGCGTGGAGGCTGCGGTGCATCTGTCCGCGCGTTATATCAGCGACCGTTTTTTGCCGGATAAGGCGATTGACCTGATGGATGAGGCGGCCGCGAAGGCGAGGCTTTCGGTGAATGGCTATGCGGCGACGGATGATACGGAATCCATCCGGCGTGAGATTCGGAATCGGGAAGAGGCGCTGGAGGATGCGCTGACGAACGCGGATTGGGAGACAGCGAAGTCCATTCGCCAGGAGCGCATGAGTCTGGAGGAGCAGCTGCAGAAGGAAATCAGAAAAAACAGCAGGCGAACCTCCCGCAAGGCTCCGGAGGTCGGGGAAAATGAAATTGCAGATGTGGTGGCAGGCTGGACGAAGATTCCGGTCAGCCGGCTGACGGAGAAGGAGGCAGCACGCCTGCAGAAGCTTGAGGAGACGCTGCATAAGCGCGTCATCGGCCAGGAGGAAGCAGTATCCGCCGTTTCCCGTGCTGTGCGGCGCGGGCGGACCGGTCTGAAGAATCCGAAGCGTCCGATTGGTTCGTTCCTGTTCTTAGGACCGACCGGCGTCGGCAAGACAGAGGTGTCGAAGGCACTGGCAGAGGCAGTCTTCGGCACGGAAGATGCACTGATCCGGATTGATATGACGGAATATATGGAAAAGCACAGTGTCTCGAAGATGATTGGTTCGCCTCCGGGATACGTGGGCCACGACGATGGCGGCCAGCTGAGCGAGCGCGTGAGGCGCAATCCATTTTCCGTGCTGCTCTTCGACGAGGTGGAGAAGGCACATCCGGATGTGTTCAATATCCTGCTGCAGGTGCTCGACGACGGGCATATTACCGATTCGCATGGGCGCAAGGTGGATTTCAAGAACACTATCATTATCATGACCTCGAATGCAGGTGCACAGTCTATCATCGAGCCCAGACGGCTCGGCTTCGGTGTCGGAACCGATGAGAAGCAGGATTATGAATTTATGAAAAACGGCGTGATGGAAGAGGTGCGGCGGGTTTTCAAGCCGGAATTCTTAGATCGTATCGATGAGACTATCGTCTTCCGCGCTCTAAATAAGGAAGATATGAAGTCCATCGTGGGGCTTCTGACCGGTGAGCTCTCAGAGCGCTGCCGCACGCAGCTGGGAATCGAGCTTGTGATGCGCGATGCCGCAAAGAACTGGATTGTTGAGAAAGCATACGACCCGAAATACGGTGCGCGCCCGCTGCGCCGCAAGCTCCAGGAGACCGTGGAGGATACGCTCGCGGAGGAGCTGATCGCCGGGCGGATCGCGGCAGGAGACCGCGTTATTGTGACAACACACAATAAGCAGATAGTGGTGGAAAGGGAAGAGCCCGGTAAGTGATATTGCCTGAAGCCTGAATGATCAGTGAAAGGATAGAAAGCCTGAGGTTGGCTGTACCTATGAATGGTCAGACAGAATTATTAGATGGTGCTGCCTGTGAAGAAATAATGTAGCATTTGCATATGAAATAATGTAGATACTGTGCGTGAAAAAATGGGCAGAACCTGAATGGGAGATAAGCATGGCAAAAGGAAAAACAAGCGTATTTTACTGCCAGTCCTGTGGCAATGAATCCTCGAAGTGGATGGGGCAGTGCCCGGTCTGCAAGGAGTGGAATACCTTTGTGGAAGAAATTGTAGAGAAAAAGCCGGCAGGGGTTGCGAAGGGGCGCGTGGATCTGAAAATGACAGAGCCGGTGCCGCTTTCCGCCATCCATGCCACGGATGAGCTGCGCCTGTCCACCGGGATGGCAGAGCTTGACCGCGTGCTGGGCGGCGGAATCGTGGAGGGCTCGCTGATACTGGTGGGTGGAGACCCCGGCATCGGGAAGTCCACGCTGTTGCTGCAGGTGTGCCGGAATCTTGTGCAGGGAACATCGGTGGGAGCGGTTGGCAGCCAACAGGGAAGCGTGTCAGCGAGAGCAGCTGGCAGCCAACAGGGAAGCGTGTCAGCAGGAGCAGCTGGCAACCAACAGGGAAGCGTGTCAGCAGGAGCAGCTGGCAGCCAACAGGGAAGCGCATCGGCAGGAGCTGCTGGCAGGCAGCCTGATAGTATGACTGGAGCCAATGGCGTCTCCGTGCTGTATGTCTCCGGCGAGGAGTCCCTCCAGCAGATCAAGCTCCGTGCGCAGCGCATCGGGGATTTCTCGGATCAGCTGACGCTGCTTTGTGAGACGAATCTTGATACCATACAGGAAGTCATCAAGCGCAGGAAGCCGCAGGTGGTAGTCATTGACTCCATCCAGACGATGTATAATGAAGCGGTCGGCTCCGCGCCGGGCAGCGTCTCGCAGGTGCGTGAGTCCACCGGCGTGCTGATGCAGCTGGCAAAGGGGATGGGCATCTCCATTTTCGTCATTGGTCATGTGACGAAGGAGGGCGTGGTTGCCGGTCCGCGTGTGCTCGAGCATATGGTGGATACGGTGTTGTATTTTGAAGGTGACCGGCACGAGTCCTACCGCATTCTGCGCGGCGTGAAGAACCGGTTCGGCTCTACGAATGAAATCGGTGTTTTTGAGATGCGCGAGGAGGGTCTGGTGGAGGTCGCCAATCCGTCCGAGTACATGCTCAGCGGCAAGCCCATCGGAGCATCCGGTTCCGTCGTGGCCTGTTCCATGGAGGGCACACGACCGATTCTGGTAGAAGTGCAGGCACTGGTCTGCCGCAGTAATTTCGGCAATCCGAGGCGTACCGCCATCGGCACGGATTATAACCGTGTGAACCTGCTGATGGCCGTGCTCGAAAAGCGGCTGGGTGTCAAGCTGGCGGAATGCGACGCTTACGTCAATATCGCCGGTGGCATCCGCATGAACGAGCCGGCACTGGATATGGGAATCGCACTCGCCATCCTTTCCAGCCAGTTCAATTGCCCCATCGACGAAAAGACCATCTGTTTCGGCGAAATCGGCCTAAGCGGCGAGGTGCGCGGCGTCAGCATGGCACGGCAGCGCGTGCTCGAGGCACAGAAGCTGGGCTTTGAGACCTGCATTATGCCGAAAGCCGGCAGCCAGAAGCTGGGCGATATCACAGGCATTCGGCTCGTCGGAGTCAGCAACGTGCGGGAAGCGCTGGGTGCGATTTCGAAATAGGTGAATAGGATGGAAAAAACCGGTAATACTCCCATATAGAAGGGAGATTGCCACTATGAGAAATAAAAGAAAAATAATTTATATAACAGCGAGCATCCTGTTGGCAATAGCAGTATGCTCCTTACTTATGGGTTTTATTCGGGAAAAGTGGGTGCAAGCCTCCATCGCCTCCAAAATCCTGCGCTTCCACGTCCTGGCCAACAGTGACAGCGACGAGGACCAGGCACTTAAGCTTGCGGTGCGTGATGCTGTAGGCTCTTACCTGGAGCCGCTTCTCAGTGATTCAGCGAATCTGGAAGAAACCGAAGCAATCGTCACCAGCCATCTGGATACGATAGAGGCCACCGCCGAAGAGGTTATTCAGGAGGAAGGCTACAGTTATTCGGTCGAAGCGCGGCTCGCGCAGGTAGAATTCCCGGAAAAGACCTATGGGGATTATACATTTCCGGCAGGGGAATACGAAGCACTGCAGCTTGTAATCGGAGAAGGTGCAGGCCAGAACTGGTGGTGCGTCCTGTATCCGAATATGTGTTTTCGCGGCAGTGTATACGAGGTTATAGATGACGATGCCGGGGAAGAACTGCGCGAAGTGTTAAGCACCGAGGAGTACGAAGAAGTATTCACCTCTGGGGAAGTAGAGGTGCGGTCGCGGCTGCTGGAATTATTACAATGCATATTTATGTAGCTAAGAAAAAGTTAGATGGGAACGGCATTTTCACCTGATTTTCATCTTGCTTTTCCCTCAACTCTATGATAGAATGAGCGCAAGTGAAAAGTATAAGATATTTGTGTAACACTGCAGGTGTCGGACATTTTATGGGTCCGGTGAAAAGGGAAGCAGGTGCAAGGCCTGCGCGATCTCGTCGCTGTATGGGAGGAGTCCTGTTTTATCAGTTGCGTTACTGGTCACTGGAAGAACATTTCCGGGAAGGCGAAACAGGATGCGGATCCCCGAGCCAGAAGACCTGCCTGCAGATGTGTACCGTAAGGATCTGTTATTTCCTAACAGCTCCTAAGACCACGAGGACTTGGTTGGTATGTGACGCATCTTTATTCACCTGCTTTCATATGTGATGCAACCGTACATTCGGCGACAGATACGGCTGTTTGGTGTACGCTCATATGGAATCTGAAAGTGGGTTTTATTTATTATGCATTACATTTCTTCTGTAAGTATCCTTTTTGTTCTCCGGTTTTATTCTTTTTTATACTTTTATACTATACTATATTTCCCACAATGCGGAAGCCGGAAGGCAGAAAGGAAGGTACATATGGCACAGGAAACAGCAAAGAAGGCGGCGGACAATAAGAAAATCATCATCGGTGTCGTGGCTCTGGTCGTAATCATCGCAGTGCTTGCTTGTGTTGCGAAGTTCTTCGCACCGTCCACACAGGAGGGCAGCAAGACGATTACGATTGAGGTAATTGATTCGAATGACGAGTCGCAGACCTATACCGTCAAGACGGATGCGGAATATCTGCGCGGTGCGATGGAAGACGCGGAGGAAGAGGGACTTACCTTCTCGGATACCGATGGTTATGTGGAGACCGTCAACGGTGAGACCGCAGACTATTCGGCGGACAGCTCTTACTGGGCATTCTATATCAACGGTGAGTATTGCAATTACGGAATCGACGAGCAGCCGGTTGCGGATGGCGATGCCTTTACCATTGAGTATACCATCTATGTATATGAAGAGTAACATATATGGATAAGCAGTCTAAGAAGACAGCGTCATCGGCAAAGCGAGGCAGTAATACAAGCTTCGACGAAACCGCGGATTCGGTCAGTATCTGGAAAAAAGGAAAGATAAGACTGACGGCCTATGACATTGCCATGATGGGCATGATGGTAGCAATAATGGTAGCCAGCAAGGAAGCACTAAGCTTCCTTGCGAATATCGAGCTGGTCAGCTTCTGGGTGATCATGTTTACCATGTATTTCGGCTGGCGGATCTGGTTCGTCATCCCGGCATTTATCCTGATAGAGTGTTCCATCTATTCGCTCGGCATCTGGAATCTGATGTATTTTCTGGTGTGGCCGGTACTGGCGGCTGTTGCCTGGATATTCCGCAAAGTGGATTCCGCATGGCTGTGGAGCATTATCTCCGGTGCATTTGGCCTATCATATGGTTTTTTATGCACGATTGTCTATGCCCTGCTTGCAATTCTTAATAGTGGATTTGCGGTAGGGATGAAGAGTGCATTCGCCTGGTGGATTGCCGGAATTCCCTATGATATCGTGCATTGCATCGGGAATTTTACGATTATGCTCGTACTATACCGCCCCATGCACAAGGTAATGCAGATTCTTGAAAACTCGCGCGATCATAATTCACGTTGACGAAAAGGAAAAGCGCACATTGAATTTAAAGGAAAAGTGCACATTGAATTTAAAAAGTGCACATTGAATTTAAAACTTGATATTATAAGGAAATTGTGGTATTGTAGTAGCCATAAAGATAGGAATCTGATTTCGCCCTTTTTTCGTGTATAGGGGTAAGTTTATAAAAATTTTAGATGATTGTTAGCACTCTGCCTTGACGAGTGCTAATTTTTGTGCTATAACATAGTTCAGGATAAGCGGTGGTAATGAAAACGAAATTGTCGCTTTTGATTACATAGGCATTATGTCGAGTGGAATGTGTATAGCTAATTAAAAAGTGCCACACGAATTATCCTGAAACGTATGGAACAGTTTTATATAATTGAAAGAAGGAGGTAACGCTTTATGAACATTCAGAGATTTACACAGAAGTCCCTTGCGGCGGTGAATGACTGCGAGAAGCTTGCCTACGAATATGGCAATCAGGAAATCGAGCAGGAGCATTTGCTGGTCGCACTTTTGCAGCAGGAGGATGGGTTGATCCCGAAGCTGGTCGAGAAGATGGAGATTGACCTGGACCATTTTACGAAGAATGCGAAGGGGAAGCTGGCGGCGCGGCCGAAGGTGAGCGGCGGTCAGCTGCATATCGGGCAGGATCTGAATAAGGTACTGATTAACGCGGAGGATGAGGCGAAGCAGATGGGAGATGAATACGTCTCCGTGGAGCATCTGTTCCTGACGATGCTGAAGTACCCGAACCGCGCGATGAAGGATTTGATTAAGGAATATGGGCTGACGCGGGATCGGTTTCTGCAGGCACTTTCAACTGTGCGTGGGAATCAGCGTGTGACATCGGATAATCCGGAGGATACGTATGATACGCTGGAGAAATACGGCTATGATATGGTGGAGCGTGCCAGGGAGCAGAAGCTCGATCCGGTCATCGGGCGTGATGCGGAGATCCGCAATGTGATCCGTATCCTGTCCCGGAAGGCGAAGAATAATCCGGTGCTGATTGGTGCGCCGGGTGTGGGCAAGACGGCCGTAGTGGAAGGCCTGGCGCAGCGGATTGTGCGTGGGGATGTCCCGGAGGGGCTGAAGGATAAGAAGCTTTTCTCGCTGGATATGGGCGCACTGGTTGCAGGCGCGAAGTACCGCGGTGAGTTCGAGGAGCGCCTGAAGGCGGTGCTGGATGAGGTGAAGAAATCAGATGGGCAGATCATCCTCTTTATCGATGAGCTTCACAATATCGTGGGCGCGGGCAAGACGGATGGCGCAATGGATGCCGGGCAGCTCTTAAAGCCAATGCTGGCACGCGGCGAGCTGCATTGCATCGGTGCGACGACGCTGGATGAGTATCGCGAATATATTGAGAAGGACGCGGCACTGGAGCGGCGGTTCCAGCCGGTGATGGTGGATGAGCCGAGTGTGGAGGATACGATTTCTATCTTAAGAGGCCTGAAGGAACGCTATGAGGTGTTCCATGGCGTGAAGATTACGGACTCTGCGTTGGTGTCGGCGGCGACACTGTCGAACCGCTATATCTCCGACTGGTTCCTGCCGGATAAGGCGATTGACCTGGTGGATGAGGCCTGTGCGCTGATTAAGACGGAGCTGGATTCCATGCCGACGGAGTTAGATGAGCTCAATCGTAAGGTGATGCAGCTGGAGATAGAAGAGATTGCGCTGAAAAAAGAGACAGACCGTCTGAGCCAGGAGCGCCTGGAGGATTTGCAGAAGGAACTGGCGGAGCTGCGGGACGACTTCAATAACCGCAAGGCGCAGTGGGACGTGGAGAAGAATGCGGTATCGCATGTGAGCAGCCTGCGTGAGGAGATTGAGCGTACACGCAAGGAGCTCGAGCAGGCGCAGCAGAATAACGACTATGAGAAGGCCGCGAAGCTGCAGTACGGCGAGCTGCCGCAGCTGGAGAAGAAGCTGCAGACGGAAGAGGAGAACCTCAAGACGCGCGACCTCTCGCTGGTGCATGAGCGCGTGACGGAGGATGAGATTGCACGGATTATTTCCCGGTGGACCGGCATCCCGGTGGCGAAGCTGACCGAGAGCGAGCGCAACAAGACGCTGCATCTGGATGAGGAGCTTCATAAGCGTGTCATCGGGCAGGATGAAGGCGTGACTTTGGTTAGTGAGGCAATCATCCGCTCGAAAGCAGGCATCAAGGATCCGAGCAAGCCGATTGGGTCTTTCCTGTTCCTCGGGCCGACCGGCGTGGGCAAGACGGAGCTGGCGAAGACGCTGGCGGCGAGCCTGTTCGATGATGAGACGAATATGGTGCGAATCGATATGAGCGAGTATATGGAGAAATATTCCGTATCCCGCCTGATCGGAGCGCCTCCCGGCTATGTG
>X287_Common_Brushtail__coassemble_129_pt1 | contig 15112 bp, 9 predicted proteins | sample X287_Common_Brushtail__metabat2_low_PE_001 | metagenome-assembled genome bin X287_Common_Brushtail | reverse complement strand
ACCTTTATAGTAAGAAAAAAAAGATGAACAAAGTGATTTCCTATATATATGAACACCTTGAAGAGGTTACTCCTTTGATGCTTCAAAAGCTTCTGTATTTTGTTCAGGGACTACATATGGCATTGTATGACAGAGAGATATTCACAGAAGATTGTGAGGCCTGGGTTCATGGTCCGGTTTTTGTAGATGTTTATGATTTGTTCCGGGATTTTAAATATAATCCAATCGAGGATGCCAGATTTGCTATGTTTGACGGGAAAGATGAAGCATTGACAGCTGATGAAAAAAGAGTGATAGACCTTGTGGTAAGAACGTTTGGATTGTATGGAGGAAAAGTGCTTGAAAGGATAACACATAATGAAAAGCCCTGGAAAGAGGCCAGAAAAGGATATTCGGATACGATCCCATCACATGAAATCATTTCGAAATCCAGTATTCAGGAGTATTATAAGGAGGTAAATGAAAGGTATAGGATTGATTCAGAAGACGGGTTGGTTGAATATATTCGGTGTATGCGTCAGGCTATCGCTTAAGTATGTGACAGCAGAAATGCTTCAGCAATGTTTGAAAGCTAAGTTGAATTGAGAGGGACTTGAACTGGGTAGTAACACTACCCAGTTCAAGCCCCTCTCGTTGGTAAAAGATGATATGCAAATATTACCGCTCTGTTTATGAAAAAGACCAAAATGTGGAAATCAACATGTAATCTCTGTATCATTAAGCCGTTTTGCGTTGTATCTGTATCCATTGCTTATATATTGCATACGATAACGCAATGTCTTTTACTCCTCCGATTTGAGGAACACCATCTTCTTGCTCTTTGTTAAGAATATGCTGTAGTATCACGTTTTGATTTAAGGAATTTATAATAGTATTTTTCTTATCCTCATCAAAGTCAAGGTAAAAATCGTTAAAGGATTCTCTCTCTGCATCATTGGCAAATAGAAGAATTGGCATTTCTTGTCCGGAACGGTTGCGACAGCAAAATTCTCCATGAGTGAGTAAAATCAGTAATTTTCCTTCATACGTATCACGATTAATATAAAAATAAAATCCTCTGTAGTCTAAGTTACAAGGCTTTAGTCTTGGTATAATACATCTGCCCATGTCCATAAACCAGAATTGAGTCGAATACAAAGTGGTCGTCAAATAGTCGAGATTGACTTCCGAATACAGCATTTTCTCATCATCGTAAAAATATCGAATATGTTCATATCCCTTGCAAGGCTTACTGGCAATAATCTGATATTCGGGAAAATCCATGTGGAAGCTTTTGCGATTATTATCCCAATTAGCTTCTGACCATTTTCCATAGTCATCAAGAAGTAATGCAAATCGCTCAGAAGGGCGAATATCATAACCGTATCTTTTCCTCCACAAATATTCGGTATGCTCCATGGATGCGATACATTCTTTTGGAGTGTTGATGTCAGCTGTTCGTGTATAAATAGCACCAGCTCGGACTCTTTTTTTATCTTGATGGGAAGGGCAAAAGTCTGTATGTAAGTAATAGGGTGTATGATGGCTGTTTTGAATAATCAGGACATCAATTTCATGTTCCCCAATAGTTAGTGGTCGAAGTTCCACATCGGGTATATATCCACCCGCAAAAGGTTTATTGCGTAGAAACTTAATAAAATCCGCTGTATGCAGCCTTGGTTCATTGGCTTCAATTCCGCATATACTTCCGTCATCTTCTGCTCCATAAATAATATAAGCATCTCTATCTTCCAGGTTATTTGCCATACAGATGATGTTATGAAGTTTATCTTCTACAATTTCTGTATACTGAGATTTGTAATCCCAGTACCCGCCTTCTATCTTTTTTTGCAGCAATTCCTGAACTATCACAAGCAATTCATCGTCATTCATTATTATACTCCTATATCCTTGTGTTTCTACTTTAATACCTTACCCAATATTTCGTACAGAGTTTTGGCTTCCTCTTCTGTAAGGGTAATGCCTTTGCCCATTTTCTCATGATCTGGTGCCCAGTCGCGAAGGTCGTACTTCGGGGTGGCACCATTCCAGGATACAAGATTCAGTTCTTTCGTCCATCCTTTGGTGCTGGTGGAAATTGTTCCGAGTTGTGCTTGGATTTCATACTTAATGTCTGTCATGTTCTGCCCTCCTATATTGTGATTTGAAAATCAAGCATAAATTCTCTCGATTTCAGCAATCTCGTCTTGAGTTATTCCGTATATTTCATATACACAGGAGTTAAGTTCATTTTCAAGATTTATATCATGCGGATTATCTTCGCTAATCTTATTAAGCAATTTGCTGACGATTTCTGACAATTGCTGTCCTTGCTCCAACGAAGGCCATTTAATTGGAAGATTATCAACTTCGTATCCATTTACATTGCTATTGGTACTCAGTTTTTTGAAAAACCAATTCAATAAATGTGAGTTGCATAAGCCTAAAAGATACTCAATATTATCTTTCGGAAGCAGATAGTTAACTGAATTGGCGCAGAAAACCCCTTCTCTTGTTATGGTCATTTTTAGTCGATAGCGCTCATTTACCCCTGTAATACCCTGCATTACAATCCTTCGATTCAAATAATGTTGGCTTCGTGGAGTATGAACATTTGCTAAGTACATCTCAGAATCCAAATAGAAAATATCTCCTTGACTGATATTGTCAGTTAGATAAAACTGCTGTACTTGCGCACCTCTAAGCATCCTGTGATATGAATCATCTAACCGAACATAATTTTTGTCCAGTGAGAGGTCAATTTCCCCAGTATAACACTTAGAATATTCCTTCATTCTCTTTGAACCATGGCACATTTTTACCAGTATTTCCAATTCTTTGGAATTAACCAGTGGAATTGTTAATGCCTTTGAATCTATTTCTTCAATTTCAGCCGGAGAAATTTGCACCTGTTCATAAGATGTATTAACGAACCTATCGTCGTTAATCCTCATTTTAAAAGGATGAGTATATGCTTCTATACGTTTATTACTTCCAAGTATGCAAACAGACATTTTAGCTGACCTAAACACTCTCTTATTTTCACTGTCTCGTTCAGGAAATGCTTCTATATAGTCTACAGAAGCATTGTGGAAAATATATTTTCTTAACTCGTATGCACTCAAATCACACATAAATGCCATTGGAAAAATGAGAGACATATGACCATTTTTCCGCAATAGATCATGAGACTTGCAAATAAACAACCGGAAGATATTAATCATTCCACCCTTGGCAGCTTTGTAGATATCCTTTGTTTTATAATAATTCACCTCCTGTGGCGTTGCCATTATACTTGTATTTTGATTTTGTTTTTTGTTTAGTAGTCCATAAGGCGGATTTCCAATCACGACATCAAACCCACCTTTGTCCCGGTACACTCTTGCAAATTCAAGCTGCCATAAAACGTATGGCTTAGATGCCATATTTTTTGCTCCTTCGTAACGCTCTCTAACTTCAGGGGACATCACATAAAGCTGTGGTTCGATTACCATGTTTTTGAGTGATTCGACTTCTTCAATCAACTGTATTTTCTTTGCCGGATCCTCACAGTAGAATAGGGCATCTTGTGCTTCCAGTAATTTTGGAAGTACCGCTTCAAAAGCGCTAGTAGCCATATCATTTTGGCCGCCATCGCGACTGATTCCCAATATATCGCTCTGATTTAACAGTGGGATGCCTTCAAACTCGTCAATAAGGCTGTTCCCGCAGAGAATATTGCTTTCAAGGTTGGGTAGCGGGAGTGGATTCCGATGTCCCTCAAGCACATTGGTAGCGCTCGGATTTATCTCGTCATCAATAACGAGTGATAACCAAAGCCGCAATTGGGCAATGTCCACTGCGGACGGTTCAATATCAACAGCAAAAATTGAATTCTTTATTGCGTACAACTTCAAATCATAGGCCGTTCTTTCTCTGCGCAGTTCCCAGATGAAGAAGCTTGCCTGTGCATCGGATACTGCCGTTTTGGCCACCACAAGTGCCATATATTCAGTCAGGCATTGTCTTGCCCTTACGATTTCGTTTAACATTCCAAGTGGGAATGCACCGGAACCGACTGCCGGATCTGCGACACGAATGTCTGCGAGCGCATGGTCGATGTCATTTAGGTGATTTACATTATTCTTAAAGGAAAGAATTTCCTCAGAAATATACATATCCTTGCTGTAATCAAATTTCATATGTATCCTGCCGTTGTCGTCAACTGTTCGTATTGTTTTCACAGTATCTTCATCTTTCATGAAGTCTCCATAAAGGATGAGGTCGCGAATCCCATCTTCAGCTATCCCTGTAGCATTTACAAGGTAATTGATTAGGCTTTCTTGACACATATAATGCACAATTTCACGCGGAGTGTAGAAAGCACCCTTGCTCTTGCGGTCTGTCACATCGAGAAGATTTTCAAAGACTTTTCCCAGCATCTCAGGATCGATGGCTACTTCACGTTCCATCGGTTCATCTTCACTCATCGTAAAGTTGTAACGGTCAAAAATATCCAGAATTCCATCCGCAGTGCGGTCATCATCTCCGGTTTTATTGGAGAAAATATGGTCCGGAATATTGAAGTTGCTGACTTCCCACTGGTAACCATTAATTGGTTCAAATAAACCGCCAGAAAGGAATGGGATTCTGCAGTGCAGAAGCGGAGAGTAGCCCATTGCGCCACGGTTTTTGTTGAGAGTATTATAAAATAGCGGCTCCAGATAATCGTTAAAAAAATTACCGCTACGCCGCTTCGAATAATTAAACAGAGTGCGCAAGAATTTCTTGGAACCAGCTCCCCAATTTTTTGATTCATCTTTTGGAAGATTGTTGGCAATCATTTCTTCCGCATCATCGGGAATGACATCCAATGCGGAAGAACGGAGGACGAACCTGTCCCCTTTTTTAAGATATACTTGTGGGAGGTATTCCTGAATTAGTCTTCTTTGAGCACCTCTTGTATAAAAAACATTATTGTATTCTTTTTCTGTCAATTCCGTTGGCCACACACCTACGCCAAGCCAGCCCTTTTTCTGCAAAAAATAAAGGAAAACGATTTGCCCCATTAACTTTTTAGCGAATTGTTCAGCTGTAAATCCGCATTTCTCGGATTCGGCAAGGAAGTCCTCATTTGTCAGGAGATGTTCACGAAGTTCATGATATTTCTCACAATATAGGTCAAAGAATTCCTTTGTTACTTTCTCAACGCTGAACACTTCTTCCAGTTCATCCAGTGTTGGCTGGGAGTTTTTATCAGCAATAAAACTATGCAGTCTTTCAATCGCGGTATGTGAGGGCTCATCTTCACCAACCAGGAAGGAGTAGCGTCTTGCCGGTGTTATATTTTCGACGGCTTTCAGCTTTCCGTTCTCAAATTTCATTTCGTAATCGAGGCGGACGAAGGACAGACGCCATTTTGTTTCGCCAGTTGTATAGAATGCAACTACTGCAGCATCGCTGTTGCTGCTTTCAATCAGCTTTTTTGCGTAGCTTCTTTGAGTGCTTCGTGAAGTTTCTACATAAGCATCCTTCTGAAGTTCTACAGCGAGGATAATCAGTTTCTTTTCATCAGGCGTTGTATAGTTTGCCACATGAGAATAGCCGACAATGTGGGAAGAAAAGTTGCTATATTCCTTCTGCTGCTTGTATGGGGAAATGGTTTTGGCAGAAGAGAATATTTCTCCAATTAGAGAGACATAATTGTCCATAGAGAAGCTGGCTCCAAGAATTTCCTCAATTTTCTTTATTTCAGCGGTCATTTATTTTCTCCTTCGTTTTTCAGGTAAGCCGATAGAATCACCTGCTTTTTGCCTTCCACCTGTATCTGTTTTCGGTTTTTCTCCTCAAAATACACCGGAGGCACCACATTCATAATTTCATAATACAGTTCCAGTATGTCAGATACAACCTTGCTGCGCCTTAAAACATCTTTGGATACCTTTGCCGGAATATCGCCGGACTCCCACCTGCTAATAAGAATGTCAATTTTTTCCATTTGGTCATCGGTCAGCCGTGGCTCATTTCGCATAGCTTTCAGAAGTCGGATTACCTTGGCGTCATTTCCTGCAAGCATCGGTTTTTCCAGAGAGACAGTTTCCTCTTCAAGGAGCATATCATCAAAAGCATCGCTGTTTCTGTCAAATTGGTCATAGAAATCATGGCCGACGCTGATTTTCTCATCATCAGGATTGGATTCGATATATTTAATGGCCTCCATAAATGTCAGCTGTTGTGTCTGTTCCTGATTGGATAAGAAGAATGTCTTCAGCGCACCCTTGCGGATGAATCCTATTGTGGCAGAGTCTTCGACGAGGTCAGATTTCTTTCCGGCCTTTGCCTTTTTTGGCAGCCGTTTAATCTGGTCGAACAGCTGTGGGTCATTGTCTCTCACCTGGCGGATAATCCCGAGATAAGCAAGCTCCGGGTTTGTGCTTTCCTCTTCATCATCCATATTCTTATTCAATTCAGAGAAGAGTTTCTTTGAAGAAATCTCCTCATCGTCTGACAGATATTTGATATCTTCGCCCAGTGTGTCATGAAAAGCCTGCAGTTTTTCCAAAATGCGTTCTTCCAGAGGCATCTGCTTCTCACTTTGAGCGGTAGGGAAGAAGTTGAATACATAAATTCGTTCATGTTCCGTTCCTACGCGATTGATACGACCAACGCGCTGCATAATGCGAGTAGGATTCCATGGAAGATCATAGTTAACCAACACATTTGCCCGATGGAGGTTAATACCTTCTGCCAACACATCTGTTGTGATGAGCAGGTCATATTTATCGTTATCTTTATCTTTAAATTTCGGGTTGAAACTGTCCTCAATTTCTATCTTTAGAGCTTGCGAACTCTGACCGCTGAAGTTTACAACACGGTCACCGTAAATATCTCGCAGATTTTCGCAGAGATAATCAGCTGTTTCTTTTGATTCCGTAAATACAATGATTTTCTTTCCGCACATGACACGGTTTTTCATCGATGCCTTCCGGAATTCTTGCAGCTTCGGGTCAACTTTAATAAAAGACCACATATCCTTTAAGCTTCGCAAATCGGACAGGTCACGCTCCAAATCTCTCATGAAGCGTGGCTCAAATTCTTTCGTCTCGAATTCCATTACATCCTGCTGCTCAATATAATACAGGAGTTTGTCGTCATCACCGCTGTCGAGCAAGTCATAAACGTCAACCTTTTTGCTGATGTAAACCTTGCCGGTTTGCGCCATACTGATAAACTTCTCGTAGGAATCAATGAAACGGGTCAGTGTCATCTGGAATGCGAAAAAGCTGCTTTCCAGTCGTTTTACAAGGATGCCCTTCATGAATCCTCCCATATTGCGCTGTGAGGCGAGCATGGTAGCGTATTTCTTTTTATCCTTCAAATAGAGCAGAGGCGTATAGCGCGCATAGCGGAAGTCCTTGATGGTATTGATGGTCTCGGAAAAAGTTTCATCTGTCTCTGCATCAAACTCATAAACAATTTTTTCCGGGCTGCCCACTTTCGGGAATGTCAGTCCCTGCTTTTTGAGATCATCCGCATAATATTGCTGTATTTCACTTCTGGTACGCCGAATCATAATTTCCCGAAGAAGTTTGTCCCGTATGATTTCTGAATTTTCCCGGAGCTGCTTCATATAGGCTTCGGTTCCCTTCGGAATTTTTGCCAGTCTCGAATTTAAGCCGCGGAAGAACCCTTCAATGTTCTTGATGCCGTTGATCGTACCGCTTTGTTTGGACTGAAACAGATAAATCTGATTCTCTATGTCGCTTGTATAGTTGTTAATCGGTGTGGCAGAGATTAAAATTACTTTTTTGCCGCGACAGATTTGGTGCAGTTTGGTAAAGCTGTCTGTATTGCTATTACGGAAGCGATGGGCCTCATCGACAAAGACATAGCTGTACTTGTCTGTACCTTTTGCGATAATATGATCCAGTTTGCCGAGTGATTCAACATCGCATCTGGCTACATCAAAATCCTGAAGGACACTTTTCCAGTAATCGACCAGTACTGGCGGACAGATAATCAGCTTGTAAGTATTGCGATTGAAGGTATTGGCCAGCATCGCGCAGATATAGGTCTTACCAAGACCGACAACATCCGAAATAAATACGCCATTATAAGCATCCAGTTTTTGCTTTGCCTGCATGACGGCATCAATCTGATATTGGAGGCGCATATATCCTTCTGGAAGGAGAGTTTGGAAATTCTCCTTGTCAGAGTTGATCTCCTCGCGGAAAAATTCATATAACGTTTTCAGATACAGCTGATAAGGTGTGATATCCTCCCGCATCCATGTCTTTTTTTCTACAGTTTCTATATAGACATCACGAATATCTGTGGATTTATCCCACAGTTCTTCAAATTTATCCAAGGCAAACTGGACATCAGCCGAATCCTTTAGTTCTACATTGAATTCCAGATTGTTTATAAGTCCGGCTTCGGAAAAATTACTGGAGCCTGTAATCACGCTGCCAAACATATCCGGTACTTTTACCGGGTCTTTGCGCATGATATATACTTTTGCATGGATGGGAGCCTCCGTGTACATACGCATTTCCAGCTTGCCGGATTTCAGCCAGTCGATGAATACGCGCACACCCTTTTCTACTTCCGAGGTTGTAGATGCCTCTTCAAATTCCTTTTCTACTTCTTCTTCGAATATCTCACGGCCTTCTTTTGACGCAACAGAAGAAAATTTTATTTCCTCAGTTGCTCGGTCAATGATATGTACAGTAAACCGGTCAACGTTTAAGCCCACCAGTATACGGATTTTCTCCACATCTTCGAGTGCGGGATAGAGTTTAAAAAATCCGCTCGTTCGGAAATATCCGACTAACACATCGAAGAACTGCGTATTGCTTTTGAGTATTGCAGCAAAACGGCTGTACAAATCCCGTTCCGGTTCATTTGTAAAAAATTTTAAATCGTTTTGTACCATTGCCTGCCCCTGTTCATTTTAGTTCGTTATTTACAAATCGTATATTATTATACCAAACACACGGTTGATTTGCAACAATGTATTGGTAATTTTGCTGGTTTTATCGTGGAAAAATGGTGGTAAAATGAAAATCTATGTATATTGTACACCTTGATTTACTGGAAGATATATGTTATTCTGTCTCTATAAAATATTCTTGTAAGAAGAGACGAAAGAGAATTGAAGTGGGATTGGAGGTGGAATGTGTGAACAATCTGAAAATGCCGATTGGTGTTGATGATTTTGCTGAAATTATTACTCAGGGTTTTTATTATGTTGATAAGACGGGGATGATTAAAGAACTGCTGAATAGTTGGGGCAAGGTGAATTTGTTTACACGTCCCCGCCGTTTTGGTAAAAGCATCAATATGAATATGCTGAAAGCTTTCTTTGAGGTTGGCACAGACAAGAGTCTGTTTGATGGTTTGGCGATTTCGAAGGAAGCGGAACTATGCGAAATGCATATGGGACGGTATCCTGTGATTTCGATATCGTTGAAGCAGGTTAGCGGTTTTTCGTTTCAGGAAGCGCAGGAGCAGTTGTGGAGTACTATCGCAGAAGCAGCGGAGCAGCTTGATTATTTGCAGGAGAGCGAGAGACTGAATGCGCGAGATAAGAATAAGATTTTTGCTCTGAGTGAGGGGAAAGGAAATCAGCAGGAAGGCCTTCGTTTGATGTCCAGGATGCTGTACAAGCACTGTGGGAAGAAAGTTATCATCTTGATTGATGAGTATGATGCCCCGTTACAGAAGGCTTATGAGAATGACTATTATGATGAGATGGTTGGTCTCATCCGCCAACTCTTCGGATATGCCTTGAAATCAAATGATGCATTGTTTTTCAGCGTGCTGACGGGATGTATGCGAATTAGTAAAGAAAGCATTTTCTCAGATTTGAATAACCCGGTTATCCATTCCATCAGTGATGAGCAGTTTGATGAGTGGTTTGGTTTTACCGATGAGGAAACGGTTCAGATGCTGGAGCGGCTGGGCCTCTCTGAATATTATGATGCAACCAGGGAGTGGTATGATGGATATCGCTTTGGTCAGCAGGATGTTTATTGTCCATGGGATGTTATTAACTGGTGCAGTCAGCTTTTGAATTCATCAGATCATATTCCTCAGAATTATTGGGTAAATTCCGGCGGAACGGATATTATCCGTCAGTTTGCTGAGCAGGCAGACAGTGTTACCCGTGACCAGATTGGGGCATTGATAGAGGGACGGCTTGTCCGAAAGAAGCTAGCTCAGGATTTGACGTACAAAGATTTGATGAATCAACCGGAAAATATATGGAGTCTTCTGTATACAGCGGGGTATCTGACAAGCCGAGCGCGCTATGAGGATGGGAGCTTTGATTTGTGTATACCAAATCGGGAGGTGAAGAATATCTTCATAACGAAGGTGGATGCCTGGTTTACTGCAAAAGTTCTCGATGATGAGGATGGGATGGCGGAGTCCTTTTCGGCGTTTTCCAACGGAGACACAGCGAGATTGGAAGACTGCCTGAATTATCAGCTTGGGGAATCCATTAGTTATCTGGATGGCGGAAATTACGAGGATAAGGAGACGTTTTATCATGGCCTTCTGATTGGCATATTGGGTACCAGAAAAGGCTGGGATATTAAATCAGAGAGGGAAAGCGGTAACGGAAGAGCAGATATTACTGCGTTTAACCTGCGTACGAAGGAAGCATATATTATTGATGTTAAGTATACAAAGGATGATCAGAACCTGACAGCGGATGCACAGGAGGCAATTGATCAGATTAACAGGCTTCAGTATGACCGGTATTTCAGCAATCGTGAGCCAAAGAGCATCAGGCATTATGGGATTGCGTTTTGCCTGAAGCAGTGCAGGGTACTGACGGAGTGATGTGGGATGCATTTACAAGCATCCCGTCATATAGATCGGTATATACAGAATATCGTCCTCCTGCTTTAAATCCTTTGTATAAATAATGTACCTCTCCTGTATTTTTAACGGATATTTCTTTATAAAGTTGTCGAAGGAGCTATGTGCGCGGTATCCGGATGATTTTACTTCTATCGGGCATATTTTACGCTTTTTTACAAGCAGGAAATCGATTTCGTATTTCTTTTCCGGGCAGGACTCGTTTTCACGATAATGGAACTCATGAAAATAGAGTTTGTGCCCATTCGCATTGAGCATCTGTGCAACTATATTTTCCATTATCATGCCCTGGTCTACGCCGAGGCGGTCAAAGATAAGCGATTTATAAATATTTTCGTCGGCATCATCAGAACTCTTCATGATGCGGGAGACCAGAAGTCCGGTATCGCCCATGTAGAGCTTGAAATTGCTGCGATCGGCAAATGCTTCCAGCCCGACTTCCGGTTTGGTCACATGGATACATTCATTGCCAATCATGGATTCTGCAATATAGCTGACAGCGTCCACGTAATCTCTGTAGCGGGCACTTTTCTCTACGACGGAGAATTTAAAGTGCGAATTGTGATTGTTGAGCTGCTCTGGTATGGTCTGATAGACGATGGAGGCACGTTCCTTATTATCAGAGTCATATTTCTTCAAATCTTCCTCGTACATGCTCAAAATGTTGCATTTGATAAAGTCTATTTGCTCATACGTCATTCCGGATACGAATGCATCCACTGCCTGCGGCATTCCTCCTACAGCCATGTAGGTTCGAAATTGCTTCATCATCTCCCGATGCGCAGTATCTCCCAGGGAATGTCTCTTCTCAAAGGCTTCCTGAATGACAGGGTAAGCTACCTGATTGCCATTTGCCCATAGAAACTCCTCAAAATCCATGGGATACATTTTGAGCCGATATTCTTCGGAGGGAATCAGAATATTGCGCGTGTTCTGTTTAATGGAAATAGGTGAGCCTGACTCTATATAATCATATCGCCCATCGGCCACCAGATACTTGATTGCCTGTCTGGCAAGCGGGAATAATTGTACTTCATCAAATATAATGACGGATTTGCGTACCGGAAGTTCTTTTTTCTTCAGAAGGAACAGGTTCCGAAAAAAATTGGTCAGGTCACTGATGTTTTCTTCAAAATTTCGCCTGACATCCTGTTTTTCTTTTGCAAAATCCAGAATGATATAGTCTTCATATTCATTTTTGGCGAATTCCTCAATGATGGTGCTTTTACCAACACGTCTGGCTCCTTCGAGCATAAGGGCGGATTTGCCGTTAGACAAGTCCTTCCATTTTTTCATCTTGTCATAGATTTTACGTTTAAAGATCATGAAATCACTCCTTCCTTTCTGCAATTCCAGTTGTTTTTTCATTCTATCCGACAATTGGCTGACATCTGTTTTTTTAAAGTTATCAGGATTGTGTAGTGCTTTGTTTGTACAGTATACAGCATGTTACCGAAAATTACAAATTATATTTTGCAATTCTGCACGAAAATGAGAATTTCAAAAAGGAAAAACTGCACGAGAATTGAAATTTCATAATGCAAAAACTGCACGAAATTAGAAATTGTTCTGCAACAGAACCGAACGAAGTTACGAATTTCATGATGAAAGGCATATATGAAACGTTCGACATTACATTCATAGTGAAAGGTATGAATGTAATGTCGAACGCTGCATCGAAAATATTTATGAAATATTCACTTACTCGGTCGTTGCAGCTTCCTTGCCTCCCTGCAGCATCTCTTCCATGGTATGCCACCCAAGTACGGCGCATTTTACGCGGGCAGGCATATGGGAGATGTCCTGCAGTGCGGATGCTTCTTCAAGCTCTTCGATTTCATCATCGGTAGCTTCCTTTTTGATCATTTTCATGAAAAGGTCTGCCAGGTGCAGGGCTTCTTCTTTCTTCCTGCCGATGATGACGTTTAGCATGATATCGACGGAGGCTTGGGAGATGGCGCAGCCGACGCCGGTGTAGGCACCGTCTGTGATGATGCCGTTTTCTTCCTTGAGTTCGAGCACGATGTCGTCACCGCAGCTGGGATTGACGCCTTCAAGCACGAGGTTTGCATCCTCAAGCTTGCGGCGGTGCATGGGGTGCATATTGTGGTCAATTAAAATCTCATTATAAAACGTATTAGCTGCCATAGCTTTTCGGCCTCCTTATTTCTTAATCACTATATCCCATCAACTGTCGGATTCCCTTCAAACTTTCCGTGAAGCGGTGGATATCGTCTTCGGTATTATAAAATGCGATGCTTGCCCGCGCAGTGGACATGACGCCCAGGTAGGCCAGCAGCGGCTGTGCGCAATGGTGCCCGGCGCGGATTGCGATATTATCTGCGCTCAGAATAGAAGCGATATCGTGTGGGTGCACACCATCGATGGTGAAGCTTAAGATGCCGTGGTGCTCCTCCGGCTTTGTGCTTCCGATGATATGCACGGCAGGAATCCTGCTGATTCCATCCATGGCAAGCGCGGTCAGTGCGTTTTCGCGTTCTTCTATCGTGGCAAATCCGATTGATTGCAGATATTCGATGGCTGCTCGCAGTCCGGCTGCGCCTCCGGCGTTGACGGTTCCGGCTTCGAATTTGTGCGGAAGCTGCGCGTAGGTGGCGGATTCCCGGCTGACCGATTCGATCATCTCGCCGCCGGTCAGGAATGGAGGCATCGCTTCGAGCAATTCCTTCTTTCCGTAAAGGACGCCGATGCCCATCGGAGCCATCAGCTTGTGACCGGAAAATGCGAGGAAATCTACATCGAGTGCCTGCACATCAATCGGAATATGCGGTGCACTCTGTGCTGCATCCACGAGGATCACGCCTTGATTTCTGTGAACGGCTTCAATCAACGTCGATACCGGGTTCTCGCGGCCGATGACATTAGAAATCTGGGTCATTGCGGCCAGCTTTGTATGCTCGGTTACCGCTGCCTGGACAGCTTCCGGTGTAATCAGTCCGTCTTTGTCGCATTCGAGGAATTTCAGCGTCGCTCCGGTTTTGGCTGCGGTCATTTGCCAAGGCAGGAGACTGCTGTGGTGCTCTTCGATGGTTACGAGAATTTCGTCTCCGGCTTTTAAGTTCGAAAGCGCATAGCTGTAGGCTACGAGGTTGATGCTTTCGGTGGTATTGCGCGTGAAAATAACCTCACACGAATCTGCGGCATGGATGAATTTCTGAACCGTCCGCCTGGCCTGTTCATATCCTTTAGTTGCCGCCATGGCAAGGTCGTAGATGCCACGCAGCGGGTTTGCGTTGCTGGTCTCGTAGAAGCGCTTCTCCGCTTCTAAGACCGCGGACGGACGCTGCGCAGTCGCGGCGTTATCGAGATATGCAATTTCACTCTGCGCCAGCAGGGGGAAGTCTTTCTTGTAATTAATCATATCAATACCTGTCTTCTTAGTTTTAACGGATAATCAGGCTCATTATTGTAACCCTTTTCCGTGATTATAGGTGGCTACATTAATCGGATGCCCAGGTTTGTCCTTATTCTTGTTATATATTTGTTACCATTCATACAGTTACTTATAGTATCATGCCCTTGACAGGCATTTCGCAATTTGAATTCTACAGGTAACTGCTTACCAACTTCCTCATCTCCGGCAGCGGCAGCAATTCACTGACTGCCTCGATCCGTGCCCGTGCAATCAATTGCTCCGCCTCTTTACGTGCAATTCCGCGTGATGCGAGATAGAAGAGTGTCCGCTCATCAATTTCTCCGATGGTTGCGCCGTGATTGCCTTCCACATCCTCCTCTGCGCAGAGAATCAGCGGAACGGTCTGGTTTACGACGTCATCGCCAAGCAGCAGCACTTCTTCCTGCTCATCGCCCTTCGCGCCGGAACAGCCGGACAGAAAATCGATGCTTCCGCGGAAAATCTTAAATGCGTTGTCGCGGAGTACGCCGGTGATATTCATGCGGCTTGTCGTGTGTCTGCCACGATGACGTGCAATGTAGTTCATATCCAGATGCTGGCTGTCGCTTTCCTTATAGCCGATATCAGCGGCGAAGGAACTCGACGTCCCGTCAAGACCGATGCAGCATCCGGTGTATTGCTTCGCTGCGCCCAGTTCCAGGCGGGTCAGCTCGATATTGGCATTGTTCTTGCAGATTCCGCCGATGTCGAAAATGCCGGTTGCATTGCCGCCTAGTGCTGAACACAGGAAACGCGGACGCTGGCATTCTCTTCGGCGATAATCTTTACCTGTACAGTAAGAATGCTGCCTGTTGTATAATCAGTTGTAGCTTCTGTATTCGCAAAGTCAGA
>X287_Common_Brushtail__coassemble_124_pt1 | contig 15345 bp, 12 predicted proteins | sample X287_Common_Brushtail__metabat2_low_PE_001 | metagenome-assembled genome bin X287_Common_Brushtail | reverse complement strand
GTGCATGCTTACGTCTTTTATAGCCTCTATGTTGTAAATGGCAGCGCATTGATGAGCGTCACAGGTGCAGACAGCGTCCTTCATGCAATTTGGGCGCTGGGCGGTGTGTATATGTTCGGAAGAATGATGCCGATATGGGCGCTAATTCTGATTGAATTCTGCTTTGCTTATGTGCTCGAGTGCGCCATGGGCAGCCCCTGCTCGTTCAAGCTTGCCTGCAAGAACTTCGACCCACAGAAGACGCATCCGGTTCTTTTCGAGACGGCGGTTATTTGCGCAACGGTCGGAATCATGGTGCCGGCAATGAGCTTCCTTGCAACGCTGTTCTATTATCCGTATTACAACGGATTTAATATCTGGACGATGCTTGCAAACTGGCTGAAGCTGATGTGCTATAACTTCCCGTTCGCATTTTTCACGCAGCTGTTCTTTATCCAGCCTTTCGTGAGGACCATCTTTAAGCTGCTGTTCCGCAAAGACCTGGCGCAGCGCAAGTAATGAGTAACACATCCACAACAGGTATAGCATCCTACTATATTTGCAAATGGCTGGATGGGAAGTAATCAATAGCCAGCATAGGGCTTAAGCCACCCTAACATAACGGAATAGGAAATCCCCGAAGTCGCAGCCTTCGGGGATTTCTGTGTACATATAATGCAAACACTCGTATTTATTTGCTCGAGTTCGTTGTAACATATGCAGTCCACAGATTCAAGTATAATTTTCACCAAAAATTGCAACTCTATGAAACAGCAACATAAAATTTTCGCCAATTGAAAAAACTTCTTGACATCCCTCTGTTTATCATGTACAATAATTTCAGTAACAATTCCTATTATCAAATTGTATTCTACAATTTTAATTGTGAATTCGCGAATTGTTACCCACGCATAGTTCAAAACACAGCTGCACAAATTCAATATGTACAAGCTACAGCACAAATGATGGTTACAACATTTGCAGCCTGCAGCATTACGAACCACAGCATTTTTTGAACCATGCACTACAGATGGGGAGGGAGCTTACATGACGAAATACAGCCGCCAGCGTGAATCGATTCGCCGCTGCCTGATGGGACGCACGGATCATCCGACAGCAGAGACTATTTACCTGGAGATTAAGGAACAGTTCCCGAACATCAGCCTTGGTACGGTTTACCGTAATCTGGCGCTGCTCGCCGAGCAGGGAGAGATTCTTAAGATCAGCACCGGCACCGGTCCGGACCGCTTTGACTGGCGGACGACCCCGCACTGCCACCTGCAGTGTTCGAAGTGCGGATGTGTGATGGATCTTTCTTTTAGGCCGGATTTCGACCTGGATGCAATGGCAGCCGAGCATTTCGATGGAATTATCGAAGCGCATACGATTCAATTCTATGGAGTCTGCCCGGACTGCGTGCAGCATACATCAAATAATTTAATAGGAGGACATTAGAATGGCAAAGTATGTATGTACCGTATGTGGATACGTTTATGAGGGAGATGCAGCTCCTGAATTCTGCCCGGTATGCAAGGCTCCGGCTGAGAAGTTTGCGCTTCAGGCTGGCGAGAAGGTTTGGGCTGCGGAGCATGTAATCGGTGTAGCTCAGGGCGTAAGTGAGGATATTCTGGCAGACCTGCGCTCCAATTTCGAGGGTGAGTGCACAGAAGTAGGTATGTATCTGGCAATGGCTCGTCAGGCACATCGTGAGGGCTATCCGGAGATTGGCCTGTACTATGAGAAGGCTGCCTGGGAAGAGGCAGAGCACGCTGCGAAGTTCGCAGAGCTGCTGGGAGAAGTGGTTACTCCTTCTACGAAGAAGAACCTGGAGCTTCGTGTAGACGCTGAGAACGGCGCGACCGCAGGCAAGGTTGACCTGGCAAAGCGTGCGAAAGCTGCGAACCTTGACGCAATCCATGACACCGTTCATGAGATGGCACGCGATGAGGCTCGCCACGGCAAGGCTTTCGAAGGACTGCTCAAGAGATATTTCGGATAGAATCATAAGCGACAAAATCAAGAAACAGGAGGTGCTGCAATGACACAGCACTTCCTGTTTTTATATGCATAGAACATACTTCACAAGCAAATGTTCAAACCAGCAGGATATGCAGCTGATTTTTGAACAAGCTACTAATATACTCCTAAAGTCCCATCACTTCTGACCGTTATCCCAAGGTCTGCTGCCGTACCCCAGGTCTCCTCAAGCACGCCGCTTGCCGTGGATACCGCATCCGCGGTCACTTCTACCTGTAGTTCAATCCCATAATTCTGCATAATCTCATAGGTCTCCGCAGAAATGCGCACTTTCTCCAGGAGCAACGATGCAGTTGCCATACCCGGATCTATAATTGCCTTATAATAAAAATATCCATCCTCTTCATTATAGACCCAGCAGCCTGACCATCCGTCCGCAAGCTCGAAAGTGATATCTCCCATCCGGTATGCAGCCGCATTACGCCAGCTGTCCACTTCGTTTCCATCTTCATCCGTAAATACCAGATCCGTCAATTCCCCAAGGCTTGCCAATCCATATTCTCCCAGGCTATCCTCATCCAGAATCTTCTCCGAATCCTCGCCATTCTCATCACTGACTGTAACGGACAATGTAGGCCTGATAGCCGTACGAACATATGCGCTGGTGCTTCCCACCGCCTCCACATTCTGAAGCTGAATCTTTTTTGTGGCATAATATCCATTCTCGCCATCCGCAGTCCAGGTGAAGTACTTGCTATAGGTACGCACAGAATTAAGACCAGCCGAACCATCATCACTGTCCATGTTCTCAATAATGCTAATCCAGATACCGGATATCGAGACAGTATCTTCTTTTTCCTTTTTCTGGCCGACTCCGCTTAAGGCAAGAACTACAATAATAAGAAACGCCACCACAATCATGATTAGTGCAGGCGCCAGCTTTTTCATAAATTCAGAATTGTTTTCATTTTTCGTCACCACGATGCCACCCTGTCTTTTAAGTCCTATTTCTTAAATAAATCACTCATTTTTAAGGCTCATCCCTCTTACAGGTGATTGCTATCTGGCAATTATAATAACATAATTCCATTATAAGGTCAATGCGTTTCTCGCAATGCGGCCGGTCGTTTCGTAATGGTCAAAAAAGGCAGGGTGCTTATTGTGCACCCTGCCCTGTGATTCCATTACTGTCTATTACTCATGATACATCGGGAAACGCAGTGTCGCCTTGAACAAATCGCCATCCACGGTCAGTGTAAGCGTCCCGTTCATCCGTTCCGTCAGGCTCTGCGCGATGGAAAGCCCAAGCCCGCTGCCTTCGGTGTTGCGCGAGCTGTCGCCGCGCACGAATCGCTCGAGCAGCTCTTCACTGCTGATATTCAGCGGATCGCGGGAGATATTCTTAACTGATATGATTACATAACCATTACCGTTACCTGATACCACGCGGTCCGATACCATACCATTACTTCTACCTGATGCCATACCGCCGCTTGTTGCCATGCCGCCATCTGAGGTCAGACCACTGCCTGTCGCCATACTGCCACCGGATGCCACGCCTCCGCCTAATGCCATGCTGCCACCGGATGCCATGCCGCTGCCATATCCCATGCCGTACGCAGTTTCCACGCTCACATCGACATATACCCTCGTCCCTGCCAGGGAATACTTGCAGGCATTGTTGATCAGATTCTCCAGTGCCCGCCACAGATGCCTGCCGTCCGCCACGATCAGCACGTCCTCCTCCGGTGTCTGGATGACGAAATCCAGCCCTTGCGTCCTTGCACGCTCCTCGAACTCGCCGAGCATCTGCGCCACCAGCACTTTCACGTCGCATTTTTCCAAATTCACCTCAATATTGCCGGTGGAAGCCTTAGAAGCCTCCATCAAGTCCTCAATCAGTTTCTTTAAGCGCGCAGACTGCCGGTCAAGCACATCGATATATTCGATCATGGTCGGATCCGTAATATCCTCTTTCTTAATCAGATCCACGTAATTAATAATCGAAGTCAGCGGTGTCTTGATATCATGCGATACATTCGTAATCAGCTCTGTACGGAACCGCTCACTCTTCATCTGCTCCTGCACCGCAAGCGCAATCCCATCCCCCGCCTTATTAATATTCTCGGCATGGCGTTTCCACTCCCAGCACATATGCTCGGTCGGAATCGGTTCCGAAAGCTTTCCTTCGGCAATCCGCTCACCGCCCATTTTGATGCGCTGCATCTGAAGCCCTGCCCAGACCAGGAGAGCCAGCTCGCCGCATTTCAGGATGAAGTACAGCCACAGCCGCCACGCCTCGTAATACCACCAGAAACGCACCGCCAAAAGCATCTCAACCAGCGTAACCACTCCGAAAGCAATTACCATCACTGCCACCATCGGCAAATGGCGGCCGATGGCATGGCATGCTTTGGAGAATACTTTCCATATTTTCCTGCACAGATGCAACACGTGGTACAACAATGTATTCTTCCAGAACGCATGCGCCTTACAGCGCGTAATAGTAGTCCCTGCCAGCAGGCACGCCACCAGATAAAACAGCAACGCCATGCCTGCCATCAGCAGGCCGCCCAGAATCACCCGTACCGATCGGTAATTATAATAGATAATAGCTGACAGAATCTCATAAATGCCAATCGCCAGAAGCACTTCCGTCCCCACCGACACACACAGCAAAATCGCATATGGTATCCGGTCAATCATTCCGCAGGTAATCTCCTGCAACCCCTTCCTGTGTCCCGCCGCGATGCACAGATATACCATTGCCGCAATCGCAATCAGAAATCCAGGAACGATGAAAACCGGACTCACATAATACAGGTTCCACAACACAGATGCCAGTGTTGTCATATGCTGATACGTATCCGATACCGGAAGCCCGTCACGCAGATATCCGACTACCCAATAGAAGCAAACCGAATCGGATAACGTCCCATCCGCATCATCCTGTGCAAGCGTACCGTCCAATGTCACCTTTGTCTGCGGACCATTCTCATCCGTATAGAATCTCACCCACACAGTCCCATAACTATCTGAATAATTGGCACTGCTATCCCAGTATGACGTATAAAAAGAGCCTCCTCCCAACAGCCGCTGAATCCATGTGACGGAAAAATAGTATTCATCCGAGGTAACCGATTCATCCGAATACTCAGCCAAAATATCCGCTCCGGCCAGAATATGCATATCCACGTTCGCCGCATCGAAATCATCACTCTGATACAGGTACGCAGAGCTATCCGACAAATCTACGTCCTCATACTCATAACTGCTGCTTTTTATGATTGCATAAGAGAGATTATATCCCTCCATCCGGTCAAATGCACTCCCATATTCCCGGTAATAAAACATCGTACGGTACGACTCGTGGTAAAAGATCTGCGAGCAGGCCAGGTTCGCAAACTCCGCCTTGCTTACCGACGTACCCACTCCCGCTATGCTGTCTACTACCGCCAGGCTAAAGCCGGACGCCGCTATCACCACAATACTTACAAACAATAAAACCAGTGCAATCGCCTTCATCCACCAGGCGTAAATTCTCTTTCTCATCTTAAAACACCCCTTTTTGTCTTTCTCTTCTTACAGCATTTCTCATTTCCATAACTTCCAATGCAGCCGTCTATCCACGGCTCTCCCCCGATTCCATCTTATAGCCCCGTCCCCACATGACCTTCAGGTAATACGGCTCGGCCGGATTAATCTCAATCTTCTCACGCAAATGCCGGATATGTACCGCCACTGTATTCTCCGTGCCATAGGCATCACCCTTCCACACACGTTCGTAAATCTCATTCGGCGAGAACACTCGCCCGAGATTGCGCATGAAAAGCAGCAATATATCGTACTCCGTGCGCGTCAGCTTCACCGGCTCGCCATCGACCGTCACCTGCTTTGCCCGGTCATCCAGCTCAATGCCGCCCACCACATACTTGCTGTCCTCTTCCTCTTTCTTGCCGCTGCCAAGCGACATATAGCGGCGAATCTGCGATTTCACCCGCGCCAGCACCTCCATCGGATTGAACGGCTTCGTCACATAATCATCCGCACCCACACTTAAGCCAAGGATCTTATCCGTATCCTCGCTCTTGGCCGTCAGCATGATAATCGGCACATTCGACGTCTCCCGAATCTTCTGCATTGTCGCAATTCCATCCATCTGCGGCATCATAATATCCAGAAGCACCAGATGAATCTCATTTTCCTCCCGCAGTACGCGCAGTGCCTCGTAGCCGTTATATGCCTTAAACACCCGGTATCCATCACTTACCAGGTAAATCTCCAACGCGGATACAATATCCTTCTCGTCATCACATACCAGTACGTTGTACATCTTCTTTCCTTCCCTCATAATTCTGTTATCGAAATATCTCCCCACGCCGTTATACCATGCCCTCTTGACGAATAGCAATTATATTATGGGTGTATGCGCGGCTTTTCTGTTTCGTAAGATTTTTTCTTGTTCTATTCTATATGATTTCACATTAAAATCCAATAGGGTAAAACCTTAAGATTTCCTGAAGGTTGTGAAATAACGAACAGCACTACCAAAAATGACAATACTCAAAAGCCAAAATAATTATATAATTTTATGTATTCTCTTGACATATTATATAATTTTATGTATAGTATACTAGCAGAGGATAATAAAAAGGGAGATGAAAATGAAACCCCGAGACAAAGCCATCAAAACACTTCGTGCTGCCGGATATAAATTTGACAGACACGGCAAGAAGCACGACATGTACTACAACTCCAAGCTTCAATGCTCGATTCCACTAAAGAGGCATGATTTCGATGAAAACGATTTACGATACATCGAAAAAGAAATAAACCAAAACGAAAAATAAGTCAGACACAATCCAGTCTGAATAAGGAGGGTGATTATGAAAAACGTCTATACTGCAACATTTATTGAAGAAGATGGAACTTTCTATGCTCGCGTCCCGGATCTCCCCGGATGTATCACCACCGGAAAGAACCTCGCCGATGCAATCGAGCAGATTACTGACGCTGCCAATTTATGGCTCGTTACTGCAGAAGATCATGGAAATCCCTTACCATCTGCCACTGCTCAATGTGATATTGAACGTCCCGAAGGTGCATCCCTTACCATGATTCAGGTCGATACGATTGCCTATCGTGCCGCAACAGACACGAAAGCAGTCCGTAAGAGTGTATCTCTGCCGGCATGGCTGGCCAAACTGGCTGACAAGCGTGGAATCAATTGCTCTCAGGTGCTTCAGGAAGGGCTTATGGACAGGCTGCTCTAATTGTTGTCTGTTTTTGTTTATTCATGACCTTTTGTCTATTCACCTTTTTTAAATTGACTTTCACGAGAAATTTTGTATAATATGGATTACTACACGGATTGGAGCACAGACTTATGTGGGTTGCAGACCATTGGAAAGAATATGAAGTAATTGACTGCTCGGGAGGCGAGAAGCTCGAACGCTGGGGAAAGTACCTGCTGATGCGGCCGGATCCGCAGGTCATCTGGAATACGCCGCGTGTGCATTCCGGCTGGAAGCATCCAAACGCGCACTACCATCGCAGCACGAAGGGCGGCGGCGAGTGGGAATTCTTTGACTTGCCGGAAGAGTGGGCGATTCATTATGAATTGCCACTTTCGTCAACTGAAGAAAGGCTACCTGTTGACGAAGCGGCTATCTCCGGCAAAGCGTCCAGTACGAAAGCAGATGTCTCCAAAAGTCTGGTTTCGACCAATACCCCCACTTCCAAAGCCAATGCCAACATAAATGCTGCCAGGCCCCGCCGTCTTACCTTCCGCTTAAAGCCTTTTAACTTCAAGCACACCGGGCTTTTCCCGGAGCAAGCGTGTAATTGGGACTGGTTCGCTCCGCTGATTGCGGATGCGGTAAAGAGCGGACGCGAAGTGAAAGTATTGAACCTCTTTGCCTATACGGGAGGTGCGACGCTTGCAGCAGCGGCTGCTGGTGCAAAAGTGACGCATGTGGATGCATCGAAGGGCATGGTCTCCTGGGCGAAGGAGAACGCCGCCGCATCCGGACTGGATGGCGCACCCATCCGCTGGCTCGTAGACGACTGCACGAAGTTCATCGAGCGCGAAATCAGGCGCGGCAACCACTACGATGCCATTATTATGGACCCGCCTTCCTATGGACGTGGACCAAAGGGCGAGATCTGGAAGCTGGAGGATTCCATCTATCCTTTCCTGACACTCTGCGCACAGGTACTGAGCCCGAATCCACTTTTCGTGCTCTTAAATTCCTATACTACAGGACTGCAGCCTGCCGTGCTTACTTATATGCTTAGCACAGTGCTCAAAGAATTCCCCGGTACCGTCATGGCGGATGAAGTCGGCCTTCCGGTTACATCCACCGGGCTGGTGCTGCCATGCGGCGCAAGCGGGAGATTCCTGGGAGATATCAATTGCTAAACTACAAGCTCAAACGTATGGCGTAAAAGTTCTGCTTACGGAACTCTCGCTCCAGGCTCAGTCGCTCTAGCGATATAGTCCTTCACGTGTGAGTGCGCATCCTCGTGAAGCATATCTATGTTATAGAAACGAAGTTTCCTATAGCATAGATATAATCCCGGAGTCATTCGCATGAAATGCTTCCGGGATTCACTAATAACTATCCTAACAATACCGATATACCTGCATATATAAATCCGTGCCTTGCAGCACACCGTTGATATAAAACTCGCCTTTATATGCATTCAGGCTGATTCCTTTGCGTGTCCGCAGATTAATGTTGCCAAAGGAACCGGTCTCTTTTGTAATACTAAGAAGGTATCCGCCCTGCGTATCTGCCAATTGCTCACCTACTTCGAGCGTCACCCGATTATCAGAATCAATATCCTCCTGCGTTATCACTCCCTTATATACAATAGTTCCGTCTGCGTCCTGTAGTGTGATGTGCAGGCAGGTAGCGGTACCGCCTGTGGAAATAACCGTATCACTACTTTCACTGTCGCCTGACTCCACTCCTGACGTACCATTTGCACTGTTCGATTTCGTCCCTGACTCACCGTTTGCGCTGGCACCATCTGACTGGCCTCCGGATTCATTACTTACACTTGTACCCGAAGAATCCTTGCCCACCGCAACACTCAGCACAATCCGATTGAATGCGGCACTCGGATAGAATTCCTGCGTAACCGTATCGCCGTCCTCTGTGGCAATTTGTTTCAGCCAGTTCTTCTGCGTACACCGGATGCTGTACTCATAATATGGCTTGTTGGAATCTATGATGTCGTTGTACAGATACTCTATTCCCAAAAAAATAACAACTAAGTAGCCAAGCAGCCGTCTTTTTCTTCTTGTAGATTTTCCCTGTTTGTCGCTTTCTTCTCCTGTCGGCTGACGTTCTGCTTGCCTTGGAACATTCTGCACCCTTGTGCCTCTTTCCGATTGCTGCCCATATGCTTCCCCACTTTGCGTGTCCACTGTCGATTTCCGCCTATATGCTTCCTCATGCTGCATCTTCACCGTCAGCTTTCGCCTGCCAGCCGCCCCTTCCTGCCCGCATACAGCCAGCAGATAGAACACATAGAGAAATGGCAGCGCATATGCCGGTTTTACTTCCCAAAACAGGTAAAAGGCCATCGCTCCAAACAGCGTCAGCACCAGCAGAAACGGCAGCATCGGCACCGATTTCGCGGAAAGCAGCCGTATGCATGCCACGATGACCAGCACGCCAATCGCCAGCCAGTATCCCTGGCAATATAAGTGGAATGCATCATTGTGATTGCCTGCAATATAAGAATAAACGGGACTGTACTTCATGCTCTGCTGCAAGCGCAAATCCATCGCAAAATATCCGTCCGACCAGTTGATGATCATCTTCTTGACAAAAAGCTTCAGCGTCCCTGCCATACCGGCTTCTTTATAATTCGCAACCGTCTGCGACCAGGTGGCCTCCTGTTTCTCCTTTGCCGTCTCCAGGGAAAAGGTGAACCGGTCGTCCTCTGTATTATACATACCATCGCCGTGGGAGCCCATCATCAGCCAGTGCGTAATCGGGTAATTGCCATCCGAAACTGCTGCAAAATATTCCATACAGGACGAATGGATGATGCTGTAAGAAGCAGCCGCAACAATCGCCGCGACCAGGCAGGCCGCAGCGCACCTTGCCACGATGCTTTGCGTTATTCCCCAACGCGGTGCCCCGGCAGTTTTCCTTTCTTCCCGACCGATTTCTTTTTTTCTTTTCTTTCTCTTATCAGCGAAACTGTTTTGGTAGTTTTCGTCTTCCCTGGGTACTTCATGATGCAAGTCAATTCGCCTGATTATGCAAATCAGCATACATATTACTGTCGCAATCGCAACAATCGCATTCGTCGCGCGAAGCAAAAATCCCAATGAACACGCCAAACCCGCCAACACAGACAGGGCAATCAGCTTTATCCACTGAGCTCTACGCAGCCTTACTCTGGATTTTACAGCACCACTATGATTCCCCAGTTTTACCGCACCGTTCTCTTCTGCGCCACTATCTGCAGCTGCCACATCAACCATTCCGGTACAGTTGCTGCTTCCTGTTCCTGCTGCGTCGGCCTCCTCTATGCCTCCACAACCAGCTACCGCACCAACCGTCCCGGCATCATTGTCTCTCTCTATCCTGACCGCAGACACCTCCTCTATGCCTCCGCCGGGAAATGCCACATCCCGTATGCAGAACGCCAGGTAAATCATCCCTGTCACGAACGGTACCGAAAGTGTCGTCGTATACACCCAGAACATCATCAGGTAGTACACCGGGCACAGCGTCATGAGCAGCTGCATCTTCACCGCCGCCCGCAGGCCGAGCACTTTCCGCGCTGTCAGCCAGGTAAATAACGCGCCAAGCAGCAGACCGATCATGTTCAGCAAATAAAGCGGCAGCCAGATATCCGTGACTCCGACCGCCAGCAAAATGCGAAAAAAACCGACCAGAAACAGCGCAAATGGGTAATTGTTGCTGTATTTTGAAAAATAATTGGCATATACGCTGTCCGCATCCATTGACTGCGCGCCCGTTTGGGCCAGCGTATACGCCTGATCTGTGATTGAGCGCGCATCGGTGGTAGGGATAATGCGCAGCTGCGTTAAGAAAAATACGTAAATTGCTATCATAAGCACAAGCAGTACGGCGGAATCTATGTACAGCCGCCGTTTGCCTGCGCGACTTACGTGGCGGAACACTGCCCCGAGCAACACCAGTACCAGTACCGCTGTCACAATCAGCATCACCGCCCGCACGATGCCCTCTGCCTGCCCCGTCAGCAGAAGTCCCTGGCGAAAGCCATTCTTTATCAGGTCAGAAAGTGTCTCACTCTGTGCCACGACCACGAGCCCGCCCCATATGATAATGGAGCACACCAGTGCAGCGAAAACAACCACTTTCTGACAAAACATAACTACTCTCTCTACGAAGCTTCCCCGATTCATGAAGCCCTGCCTCTCCAGACATGCATCCGATCCGATTCCGCCAACAAAACCGAATAATCTGTGCCACCCATGCCTGCCGTTTTCTCTGCGGCGTTGCTCTCTGCCAGCTGTACAGGCTCTGCATTTTCTTTTGCGGCATTGCCCTCTGCTGGCTGTGCAGGCTCTGCATTTTCCTTCATCGGCTGCGCAGGCTCCTCATATACCTGTTGTGCCAATTCCATATGCATTTGCTCCGGCTGGTGAGCTTCGCCATTTGTCTTCGCAGCCAGAATCTCCTGACGATGCTTTCCGCTGTTTATCACCACGTCCTGTCGCTCCTGCCTGTGTGCTGCTGCACCCACTTCATAGGTGCGTTCCCGGATAATCGACCTTGGCCGCGCCTTCGTCTCCATGTAGGTCTTCCCCACATATTCCCCGATGACTCCCAGCGCGAATATCTCAATTCCGGACAGCAGACAGATCATACACATCAGGCTGGTCCAGCCGTCCACCGTATGCCCGGCCAGCCTTGACAGCAGTGCCCACAGAATCCCCGCCATGCTAAGCACCGATACCACCACGCCTGCTCCCATAATCAGGTGGATGGGATATGTCGTCAGGCTTGTAATGCCATCCATGGCCAGGCCCAGCATCTTCGTAAGCGGATAGTGCGTCTCCCCCGCCTGACGCTCTTCCCGCTCATAGTACACACAGCTGCTGTCGAAGCCCACCAGAGGAATCATGCCCCGCAGGAAAATATTCACCTCTTTATAATTGGCAAGCTCCTGCAGCACGCGTGAGGAAAGCAGCCGATAATCCGCATGGTTAAACACGACCTCGCAGCCCATGTGATTCATGATATGGTAAAAGCCCTCCGCCGTCACGCGCTTGAAGAAGCTGTCCTTCCTGCGGCTGCAGCGCACACCATATACGATATCCGAACCACTCTGATACTTCGCCAGCATCAGACTAATCGCATCGATATCATCCTGTCCGTCACAATCCATCGAAATCGCCGCATCGCATACATCCTTCGCCTCCATCAGCCCCGCAAGCAGCGCATTCTGATGCCCCCGATTTCTGCTTTGCGAGATGCCGATGTAATGCGGATCCTGTCTGGAAAGTGTCGTAATGATATCCCAAGTCATATCCTTGCTCCCATCATCCACAAACAGTATGCGGCTTTCGTCACTGATTGTTCCCTCTGCAATCAGACTTTTCAGCTTGCGCAGGAACTGTCCGCTGGTCAGCGGAAGCACCTTTTCCTCATTGTAGCAAGGTATTACCAAATAAAGTACGGTTGACATTTCCATAAATCCTCCTTGTTATGTACGTTCGATTTGAAGAGCATCTTCTGCCACTATGTCAAATCGCATACATATTGCTGCCATCTCCATGCGTATTCGCCTTACGTCAGTTTCAGGACCTGCCCCCCCCCTTAAGAGTATTCCCTCTATTGCCATCCTCATGCGTATTCGCCATGCAGAACCCGGCATTTGTTTTCTGCATGAAAGCATTGTAACACTCAAACCCTAAGAAATCCTTTGGAAAACCTTAACAAAACCTTATCGTTTCCTTACTTTTAGCTGAAAATTTCGTCAGAAAAAAGGCACCGAAACTCCGGTGCCTTTTTCTTGCGTATAAATCAATGCCATATATTCTATATCGGTTTTACCTCATTTCGACATCATTCCTTTACTGCTGCCGTCATAAAGCAAAACCACCTTTTTTAATTCTTCGATTTTCTATGTTGGCATAACGATTATTCTCCCTGCATCATCTCCACGAACATCTTATGAATCCGCTCGTCCGGGTTGAGTTCCGGGTGGAATGCCATCGCAAGCTGGTTTTGATACTTCACCGCCACGATATTCCCATCCACTTCCGCCAGAACCTCTACGCCTGCCTCAGTATCCACGCTGTCGATATAAGGCGCACGGATAAACGTCATCGGCACTTCGCCAATCCCCTTCATCTCAGCTTCCGTATAGAAGCTGCCGAGCTGACGGCCGTAGGCATTGCGGCGCACTGCCACCGGAAGTGTGCGAAAGCACGTCCTGTCATCATTGACGATGTCTTTCGCCAGCAGGATAAGCCCCGCGCAGGTCGCTAGCACCGGCATCCCGCCGGCAATCTTCTCGTACAAAGTGTCGAACATATCCAGTTCTTTTAAGAGCTTGCCCTGCACGGTGCTCTCGCCGCCCGGCAGGACAATGCCATCATAATGCTTTTGTAAATCGGATTTCTCACGCAATTCGATACAGTCCACGCCAAGCCGCGCAAGCATATGCTCATGCTCAATAAACGCACCCTGTACCGCTAATACAGCTGCTGTCATTTATGTCTCCTTACCATAGAAGTTCGTCTTTGCGAAGCAAAGACATTAAATCAGGGATGCCATATGCGCCCCGACACTACTTTCATGCATTGTAGTACTCACGATAGGGCGCATATCGGCTTATTAATTCGCTGCAGCCTATGGCTGCAGCTTATCGATATCATCCATCGCAAACGAAGCTGAAATCATTGCGATTTCTCTTACTTTCCTCTCTCTGCCATGAGGAGCTGAATCTCCTGCTCGTTGATGCCGACCATCGCCTCGCCCAAATCCTCGGAAAGCTTCGCTATCAGCGATGCATCGGTGTAATTCGTTACGGACTTCACGATTGCGTTCGCACGCTTCTCCGGGTTGCCGGACTTGAAGATTCCGGAGCCTACGAATACGCCCTCTGCGCCAAGCTGCATCATAAGTGCTGCATCTGCCGGAGTCGCCACGCCGCCCGCTGCAAAGTTCACCACCGGAAGCTTGCCGTTCTCATGTACGTAAAGTACCAAATCATACGGCACACGAAGCTCCTTCGCTGCTTCATAAAGCTCGTCCTCACGCATTCCCTTGATCCGCGCAATCTCACTATTCATCATGCGCATATGGCGAACTGCCTGAATGACATCGCCTGTGCCCGGCTCGCCCTTGGTACGGATCATGGATGCACCCTCGCTGATACGGCGAAGCGCCTCGCCCAAATCCTTCGCGCCGCAGACAAACGGCACCTTGAACTTCGTCTTGTCAATATGATAGAGGTCATCCGCCGGGGAAAGCACCTCGCTCTCATCAATATAATCAATCTCAATCGCTTCCAGAAGCTGCGCCTCTACGAAATGACCGATACGGCACTTTGCCATAACCGGAATCGATACCGCTTCCTGAATGCCGCGAATCATCTTCGGGTCGCTCATACGCGATACGCCGCCCGCCGCACGGATATCTGCCGGGATGCGCTCTAAGGCCATAACCGCACACGCACCTGCTGCTTCCGCAATCTTCGCCTGCTCCGGGGTCGTAACATCCATGATAACGCCGCCCTTGAGCATCTGCGCCAGCTCCTTATTTAACTGATACCTGTTTTCCTGCATTTCTGATTACCTCCTGTCGTTCACAAACATTATAATCACTTTCCAATAAAAATCAATATTTTTCTGAAAGTCTTCATATAGTAAATATTTACAGCCAAATATAATTTAAATCTATAAGTATGCTTCCTTACTCCGAGTACTTCTGCGCCTGTGCCGCAATCAGCGCCTCATCCTCGAAATAATTAATCCGCATCGCTCTCTTTACTTCAGAAAGTGTCTGTGCTGCTGTCTCGCGGGCGACCTCACTGCCCTTGCGCAGAATCTCATATACCGCCGGAATGTCCTTCTCGTACTCCGCACGACGCGCACGAATCGGTGCAAGCTCTTCCTGAAGTACATTATTCAGGAACTTCTTGATCTTCACATCGCCCAGACCGCCGCGCTTATAATGCTCCTTGAGCTCATCCAGATTCTGATACTCCGGCAGATACTCTGCGAAATGCTCCGGCCTGCTGAATGCATCCAGATATGTAAATACGCAATTACCCTCCAGATGTCCCGGATCTGACACCTTCAGGTGCTCCGGGTCGGTATACATACTCATAATCTTCTTGCGCACATCCTCTTCTGTATCCGCG
>X287_Common_Brushtail__coassemble_118_pt1 | contig 15788 bp, 12 predicted proteins | sample X287_Common_Brushtail__metabat2_low_PE_001 | metagenome-assembled genome bin X287_Common_Brushtail | reverse complement strand
GAATAGTAATCATTATAGCATATGTGGATGGATGAGATGGCAATAGAAAACAGGTATGATGCCGCAACCGGGAACAGGAGCGATACGTCAGAAGGAATCAGGCAAAGTGCCGCAGCCGAGAACAGGAGCGATATCTCAACAGGAATTGGGCAAAGTGCCAAAACAGGAAACAGGCACTATAATACAAGAATCGGGCATATGCGTTCTGTCAGGATTGTCGTATTTGTGGTGTTTACGGCAGTGATTTTGGCGTCTTCTGTTTCGGGCTGTTCGAAAAAAGAGGAGCTAACTTTTTCAGAATACATGGATCAGCTATTCGTGGAGGAGGTGGATTCGAATACCCTGACCCTTCACTATACGCTGAAAAATCCGGAGGATTATGGCATCACGGATTACGAGGTCAGTCTGGGGGATTATTCCGCGAGTGCGCGTCAGGAGCGAGCGTCCGAAATTGAGTCTGCCTTAGAAGATCTACAGAGGTATGAGGTCAGTGAGATGGATACAGATGATGCGCTGACGTATCTGGTGCTGACCGACTATCTGGACACGCAGCTTGCGCTTTGTGAATATGAGCTCTACGAGGAGCCGCTGCTGGGCTCGGGCGGTGTGGCGGTGGAGCTGCCGCTGCTGCTGGCAGAATATCAGTTTTATGACGCAGAAGATGTTGAGGATTATCTGGAACTGCTTGCACAATTAGAGGATTATCTTGCAGATATTCTGGAATTTGAGCAGGAAAAGGCGGATGCGGGGCTTTTTATGTCGGATGCGCAGTGCAGGGATGTGATTGATGCGCTGAGTGAATTCATCGCTTCGGGGGAAGAACACTACCTGATTACTGCGTTCGAGAGTAAGTTGGAGGAGCTAATGGTGTCAGGTGATGAGGCTGTATCTGATGCGTCAGAGGAATCAGATACCTCAGAGATATCCGATGTATCAGAATCGTCTGGCATATCAGCGAACATGGATGGCTCAGATAATTCGGAAATGTCAAAGAACCTGGACGCAACAGAGAACTTAGAAGCGTCGGAAGCATCGGAAATATTGGAGAATTATACCACATCGGAAGGTTCAGAAATATTAGAGAATCAGGGAGAATCAGAGGGAACGGTCGAATCTGAAGAAGTCAGTATCTCTCAGGAAGAAGCTCTTGCATATCAGGAACAAAATAAGAAAATTATCCTGGAGAAAATAATCCCGGCGTATGAGAATCTGATTTCAGAGTTGACCGTGCTGATGGGTTCGGGGCACAATGACCTGGGACTGTATTACACGGAAAATGGGCGAGAGTACTACGAGCTTCTGGTATATGAGAGCACAGGATGCTCGGATTCCGTGGCAGATATTTTTGACCGAATAGAGCAGGCGCGGGCGAATGACCTGGCAGTCTGTGCCAACCTGATTGCAGCGGATACCGAGCTTTACCTGCGGGCATTTTCCTATGAGTGGGAATATGAGGATGAATATGAGATGCTAGCACAGCTGCAGGAGGAGATGCTTTCCGATTTCCCACCAGCACCGGATGTGAATGTAACGGTATCTGCAGTGGATTCAGCGCTGGAGGATTTGCTGGCTCCGGCATTTTACATCACGGTTCCGCTGGATGAGTATTCGAACCATACGATTTACATCAATGGGGCGTATTCCTATTCGGATATCTATTATTTTACTACGCTGGCTCACGAGGGCTTTCCCGGGCATCTGTATCAGACGGTTATGAGCTATGAGTATGGAGTCGCGCCGATACGTGAGCTTCTGAACTTCCCCGGATATACGGAAGGGTGGGCAACTTACGTGGAGATGATGGCATATTCCTACGCAGGATTAGACGAAAATCTCGCAGCACTCCTGATGCACAACCAGGCGGCCACGCTGTCTTTGTATGCGTCGAGCGACATCGGCATGCATTACTATGGCTGGACGATGCAGGATATGTACGAATTCTGGGGCGAGTATGGGGTGGATGATGTATCCACGGTGAATGCGATTGCCGAACTCATCCTCGCTGAACCGGGGAATTACCTGAAATATTACGTCGGGTATCTGTGCTTTGAGGAGTTAAGGGAGGAGATGCAATCGGTCTATGGGGAAGAGTTTTCGCTGGTTGATTTTCATGCAGCAGTTTTGAACATGGGAGCAGCGTCGTTCGATTTGCTGGAGGAGTATTTCGGATATTATTATGAAAGGTCAGGCTCGTGAGCCTGACCTTTGAGAAAACAGGATTTAGTCCAGCTTAATTCCCTTCAGCAGTGAAGCGAATGACGTAGTTGCCTTTTCCGTCACCTTCGGAATCTTAACCACTTCTTCTTCAATCTTCTCGGCCGGAGCTTCTTCCAGCGCTTTCATGCTCAGGCTGATTTTGCCATCCTTGTTGCCGATGATCTTAACCTTAACCGTGTCGCCTTCCTTCACCATCTCGTTCGGGCTCTGGATACGTTTATTGCTCATTTGGGAAATGTGTACCAGTCCGCTCATCTTGTCGCCAAGATTTACGAAGATACCGTAAGGCATGATGCTCTCCACCTTGCCCTCCGTCACCAGGCCGACCTCCATATTGGAGATACGGTTCCTGCGCTCTTCCTCGCGCTTCTCGATCAGGATATCGCGAGCGGAAAGCACGAGCTTCTTATTCTCAGGGTCTGCGGTGATGACGCGTACTTCAATCTCACGTCCTACCCACTCATTCAAGTCCTCAACATAGCTTAACGAAAGCTTCGATGCCGGGATAAATCCGCGAAGTCCGCTTACGTAGGTAATCACGCCGGCCTTCACAGCCTCATAAATCTTGACCGTGATGCTCGACTTGTCTTCAAGCAGCTGCATCATGCGATTCCAACCCTTGGTAGCGGCTGCCGCCTTCAGGGAAAGCTGGATGCTGCCCTGTGCGTTGTCGCGCTTGATCACGCTTGCGGAAATCTCCTGCCCAACCGTGTAATTCGCCAGAAGGCTGAATGCCGGGTCGTCACTTGCATCCTCACGCTTTACTACCCCATCCGTGTAAATGCCGAGATCCACAGTAAGCTCATCCTCGGATACGCCGATGATCGTACCCTTTAAAATATCGCCCTCATGCACCGGCTTGACGGATTCATTAATTGCCTTCTCATAATCCGCCATTGTCTCAGTAGGTGCATCCTGTGTGGGTGTACTTGCAGTAGCCTTTGCTTCTGTAGATTCTGCCGCAATATTAGTGGCAGCTGCTGATGCTTCTTCGGTCACTGCAGATACTGCCTCTGTGGCAGTAGTAAGTTCTTTTTCGTCCATATTGCTATTCCTCCCGTAAACTGTGTGATATTATTCATTACACATACACCTTGCCAGTGTATGGTAAAAACACACATTAGCGCATATTTACGCGCATTACATTTATCATAACAGAAAAAAAGAAAAATGAAAAGCCCTTTTTCAGATAAAATGTTATGAATATTTTACTTGTGTTTGAGGAGATACTTTGATATAATTCCCCACAGGGAGGGCAAACAAGATGACAGATGAAAGCTTTCTTATTATATTTGGATTATTGATTTTACTGGTAGTGATTATCGTGGTTGTAGTTGTAGCAGCGACAGTAGCAGGAGCGGTTGCTGCAATCCGCAGCTCGCGGGAGGATGAAGAGGACTGATGGGGCTGTGGGCAGTGCTATGTGAAATTGGCGTGAGCATACTGCAAGGGCAATGGCAGGCAGCGAAGTGTAGCGATTTGGGATTTGCCATGAGCAGCAGTGTGTGGAGGGAATCATGGCGCAGGATTACTATGTAAAGAATAAAATACTGCAAAATAAGATATATCTTTATCTGACGGAATTCTTTTCCGGAATGTCAGTGATGGCAGTGGAGCTTGGTGCGAGCCGTTTGCTTGCGCCGTATTTCAGCTCGTCGCAGATTGTTTGGACGATTATTATCGGGACGATTATGATTGCCATGGCGCTTGGCAACGTCTGGGGTGGCCGCAGTGCAGACCGTGACCCGAATCCGGATAAGCTGTATCGCCGGATTCTGATTGCGGCAGTATGGATAGCGGCGATTCCGGTCGTGGGCAAGTATATCATCCTTGGGGTTTCGGGCATTTTGATTGTGACGGTCAGCACGAATTTCCTGATTATAGCGGCATTCGTCAGCTGTATGGTGATTTTCGTGTTTCCGCTGTTTTTACTGGGCACGGTGACACCGTCGCTGGTCAAGTATACGGTTGGAAGCCTGGACGACAGCGGCAAGACGGTCGGTACGCTTGGTGCGTTCAATACAGTCGGAAGTATCATCGGTACATTCCTGCCGACTTTCGTGACGATTCCGGCGGTCGGGACGGCAGTGACATTTCTGATTTTCTCTGGGATTTTGTTGGTGCTGGCGCTTCTGTACTTCATCGTGGGCTGGTTCAATCCGGATAAGGAAGGTGTTGCTGAATCAGGTGGAGAACAGGATAAAGTCATAGTTGTGCAGGAAAAGAGGGTTCCGGGAGATTCGGCAAATCGCATGCAAATGGTCGGCTGCCTCGCAGCGGTGATTTTGTTTATCCTTTGCAGTATCTTCGGCAATTCCGGCAGCTTTGCATTTTGGGAGAGTGGCAGTCTGGCCTACGAGGGAGAATCAGTATACAATTACCTCCAGGTGAAAGAGACAGATACAAGTGTGACGCTTTCTACGAATGTCCTGTTTGGCGTGCAGTCCATTTTGATGAAGGATGACTCCATGACGGGGAAGTATTATGATTACGCACTCGCAGCACCGTTAATGACGGATCTGGATGCGGCGCAGGAGGATGGCTCTTTGGATTTTCTGGTGCTTGGAATGGGAACCGGAACCTACGCTACACAATGCCTGAAGTATTTTGAGAATGCTTCGGTAGAAGGTGTGGAGATTGATTCGAAGATTGTTGATCTGGCCTATGAGTATTTTGAGCTTTCAGACGAAGTCGAGGTAACCGCCTATGACGGCCGCGCGTATCTGCAGGCAGTGGACGAGACTTATGATGTAATCATGGTGGATGCTTATCAGGACATCACGATTCCTTTTCAGATGTCTTCGGTGGAGTTCTTTACGCTGGTGCGCGATCATCTGACCGAAGATGGCGTGATGGTGGTGAACCTGAATATGCGCACGGATGAAGATGGCAGCATTAACGCCTATCTGGCGGATACGATAGCCACGGTATTTTCGGAGATTTATACAATAGACGTGCCCGGGTATACGAACCGGGTGCTTTTTGCATCGAACAATCCGGATATGCTGGAGCAGTTCGCGAAGAATACACAGGCCTTGGCGGCATCTGATGAGGATGCATCGGAGGCGGGTGTGGTAGATACGGATGCATCAGATGCGGAAACTGTGGTGGAAGACGATGCGGATACAGATGGAACAGGGGAAACAACCGGAATTGTTGCGATGGAAGGCGATGAGGCAGAAGAACTGCAGAAACTGATGGAGCGTGTACAGGCAAATCTGACGGTATATGAGGCAGGAGATTACATCCTGACGGATGACAAAGCTCCGGTAGAGCTTCTTGGAATGCAAGTGATAGATGCAATTATCGAAGACGAACTTGGTTATTATAAGCAGATTTTCCAGGATGAGGGCATAGAGGGGTTGCTGAATTCTTTTTAATGTATGAACGGATTTCGCGGTGCAGCTTCATATGGAAGTCTTCGCAGTCGTTCCGGTAATCGACAGTAGGTGTTGGTATATGTTATCCGTGGAGTGCTCTGAAATACGTCGTTTTGGGATTAAATTGTAATTGTTTTTCAGGAAAGTTGTGAAATCATATAATACTGTTATGAACAAATTAATAAGCAGGAGGTAAGAAAGATGGGAGTATTTGATGGAATGGAGCCGTCGCGGGTTCTTTCTTTTTTTGAGGAGATTTGTGCGATTTCGCCTGGTTCGGGACATGTAGGACAGATTAGCAATTATCTGGTGAATTTTGCAAAGCAAAGGGGCCTGCGTTACCGTCAGGATAAGATGGGCAATGTCATCATATGGAAGGATGCGACACTGGGGCACGAGACGGCCGCATCGGTGATTTTGCAGGGACATATGGATATGGTTGCAGTCAAGGTCGACGGATGCGAGAAGAATATGGAGACGGATGGACTTGACCTGGCGGTTGATGGCGACCGGATTTATGCGGAAGGGACTTCACTTGGCGGAGATGATGGAATTGCGGTTGCGTATGCGCTTGCTCTTTTGGACGATGACAGCCTCGTGCATCCTCCAATTGAGGCTGTTTTTACAGTCGATGAGGAAATCGGGATGCTGGGCGCATCCGGCCTGGATGTGTCCGATCTGAAGGGACGAATGCTCCTTAATATTGATTCCGAAGAGGAAGGCGTCTTTACCGTAAGCTGCGCGGGTGGTGCGACGGCGGTCTGCGAGCTTCAGGGTCAGCCGCGACCGATGAAAGCAGCTGCAATCGTGTGCAAAGTCAGTGGATTGACCGGCGGGCATTCCGGTGCGGAGATTCACAAGGGGCGTGCAAATGCGAACATGGTGATGGCAAGGCTGTTGCTGGGACTATCCGGTGAGGATATTCATCTTATCAGCGTAAGCGGCGGAGAGAAAGATAACGCGATTCCAACCAGCGCGGGAGCTGTGATTGCGGTTGAGTCCGAGTTTTATAGCGTACCGAATTTGGGCAAGAAAGCGGATGATGCAGCTGAGACAGCTGATGGAGCAGCAAATGAAGCGGATGAAGCGGCGAAGACAGTGTGTAGAACAGAGAAAGCGTCGGTTCGGTCTGTGATAGCAGCTATCAAGCGCACATTTGAAGAAATAAAGAGCGAGTATCAGCAAACAGATCCGAATATGCAGCTTTCTATTATGGTGGAAGAGCCGAGGATGAGGATGGTGTTCAATGCGAAATCCACCTGGAAGATGATTGCGTGGCTGAATAATGTGCCGAATGGCATCTGCCGCATGAATCCGCAGATGGCGGGTATGGTGCAGACCTCGTTGAATCTTGGAATCGTAAGGACGAAGCGAGACCTTGTAACGCTGACATTTGCCGTGCGCAGTGCGAGCGGCACGGAAAAGAAGTACCTGCTTGACAAGCTCTCAGCTCTTACGGAAGCAATGGGCGGACTGGTGACGGTATCGGGCGAATACCCGGGCTGGGAATACCGTGCGGATTCGAAGCTCCGTGATACGATGGTGGAAGCGTACCGCACACAGTATGGAGCAGAGCCGAAAGTTGAGGGAATCCATGCCGGCCTCGAATGCGGTATCTTCGCATCGAAGCTTGATGGGCTTGATGCGGTATCCTTCGGACCGCAGATGCAGAATATCCATACGGTGAAGGAAGAGCTAAGCGTATCGTCTGTGGAGCGTACATGGAGGCTGCTTGTAGCGGTGCTGGAGAAGCTGGCATAGAGCAGTCATAGAAACCTGGCAAAACATAAGTCCAGCACGCGCAGCGGGCGAGTGAGCGCACAAAGTGCGCGTGACTTGCGCCTGATGGGTGGAGGGTCGTGAACAGCAACAAATGAACCTGCAAAGTGTTCGACTGCGATATGGTCGCTCTTTGCAGGTTTATTTGATATTTGTATGAGCAATTTTATTGTGCCTGACGAGAAGAGACGCTGTGTCGGGAATCAGAATGTACATGGAGACTTTCTCAATACTAAGGCGTGGATGCTTTAATAAGCCCTCGCGTATTTTTCTCCACGAGCTTGCGCGGCACCATGACCTGGTGCCCGCAGCCCATGCATTTCAGGCGGAAGTCCGCACCTATGCGAAGAATTTCCCACTCACTGCTGCCGCAGGGGTGGGGCTTTTTTAATTTTACGATATCGCCAACTGCGTATTTATCCATAGCAAGTTCCTTCCTGATATCTCATACATGAAATAAACTGTCTATGCAGCCATTCATTGTGCAGCGGTTATTGTTCACCACGGTGTATAGTAACGTGCAGCCCTTATTCAACGTAATCTGTTGACCTGGTTCGTATAGCGTCTTTGAAGGATTTTTATTGGTTTTATGGCTTCTTTTTTAAAAGTATACCTCAACCTGCGAGAACACCTTCCCCAGCCCATCCTGTATCAGCAAATCCGCATGATGATCCATCGGCGTTGCGGATTTGTTAATCAGCACCAGCTTATTGCCCTGATAATACTGGATCAATCCTGCCGCCGGATAGACGGCGAGTGATGTGCCGCCGATAATGAGCATATCTGCATGGCTGATGTACCACACGGCATCCTGCAGGATTTGCTGGTCTAATCCTTCTTCATAGAGTACGACATCCGGCTTGACCGGCCCGCCGCATTCCGGGCAATTCAGCACGCCGGTGGAATTCATGATATCCTCCATGGACACGAAAGTCCTGCATCGCTCGCAATAATTGCGCAATACACTGCCGTGCAGCTCCAGCACGTTCTTGCTTCCGGCTTTCTGATGCAGCCCATCGATATTCTGCGTGACCACTGCTTTCACCTTGCCAGCCTTTTCCAGCTCGGCCAGTTTCAGATGTGTCACATTCGGCTCTGCATCCGGGAAAAGCATCTTGTTGCGGTAAAAACGATAGAACTCCTCCGGGTTGCGCCGGTAGAAGCTATGGCTGAGAATTGTCTCCGGCGGATAGTCGTATTGCTGATTATAGAGACCGTCTACGCTGCGGAAATCCGGGATTCCGCTCTCTGTTGAAACACCTGCCCCACCGAAAAAAACAATATTATCGGAATCCTTCACCCAATCGAGAAATTTGCTAATTGCATCCATACCCCTGCCCTCCTGTTTTTTCATATTTTTTAACCGTGCAGCCTGGATGCTTTTTGGAGCATCCAACCTGACTTCTGTATTCACAAAATCCACGCGGCTAGTGTGGCATCTCAATCATAATTTAAGTTATGTGCACTGCTTATGCTGCCATCTGCTGCGTTGTTGTCAGCCGGCTTGGGCACCGAAAATGATTCGGAATTACAATATCTATTTTAAGCGATTAGATGGATTTGTCAAGAGATACCAGTTGCTTTTGTATGATCGTAAAATTTTCTTCCCCTCTTGCTTCCTTCACAGATTTATGGTAAGGTGTGATAGTGACGTGTAGGGAAGCTGTTCGGCTGATGCCGGACGGCACCACGCGCGGCGGATGGGGTCTGGTACCCCTGATCAATTCGCATACAAGGAAGGGGGAGCACAGGCCATGGAAATGTGGTTTTCGGAAATTCACACGCCGAATGTGAAGTTTACGCTGCGTGTGGATAAGCAGCTTTACAGCACGAAGAGTGAATATCAGCGCATTGATGTCTTTGATTCGATGGAGCTGGGAAAGTTCCTTGCGCTGGATGGCAATATTATGTTTTCGGAGGCGGATGAATTCGTCTATAGTGAGATGACGACGCATGTGCCGATGGCAGTGCATTCGAATGTGAAGCGCGTGCTGATTGTCGGCGGCGGTGATGGCGGCGTGACGCGTGAGTTCGCCAAGTATCCGGAGATTGAGCGGATTGATGTGGTTGAGATTGACAAGATGTATCTGGAGACCTGCCGGGAGTATTTTCCGGAAATGACGGCTGCGTTCGATGATCCGCGCGTATATATTTATCATCAGGATGGCCTGAAGTTCCTGCGCCGCTGTGCGGACGAATACGATATTATTGTGAATGATTCCATGGATCCGCTGGGATATGCGGAGGGGCTTTTTACGAGGGAGTTCTACGGTGCCTGCTACAGCGCACTGCACGAGGATGGCCTGATGGTGTACCAGCATGGAAGCCCATTTTATGACAGCGACGAGGACGCGTTCCGCGCCATGCACCGCAAAGTCTATCGGAGCTTCCCGATTAGCCGTGTGTACCAGGCGAATATTCCGACCTGCCCGGCGGGGTACTGGATGTTTGGGTTTGCATCGAAGAAATACCATCCGCTGCGTGATTTCGACGGAGACCGCTGGAAGGCACGCAATATTAAGACCTGGTATTATACGAAGAATCTGCATGTCGGGGCATTTATGCTGCCGAAGTATGTAGAGGACTTGCTGGAAGAGGAAGAGGGCAGAAAGCCCCGCGATACGGAGGAGTGAAGAAATGAATAAGAAGAATCCCAAGCGGCTTCTGATTATCGGCTGCGGCGGCGTGGCATCGGTTGCCATCCATAAGTGTTGCCAGAACAGTGATGTATTTGAAGAGATTATGATTGCAAGCCGTACGAAGTCGAAATGCGATGCATTGGCAGCGAAGCTGGCGCCGATGACGAAGACAGTGATTACAACGGCGCAGGTCAATGCGGACCATGCGGAAGAAGTAGCGGAACTGATTGCATCCTACCGTCCGGCGGCAGTCCTCAATCTTGCGCTTCCTTATCAGGATCTGGCGATTATGGATGCCTGCCTGGAAGCCGGGGCGCATTATATCGACACGGCGAATTACGAGCCGGAGGATACGGACGACCCTCAGTGGCGAGAGATTTATGAGGAAAGGTGTAAGCGGCTGGGATTTAGCGCGTACTTCGATTATTCCTGGCAATGGGATTATCGGGAGAGCTTCGAGAATGCGGGGCTTATGGCGCTCCTGGGAACGGGCTTTGATCCGGGCGTGACGAGCGTCTTTACGGCATATGCGCAGAAGCATTATTTTGATGAGATTCATACGATTGATATCCTGGATTGCAATGGCGGAGACCACGGTTATCCCTTTGCTACGAACTTTAACCCGGAAATCAATCTGCGCGAGGTGAGTGCACCGGGGTCTTACTGGGAAAACGGTGCGTGGGTCGAGGTGCCGCCGATGAGCATCAAACGGGAATACGACTTCCCGGAGGTGGGGCGCAAGGATATGTATTTATTGCACCATGAGGAGATAGAATCTCTGGCGAAGAACATCCCGGGCGTGCAGCGCATTCGCTTCTTCATGACCTTTGGGCAGAGCTATCTGACGCATATGAAGTGCCTGGAGAATGTCGGCATGCTTTCCACCTCGCCAATCGAGTTCCAGGGACAGCAGATAGTGCCGATTCAGTTCCTGAAGGCATTGCTCCCGGATCCGGCAAGCCTGGGACCGAGAACAGTAGGCAAGACGAATATCGGCTGCATCTACACCGGCATCAAGGATGGTAAGGAGCGGACGATTTATATCTATAATGTATGCGACCATCAGGAGTGCTACCGGGAGGTGGAATCGCAGGCCATTTCCTATACGACGGGCGTACCGGCGATGATTGGGGCGATGATGGTGCTGACGGGCGCATGGCAGGGCGAGGGTGTGTTTAATGTGGAAGAGTTTGACCCGGACCCATATATGGATGCGTTGAATCAGTGGGGGCTGCCATGGGTGGTGTGCGAGAACCCACAGACGGTAGAGTAGTGGAGAGAATCGTATCATGGAAAAAGTGAAGCAGGAAAATCTCATATTGAAAAGTATGAATGCCTTGCCGACCCCATCTTACGTCATTGACGAGGCGCGTCTGGTAGGGAATCTGCAAATCCTGCACCGTGTGGAGCAGGAGGCGGGCTGCAGGATTCTGCTTGCGCAGAAAGCATTTTCCATTTATCAGCTTTATCCGCTAATTGGCCGTTATATCAGCGGCACGACTGCAAGTGGGCTTTATGAGGCAAGGCTGGGACATGAAGAAATGGGCAAAGAGACCCACGTCTATTCGCCTGCTTATAAGGAAGCGGATATGGTAGAGCTGGCGCAGATATGCGACCATATTGTATTTAATTCATTAGCCCAGCTGGAGAAATACAAGGATATTTGCCCGAAAGGCGGGGTGGGTATCCGCATCAATCCGGAATGTTCCACGCAGGGGGATGCGGCAGATGGTATCTATGATCCATGCGCACCGGGCTCGCGACTTGGCGTGCCGAAGGCGGCGCTCCGTGAAGGCACGGCGCACACTGCGTTTTGCGAAGACGAGCAGCGCGTAGCACTTTGCGAAGATGAGCAGTATGCAGCACTTCGCGAAGATGAGCAGCACGCAGCACTTCGTGAAGGCTTGCCGAAAGGCGTCAGCGGTCTGCACTTTCACACGCTCTGCGAGCAGAATTTCGATGCACTTGATACAACGGTTCGCACAGTGGAAGAGCAATTCGGAGAATATTTGCGGTCTGATCAGATTAAATGGCTGAATATGGGCGGGGGCCATCACATTACGCGAAACGATTACGATGTAGAAGCCTTGATCCGCTGTATCCGCCGCATCCGCGAAACATACGATGTGGAAGTCTACCTGGAACCGGGTGAGGCGGTTGCGCTGAATGCCGGGTATTTGGTGACGGAAGTGCTTGATATCGTGCAAAATGGGCAGGTTACAAACCTGATTCTCGACGCGTCGGCAGCCTGCCATATGCCGGACGTGCTGGAGATGCCCTACCGGCCGCCACTTCAGGGTGGATATCCGGCAGGCGAGAAGCCCTATACATATCGGCTTTCTTCCTATACCTGCCTGGCGGGAGATATCATCGGGGAGTACTCCTTTGAACAGCCGATTTCCGTAGGCGACAGGCTGGTGTTTGAAGACATGGCCATCTATACCATAGTTAAGAATAATACATTTAATGGGATACCGCTGCCGTCCATCGTGCTGATGCATGAGGATGGGGAATGCGAGATGCTCAGGTCATTCGGGTATGAAGACTTTAAGGGCAGGCTGTAGGCGAAAGAAAAAATGATGGGATATAAAAGGATATTACCAAAGGATACCGGCAAAATGGTGCGATTGAACCAACAGGAAAAAAGCAATAATGCAGAAGCGATTTACGAGAGGGGAATACCGTCCGAGGATGGCTTCCATATGCCCGGTGAATTCGAGCCGCACCACGGCTGCATCATGATTTGGCCGTATCGTCCGGGCTCCTGGCCGTATGGCGCGAAGGCTGCAAAGCGAGTATTTGCGCAGGTTGCTGCCGTAATCAGCCAAAGCGAGAAGCTTTATATGCTTGCTGCGCCAAAACTCGTAGAAGAAGCTTGCGATTATCTGAGTGAGGCATATAATAAGATGATGTATGCAGATAAGACGATAGGCACAGACAAAATGCCGCAAACAGGTGAAGCACTGCAAACAGATAAAATGCCGCAAACAGGTGAAATACTGCAATCTGATAAAGTGCCGTATATAGAAGAAATATGCCAGGATGTATCAGGTTGTAGCAGACAAAGTATATGCGCTGCGGGTGGTCAGGCTGTGATAGAAATCCTCGCTATAGATAGTAATGATGCCTGGGCGCGGGATGTCGCTCCAACCTTCGTGACGAACAACGCCGGTGAGCTTCGCGGCATCAGCTGGAGGTTTAATGCATGGGGCGGCGATTACGATGGGCTGTACGCCGACTGGGAAAAGGATGATGCGCTTGCGGCGATGTTCTGCAGCACCCTTGGCATTCCCTGCTATGACGCGGCCCCCTTTGTCTTAGAAGGCGGAGCCATCCACAGTGACGGAGAGGGAACCATCCTGGCTACAGAGGCATGCCTGCTCAGCCCAGGGCGCAATCCTTCGCTGAGCAAAGAGGAGATAGAGCATCAATTAAAGAAATATCTGGGCGCAGAGAAAATCCTCTGGCTGCCACATGGCATCTATGGGGATGAGACGAACGAACATGTAGATAATATCTGTGCGTTTGTGCGTCCGGGTGAGGTTGTGCTGGCATGGACAGATGATGTATCTGACCCACAGTACGCATATAGCCGCGCCTGCCTCGAGCAGCTGGAGAGCCGGAAGGATGCCAAAGGAAGAACCATAAAGGTCCACAAGCTGTACATTCCCGCGAAACCGGTATGCATTAGACAGGAAGATTTGCCTGGTTACGTATATGAAGAAGGCGAGGCGGAGCGCACGGAAGGAGAACGGCTTGCAGCAAGTTATGTGAATTTCTACATATCCAATGGAAGCGTTCTGGTGCCGCAGTTTCATGATGTGATGGATGAACCGGCGGTTGCGCTGCTTACGGAATTATTCCCGGAGCGTAAGGTGGTGCCGGTATATGCCAGAGATATTCTGCTCGGTGGTGGGAACATCCACTGCATCACGCAGCAGATACCATACTGGTTGGATAGCGAATGCACCTGCAAAGCGTAGTCTGAACCAGTCGGAACTTTGCATAAGCTTGGTAACGGAAATCATTCCCACACACCCGCACACTCGAAGAACGTCCCTTGTGGAGGGCATATTTCGTAAAGATTTCCTGCCTCACTTAATGGCCATGCTATGCATCGCATACATAAAAGCTGCCTACCCGAAAGGCATGCAGTGTAAATCGTTTAGTGCTTGACGGTTTGAACTTTTGAGCTTTTATAGCAAAAAGGAGGATACTATGGAGAAAAAAAGAGGAAGAGCCGGATTGGTAATCGTGATATTTCTTCTGATTATTTTAATTCTGGCAGGAGCAGTGTATGCTTTGGGAGTGAATCATTATCAGAAGTATTTTTTCCCGAATACCACGGTGAATGGAGTGGATTACAGCGGAAAAACGGCAGAGTACCTGAAGGAGAAAAATTCAGATACGGCAGAGGATTATCTTTTGACGATTTATGACCGCGATGGAAATAAATATCTGCTGAAGGGACCGGATTTTTCATATGCATATGTAGATAATGGGGAAGAGGAAAAGCTTCTGGCAATGCAGGATGCCATGGTTTGGCCGCTCGAGATGAATCAGGAGCACAGCTATACCATGGAAAGCAGCTATACGTTTGATGAGGAGGCACTTGAGAAGGCAATTTATGCGTTGGACCTCATGGATGAGGAAAGCTATGTGGCACCGGCAGATGCCTACCTGGCGCAGAATGAAGAGGGCACTTACGAGATCGTGGAGGAAGTGTACGGAAGTACTTTGATTGAAGAGACGGTTATTCAGCAAATCACGGATGCTGTGTCGGCGGGGCTGACAGAGTATACTCTGGGGGATGATTGCTACGAGTGTCCTGAAGTGCTGTCGACGGATGAATCGTTTGCGGAGATACTCACACAGATAGATGCCTACTGTGCGGCAGAGATTACATACGACATCGAGGGAGCGGATCAGGTCCTGACATCTGCGACAATCAGTACATGGATTGTGCTGGGGTCAGATGGAAGTGTAAGTATAGATGAGAATGCCGTGGCAAATTATGTGCAGTCACTTGCTACGGCCTACAATACCTATGGGGATGTGCGCAGCTTCCAGACATCCCTGGGAGATATCATCGAGATTGGCGGCGGCGATTACGGATGGGTCATTGACAAGTCGGGGGAAGCGGCGCAGATTCTGGAAGACCTGGAGGGCGGAGTGCCGGTAACGCGCGAACCGGTTTATGAGCAAACTGCAATGGTAAGCGGTGCGGATGACATCGGTACCACTTATATTGAGCTGGATTATACGAATCAGCATTTGTATTATTATGAAGAAAGCGAGCTGATACTGGAATCGGATTTTGTATCCGGAAAATTAAGCAATGGAAACGGATCGCCGGATGGCGTGTTTAAGATTGTATACAAGCAGAAGGATGCGACTTTGGTGGGAGAGGACTATTCGTCCTCGGTGAATTATTTCCTGCCATTTGCGTACAATGTCGGCATTCATGATGCCAGCTGGCGAAGTTCGTTTGGAGGAGAAATTTACAAAACAAGCGGATCCCATGGCTGCATCAATGCGCCGTACGATGTTGCAAAGCAGCTGTATGAGCTGGTTGAGGTCGGCACTCCTGTGGTGGCATATTACAGAGAATCAGTGGAACTGACATCAGAATCCAGTGGGATATCCAACGCATATTCGTATGTGTCAACGGAAGAATAAGCACGAACAGAGGAAAATAATCTGTGGGATGAGAGACTTGGCAATGCTCTCGTCCCATGAATCATTTTCCCCTTTTGGCTACTAAAAAAATGAA
>X287_Common_Brushtail__coassemble_112_pt1 | contig 16266 bp, 17 predicted proteins | sample X287_Common_Brushtail__metabat2_low_PE_001 | metagenome-assembled genome bin X287_Common_Brushtail | reverse complement strand
CTGTTTGACAAAGCCGATATATACTCGCCAAGTTCATCTGCCACAAACCAGTTTACTTTAAATTCAAACCATTCTCTCTCGGAATCATATTCTCGGAGTTCTTTTATAATATCTATCGCCATATCCATAGTGTTTCCATCCTCCACAAATTTAATGCTCACTTTTATTGCTCACCTATTATAACACAGGTGAGCAATAAAAGTGAGCATTAAATTTTTTTTCAGTTTTTTATGCTTTCACATCGCCACTTTCGTCTCCAGCTCGTCTCCGCTTCTGTCTATGCAGAAACATAGTTTCAATTTCTCTCATAAATCATTCTCAACTCAGTATTCGGTGTGCCGAGCATGATTTCTTGCCCTGTGCCATCGAATTTAAATCCGTATCTCTCATAAAAGCGGATAGCTCGCTCATTGCCCTTCAACACCCAAACAGCAATTTTAGAATATGCCGACAGTTTTTCAAGAGCCGCATTCATCAACTTGTATCCGATCTTTTCGCCGTAGTAGTCAGCAAGTACATAAATAGAAAACACTTCCCCGGAATCTGAAAGACTGGCATCACGGTATTTTCCATATCCCACAAAACCAACAACCTTTTCGCCGTCCTTTGCGACAAGAAGATTATCCATCCATTTGTGAGCAATGGAGACACACTTTTCAAGTGTTATATTAGTTTCCAAATAGCTCGCATCTATAAGTCCCATATAGGTTTCCTGCCAGGACTTGTAGTGAACATATCCCTTGCCATCAATCTCATCAGCAGTTTCCATTTGTTTTATAATGTAATTGCTCATTTACCAGCACCCTCTTCGATTCTTTCCTTAATGATTTATCAGTCTGTATTCAAAGACCAGCTGCTTCAAAGTATATCCGAACAGTCCCTTCAAAGCAGCCGAAAATTCTGGTAATTTGCCCGATTATGCGTTTAAAATAAATCGAAATTCCTCTGATCCGCCGCGAAATTATCCGCGGACGGATACAGGATCACACAAAAACACCCTCAGGCATTAGCCTGAGGGCTAATGAACTGTTAAATGATTCATCTTAACAACTCCTAATCATGTGCAATCAATTATACTCTCGCCGATGCATCCAGCCGTATCAATGCCCTGCGCAGCGCGAATTCCGCCCGCTTGACATCAATCTCCGCCCTGTGGTGATTCAGGCGCTCCTCTGCACGGGCACGGGCCGCCTCGGCACGGCTTACGTCAATCTCATCCGGCCACTCCGCAATCTCCGCAAGAAATGTCACCTTGTCCGGCAGAATCTCGGCAAAGCCGGCATGCACCGCTGCGGTCTTCTCCTCATCCCCATTGTGGATGGTGACAATCCCAGGCGCGAGCACCGTCGTAAGCGGGATATGGTTCTTATACACACCGATATCACCGCTTGATGTTGTAAATTCTATAAAATCCGTCTCGCCGGTATAAAACACCCGGTCCGGCGTGATTATCTCTACAGAAAACAGATTACCCTCTGCCATATTACCTGTCCTTCCCTGCTATTATATCCTCTGGCAACTGAAGCAGCCGACTTTCTATACTTTTCGAAAGCCGCCCTCCGGTCTTTGGCTGCTAAAGCAGCCAGCTTTCTGCACTTCCCGACAACTATTCTCTTGCCTCTGGCCGCTAAAGCAGCCAGCTTCCTGCGCTACGCTAACCCATCTTCGCCCTGACTTCATCAATTGATCCCACATTCATGAAGTAGCTCTCCGGTACATCGTCGAGCTTTCCTTCCAGAATCTCGCGGAATCCGCGGATGGTCTCTGCAACCGGCACATACTTACCTTCGAGTCCGGTGAACTGCCCTGCCACGAAGAATGGCTGCGACAGATATCGCTGTATCTTCCTTGCACGGCTGACCCTAATCTTGTCATCCTCGGAAAGCTCATCCATACCAAGGATCGCGATGATATCCTGCAGTTCCTTATACTTCTGCAAAGTCTCCTGTACGGCACGCGCGGTCTCGAAATGCTCCTGTCCTACGACACGCGGATCCAGGATTCGCGAAGTCGATGCCAGTGGGTCTACCGCCGGATAGATACCAAGCTCTGCAATCGAACGCTCCAATACGGTGGTTGCATCCAGATGTGCGAATGTGGTTGCCGGAGCCGGGTCAGTCAGGTCATCGGCCGGCACATAAACTGCCTGCACGGAGGTGATGGACCCGTTCTTCGTGGAGGTGATTCGCTCCTGCAAAGTACCCATCTCGGTCTGCAGTGTCGGCTGATAACCTACTGCGGATGGCATACGCCCAAGCAATGCACTCACCTCAGAACCTGCCTGTGTGAATCGGAAAATATTATCAATGAAAAGCAGCACGTCCTTGCCGCCCTTATCACGGAAATACTCCGCCATCGTAAGTCCGGTCAGACCTACACGCATACGCGCTCCCGGCGGCTCGTTCATCTGTCCGAATACCATGGTCGTCTTATCAATAACACCGGATTCCTTCATCTCGTAGTAAAGGTCATTTCCCTCACGGGTGCGCTCGCCTACGCCGGTGAACACGGAATATCCGCCATGCTCGGTTGCGATATTGTGAATCAGTTCCTGAATCAATACCGTCTTGCCTACACCTGCACCACCGAAGAGTCCGATTTTACCACCCTTCTGATACGGGCAAAGCAGGTCAACGACCTTGATGCCGGTCTCCAGCATCTCCTGCATCGTAGACTGCTCCTCGAACTTCGGTGCACTGCGGTGAATCGGCCAATGCTCTTCTGTCTGCGGTGCTTCCTTCTCATCAATCGGCTCGCCCAGCACGTTGAACATCCTGCCCAGCGTGTTCTCGCCAACCGGAACCGAAATCGGTCCGCCTAGAGCAATCGCCTCCATGCCGCGCACCAGACCGTCCGTCGGCCCCAACGCGATGCATCGCACGGTATCGTCGCCCAGATGCTGTGCCACCTCTACTACCAGGCGCTTTCCATCCTTCAATGGAATCTCAACAGCATCATTAATCTCCGGCAGACGGCCCTCCGGGAATTTGATATCCAGGACGGCACTGATAACCTGTGTGATTTTTCCAATATTCTTATCTGCCATAATCCTCTCCTATTTTATGCTTGTTTCACACAATCCGATTTTACAATTATCCACCAATTAAGCTCTTGCTACAGAATTACATCCATCTGAATGTCTCACAGTTTGCGCAATGCGATAACCATATTCTCGGCGTTTTATTAATTTTCATCACGCTATCGCATTTGCTCCTGCAATGATTTCCGTCAATTCCTGCGTAATCGCACCCTGACGCGCACGGTTATACTTCAGCGTCAGGTCATCAATCATCTCTTCCGCATTGCTTGTCGCCGAATCCATCGCCTGCATCCTGGCACCATTCTCACTGGCTACTGCCTCAATCAATGCGCCGTGAATCAGGCTTGTCACATATTTCGGGATGATTTCGTCTAATGCCTCTTCCTCACTCGGCTCATAATTCATGACCGCTATCGCGCCTGAGCCGGTCTGCGAGGAACTGCCCGCTGAATTTGATGCGGAAACTTCTGCGTCATTTCCAGCCGCTGCATCTGATGTCATCCTGCTGCCCACTGCAGCAGATGAACTTCCGGATATTCCTGACGAACTATCCGTACCTGTTGCACTTCCCAGCCCGTCACCAGTCTCATCTTCTATCCCCAATGGCAGCAGCTTCACCAGCCTCGGTTCATGCGATACGGTATTCTTGAAATACGTATACGCCAGGTAAATCTCGCCGACTTCCCCATTCGTATAAGCATTCAGCAATTTCTCACAAAGCACGGAAGCGTCCGCATAAGTCGGTGATTCTATCACCTCGGGGGAATCCAGCACAATATGATACCCCCTGCGGGTCAGCAGCTCCGTTCCCTTTGCACCGATGGAATAGATATCCAGATCGTCCTTATTCATCCCGCTTCCGGTCACGAGCTTCACGACATTGGAATTGTACCCGCCTGCCAGACCTCGGTTCGACGTAATCACAATCACGGCCTTGCGTGGTGAATCTCCCGCCCGCAGGTAAGGATGATTAATCATCCCGCTCCTTGCCAGAATCGAGCAGAGCGTCCGGTACATATATTCCGAATACGGCGCGGTATGTTCCGCACGCGTACGCGCCTTCTGGAGCTTGACCGTGGAAACGAGCTTCATCGCCTTGGTAATCTGCTGTGTACTTGAAATACTGCTTTTTCTACGCTTAATGTCGCGCATGGAAGCCATATTCGATCACCTGCCTTCCATTATGCGCCAAAGGAAGCCTTGCATTCTTCAATGGCTTTCACAAGCAATTCTTCCGTCGCCTCATCCATTACTTTATTCGTGCGGATATTCTCCGGAATCTCTGGGTACTTTGTATTCACAAACTCAAACAGCGCCGCCTGGAAATCCAGCACCTGATCTACCGGAATGTCCAGCAGATACTTCTTCGTCGCCGCGTAGATGATAATAATCTGCATCTCAACCGCCATCGGCTCATACTGCGGCTGCTTTAAGATTTCCTTAATCCGGGCGCCCTGCGCCAGCTGCTCAGAGGTACTATCGTCCAACTCGGAACCGAACTGCGCAAATGCCGCCAGCTCACGATACTGAGCCAGTTCCACACGAATCGGCGCGGCAATCTTCTTCATGGCCTTAATCTGCGCGGAACCACCCGCTCGCGATACGGACAGACCTGCATTGATAGCCGGACGGAAACCGGAATTGAACATTTCCGTCTCCAGATAAATCTGACCATCTGTTATGGAAATCACGTTCGTCGGGATATATGCCGACACATCGCCTGCCTGCGTCTCGATAATCGGAAGCGCAGTAAGCGATCCGCCGCCCAACTCATCGCTCAGCCGTGCGGCACGCTCAAGAAGCCTCGAATGCAGGTAGAAGACATCGCCCGGATAAGCCTCACGCCCCGGTGCACGCTTCAGCAAAAGCGACAAGGTACGGTAAGCCGCTGCATGCTTACTCAAATCATCGTAGATAATCAGCACATCCTCGCCGTTTTCCATCCATTCCTCGCCCATCGCGCAGCCGGAATACGGTGCGATATACTGCAGCGGTGCCATCTCGCTGGCCGTTGCCGCAACAATCGTCGTATAGCTCATCGCGCCGAACTCCTCTAGGGTGGACACAATCGAAGCCACCGTGGAAGCCTTCTGGCCAATCGCCACATAGATGCACTTTACGTTCTCATTCTTCTGATTAATAATCGTATCAATCGCAATCGCCGTCTTGCCCGTCTGGCGGTCGCCGATAATCAGCTCACGCTGCCCGCGTCCAATCGGCACCATGGAATCAATTGCCTTGATACCGGTCTGCAGCGGCGTATCCACTGATTTTCTGGAGATAACACCCGACGCCACGCGCTCAATCTGACGATGCTTCTCCGTCTCAATCGGTCCCTTGCCATCAATCGGCTGGCCTAAGGCATTGACGACACGCCCCAGCATGGCATCGCCAACCGGAACCTCTACCACACGCCCAGTCGTCTTGACGGTATCTCCTTCGTTAATATTCTTCTGGGAGCCAAGCAGAACCGCTCCGACATTGTCCTCTTCCAGGTTCAACACCATGCCGTAGACATCGCCGGGGAATTCCAACAGCTCACCCTGCATCGCCTTCTCCAGCCCATGGATCCTGGCGATACCATCCGCCACCTGGATAACCGTGCCGACATCGGCAACCTCCAGCTGGGCAGCATATCTTTTAATCTGCTCCTTGATGACCGAGCTGATTTCTTCTGGTTTTAATTTCATAGGCTCACTCACCTGCTTTCCACAATACTCGAATCATAGGCTTCATGTTACTGTTCGCAACGTAAATAATAAACAGTAACCGTCAAACCACCTTCTTATATTTTCTGTACTTAATAATACGTATACCTAACCAAATTTTCTGTTCTTTTAATCGGGTAACTATCCGTGCCCGAATGGCTATCGACAGCCACAAACATTCACAAAAAATATTCTTTTCCGTCATCCGGCATATATTTATCCAATCAGGCAGAAAACAGGCTCGCCTGACTCAGCTGCCTTGTCAAATCTGCCAGCTTTGTGCGCACACTGCTGTCCGCCACCCGATCTCCAATCCGAATCACCATTCCGCCAAGCAAAGACGAATCCTCCGCATAGTGCATTTCCAGCTCAGCGAAATCCGTTGTCTTCAGAATCCGCTGCTCCACTGCCTGCTTCTGCTCCTTGCGAAGCGGAAGCGCAGAAGTCACATACACAATTCCGATCTTCTTATACGCTTTCACACGGCCGGTGAAATAATCGAACACCGACATAACCTCGCCAAAATGATCTTTCTCTACAATCAGGCGCAGCAAACCAACCAGCTCCGCCGATACCCGCCCTCCGAAAATCTCCTCAACAATGCGAATCTTCTCTTCCTTCGCAATCTTCGGATGGGTCATCAGCTCTGCCAGCTTCGGATTCTCCTGCAATGCCGCAGAAACTACACTTACTTCCTCCTGCATCTCATCGAGACAGCCGCCTTCAACAGCCAGGTCAAATAGCGCGTCCCCATAAGTCGCCGCTACTAGCTTAGCCATGTTGAATCACCTATCTCCTTCAATGTCTCATCTACAAGCGCATCCTGAACCGTCGTATCAATAGAAGCCGCAACCACCTTCTGCGCCATAAGCGACGCAATGGCAATCATTTCCTGCTTCATATCGTCCATCGCATGCTTCTTCTCCAGCTCCGCCTCTTCTTGCGCACGCTTAATAATACGGTTCGCCTCTATCTTGCCTTCATCGATAATCTTCGCCTGATTGCGCAGCGCTTTCTGTCTCGCCTCGGAAAGGATTGCTTCTGCCTCCTTATCCACGTCCTTAAGCTTCGCTTCATACTCCGCCTTAAGGGCAGCCGCAGCCTCCTTATCCTCTTTCGCCGTACTGATGTCGTTGCTGATCTTGTCCTGGCGGTTCTTTAAGAACTTACGCGCCGGATTGAACAGGAAATACGACATTACGAAAAAGAGCACAATCACAGAAATCGCAAGCAAGGCCGTATCAAACAGGAGCTGGGCATCCAGATTAAATAAAAAAGTCTGATCTGCTAACACGTTGTTCTCCTTTCTACTTGAATGTATCTGCTGCACAAATACATTCCTGTGAATCCCTTACATTCCCTGCAACGCAATCTGCTTCTTAAAGCAGACGTCAATACTCTGCCAGAGTAAAGCAACTCCTCTTACCTGTGCATACGCTTGCGAAAGCAAAAACCACGTTCTGCATCCCTATGCAGGAAAATGTATCGGACTCATATAACGGTTATTATCCCAACGGATGAACAAACATAAGCAGGAATGCCACCAACAAACCGTACAGACCCGTCGTCTCTGCAACTGCCTGACCGAGAAGCATCGTAGACATAATCTGTCCTCTTGCGCCCGGATTGCGTCCTACTGCAGATGCGCCGTAACCTGCCGCGATACCCTGTCCGATACCAGGTCCGATACCTGCGATAACCGCAAGCCCCGCACCGATTGCTGAACAAGCCCTGATCAAATCCTGTCCTGAGATATCCATAATAATTCCTCCTTGTGAAATTGTCCCGTCCTCAGCACCAATTCCCTTAAAAATTCTGCGAATACTACCTGAATCTTATGTTAATGAACCAGCTAACATCCTGCTTCCTTCCGGCAATTTCTGCACCGTCCCGGACGAAATACTTAATTATTTTCTTTTATTAATTTTATAACCTCGGTACACATATCAGAGCAACTTACACACCCTGCTCATGCTGCCGAGTTGCTACCATATTAAAATTAAACTCTAAATTCCAAACCACGCTGCCATTCCTGTTTCCAATTTACAGTTCATTTCAAAACAAATCTCATCTTTCACTAAACTATAACCACCGTGCTGATGGCATCTCCTGTTTTCTCGTTAGCTTCCAGCCATAATCCAAAGCATCACGCACGTCCTCAAGAACTCTTATTCCTCCGTATCGCATGCCTGTGTCACATACGTCATCGTCAGCATACAGAACACATAGGTCTGAATCGCACCGGAGAACAAATCGAAATACACATGCAAAGCCGCTGGCCAGATAACCGCAAACATCTGCAGCAATCCATAAATCAGCGCCATCATAACCGTTCCGGAAAGCACATTCGCAAACAGACGAACCGACAGCGAAATCGGAATCGCCACTTCACTGATGACATTAATCGGCAGCCAGAGCGGAAGCCATGGCGGAAGCGGCGAGCACATATCCGTCCACAACACTTTCGGCTTCTGATGCTTAAACTTATTATACCAAATCATGCAGAATGTAATCAGTCCAAGCGCAAGCGTCGTGCCATAATCCGCAGTCGGCGGCCGCAGCCCGAACAAGCCCGAAATATTGCTCAGCAGAATGAAAATAAATATCGTACTGATATAATTGACAAACTTCGGCGACCACTTGCCCATCGTGCTCTCCACCATACCATCCAGCATCTCCACGATCAGCTCGATGATATTCTGGAAACCATCCGGCACATCCGTCGCATGCGCCATCTTACGATTCGCCACAATTGCAAAAATCACCATGATTGCCATAATAATCAAAATGCAGGCATGGCTGGTCGTAAAATAAACCGTCTGCCCAAATATCTTAATCGGGGCAATACAATGAATCATAAAATCAATATCCGAATCACTCGATAATAAAATTGCCTGATTCACGATTCCACCTCCCAGTTCTCTCTAATCTATCATCCGTCCACCACACATTAATAACTCATATATCATCTTGTTTCCCGCACTGCCTTTTTACGTACTTCATCTACTTCATCTGTATATCAGGCATTACAACTCAATTGTTATGCTCAATTGTTGCGATCACGGCTTCTTCTGCTGCAGCGTTGTCTTCTGCTTTGTTAATCTCTTCTGTTGCGGCATACCCTTTTACTGCCATAATTCCTTCTGCTGTGACATCCTCTTTTACTACCACGAGTTCTTCTGTCGCAACGACTCCTCCTGTCACTGTTACTTTTTCTGCCGCCGCGATTTCTCCTGTCACTGTAGATGCTTCTCCTACGGCAATTTCTTCTGTTATTGCACTGTCTGCCGCCATCCTCTGCTGCTGTCTCAACGATAAGCTCCGGATCCGGCTCGCGCCAACCCATCCGGATCTCGATCTTCTGGAAAAGCGGCTGCATATACGCCGATGCCTTAAGCCCCATCACTCCCAGAAATGCCGCAATCACATACCCAAACCGAAATACCGCCAGCACCGCAAACAGCACTACCACGGCCACATACCGAAGAATCGACTTCGCCAACACCCGGTAATTCATCCGACCTCCCATATCCTCAAAGGTGGAATCAAAGATGACCGTCGCCATATTCACAGCCATTCCAATTGCGATTGCTACACCATACCACAGCCCAATGGAATACGCCGCTCGGTCATCGACAAGCCAGACCCCGATGACTTCCAACAGAACTCCATAAAGCAGTATTCCCACTACAAGCCCCGGCAATGCGTCATTCAATCTTCTTAAACGTCCAAACATTCCAATATCCCTTGTCAAACGCAACCCGCAAGTGCCGCGCGGTTATGAACCCGACTTATAGTCTTTCCCACCTTCGCTGCGCGAAATGAACCGGCGAGCCATCTTGTACACGCTCGTCCCTCCCGACAATACTCCGATAAAGAAGAACGGCACCATCATCCAGTTAATCCCTGTCCGATTCCCAAGCCACACGCCAATAGCTGTACACACCCCGATCGGAACCAGCATATTAATACTAAACTGAAGCACCATCGTAAACGCTTCAAACACCTGTCGGTTCTTTTTCGATTTCTTCATCCACAGCCTCTCTATCACATTCTCGAATCATACGGCTATGCTATCCATTATAACCATAATTTCTCTGTTTGTCCACTTTTTAATTCTTAAATCTTTTTCTTTTTCCTGAAAAAAAGAGCAAACATAACCTCAAACCATTAGGTACAGATCAACGCCTAAGTGGCAGCCGTCCAAAATCCACGAAAATTTACCTTCTGCAAAACTTCCGGGCGCAACCAGTGCATCGTTCTCTAATGAGCCGGCATATTTTGCCCAGTGTATTAGCGTGACACTATGCTATAATGTAAAAGAAATCTCCCTGCCCGTGTGCTCGTACCTGCGCAGCTTCACTCCTGCCGCCCGAAGCATCCGCTTCGACGCAAGCACCGACGGAGTGCCGTCATACTTATCCGAATCGTAGACCACCTCGCGAATCCCCGCCTGGATAATCGCTTTTGCACATTCGTTGCATGGAAAAAGCGTCACATAAATCACTGCTCCCTCCAGACTTCCGCCGCGATAGTTCAATATCGCATTCAGCTCACTATGCGTAGAATAAAAATATTTATTATCGTCACCCTCACGATTCCAGGTGAACTCATCATCCGAGCAGCCAATCGGAAATCCATTATATCCCATGGACAGGATTTTGTGCTCCGGACTTACGATACATGCGCCCACCTGTGTATTCGGATCCTTCGAACGCATACCGGACAGCACCGCCACTCCCATAAAATATTCATCCCAGCTGATATAATCAGTTCTTTTTGAAGATTCCATACCTTCTCCCTTCTTGCCACAAAAGTCCTACCCATAAGGACATGCCACGCTAAAAATACAAGCCGCCAGGCACAGAATGGTTTGCACAGCATACTCTGCGAGCAGACAACTTTTATGCATGCGATGTATCGTATAGCCTGCCCATACCGACAGACTTTGCCTAGGCTTTACAGGTTCGTCGCTATAGAAATTTGTCTCTACGCCAGCCCTTCTTCTTCAAGATAGGCTTCATTCAGCTTCCGGATTACTTTCCGGATAATCGCCCGCAAAGTCTCATAGCAAAGCCCATATGCCGTGAGCGTGCCTCCATATGGATCAATCACTTCAAGCTCATCCCCCACGTATTCATTGATGACCCACACATCTGACTCCACCGCATTCGAATAGTTCTCTAATACCCGCGCCCTTTGTCCGCTCTCCATCACAAGCACGAGCGTCCCCGGCACAATCTCATCATTTCGCAGCTGTGTGGCCATAAACCCCTGTGTTTCGATTCCATTTCCAATCAGGACCGCCTCCGCTTTCCGGTTCATCGGTTCCGGGAACAACACCACAAGGCCACGTGCAAGAACCTCCACCGGCTTTTCCAACAGAAATTCCCGCATGATTTCCGCTGCCATTGCTTCCCTGCATACGCCGGTCTGCCCCACAAATATAATTCTTCTATAGGCCATGGTCTTCTCCCTTCTCACGCACCGCGCGCTACACTAGCCCACTCGCCCGCTATCGCGTGCAAGACTTCAGTAACCGCCCGAAGGCAATAAAATTTGTCTGCTGAGCAGTAACAACAATCACACATATATCACCTGATGCCCTGCAGCCTTCAGCATCCGGTTCATAATCGCCTGCCCGATGCGCGGTGTGGCAAATGACTCTGAATAAATCAAATCTACACCGGCTTCATCACAGTCTCTCAAAATCCCATATAAATGCCGTGCGATTGCGTCCTCATCTGACCTGCTTCCTATTGTGAAAACCACATCAGCTTCCGGATAGCTGTTACAGGTCTCATCGGAAGCGATGATCGCAATGCGTATGCCGCTCCCGCAATCACCGATAAAATGGTCTTCACCTGCATGCTCCGATATGCCGCTTCCGCACGCCTGCCTGACGAAATCTTTCTCATCTCGAATCCGTCGATTGATTTCATTTATAACAGCCGTCGGCTCACCGGACACAAGCAGCATCTGCGCTTTCGGGGCGTAATGCCGGTAGCGCATTCCCGGAGCCTTTGGACGCAATGGCTTTGAAGAGTCCGCCTCCTTGATTTGTGTCTCCGGCTGCTTTGATTCTCCGCTTTCAGAAAACACCCCTGATTCCGGCCGGGCTGCACGCTGAGGCTGTATATCCTGCCCGGCAGGTTGCTCCAATTGCATATCAGCAAGGATTGCCGGGTCATATACCACTTCCTCTCCCAGGGCTTCCGAAAGTGCTTCTCTTGTTATATATCCCGGACGCAATACCATTGGAACATCTTCTGTCAGGTCGATAATGGTTGACTCTATTCCGATTCCGACTGTTCCGCCGTCTATAATCATCGGTATCCGGCCTTTTAAATCCTGCATCACATGAGCCGCTTCCGTGGGACTGGGCCTGCCGGAAGCGTTCGCGCTGGGTGCCGCAATCATACAACCGCTTCGCTGAATCAGTTCCTGCGCTACCGGATGGCTGGGCATCCGCACGGCCACTGTATCCAGTCCGCCCGTTGTTTCGGTCGGAACCTGTGCATTTTTCCACAATATCATCGTAAGGGGACCCGGCCAAAAAGCATCTGCCAAAAGCCTTGCCTGCGGAGGAATCTCACGCGCCGCTTCCCATAGTTGTGCCATGTCCGCAACATGTACAATCAGTGGATTATCCGATGGGCGGCCTTTCGCCGCGTAAATCTTCGCCGACGCCGCCGGGTCAAGCGCATTGCCGCCAAGCCCATATACCGTCTCCGTCGGGAAGGCGACCAGCTCGCCCTGCGCAATCAGCGCAGCCGCACGGTCAAGCGCGTCCGCATGGACCAGTTCCGTGTTCATAGAATCATACCCTTCTTTACTTTACGAGCCGTGCAGCTGCCAGCACGACACGTCTCGCCTCTCTACTTATCGAGCCGTGCACGTTATTGAGGCTTCGCCTCAATAACTTTCGGGCAGTCGCCCTATAATTGTGAATTATTTATCAGCCCCTTGCGTGCCAGCACGCAGTGACTGATAAATAATTCACAATTGCACGGCTCGTTGCTTCGTATTATAATCTTCTTAATTCCACTTGTCAATCGTGGCTTTTTGTGTTATACTGGTTTTCAAGTTATTGGTTGCGGCGTGTTGCTTCTGTGCGCATCGGATGCGGCACTTGCGCAACGGTTTTACTATCTCGTCAGGCCTGTATGGCAGGCGGGATGGCTACATTATACTTATACAATATAAGGAGGGTCTTATTATGGCATACGTGATTTCTGATTCCTGTGTAAGCTGTGGCACCTGCGAGGCTCAGTGCCCGGTTGGAGCGATTTCTGCTGGCGATACCCAGTATGAGATTGATTCCTCACTTTGCATCAGCTGTGGTGGCTGCGCAGGAGCATGCCCGGTTGGAGCGATTTCCGAGGAGTAATTCCAAACCACCAATAGTACCCCGAAAAAGTAACTGCGCAGGTTGTGGCGCATATTTTAGACGGAGTACTCGAATACCGAATCGGTATCCAGAGGTAGCTGTCCCATGTCCGGGCAGTTACATATCGTGCATACCCCCTGCTGCGTGATTTGCAGCAGGGGATACTTTTTGCATAAAGCAGGAGGAAATTTATGAGACTACGCAACATTCCGGGCGCACGCGAGGCTGTCGCTGCCAGCTCTTATTGTATCTCTAACCCGACCGGACTTCGTGGCAAATGGGTGGATTTTCTTGGTAACCTCAATCCCATCCATTTGGAAATCGGCATGGGCAAGGGAAAGTTCCTGCTGGAGCTGGCTGCCCTTCATCCGGACATCAATTATATTGGCATCGAGCGTTATGAAAGCGTGCTGATTCGCGCCCTGCAGAAGCTGGAGACGACTCCGCTTCCCAATGTGCATTTTCTGTGTGAGGACGCCATCCGGCTGCCGGAGTTTTTCGCAGAGGCAGAGGTGGAACGCATTTATCTGAATTTCTCGGATCCATGGCCAAAGGACCGCCATGCCAAGCGCCGCCTGACCTCCCGGCAGTATCTCGGCGCATATGAGCGGGTTCTCGTACCCGGTGGGCAAGTTGAGTTTAAGACGGATAATCAGGGGCTCTTTACATTTTCCCTGGAGGAAATCTCTGAATTGCCTCAGTGGAAGCTACTTGCTTCCACGCATGATCTCCATCACGATCCTGTGATGAACGAAGGGAATATCATGACGGAGTACGAGGAGAAATTCTCAAGCGAAGGCAACCCGATTTGCAAGCTGGTTGCACAATATATGATCGAATGAAGCAGCTAAGCCCCTGTCCCACCCTTCCATCATGAAGGATATGCCCAGCATTAACCAGGAACTTTCTTATGGATTCCTTTGATTGAGCAGGGGCGGCTTAACCTCATACTCGCCGCGTGGGCAGCGTGCAGTTTTAGCTGCTAAACGCCTTGCACAGCCCTGCACATATAAAAAAGAAACACCGCAAGCAAGGAATACTGCCCACGGTGTTTTCTTCTCTACCGGTCACGCAAATTCGTGACCGTTTCAATCATTCATTTTGCAATGCCGAAACCAATCGTCCATCCTATGGCATTGCTGGCCGAACCATTCTCTTATCCCTCAATCGTAATATACTTTGAGGTCTCCTTCTCAGGAATTGCTTCCTTCTTCGGTACATACAGCTTCAAAGTTCCATCTTCAAACTTCGCCTTGATGTCCTCCTGCTTCACATCCTTGCCTACGTAGAAGCTTCTGCTGCAGCTGCCGTAGAAACGTTCCCGACGGATATACTTGCCCTTCTCATCCTTCTTGTCATCGGAGGTGGAGCTCTCTGCGGTAATCGTCAGCGTACCGTCCTTAAGCTCTGCCTTTACCTCTTCCTTTTTAAATCCAGGAATGTTCATCGTCAGCATATAGCCGTTGTCCTGCTCTTCAATATCTGTCTGCATGAGCGGTGCGGTCCTTCTCTCTTCCCTGTAACGGTTCCTGTTCGGTACTCCAAAGAAATCATCAAAGAAACTGTCGTCAAAAATTGTTGGTCTTAACATAATTATTATCTCCTTCCTATGGTGGACGCCTGTCGGACTGTTCTTTCATCCGGTTATAATTAGCCTCGCCGTTTTCGTCCTATCAGGTATCGTATGCATTTGTTTTTTTGTTATGCATACTATAGCACAATTATTAGCACTCGTCAAGGTCGAGTGCTAATAATTAAGAGATTCTTTATATGTTTATTTATTCTTTATCTTTGATTTCGCTATGCAGCTCCTGCAGCGATTTCACTTCCCCATTCCCATGCTCCTTGACATAGCGGATTCCCTTCGCGGTTACCCTTGCGGCAGCCATGGTGGTCATATACGGAATCTTCGCCTTGATGGCTGCTTTCCGCAGGTAGCTGTCGTCGTGGGCACTGTCTTTTCCGACTGGCGTATTGACGATCAGGTCGATATTGCCGTTCGTAATCAGGTCCAGAATGTTCGGGCGACCCTCATAGAGCTTCTTCACCTTCTCTGCCCGGATACCGTTCGCTGCCAGAAGGTCATACGTTGTGCCGGTTGCAAGAATCTTAAATCCGTCCTCCGCGAAGCTCTGCGCAATCTCCACAACCTCCGGCTTATCCTTGCGGCTGACGGAAATGAGCACGGTTCCCTCCAGCGGAAGGCGCGTCTGCGTTGCTTCCTGTGCCTTGTAGAAGGCTTCTCCGTAGGACGGGGAGAGGCCGAGCACTTCACCAGTCGAGCGCATTTCCGGTCCGAGAACCGGGTCTACCTCCGGGAACATATTAAACGGGAATACAGCTTCCTTCACGCCGTAGTTCGGAATCTCCTGCTCCTTAAGCTCCGGTACCGGCGACGGTCTTCCGGTAATCTCGGAAGTAATGATATCCGTTGCCAGCGGTACCATGCGGATGTTGCAGACCTTCGATACCAGCGGAACCGTGCGGGATGCGCGTGGATTAGCCTCAAGCACGTAGACTTTACCGTTCTCAATGGCATACTGCATATTCATCAGGCCTTTGACATGCATCTCCTCCGCAATCTTCATGGTGTATTCCTTGATGGTGCGGACATTCTCCTCCGAGATGTGCACGGACGGAATGATACATGCGGAGTCTCCGGAATGGATGCCGGCAAGCTCGATATGCTCCATGACCGCAGGTACGAAGGCGTGCGTGCCATCGCTGATGGCGTCTGCCTCGCATTCCATCGCATGATTCAGGAAACGGTCAATCAGAATCGGACGATCCGGCGTCACGCCTACTGCCGCCGCCATATAATCGCGCATGCTTTCGTCGTCATATACGACCTCCATGCCGCGTCCGCCCAGCACGTAGGACGGGCGCACCATTACCGGATAGCCGATTTCCTTCGCAATCGCGATGGCTTCGTCCGCGTCAACCGCCATGCCGGATTCCGGCATCGGGATTTCCAGCTTATCCATCATCGCGCGGAACAGGTCGCGATCCTCCGCCAGATCAATCACGGACGGAGCGGTTCCGAGGATTTTCACGCCGTTTTTCTCCAGGTCTGCGGCGAGATTCAGCGGCGTCTGTCCGCCGAACTGTGCAATCGCGCCCAACGGTTG
>X287_Common_Brushtail__coassemble_111_pt1 | contig 16330 bp, 12 predicted proteins | sample X287_Common_Brushtail__metabat2_low_PE_001 | metagenome-assembled genome bin X287_Common_Brushtail | reverse complement strand
TGAGATTGCGCTTTCGGGAAACAGTCGGTTAATTGTGGAAGCGGGAAGTGAATATACAGATCCAGGTTACACGGCGACAGATGATTGCGACGGTGATATTACAGAGCTTGTGAAAGTAGAGGGAACGGTGGATGTGGATCAGCTGGGGGAATACCAGATTCAGTATTCCGTAGAGGATTCCTCCCAAAATACATGTACAGTTACCAGAACTGTAGTAGTCCAGGATTCGCAGGCTCCGACGATTGCTCTGAATGGTGAGGAAAGGGTGTATGTTTTGCTGGGGGAGTCTTACACAGACGAAGGGGCAACGGCGGAGGATGCCTGTGATGGGGATTTGACAGCCGCTGTTTCTGTTGATAATCCGGTGGATATCGATACGCGAGGCGTGTATACGGTGAAGTATTCAGTTTCCGATGAGTCCGGGAATGAGGGAACGGCCTCCAGGACGGTTTATGTCTATGAGAAACAGCCGGATATTACCACCATTGTTCCGGAGGATAAGGTCGTTTATCTGACCTTTGATGATGGACCCGGAAAGTATACACAGAAGCTTTTGGATGTATTGGATGAGTATAATGTAAAGGTTACCTTCTTTGTGACCAATCAGTATCCGGATTACCAGGATTTGATTGCGGAGGAATATCAGCGCGGGCATACGGTTGCGATACATAGCTACTCTCATGATTACAGCAAGATTTATGCGAGTGAGGAAGCCTTTTATCAGGATCTGGAAGCTATGAATAACATTATCTTTGATCAGACGGGCGTGCGTGCGACCATCATGCGCTTTCCAGGCGGCAGCTCGAACACCGTCAGCAAGAAGTATTGCAGCGGCATTATGACGGCACTGACCGAATCGCTGGGCATGATGGGTTATCAGTATTGTGACTGGAATGTGTCAAGCGGTGATGCGGGTGAGACGACCTCCACCTCGAAGGTTGTCAGCAACGTGATTGCAGGAATCAAGAAGCACGACGTTTCCGTAGTGCTCCAGCATGACGTGCATGGATTCTCGGTCGACGCGGTCGAGGAAATTGTGGTATGGGGGCTTGCGAACGGCTACACATTCCTGGCGATGGATGATACCTCTCCGATGGTGCATCATTCCGTGGGGAATTAGTACACCGTCTAAAAATATTTTAGCCATAAGCACGGCCTATACCGTTATCCGCTGTGATGTTACTAAAAACGTGCCACCGTATGCCGCTCCTTAATCCATCCATTATGATAGGCAATGAGCAGCTGTTTGAGCTCGTTTATGCGCTGGATCATTTCTTTTCCTTCGTCGGTGTCTTTTACGAGACGCCGGCTCGGCGCGAGATAGACGACCTCCTGGTTGGACACGATATCCGCTTCCTGTGCGATAGCCTGTTCGGTCGTGACAAATGGCTCATGGGAAGCGAGGAAGAGCCCATAGGAATTGTAAATGAGCGTATATCCTGCAATTCCGGTAACTTTCTGATAGGGCTTGGAGAAGCCGCCGTCAATGATGAGCACTTTTCCGCCGCATTTGACGGGGCTTTCCCCTTCTTTCAAATGTACCGGGACATGCCCATTGATGATGTGGGCATCTGCTCCGGAGAGCCCGAATTCCTTTAATATCATGTCAGCAATCTCCGGCTCCTCCAGCCGCTGGTAGTAAGGATTCTTATGCTCCTCATGTGTGCTTTTATCTGCAATGAGGTAGGATTCCAGAGTCGCCATTTTGTCTTTGCCAAACAGCGGGGACTTGGGTGAGCACCAGATGAACCACATGATATCGCGGCTCTTTTCCTGTTCGTCTTCACTGACTGGAGAGAATGCTTTGCGGACATAGACCTCCAGGATATCATAGAGCGCCTTGCCGCTGTAGGTCTCTCCGTAGATATTGACAGGCAAAAACTGCCCATCTTCGGTTAATGGCATACAGCCGTGATAGAGCAGGTTATTATTGTAAACCTTATATATGCTGCCTTTTCCAAGTAAAAGCTGCACATGACGCTGCAGCTTCTCACAGTTGACAAAGGCATTTCGGAGGCGGGCAACGACCTCTTCCTCCTCCGGAGAGAGGCGATAAGGGTCAGAGAAATCTATAGTTGGGAAATGGGTGTCCAGTAACGGATATTCCACGCCGTCTACCGTAATGATTCCCCGGTCGATGTCAATCTTGTCCAAAAGCAGACGGTCTTCCAGCCCGAACTGGGGGTATTTCTGGATGAGCTGTCCTTCCAGTTTGAGCTGGATGATGGTGATGGCCTTGTGCGTTTTCTCATCCATACGTTTGTCATGGTCGGAATTGCCTTCTTTGGGAGCGATTTTAAATTGGGTACAGGGGTCCTTATGGTAGGCATCAATGGCGAATGTAACCAGCGGAAGCAGGTTGATGCCGTAACCGTCTTCTATGACATCGAGATTGCCGTACCGCACGCTATTGCGGATAACGGTCGCAATGCACGCCGTCTGTCCGGCTGCGGCTCCCATCCATACGATGTCGTGGTTACCCCACTGGATATCAAGCGAATGATACGCAAGCAGCTCGTCCATAATCTTGTGTGGGGCTGGTCCACGGTCGTAGATATCACCAATGACGTGGACGCGGCTGACGACCAGCACCTGGATGAGTTCGCACAGGGCAATGATAAAAGGTTCGGCCTGGCCAATTTCGATAATAGTCTCAACGATGGAATCGTAGTACGCTTCCTTATTCAGAACCTCCGGCTTCTCCGTGATCAGCTCCTCGATGACGTGTGCGTATTTCTCCGGAAGCAGCTGGCGCACGTAGGTGCGCGTATGCTTGGAGGCAGTGACCTTGCAGATTTCAATCAGGCGATAGAGCATGACCTGATACCAGTTCTCGATATTGGAGGCACGCTGTCGCTCAATCTGAATCTTTTCCTTGGGATAATAGATCAGGGTCGCAAGGGTGTGCTTGCTGGCATTATCAAGAGTGTGTCCGAAGACATCGTCGATTTTCTTGCGGACAGAACCGGATCCATTCTTAAGCACGTGGGAAAAAGCGGCATACTCGCCGTGGACGTCACTTAGGAAATGCTCAGTGCCTTTTGGCAGGTTGAGCATGGACTGGAGGTTAATAATTTCCGTGGACGCGCTCGCTACGGTTGGAAACAGTTCCGCGAGGCAGTTTAAGTATTTTAGGTCCTGATTACCCATCATGGCATGTTCCTCCTTTTAATATAGTAGAAAGGCTACTGTTTACGCACCCCATCCACAGCGCAAGTCCGGCACACGTAGTGTGCAAGTGGGCGCTCCCGCATCACATTCCCACGGTCTGCACAGTTACAATGAAAGCCCAGGAATCCAGGCCGCCAGGCGCAGGATGACTGGTTGCTTTCATGTATGCATAGCTAAATGCGCAGACTTGCTGAATAGTAACGTGAGAAATTCATATGTGTAGTCAGGCTTCCTCGATAAGGCTCATGATTGCGCCGATGGAGTCCATCTGCCCACTCTCGGTCATGGTCTTTATGTAGGTGTCCCGGTGGTCGTATACTTCACGAAGCGCGTCCAAAAGCTTCTGCCCGCCATCGGGCGCAAGCAATGTCTCTTCTTCCAGCACATAGGAAAATCCCTGCTTCTGGAAAGATTTCGCATTTAAAATCTGGTCGCCGCGGCTGGCAGCTGCGGATAGCGGCACCAGGATGTTGGGCTTGTGCAGGGCAAGCAGCTCGCAGATGGAGTTCGCTCCGGCGCGGGAGACAGCCAGGTCTGCGAGGGCGAGCATGTCTGTCAGTTCTGCGCTTACGTATTCAAATTGGGCATATCCGGGAGTATTGTTTAAGGAAGCATCCAGATTACCCTTTCCACACAAATGGATGATATAAAACTGTTCCAAAAGCTGCGGCAGGATGGCGCGGATGGCGCCGTTAATGGCCTGGGAGCCGGTACTGCCTCCGATAATAAGGAGGACCGGGAGATGATGGTCCGGAAAGCCGCAGAGCTTAAGGGCAGCATGTGCATCCCCATTGAAAAGCTCACGACGGATTGGAGAGCCGGTCAGGACGCGCTTTTCCTCTGGGAGATACTGCAAGGTCTCAGGGAAATTGCAGCAAACCTTCTGCGCGCCACGGATGGCAATGCGGTTCGCAAGCCCCGGCGTGATGTCTGATTCGTGGATAATCGCGGGGATGTGGCGTGCCTTTGCCGCGAGGACGACCGGTACGGAGACGAAGCCTCCCTTGGAGAAGACTACATCCGGTTTGATTTTCTTAAGGAGGCTGAGTGCCTGGCCGTAGCCCTTTAATACCTTAAACGGATCGGAAAAATTCTTCACATCAAAATAACGGCGCAGCTTGCCCGAGGATATTCCATGGTACGGAATGCCTTCTGCCTCAATGAGCTCCTTCTCCATGCCGTTATAAGAGCCGATGTACTCAATGTCGTAGCCTGCCTCGCGGAGTGCGGGCAGAAGCGCGATATTGGGTGTAACATGGCCTGCGGTGCCGCCGCCGGTCATGACAATTTTTTTGCGCGTATTTGCTGCGTTTTTATCGGATTTATGAGCCATAGTATGATTCCTTTCCGTTACAATTCATAATTTAGGCTGTGAATAGTAACTCCCTTCCTTTGTGGTTCCTGCTGTGTTTCTTCTATATAATATAATATATGCTTTTTGTGAAAAGTCAACCACCTTTTCTTCGGGAAGTTTTGCCCCTTTTCTTCGGGAAGTTTTGCCTGTCGGCAAGTTGAGGTGCTTCCGTTCTGGCGGCAAGTGCGAGGAGAGTCATATAGCTTTGTCGAGGATGGTGTCGAAACTTGCGATGAAAATAGAATGCAATTTTTGGAAAATATCATTATAATAGAAGGAACAGTGATATTAGGGCAGATGGAAGCTTTTCGTCAAGCGTAAGATGGATGACAGCTGGGGGAAAAGGCGAAAGCTTTTATGAATGTTTCGAAAGGATGGGATGAGTATGGAGGGATTGCTGTATACCTGTGAGAAATATGGGCTGGAGATGGTAGGGATCGCTGTTGTGGTGCTGTTTGCCTTGCAAGGTGTCCAGTTTTTGCGGATGCGTAATCTGAGAAAACAGGTGAACCAGATGACGGAGAGGCAGCAGCTGAAGGATGACATGCGGCGTGCAGCACAGTCTGGTTATAGCAAGGGCATGAATGGTATCAATCCGCCTGGCAATGGCAAGGGCATAAACGCTGCCGGGCAGCCTGGTTATGGCAGGAACAGACAGCGTACAGGGCAATCTGATTACGATGCCGGTCAATCAACGGATATCGGGAAAGAAGATAGTGGGATTCGAAATGAAGCATGGGATTCCGATTCGGCCGGAAGGTTGGGACAAGCAGAGGCCGCGCGGCTTGCGGAGGAGGAAAGTCAGCTGATTTCAGATGTTTTAGGGGAAATTTTTCCTTGATTATCTTGTCATGCTCTGATAGAATAGGTATATCGGATACGTCAGCGAATAATCAAATACATTCGCGCATAGTCAGGTCTTAATGCCGAGTACCGAGAGGTAATACGCAAGCTGCACCGTTTCGACGAGGCATGACGGTTGATTTGTGAATATGGATGTGAATGTTGTCGGTTTGATTCTGCGGCGTAAATATGAATACAAGGAGCAGGGACATGGGAAAAGTATCTTTTGACTATGGAAAAGCATCTGCATTTATCAGTGAGGAAGAGGTTTCCTACATGGAGAAGCTGGTAGCGGATGCGAAGGATGTGTTAGTGGCGAAGACGGGCGCAGGCAACGATTTCCTGGGCTGGATTGACCTTCCGGTGGATTATGATAAGGAAGAGTTCGCTCGCATCAAGGCTGCGGCGGCGAAGATCCAGGCGGATTCGGATGTGCTCGTAGTAATTGGCATCGGCGGCTCTTATCTGGGCGCGCGTGCGGCGATTGAGTTCTTGCGTCATGGGTTTTACAATAATATCTCGAAGGAGCAGCGCAAGACTCCGGAGATTTATTATGCGGGTAACAGCATCAGCAGCAGCTATCTGCAGGGGATTATTGATGTCATCGGAGACAGGGATTTCTCGGTGAACGTGATTTCCAAGTCAGGTACGACGACAGAGCCGGCGATTGCATTCCGCGTATTTAAGTCTATGCTTGAGAAGAAGTATGGCAAGGAAGAGGCTGCGAAGAGGATTTATGCGACGACGGATAAGGCACGAGGAGCGCTTAAGAGCCTGGCAAGCGAAGAGGGATATGAGACGTTTGTAGTGCCGGATGATGTCGGAGGACGTTTCTCGGTGCTTACAGCGGTAGGCCTGCTTCCGATTGCGGCAAGCGGAGCAGATATTGATCAGCTGATGGCAGGTGCTGCAGAGGGACGCAAGCTTGCGATGGAGCAGGATTTCGCTGAGAATGATGCGCTGCAGTATGCGGCAATCCGTAACATTTTGCTGCGCAAGGGCAAGCAGGTGGAAGTGCTTGCGAATTACGAGCCGAGCCTACACTATGTATCTGAGTGGTGGAAGCAGCTCTACGGCGAGAGCGAGGGCAAGGACCAGAAGGGTATCTTCCCGGCATCGGTAGATCTGACGACGGACCTGCATTCCATGGGTCAGTTCATTCAGGACGGCTCCAGGATTATGTTCGAGACCGTGATCAATGTAGTAAAGTCCCGCGCAGAGGTTGTAATCGGCGAGGAGCCGGTGGATCTCGACGGCCTGAATTATCTGGCTGGCAAGAATATGGACTTCGTGAACAAGAGCGCGATGAACGGTACGATTCTTGCACATACCGATGGCAATGTGCCGAACCTGCGTATTGACGTACCGGAGCAGAACGAGTTCTATCTGGGCGAGCTGTTCTATTTCTTCGAGTTTGCGGTAGGTGTAAGCGGATATCTGCTTGGTGTGAATCCGTTCAACCAGCCGGGCGTGGAGAGCTATAAGAAGAACATGTTTGCACTGCTTGGCAAGCCGGGCTATGAGGAGGCACGTGAGGCACTCCTGAAGAGGCTGTAGGAAGAGGATATTGCCTTATAATATGCTTTGAATCGATAGCAAATAGCAATATTTTAATATTTAGGAAATAATTTAACAACTTTATAAGGCGCAGAAACCTTTGATTTTATCAGTGTTTCTGCGTTTTTTATTTTTTTCAAAAAAAATTTGACAAATGAATACGACCGTGCTATAATGCTTTCTACAACAAAGTGTGTAACAAATTTGTAATAAATCAAAACAAATTCGAAATACTTTGGAATAGAAATTTAATTTTCACCGTACAAACATTCGCGCAAAGGAGAAACGTGAGGATTACGGTTCGCCGTGGTGAATTGGGAACCGCAAACAAAGCGGCAGAGCGTCGCAGCACGAAATAAAATGCGCACATGGAGGTTAAGATGAAATCAATGCAGGACATAGTAGGAAACGCCAAAGACCGCATCGCGGCATTTGATGGGAAGAATACTATGGAGAATAGCGTAAACTGGTGCCGGAATAGGGCGGCACGTATCGTTGAAGTGACAGCTTTAATTGCTTTTGTATTGGTACTCGCCGGTTTTGGTTTATCCGGAGGGGATGGTCAGGCGGATTCGTCTGTGCTTGCAGAGTCCGACAGTGGTTTGGATGGCAGCAGCTATAGCGGAATTGCCGGAGTGTCAAGTGTTCTGAATGGATATGAGCTGGCTTATGCAGATCAGATGGATTTGCTTGTGGTAGAGGATCAGGATGTTATAGTAGTAGGAAGTACCTATACGGAAGCAAATGATGATGCGGAAGATGCATCGGATGCAGAGGCAGGAGATGCGGATGCATCAGCTGGCGCAGCGGAGACGGAAAGTGATACAGAGGCTGCAGATAATGCGGCTGCAGGCGATACAGGGGCAGAGGATGAAAGTACAGAGGCCGCTTCGGAATCAGAGGAAGCTGGCAGTGAGACGGAGACTTCTGAGCAGGAGCTGACGGAAGAGGAACAGGAATGGCTGCAGTACCTGATGGCGGATGTGGATGAATATCTTTACATTCGTGCGGAAGCAAGTGAGGATTCTGAGGCAGTCGGCAAGCTTTATAAGGGTGACCGTGCAGTGATTGAGGGGACTTCCGGCGAGTGGACGAAGATCTCTTCCGGCAGCGTGGAAGGATACGTAATGACGGAGTATTGCGTGACGGGGACAGAAGCATTGGCGTACATGAAAGAGAATTGTACACTGATTGCGACGGTCATATCCAATAAGTCCTTGCGTGTCCGTAAGGAGCAGAGCACCAGCAGTGCAGTTTTGAAGATGGTATCTAAGGGAACGGTGCTGACGGTTGATACAGCTACAGAGACCGGGGATGACTGGGTAGCTGTTCTGATTGATGGTAAGACGTATTACGTTTGTGCAGATTATGTGGAAGTGTCTTATGATATTGGTGAGGCAATCAGCATAGAAGAGGAGAAAGCCGCAGAGGAGGCTGCGAAAGCGGCGGAGGAAGCTGCAGCAGCTGCGGCAGAAGCTTCCAGTTCTTCTACGAGCTCGAATTCCTATGATGCCGACACGGACGAGGTGACGCTCCTTGCGGCACTGATCCAGTGTGAAGCAGGTGGCGAGTCGTATAAGTGCCAGGTATCGGTTGGTGAGGTAGTTATGAACCGTGTGGCGAGCGGCAGCTTCCCGAACTCGATTACGAAAGTGATTTACCAAAGCGGGCAGTTTGGCCCTGTTTCGAATGGAAGCCTTGCAAAGAGACTGAGCAAGACCATCAGCTCTACCGCTTACAAGGCAGCACAGGAGGCAATTGCGGGATCGAATTATACGGATGGATGTCTGTATTTTAACGATATTTACCATACATCACACTCCGGTCTGCAGATTGGTGCGATGATATTCTGGTAAAATGTGTACGCTCCATGATTAATGACTCAGGGCCGCTCCATCAGGGGCGGCTCTTTTTCGTTGCTTCATGGGGTGGGCTTGTAGGCACCCCATGAAGTAACTCTTTTTCGGAGCTTCGCGCAGAATGTGGGATTTTTCTCTTGTAATATCATGGCAATTGAGGTAAAATATCATGATGATACAAGGGAACAAAAGTCAGGAATACAAAGTCGGAAGGAGGAGCCTGTTATGACGCTTAAGGGCAGGAGCTTTTTGAAATTGATGGATTATACGCCGGAGGAGATTACGTATCTGATTGATCTGGGAGAGACCCTGAAGGAACAGAAGGAGCAGGGCATTGCGCATGATACCTTAAGGGGGAAGAATATTGCGCTTATTTTTGAGAAGACCAGTACGCGTACCCGCTGCTCTTTTGAGGTGGCGGCGCATGATCTGGGGATGCAGGTGACGTATCTGGATCCGAAGAGCTCGCAGATTGGCCGGAAAGAGAGTATTGCGGATACGGCTCGTGTCCTGGGGCGGATGTATGATGGGATTGAGTATCGGGGATTTGGCCAGGAGATTGTGGAGGAGCTGGCGCGTTATGCTGGCGTGCCGGTGTGGAATGGTCTGACGAATGAGTTCCACCCGACGCAGATGATTGCGGATATGATGACTGTGAGGGAGAATTTCGGACATCTGGCGGGTCTGAAGTTTGTATATATGGGTGATGCGCGTTATAATATGGGCAATTCTTTGATGGTGACCTGTGCGAAGCTGGGGATGCATTTCGTTGCATGCACGAATCAGAAGTATTTTCCGGAGCAGAGCCTGGTGGATTACTGCAGCAAGCAGGCGGCGCTGACAGGCGGCAGCGTGCTGTTGACGGAGGATGTGGCAGAGGCGACGACGGATGCGGATGTCATTTATACGGACGTATGGGTGTCGATGGGTGAGCCGGAGGAGGCATGGACCCAGCGAATCGGCGACCTTGCCCCATATCAGGTGAACGAGGCGGCATTTGCCCATGCGAAGGGGTCCGCGATTTTCATGCACTGCCTGCCGGCATTCCATGACCTGAATACGACGATTGGGAAGCAGGTGTATGAGAAGTTCGGCATGTCAGAGCTGGAGGTGACGGATGCGGTGTTTGAGGGACCGCGGTCGGTGGTATTCGATGAGGCGGAGAACCGGATGCATTCGATTAAGGCGATTATGAAGGCAACGCTGGAGGGTTAAGTACAGGTGTTGGACTTGAAAGCACATCTTGTGGGCAGCATAGGGGTATCGTAGGGCAACGAAGCAGATGGGAATTTTGCCAGGCAAATGGTATTTAGTTAAGAAGTGGGGTATCAGGACGATAGAAATTGGGAGAGACCACATGAAAGCAGAAATATTAAGGCTATTACGTGAAACAAATGGATATGTATCCGGTCAGGAGCTTTGCGAGCAGTTCGGTGTGTCACGTACAGCGGTCTGGAAGGCAATCAAACAGCTGCAGGCGATGGGATACGAGATTGAGGCAGTGCCGAATCGGGGGTATTTCCTAAAGTCAGCTGCAGATGTGCTGAGTAAGGATGAGATTGCGAGTCTTCTTCATACCCAGTGGATTGGCAAAGAGTTGTACTGTTATGATACGATTGGTTCGACGAACGCTAGAGCGAAGGAGCTGGCAGAGCAGGAATGTGAGAACGGTACTCTTGTTGTAGCTGACCAGCAGACACAGGGGCGCGGCCGGCGTGGACGCAGCTGGCAGACACCGCCGCAGATGGGCATTGCCATGTCACTGCTGCTTCGTCCCGAGATCAGTCCGGGGAATGCCTCGATGCTGACACTGGTAACGGCGCTTGCGGTTGCGAATGCGATTACCGGCCTTTCTGGGGTGGAGGCGATGATTAAGTGGCCGAATGATGTGGTGATGAATGGCCGGAAGGTCTGTGGAATTCTGACGGAGATGAATGCGCAGTTTGATTATATCAGCTATATAGTCATCGGTATCGGGATTAATGTCCATAATGAGGAGTTCCCGGAGGAGCTTTCACAGATGGCGGGGTCGATCCTGACGGAAAGCGGGAAGCGGATTCACCGCGCGGAGCTGGTGGCGCGGATCATGGCGTATTTTGAGCAGTATTATGCGACATTTCTGGAGACGGAGGATTTGACGGGGATGCTGGAGGCGTATAACCAGCTGCTGGTGAATCGTGGGCGTGAGGTGAAGGTACTTGACCCGAAGGAACCATTTAGCGGGAAAGCCGTAGGGATTACGAAAAAGGGCGAGCTGATGGTGGACACCTGGTCGTCACGCAAGCTGGTATCGAGCGGAGAGGTTTCCGTAAGGGGAATTTACGGGTACGTATAGGTGTGTTGGATTTCGTTTCGTTGTGCCTGGTGTTAGACGATTCTAAAGTGTCTGCCTGCCACAGGCACTTTAGCATCATTAGTTGATGTAGCCCGAGCAAGTAAGCAATGTGGCAAGAAGAGGATTAATAGATATGGATGAATCAAATCAGCAGATTGTGTTATGCGCTGCAAGTGCATATACGCAGAAATATTATCTGAATGAACAATTTAATGGGCTTCCCGCTTCTATCCGGCAGGAGCTGCAGATTATGTGCGTGCTTTACACGGAGGATGTGGGTGGTGTCCTGGAGCTGGTCTTCGACGACGACGGAACGCTGAATTTCGTGACATCGAGTGAGGAAAATGATTTTTTCTATGATGAAATCGGAAGTGCGCTCAAAATCAGGCAATACCAGAACCAGAAAAGGGAGCTGCTGGAGTCGCTGGAGATGTATTTTAAGGTAGTGTTCTTGGGTGAGGGATTCGAGGACGAATAAGAAAGCAGGTTGCTGCTTTCTGTGCCGAACAGTAACAGCAGTTGTTATAGCTGTAAGTGTGGAATAGTGAAGGAATGAGGCAGCAGCTCGATGCAGGATGAGATGGATAGAGGGTGGAAAATATATGCTGTTAACAATTGATGTGGGCAATACGAATATTACATGTGGGGTTTTCCGGGGGGAGGAGCTGGCGGCAACTTTCCGTATCACGACGAAGATTCCGCGGACATCGGATGAATATGCGATGCTGCTGGGGGATTTGCTGGAGAAGAACCAGCTCCATGTGGCGGATATCACCGATGTAATTATCTGTTCCGTGGTGCCGAATGTCATGCATTCTCTGCAGAGCGCTTTGATTAAATACTTCCATATTACTCCGATTATTGTGGAAGCGGGAATTCGCACCGGCATTCGCATTGTGACACCGAATCCGCAGCAGATTGGCGCGGATCGAATCGTGGATGCGGTGGCTGCGTATGAGATTTACGGCGGACCGGTTATCGTAATTGATTTCGGGACAGCGACGACGTATGACCTCGTGGACGAGACGGGTGCGTTCCTAGGCGGGATTACGGCACCGGGCATCCGTACGAGCGCACGTGCGCTTTGGGAGGGAGCTGCAAAGCTGCCGGAGATTGAGATTCGAAAGCCGGAGCATATCCTGGGCAAGGACACGATTACGAGCATGCAGTCCGGCCTGGTCTATGGACAGATTGGTCAGACGGAATATATTGTACGCAAGACGATTGAAGAGGTTGGGATGCCGGATGTGAAGGTAGTTGCGACGGGCGGTCTGGGACGGCTGATTTCCAGTGCGACGGATGTGATTGATTACTACGACCCACACCTGACACTGAAGGGGATGCAGTTTGTGTTTAAGAAGCAGCGACGATAGTTCATGGGATAGAAATGAGTACAAGTCAGGATGTAATCAGACCCTTGCGAATAGGGAATGTGGAATTAGAGAATAATTTAATATTGGCTCCTATGGCAGGCGTAACGGACCTGCCGTTTCGATTGCTTTGTAAGGAGCAGGGGGCGGCCTTGTTGTGCATGGAGATGGTCAGTGCGAAAGCCATTTTATATAAAAACCGTAATACAGAAGCACTGCTTACGATAGATTCCCGCGAGCATCCGGTGTCGCTGCAGCTGTTTGGGTCGGATCCGGATATCATAGCCGGTATTGCGCACGCGATAGAAGATCGGCCGTTTGATATTCTGGATATTAATATGGGCTGCCCGGTTCCTAAGATTGTCAATAATGGCGAGGGCTCTGCATTGATGAAGAATCCGAAGCTGGCAGGGGAGATTATTGAGAAGACAGTTCAGGCGGTAAAGAAGCCGGTAACGGTTAAGATACGAAAAGGATTCGATGACGAACATATCAATGCCGTGGAGTTGGCGCATATTGCACAGGAATGCGGCGCGGCAGCAGTGGCGGTGCATGGGCGGACGCGGCAGCAGCTTTACTCCGGCAAGGCAGATTGGGAGGTTATCAGGCTTGTTAAGGAAGCTGTCCATATCCCGGTGATTGGAAACGGTGATTTGCGGAGCGCACAGGATGTGGCAGCGATGGCAGAGCAGACGCATTGCGATGGGTTCATGATTGCGCGTGGGGCACAGGGGAATCCGTGGATATTTGGGCAGATATTAGATTATTTTCACGCAGGACAGGAACCGGAAAAGCCCGGCTTTGAGGAAGTGGCGCAGATGATCCTGCGGCATGCGCGGATGATGGTGGAGTATAAGGGAGAATATACCGGCATTCGTGAAATCCGAAAGCACGCGGCATGGTATACGGCAGGATATCCGAATTCCTCGAAGCTGCGTGGGCAGTTAAATGAGGTGGAGACGTATGCGCAGCTGGAGGAGCTGCTGATGCAGGCGCGTACAGAGGGACTTTAGCCAAACCATTTTTCATTTCATAAGCAACAGACTGCAATCGGGATTCATGAGATTTTAACTTTTGTGCTACTTGACAGTGGGGAAGCTTTTGGCTATAATACCGTAGTTAAAGAGTTGTTGCGGTGCGAGAAACGGCTGAGGCGTAGTGCTGACAAAATAGCGTTGGAAAAAACAGAGCCGTTAAAACAGCACCGAAAACAGATATATAAGTTTTACAAAGACAGCTAATGATGGGCAGAAGATAAAGCGGAGATGATATGGGAAGCGTTACGGTTCACTACGGCGAATAGTAATCGGCAGATATCATATCCGGGACAGTTGTGTATATACTTATGTAAAAGCATCCGGGTATTTTTGGGTGCGGTTAATTATGGCACGCTGATATACAATTCCATAAGTATCTGGATGAATATGCAAGAATTTCCTTATAGGAAGAGCCTGTATGTTGCGCTGCCCACAGGATGTGCTTTGCGATCCGGCAGACGGAAGTCATGCCAGCTTGGCAGGCATTGATTTGCAGGTTATGCAGTTACTTATCAAATGGCGTATCGGTTGGTTATCAGAAAGGAACAGGAAGGCAGAGGAACATGAGCAAGAAAAACATTTTGACGTATCAGGGACTGAAAGCACTGGAGGATGAGCTTTCGGATTTGAAGGTGAACCAGCGCAGGGAGATTGCGCAGAAGATTAAGGAAGCGCGTGAGCAGGGCGATCTTTCCGAGAATGCGGAGTACGATGCGGCGAAGGATGAGCAGCGAGATATCGAGCTGCGTATCGAGGAAATCGAGAAGATCCTTAAGAATGCCGAGGTCGTGGTAGAGGAAGAGGTTGACCTTGACAAGATTAGTATCGGCTGCGTGGTACGTATCCTGGATTGCGAATTTGATGAGGAGCTTACGGTAAGCATTGTCGGGTCCACGGAGGCAAGCAGTTTAAAGAACAAAATCTCTAACGAATCACCGGTTGGCAAAGCGCTGATTGGTAAGGAAGTCGGAGATACGGTGACGGTGGAGACACCGGCAGGAGAGTTTGACTATAAGGTACTCGAGATTCAGCGCGTATCGGTGGATGATGACGACGATGCGGATGCAGAGTAGAAGCATATACGCATGAGAAGCGTATGATTGAAGGCTTACAGATGTGCGGAATTTATCAGGGCATATTCTATCTATGTTTCTCTTGAGAAATGTGAATAGACAGTTGTTGATAGGTTTGTGAAGTAAATGAAGTAGAAGAATCGGTACCGGCGAAAAAGACTTGTTAGTTTTGAGGTCAGGTAACCATAATTGGAATATGGAGGACAGGCATGGCACAGCAAAAGAATGCGAACACACAGCAGAACATAAATCAGCTTCTGCAGGTGCGCCGGGATAAGCTGCAGGAGCTGCAGGAAAAGGGCGCGGATCCGTTTGCGATTACGAAATATGACGTTACGCAGCACAGCATGGACATCAAAGAGAATTATGATGCGTTCGAGGGGAAAGAGGTCTCCATCGCAGGGCGTATGATGTTCAAGCGCGTGATGGGCAAGGCATCGTTTTGCAATGTGCGTGACCTGAAAGGTGATATTCAGGTCTATGTCGCGCGGGATGACCTGGGCGAAGAGGCTTATAAGGATTTCAAGAAATACGATGTGGGCGATATCCTTGGCGTGAAGGGCTTCGTGTTCCAGACGAAGACCGGCGAGATTACTGTGCATGCGAAGGAGCTGACGCTGCTGTCAAAGAGCCTGCAGATCCTGCCGGAGAAATTCCATGGGCTTACCGATACGGACATGCGTTATCGCCAGCGGTATGTGGATCTCATTATGAACACAGAGGTTCGTGAAACCTTCATAAAGCGCTCCCAGATATTAAAAGAGATTCGTAATTTCCTCGATGGCAGGGGATTCATGGAAGTGGAGACCCCGATGCTGGTGGCAAATGCCGGCGGCGCGGCAGCGCGTCCGTTTGAGACACATTACAATGCACTTGACGAGGACGTGAAGCTTCGTATTTCGTTGGAGCTCTATTTAAAGCGCCTGATTGTCGGTGGGCTGGAGCGTGTCTATGAAATTGGCCGCGTATTCCGCAATGAGGGCGTGGACACCCGGCACAACCCGGAATTTACGTTGATGGAGCTCTATCAAGCATACACGGATTACGAAGGTATGATGGAACTGACTGAGACAATGTTCCGTTATCTGGCCGAGAAGGTCTGCGGCAGCGCAGTCATCACTTACAATGGCGTTGAGATAGACTTGAGCAAGCCATTCGCGCGGATGAGCATGAACGAAGCCATCTTAAAGTACGCAGGCATTGACTTCGACAAGGTAGAAAGCGACGACGAGGCAAAAGCACTCGCGAAGGAGCACCATATCGAATACGAAGAGCGCCATATCAAGGGCGACATCATCAACCTCTTCTTCGAAGAATACTGCGAGAAGGAGCTGATACAGCCGACCTTCATCACGGACCATCCGATAGCCATCTCACCGCTGACCAAGAAGAAGCCGGACGACCCGGAAAAGGTGGAGCGCTTCGAGCTCTTCATCAATACCTGGGAGATGTGCAACGCCTACTCCGAGCTTAATGACCCGATTGACCAGCGCGAGCGCTTCGCGGCACAGGATGCAGAATTCGCGGCAGGAAATGAAGAAGCAAACCATACCGATGAGGACTTCCTCAATGCGCTGGAGATCGGCATGCCGCCAACAGGCGGAATCGGGTACGGGATCGATCGGCTTGTGATGCTGCTGACAGACTCGGCAGCGATAAGGGACGTAATATTCTTTCCGACACTCCGCCAAATGTAGTGTAATATAGAGGCTTAGGGGCACTTCCTGAAAG
>X287_Common_Brushtail__coassemble_102_pt1 | contig 16471 bp, 14 predicted proteins | sample X287_Common_Brushtail__metabat2_low_PE_001 | metagenome-assembled genome bin X287_Common_Brushtail | reverse complement strand
CGCGAACTCATCCATATTTGTCTTTCCGATAATGACCGCACCGGCTTCCTCCAGCTTCTTTACTGCTTCCGCCGTATAGGTCGGCACATAATTTTCCAGGATATGCGAAGAACATGTCGTCCGCATCCCTTGCGTACACATATTATCCTTAATCGCCACCGGGACACCCGCCAGCGGCCCAGTCAGTTCCCCGGCATCAATCGCCGCCTGCACCTGCGCTGCACGCGCCCGCGCGCCCTCTTCATCCACTGTCACGAAGCTACCGATCTCCGCGTCCTTCCGGCGAATCGCCGCAAGCACCTCCTCGGTCGCCTCTATCGAAGTAATCTCTTTATCATGAATCTTCCTGCCGATTTCCACGGCAGTCATGCTTAATATGCTCATCCACTACCTCCTATTCCCCTATCGTCTTCGGCACCTTGAATCCGCCATTTTTCTCCACCGGCGCATTCGCAAGCGTGTCCTCGCTGCCGTCTCCGTTCACCACCACATCCTCGCGGAACACATTGTGTACCGGGAAGACATGAGACATCGGCTCGATTCCGGAGGTATCCAGCTCATTGAGCTTATCAATATAATCCAGCATCTCTTCCATGTCCGCCTTGGCCGCAGCCGCCTCCTTGGGGATAAGCTCCAGCTTCGCCAGGATGCCCACATAATCCATCGTCTCATCCGAGATGACATTGCGCAGTACGCCATCCTCGCCCATCACCTTCGTCACCGTCGCGCCCGAAGCCGCGCCATCCGCATCCGCTTCCGCCGCCAGCGACTCCGCAAGTGCCTCACTTCGGATCTTCGCATAAATCACCTCATCGAAGATGCCTTCATTGCACCAGCATGCCCGGCGCAGCGTACCCTCGTACTCCATTCCGGCAGCCTCCATCACCTTACCGGAATAAATATTATCCACGGCATGTCCGGCGCAGACACGTCCCGCGCCCACTCCCTCCAGGAAGAAACGAACCACCTCGGTCAGCGCCTCTGTCATATAACCCTTGTGCCAGAATGCCTTGCCGATGCAATAGCCAATCTCCACACTCTCAGTCCTGTCATCCATCTTCACCGCGGAAATCGACCCAATCGGCTGCTCCAGATCATTGAGTTCAATTGCCCACATATAATAATTATTCTTCTCGTAATTGGCCGCCCAATCCGTAAGCTTCTCCGCCACCTGCTCCACCGACTCATACGGCGTCCAGGTCAGATACTTCGCCACTTCCGGATCATTCATCCAATTATAAAAGCACTGCTGGGCATCCTCCGGCTCAAACCGCCGCAGCGTCAGTCGTTCCGTCGCCAGCTCCCTCGTCCCGATATGGTTCATATATGTCGCTCCTTCTTATTTACCTGGTATCAAATCATCAACGCCCAAACTCCAATATCTTTTTTCTGATACGATACCAAAATAATTACTTCAATCCATAAAAACACAAAAAGCACCACTCGGCCTTCTTCGGCCTCATGGTGCTATTATATGATTTTTACAATATCAAGTCAATCCCAAAATCCTAATCTCTCACAATGTCACGCAGTTGGAGTCGTAGCACGTACCTTTGTCGCTGCCAATACACAGCTGCCGGGACAAGCAGGGATTTGTTCATGGGCATTGGCGAACCAAACCAAAAAATCATGTCAGATGAAAGTTCTTTTCAAGGCCTGAAATCGGTTCTCAAAACCGATTTCAGAGAGATCACGAGACGAGAAAGCATCAGGCTTTCTCGTCGATTGAGCTCGGTGCCGCGGAAAAGTGCTTTCAGATGGCATAGATTTTCTTTTGGTTCGACGCTGCCATGAACAAATTCCTGCTTGTCCCGGCAGCGTCACATAGCCACAGCCCAACTACACCACTGCGTCCACATAAAACGTCGCATTCTCTGCGTCACTTCCGTCGGTGAGCACAAGCTCATCATCCACAATCGTCAGGTAATATCCCGGATATGCCACACTCTCGAACGACACGCCGTCCTCATCCGCAAGACCGACTACCGTATGGAAGGTCTGTGCCTCTTCCGTCGCCGTCGAAATCGTATCCTCCTGCGCCAGCGTCACGGTCATGTCCTCATTCGCGGTCATATAGAGTCCGTTCTTGTTCTGCGACTGAATCGAGACATAAGCCGCATTTGACGTGTCTGCCTTGCCTGCGCAGATTACCCACTGCATATCCTCTGCCTCAAGCTCATACTCATCCTCCGGCTCCTGCAGCAGCTCATAAATACCGCACGCAACATCCGTATACGGATACCTGTCGTCACTTGCCGAATTGTACAGATGCGCATGACCAACCGTGGAACCATCTGCAAGCGTAATTGTGGAAGCTGTACCCGCGATGCTCGCCGTCAGCTCCTTTAAGAGATCAATCGTACCGTCATCATTCCACTCGATCTCCAGAATAATCGGAGAGCGGCGATATCCATCACCACCCGGCAATGCGCCGTTATGGGAAATCAGATAGGTCTTGCCCTGGAAATCAAATACTGCCGGATGCTCCGTATTCGCCGTTGCGGAATTCCGCATGATTACGGAACCGAAGGTCCATGTGCCGTCGAGAAGGTCATCCGTCGTAGCATATGCCAGGCACTCACGCCAGCTGTAAGCATAGAACAGATAGTAATCTCCATAATAATTGCCATCCTCATCCTGCCTGCGGTACAGCCAGGGTGCCTCCGTGTAACTGGTAAGGCCATCCGTACTCTCAATGATATCCGCCACATCGGTAGATGCACCACTCGTAATCTCGCCGTCACCATTCTGATCCTTGACAGAAACCATGTCCTCATTCAGCTCGCATACGTAGCAGCGGCCATTGCCCCATGCCAGGTAAATATGCTCCTCCCCATCGTCATCGGTCTCAATCCATACGGTCGGATCAATATCATTCCAGGTACTGGTCTCATCATCAATCGTAACATTACCGGATACCAGCGGCTCTCCGATATCCTCAAACAGACCGGTCGGGCTGTCAGATACTGCTACACCAATCGACTGCTTGCCATCGGATGTCGCATCCCAGCTGCAGTAATACAGGTAATACATATCCTGGCCGGCTTCCTCATCGTAATGCTTCACCACCTGGGATGCCCACGCGCTTGTAGACGTATTCAGCCATTCCACCAGGACCTTGTTCGCGGTAAACACCGAACCTTCATAGGTCCAGTTCACCAGATCCGTTGATGAATAGCAGATGTAATCCGGCATCACATAGGAATCATCCGTCGAGGTGTCATGGCCCAGATACAGATACACCGTATCTCCGTCTACCAGCACGGACGGATCGCCGCCGTAGGTAAGCTCGCCATCCTCATCAAATCCTGCAATCGGATTGGCAAAGCTTGATACCTCAAGCGCCACCTCTCCATCCTCAAGCGCAGCCTGGGACTCCGTCTCCTCAGTTTCCTCACTCTCGGCCGATGCGCTCTGCGTTCCCTCCTCAGACGAAGTGCCTGAACTCGAAGACGCGCAGGAACACAGGCTAAGAACCATTGCTCCTGTCAGCAACGCTGCCAGAACTCTCTTGTACACCATAGTATACCTCCCTCTATAAAAACTTTTGCCTTAGGGTTCCAATCTGCTCAAATCCCGTGGGAACAGCGTCGCCTGACGTACATTCTCCTCCCCAATGAGCTGCATCGTCATACGCTCCAGGCCGATTCCCAGTCCGCCATGCGGCGGCATTCCATATTTAAACGCATCCAGATAATGCTCCATTCCCTCCGACTCCATGCCGCGCTGTGCCATCTTCGCCAGCAGCATATGATAATCATGGATTCTCTGGCCGCCGGTCGTGACCTCAAGGCCGCGGAACAACAGGTCAAAGCTTAGGGTATACGTCTCATCATCCGGATCATCCATCGCATAAAACGGACGTTTCTTCGACGGATAATGCGTCACATAAACAAAATCACTCCCATACTCTTCCTTGAAATACCGTCCAATCAAGACCTCTTCCTCCGGCTCCAGGTCGAACGGATTGCGGAACTGACGGTCATACTTCTCGGCAGCCAGTCTCTTCGCGTCATCGAAACGCACCGCCGGGATACGGCTCACATCCGGAAGCTCCACGCCCAGCATCGCAAGCTCGTCCGCATACTCGGACTCCAGCAGCTGCATCGCATACTGCAGGAAGCCCGTCTCCATCGCCATGATATCCTCAAAGCTGTCGATATAGCCCATCTCCAGGTCCAGGCTCGTGTATTCATTCAGATGGCGCTTCGTATTGTGCTTCTCCGCGCGGAATACCGGTGCCGTCTCAAACACGCGCTCAAACACACCAACCATCATCTGCTTATAGAACTGCGGGCTCTGCTGCAGAATCGCCGGCCGATGGAAATACTCCAGCTTAAACAGGTTCGCGCCGCCCTCCGCACTCTTCGCGCCAAGCTTTGGCGTATGAATCTCCGTAAATCCCTGGCCATACAGGAAATCGCGGAAACCACGAACAACCCCCTCCTGGATGCGGAACACCGCCCGCTCCCTCGGATTGCGCAACGCAACCGCGCGGTTATTCAGCTTCGCCTCAATCGAAGTATTCAGCCTGCGCTTATTAATCTGAAGCGGCAGCGCCTCCGCCGGCTCCGAAAACACCTCTATCGTATCCAGGCGGATCTCAAACCCATGCGGCGCACGCGCATCCGCCCGGTAGGTCCCGCACGCTTCAAGCGTATCGCCCTCGCGGATGGAACGGATATCAAACTGCGAACGTCCCTTCTCATAAACACACTGCACGAGCCCATCCCGCTTCCGCAGGACGATGAACGCCACATCGCCCATATCACGGATTGCGTGAACCGCACCGCGCACGCGCAGCTGCTTTCCCTCATAATCCCCTGCAAGAATCTCAGTGATCTCCAGGGCACCCGTCTGATGGACGCCAGTCAAAAAATCCATATTACTTCGTCTCCTATGCGTTCTTCACTTATTTTGCTATCTCTGCCGCAGGTGCTTCCGCTGCCTCTACTGTCTCAGCTGCCTTCGCTGCTTCAGCCGCTTTTGCAGCCTCTGCTGCCTTCGCTGCTTCAATCTCTGCCTTCGAACGGCGACCACGCTTCTTCGGTGCTGCCGGTGCCTCTGCCGCCTTCTCAGTCTCTGCTGCTTTTGCCGCCTCTGCTGCTTCAATCTCTGCCTTTGAACGGCGACCACGCTTCTTCGGTGCTGCCGCTGTCTCTTCCGCTTTCTCGGCTTTCGCTGCTGCTTTTGCAGCTTTCTCCGCTTCCTTTGCGGCCTTTGCTGCTTCCTTCGCAGCCTTCTCCGCCTCAATCTCTGCCTTTGAACGACGCGGGCGACGCTTCTTCGGTGCTGTCGGCACTTCTACGCCCTTTGCCGCCTCTTCCTCGGCAACCTTCTTCGCAAGCTCTACCGCTGCATCCGAAAGCTCCTTCAGGCGGGCTGCCTTACCCAGATCACCCTCTACCTGAATCTTATGGGTTAAAAATGCATTCACCGGATCCATCTGTCCGGTTGCAATCAACAGCAGATTCTCCTGTGAAGTCGTAATCAGTGCATCATGGTCATAATACTCATATGGCTCGACCTTCACCTTGCCATCTTCCACTTCCATATAGAACGCACCCTCGCCTTCCCCTCTCACATCAAACTGGAATGCGATATGCTCCTTAATATTGCTCGCGTCTACGCCTTCATAAATGTCCTTAGCCTTCTGTACTAACTCTTCATACGTCATAATCGGTTACCTCCTTGTTGGCATCGCTGTGACCTTCTGCGCAAATCCGCTCCACAGGCAGTGCCCAAAAAATGATTCTCCTTAAATGATTTGATTGGCAGAATTACATCATTCATAATCTGCAAACAAAGAAATAATACCATTAAGTAAAGCTTCTTGCAAGTATTTTCTCTTAAAAATTACTTATTAAAACCCTATTTTCTTGCAAGCGCAAGCTTATTTTTACAAAAAAACAGATGGCAAGTCCAAATTCTTGATTTTTGCTTTGGCAGTACGCAAATGCGTACTGCCAAAGCAAAAATCAAGAAGTCGAAGCATTTTCTATTGCAGCCTTGTGCATCATATGCTATGATAAGCCTCACTACAAGTGACGTGCTTACCAAAGCGAATCGTCTGCGTAGCCTGCCCGCAAGCTATGGCGGCGCTGACGGCGAGCCTATCTTGCGCAAGCGGCCACAAGGACTGCTCGCGAGTTTTGGCAGTGCTGACGGCGAGCCTATCTTGCGCAAGCAGCCACAAGGACTGCTCGCGAGCTTTGGCAGTGCTGACGGCGAGCCTATCTTATGCAGGCGATGGACTGTTTTACAGAGAGGATGGGGAACAGAAAATGAGGATGTATGATTTCAGAGGGAACAGAAACCTCTGTGGAAAGAGAATCCAACAAAACCGAAAAAGCCGAAATCTATCACAAACAGAGCTGGCCTCTCTGCTCCAGGAAAAGGATTTGAAACTGCATCGGGTTACCATCAGCCGCATCGAACTCGGCATCCGGTACGTTGCAGACTATGAGCTGAATGTGTTTGCAGACGTGCTGGGCGTGACGATGAAAGAACTGGTGGAAATGCCGGAGGAAGAATCGACGGATTGAGTCCATGAACATAAGAGAGAAAATCTCCATCATCCATACCTACGCAGATCTTGCTAGCCTATTTTCCCGATTGCACAGCATGCCCTTCGGGTAAGCACAGCCCAAAAAGCCCAGGCGGTCTACACTCCGTTTCTACCCGAAAGGCATACTGTGCAGGTCGGTGCTTCACCGAATTCTATCAATGAACCCCCATTGTATGCACCAAAACCGGGCTTATATCAGGGCTTGATGGACAAGGGTGCTTCACCATTTTCGTACCAGCATAAGCGGATAGGATACGGATGGTGCATGAACCGGATTACCAGCTGAACGGAATCGGCTCGTCCTTGTTGGCATCCACATGGCTTTGTGCTTCGTCCCCAAGTCCTTTCTGCCAGATATATTCCCACAGGAAGAACAGCTCGTGCTCCATCTTGTGGATATAATCCTTTGCGATTTGCGGCGTATGCGATGCAACACGGCCTCCATGGAAAAAGACCTCCACAGTGTCCCTGGTGAGACGGATGTCAACCGTCTCGCCGATCAGGTCAAAGGGAACGGAATAACGGTTGCGCCCATCCGAGATGGTGTAATCATTTGGGACTTTCGCGGAACTCCATGCTGCAGGTTCGTATGGGTTGACCGGGAGGGGCAGCATGAATTCACGCTCCTCTTCATCATAGGCAGACCTGCGGCTTCCGGGGCGTCTCTGGAACGGCTTGTCATTCAGTTCGTCCAGCTTTTCCGCAACGGCACGTCTTGCTTCCTCAAATGTGAAGAAGTGCTCATTCCTTAATGCGGCAATGATCCATGTGGTCGCGAACTTGACCGAGCCCTCTGCATTGGGTTTGTCGTCCTTATCGGAAATTTCCGATAAGGACGATTATCGGCGAAAAAATGTTATCGGCAATTCTGCGAAAATGCAATTGTCCTGCGTGAATATCCGAGGCTGTTTAGCCTTAGTATCTCTCGATAATTCACCGTAATTATCGACCTCCTGTTATGATAGTCACACATATGTGTGCCATCAATAATTATAACAGGAAATCTGCCGGATGGACCTGCCAAGCGGCAAGGTGGACTTAAATGAGCGGCTAAGTGGACTTGTTTTACCGTGCAGCGTGACTTAAACGACCGTTATATGCAGGCCGGGAAAGGGAGACGTACATTATCCCCCGTGGCGAATGCGGTAAATTGGGCATCAAAAATATTCGGACAAGAAACGCGTAATAACCTAAAATCATGCAATCAAATAGGACCTTTACAGGTCCTAACCATAGCCGCATAGACGCATAGCGGCATAATAACCATATACAATACTCTTATAATCACAATATTTTAAAACCAATTATTTGACAGACTGGCGACAGTATACGCTTTTTTCGACATTTGGACACAAAACCTCAGTTCCCCCTGTATCTACCATACTATTCCAGCTTTTAACACCAACATTTATGGGAAATCCGATATTCTATTTATGTAAGATATCTATGAAAAATCACCATAGAACAAACTCTTGTACGAAACCATTATGCACCAATTCGGATTCTTCTACAACCCGCTAAGAAGCCTTGTACACCAGTTATCATTATACATTTCATCCTTCTCAGCCGCAAGCGAATCATATGGATTAAAACTGTAGAAGCAGCTGTCCTGCTCTAAAATGTCCGCGATTTCATCATTTTCCGGAATCACTTGTGATGCATAATCGTAAGCCCCTGCCATACTATATGTTACTGTTCTCATTGTAGGTAACCTATCCTTCCTAATTCATCATTATGGTATATCAAGTATCATCAAATTATTGCTAACTGTGCGGTTGGATGCTCTAAAGAGTATCCAACCGCACTCCTATCTTGCACCGCAGTATTTCATTCGTAGTCCTGCATCTGTCACGAACTGTACTGATATTTTTCATAAGCTTGATACAAATCAATAAGCCCGCATTTCGTCCCCATCAGCACCTTATCCTTCAACGATTCCCAGTGGCTTGCATCATCTTCCCCAAAATTCTCCAGCCTTTGGATAATCGCGCTTTTGCAATCAAACAGATAATCCAAATAAGATTGAAATAAAATTTCATTTATTATAACATGAGTAGCTTTGACTTGTAAAGACAAATTTTCTTCTTTTTCACCTTTTTTTCCATCTGATTTTTTCCCTCCTGCCTCCATTTTATTCAGACTTTGTTTCTCCACAATCTGTTCCTTCAATGCACGGTATTCCACCAAAGCTCCTGCCGTTAATCTATTTCCGTCAAAAATAGACTTTCTGTCATTCCGGATGACTATCTCCACCAGTGTCTGGCGCAGCTGCCGATATTCATCCTTCTTTAGTTCCTCCTCATCCATATCGAATTGAATAGATTTTAAGAATGCCGGGCCATATGATTGTTTCAGGTTCGGAACAACTAGCAAACTCGCCACATCGGCATAGGTCTCTTTAAAAAGATGTGTCAGTTTCTTTACCAGATACGCAATCTGGTTTTTGCTCAAAATTATCCGTATATTTTTTTTCAGCTTTTCATAGGATTCCATCAACGACAAGTAGGATAATCCGTCAGAATTTGCCGCTCCTTTATATTTACTTTCCAACCGTTCTGCTACCATCCGCATATCCTTAAATGCCCTTGATTCCACCTGGTACAAATCCATTCGAATCGTCCTCGATATTTCAAGATTAATCCGTACTGCATAGAAGCTCCGGTCCTCCTCGCGAATCTTCAGCAGACTGTTAATTTCATCCCGGCTGCCAGGAAACCATTCCTGAAACAGTACGAACTTCATATCCGCATCAATCTCCCGCCTGTCGCTGAACTGGATTCCCTGAAAAATCATACTTTCGATCTGCGTGCTCAGCACCATCCACATCATGACAGCCCGCTTCTTGCGCTTTCTTTCCACGGATGTAAGCACGTGAAAAATTTCATGCACCAGGCACAAAGGCAAAAAATCATAATGGTCCATTGTGCCCACCGGAATATCAACCACAACCACTTTTCCTTTTTCTTTTCTTACTCTAAACAAAATTTCTTCCTTAAGGGTGCGCTTCAACGTAGGGTTCAGAAAAATCGCATACTGGTTTTCCTTATCAAACAGATACCTCATTTCACGTACAATATCCGCGTAATGGGAATATAATTTGGGTGATAACTCATACAGGCTTGCGTTCACCGGCAGCGACATGAACATCTGCTTATCCGTGTTAGCTGTCCGGTTAAGCGCATTTTCATAAATATCAGAAACCCTGCAGACAGCACTTTCAATATCCTGAATCAATTTGTTCTTTGCGTCGATTGATACTCTCTTGTCCAATACATCTTCCGTCAGTTTAATAAAATAATCCGTGAACACCTTCATCGGCTCAAAAAGGATTTCCCTTTCATATTTGTGCTGCTGGCTGCTGCGGATTTGAACTAATCCATTCAGCATTTTCACGACACATACAATATACGATGAGATTGCTTCCTCGATGCCCACGCAGCTGTCATAGATTATCTTCAGTTCCTGAATCTGTTTTCGGATCCATTCGATATCTTCAATGCACGTTTTGTCCCATACCGGCAGCTCCTCCCGCTTCCGGTTCACTCGCAGCCTATCCTCAATCAGTTTTTCTTCCGGTTCTCCGTCAATGCATTCATTACCCTGATCGGTTTGATACATATTTGACAGGGACAAAACATCTGAATCCCTCGAAACTAAGAAACGCGTCTCCACGTTATAAAAAGCCGCACGGTACAAATCGTTGGAATGATTCAGCAAGCCATCCTTTTTATATAATACCAGCATATCTAAAAGCCGAACATCATTTAGTTCTATCGCCTAATCGTCATCCCCCAGAAGATCATAAATGTGGATTTCCGGCTTTACACCATCCACTTCAAGCATACTCCTCAGTTTGTTCCGGAATTCCCTTATTTTGGTGGGATTATTCATGGTAGCATTCATTCTTACGGAAACCCGTTCATGCTGCACTGAAATATTCATGCGTTTCTCTAACTCCAATTCGTTTTCGAGCAGACTTTCTGCAACAGCAAATATTGTATATATTTTCACGGCCGAGAACAGTTTTCTAAGGTTATGGATTTCCGCAATGATATCCTGATAGGAATTCGAGTGGTATGCCGCAAGCACTTCACAATGCTCATAGGAATAATATACCATCCTTGATTCACTGTTGTTTTGATTGGATATTTTCCCCATGATTCCTGACATATCATCTATCCGAATAATTGATACTGACAAAAAAGCATAGCTTTTGTCCTCCCAAAACTGCTTCTCTTTCACCACATCCTCTTTCGAAAATGCCAAGCTTAAATCTATCACCTTTGCATCACCATTAATTTTACGCATGACAGCCCTGCTTCTGTTCTCCCAGCTGGAATACTGGGATTCCGCAGGCACATGAATCCCCTGACCCGCATCCGTACCCAGGTTAAGATCCAGCGCATCATAATATCCGAATACACAATAATTCCCCAAATCCCTTGCGCCAAACATGGCGCCCTCCGGGAAATTGTTCATAAGTTCCATCACCCTTAATTCCATTATGCTGCACCTTCCCTCTTTTCTATCATTATTTCCATAATCGCCGATTTATGCTCGAAGTACATGCATGTGTTCCATGCCATATCAAACTGTTGCTCCGCATCCTTCTCCCTGATTGTTGTCTTCCTTGTCATCATTCTCCATAGTTTCCTGTAAAAATCCTTATCCTTCGTTTTCAGATTCCATTCGTCAAATCCCTCGATGTACTCCGCATTTTGTGACAAAATCTTTGGTTCCTCACCTGAAATCCAAAGGATGTGAAGCATCAAAAAGTATAACACCATCTGACGGTTCCGTTGCTTGGCATCCTCGACAATAGAATTAAGGATATAGATACACGCGCCAATTCGTTCACCGCCTTCCGATACAAGGATCGCGTACATGATTGCCGATGTCACGCTGTAACGCAGATTGGCCTGATATTCTCCATCCGTCTCGGGAAAATCCTCGTTCCAACCGGAAACCTCGCGGTAGAACGTCACCAGAAATTCATACAGGATAGTATAAATCTTATCCCTGTTTTCCTTGTCTCCGGACTCAGAAACAGCCTCCATGGCTCCATATACGTGACCGTAATAATAATCAAACATATATTCACATTCGCGCTCCCATGCGGTACCATTCAGAAAATCAGAAGCATTCTTTTCGCAATACTCAACCGGAACCCATAAGATTTCTTTCAGGAGCCTGCATTTATCTCGAAACAAATCCGTGCTTATCATCGCACAGCTGACATGCGGTGTCTTCCATGCATCGAAATATTTTAATGTATGCTCGTCTAACTCCCTCTGCTTCCTATACTGCCACATTTCCTCCCAGCAAATCACCCGTATGCAAAAACGATAAGATGTCGACAATGTCGTAAAGAAAATAAGAGCAATCTGCTGCACGATGCACCAAGTAGCCAGCAGGCTTCCCATGACGTTCAGATTCAGGTAACCCAGAAATTTTAAAACAGGGAGCTTAACCAGGCAAAATGCGAACACAACAGGAATCGTCATGCTGCCGAAAAAATAATGCACTATCGTCCTATGCGGAATGCCAAAGCTCTTTGAATCAATCAGCGAATAAAACAACACCACAACCGCCGTGCAGATACCCGCACAGGTAATTGCAAAAGAAGAATAATCGCCATAGCTTTCTACGGCTGCATTCATAAATCCATAGACCCAGCTTCCTAAAGCCATCAGGCAATCAGAAAGCAGCTTGCACGGAATAATTCGGATCATTGATTTTATTTGATAGCAAAACAACTGTCTATCACACGACTCGGCACAAAAACATAAAAACCATACCAGCGCATCAAGAGCAAACACTATAATTGGTATCATATGCTCCCTTTTATGCGTGACAGGCATACTCCTCCATAAGCGCAGCTGCCGCCTTGTCCTGAACGACTTTTTTCTTCTCATCATATTTTCCTCTTCTGTATTGTTGTATTGTAATCTACGCCAAAATAAATCTTTCTTTTTATAATATACGCCTAACAGCGGACACGCGAATTAGTCCATTTTCAACAAATTCTTCCAAGCTTTCACAAGTCATATCCTGCCCAAAACCATACCCACGCTTAGCATCCGTCCCTTCACCCACCAGCAGTGCAGTATGACAGCCTGTTTCACATCCGGCCTTTATATCGTTCTCACCGTCCCCTACCATCCAGGATTGAGACAAATCAATATGAAAGTCCTGTACTGCTTTGATTAACATCCCTGGCTTTGGCTTCCGGCATCAACAACTGATTTTGCACGCAAGTGTAACTCCTTTTCGTTTTCTATCATCTGTTGTTGTCTTTCTATTTCTCTTTCAAATACTGATTTCGATATTTTCTTCTCCTATGTGTACGGTATTGATAACCGTATAGCTTGTCTGCTTACATAATACTTACACCTCTTCACTAATTTATTGTTTATTCTGAGCTTACACACTTTTATAGACTAATCATAAGGTTATCTTAGAACACCCTATTATCTGCTTGTCGCCATTGAATTCTGTCTAGGGATTTCAGGGAAACCAATTCATGATCTGAAATATTACAATGCTCACCGTCAAGTGTCCGTTATACCATTATAATTGCGATTGTACCTCACTATCAAAACTGGTACTCCGGGGCATTTATTGTTCTGGTAAACTCTTCGAATTCCAATGAGCTTAACTCTCGGTGGAATGATAGCAGATAATATTCATCAGCTGCAAAATCACTCAATGGTATCGCTTTATAGTCGACATTGTTTATCTTAAATCCGTTTGCTTTATAGAAACCCAAAAGTCCTCTATTGTTTGTTTCTACCTCTAGCACAATAATTTTCCCGAATTGTTTTAGCCCATTCAACAACCTGCTTCCCCTACCGCAGTGTCTCAAATACTTTGCGACTACCACATATTCCACAAAAATAATTGATGCAAAATCCCACCATAAAGCAAATGCCTGTGCGTCCTCTAATAAGCTTACCCTATAATTCTCATGCATGAATGCTGACACCTGACTTTCAAAGCATCGCAGCTCAGATCTTGAAAACTCTTTCATCAATGCTTCGTACAACCTGCTGTAATGGGCTTTTTCAAGTGTGCACGTAGCAACAGTACTTATTTGAGTTGATGTATCCATTTTATAATTCTTTCTGTTAATTCAGCCTCCACCCCAACAATATCATGATCGGCATCTAAATCCTGTGCAAATGTAATGTGTGTAAAAGAATGTTGTAAGAATTCCACCCAATCTTCATGACGATGCATTTGCAAACCATCTCGCTTTCCTAAATAAGCAAATGTCCGGTTTTCAAGTGTAAAAGGATCTCCCGTCTTTACATTTAAATATTTAAAAGCCGCGCCCTCCAATATTGATAGAAGAGCCTCCTTCGTAATGGGAATTTCATACGTCCACTCCTGTGTCCCGCCCTTTGCCCCATACTCTTGATTAGGGAGCCAATCTAAATCTGCACTTCCCCATGGCTTGTCCTCTTGCGGATAAAGCCCCTTTTTAATCCTCTCTATCTGTTCCTCCACACTTTCCGGGGAAATCCAGTTGCTTTGGACAGCATAACTGTCCACTGGAGAGAGAAGAATAAGGGGGAAGAGATGTTCATGATTCATTGCAAACTCAATGATTTTATCACAACCCAAACTATGTCCCTGCAAAACGACATTCTTATATCCAAGCTCTTGAACATACTGTACTGCAGCTTCAATATCCAATTGCGAGGCTTCATAATCAGCCACACCGCCACCGACATATTTAAGCTGTACACCATAATACCCCTCTGCAAGACCGTCATGTGAAGATAAATTGATGCTCAGAAAATCTATGCCATTTTGCAAATACATTTCTGACATATACCACAAAAACTTATTCTGATAAAAATTTCCAAAGTTACCATGTACATGGATAACTATTGGTGTATTAAAATCTGTTAGGATATGTTTTTCGTTAACATCTGTTCCTTTGTAAGATGACTCAGATTGAAATAGCATGCCGATTATTTCAAATCTCTCGGTCGTCCTTATTGTAACCAACCGGCCATTATGACTCCTCATTCTTCACCTCCATGTAACTCACTTGCCTTAAACCCTCACCTAACCCGCACTTTCCTCGACACTCATTTCATCGAAAAAATTCTTCAATGTCATTGGCTGTGCCGTTTCTTTAGGACTTAACGGGAACGTGTGTGTCACAGATTCAAAGTTCCAAACTTCATTATACAACGACAAATACCGATTGACCTGTTCTTCATCTTTGCTATAGATTCCCTTATAAGGGTCATACTGCTCCACGCGAAACAGCATTTTGGGACCATAAATACCAAAGTCGAGATATGATGACTGGATCATGTTATGATCACATGCCTCGATAAAATCTGGTTTCAAAATATATTTACATTCATAAGCTTTATTTGACTCATAGAAACGGCATAAGATTTTTAGTTTTTCATTGTTAAGCAAGTTGGAATCTCCTAAAATCAGCAAAATTCGCACCCGATTCACCTGATCATCTACGACCATTTTATACACTGTCTCAAAAAATTTCTCATCCTCTACAGTCGGCAAAATCTTGCCATTGATTTCATTGATTGGAAATGTTAACTCTATAGTCCTCTGCGAGGCTACATTCAGTGCCTCAAAGACACCTGTTGCATTAATAAGATAGTCTGTGGTAATCTCTATAGTCTTTTCGACAGCAGCTCTTTTCAACAAATAATGAAGCGACTCTATACTGCGGGAACATGTTACAACAAAAAGATCCTTGTCGCCATGCCTGTCCTCAAAAACAATATTGCAATACTCATTCATTTCATAAATCTTGTCCGACCACTTATTAACATTTTTCATGAAGTTATACTCATCCCTTGCCTTAAAATATTTCGATTTCATCAATAACGAATTAACAACATATTCCGAACAAAGAAATGAAAGCAATGCCGTGGCCACGGTCTGAAACGCATCAAACTCCGCTAGGATAGAAATAACTGCTGTACAAACTCCAATCAAAAGGGATATAAAAGCAATTACACATGAAATTACAACTTCACTAAAGGACGTACCTGTTGAAGAAGATTTTTTCACCCGCTTATTCATTTATAACCCACCATTGCTTAAAATATATGCACCTGCCATTATTATCAAATCTTACTTCATATGTACCATCCATTTCGTATATAATTCCATCCCTTACATCCCTATACTTTAAATACCAGTGCATTGCGCATGTACCTTCCTCTATCGCAATCAAATCAACCTCCAGACTACTGATCTCCTGATATTTAATGTCAATCCAAAGCAATTCCACATCCTTGCGTGTTGAAACAGGATCAGAAAAAGGTCCTTCATAATAATTCTGAACACCGTCAAACATATCTAACACGGCATCAATATCATGCTGCTTCCATGCATTTACGAAATCATTAATCCATTTGTTCACATACTCTCTGTTCATAAAAACCTCCCTGTCATCTACTTGATATTAAAAAATTGTTTTGTACGTCCATAGTATGGACTTTCATAATCTTCTTCCGGATAAATCTCCTGTCTGGAATAAAGACTGCTGTAATTTTCCACAAGTTCCTTCCAGTTCTTTCCGTAAAACCATATGAAACCTTTCGGCGTAATCATTTGAGCCTTATCCGCAAAAAATTTGATTTTTTCAGAAAAATCACCGTTTTCAATGTATTCATAGAGTTTTGTGCTGTCCACTATCTGTTTCTGGGCTACTAGCTCACTGCACAACAACACTTCCGATGAAAAATCATTAATTGTCCTTAAATTAATCGGTTTCTTTTCATATTCGTCAAACAGTTCCTCAACTGTCGGGACCTCGAAATCAAAAGCAAGAACCCTATCTATAAATGTCCCGCCAGTACGCAACGCATCGTATATTTTCTTATAAAAATCTCCCCTGTCTTCATA
>X287_Common_Brushtail__coassemble_97_pt1 | contig 16683 bp, 13 predicted proteins | sample X287_Common_Brushtail__metabat2_low_PE_001 | metagenome-assembled genome bin X287_Common_Brushtail | reverse complement strand
TTCAATGACTTCCAAAGCAGCCAGGTCTGCAGTCTCCTCTCCGGAAGACGCCGCGTTGACCGTATAATCTCCAATCTGTGCATAGAAGTGGCTTGCCGCTGTCTCTGCCATATCGGTATCGGCTGCATAATAGCTCAGCAGCTCATTTCCCTCTTCATCATAGAAGGTAATCCAGAAATCTGCGTCCTGCCGGTTCACAACCACCACATAGGTCGCACCCGCTTCGAGCACAATCGGATCTCCGCTAACCACAATCGCCTCCCCGTTCACGCCGTCATATCCTGACGTGCCGTCCGAGTTAAGCGTAATCGTATTTCCATCTGCATCATAAATCTGAATCGAGAACGCATCATCGCCATAGGTCTTGTCCACCGTAACTGAATACACCCATACGGCATCTCCGACCCAGCTTGACTCACTGCCGCTGGCACCGCTCCACCAGGTCTGTGCGCTATAGGTTGCTTCCTCTAGAGTAACTTCGATATAAGAATCCTCCTCGGTCTCATCATCATCGTCGTCACCATCGTCCTCTTCATCCAGGTCCTCTATATCGTAGTCATCATCCTCGTCATCGTCATCGTCATCATGAAGAGCTTCCTCTACATCCTCCGTATCCTCTTCCTGGGAATCCTCCTCCGTATCCTCGGTATCCTCCGTATCTTCGGTATCCCCATCGCTGCCGCTGTTATCCTCTTCATCCGTTATAACCACCGTATCCGTGTCCACATCGGCAGCCACAACAAATGTGCCATATTCCGCATAGAAATGCACAAAAGCATTCTCATCCATATTCGTATCGGTTGCAAAGAACGCCAGCATAATATCTTCGGAGGAATCCATGTAATAAACGGTAAAATCATCCCCTGTCCGTACCACAGTGACGTAGTATAGCTTGCCTCTCGCGAGCGAATCGGAAATAGAAGATCCTGAAATCACCAGGTCATTGCCCTCGAGATCACCGTAATACCATCCATCGCCATTCGTCAAAGTCGTAATATATTTGCTTCCATCCTCGTTATAGACTTCTATTCCAAAATCAGATACCGAACTTTCCACCAAAATGGTATAATTCCAGGTCGCATAGGCAGAATCCGAGGAAAGCTCCACGCCGGTTACTCCGGTCCACCACTCCGTGCTCTCAAGCTCTGTCCCCTCCAGTGTCGCACCACCGCTTGCAGTCACACCGCCTTCGTCATTCTCTTCCGAAAGAGCCAGGAGCTCTTCCAGCCATTCCTCCTTGGAATTCCAATCGGTTACATACTCAACAGAATATGTCACACTTTCCAGTGTACAGCTCTCACCGGTCAGATGAACATACAATTCACAACCATTATCATATGCATCAATGGTCGAAGTCGCATAGAAGGTATCGCCGGCCGCCTGCGTGACAATCGTCACCGTCGTACCCTGACGGATTACATATACCGTACAATCCTGTCCCTTTTGCATCAGATATGTCCAGACATCCCAATCCGAGGCCCCGTTGCCATAGCTAATACTTTCGTCTCCCACCGAATAGCCGGAAGTTGGAGAATACAACCATCCGTAATTATCCGCCCGAAGGTCAAACCAGTAATAATCTTCATTTCGAACTTCAACAACGAAATTATCCCAGGCATCCGTTCCATTCGACTTGTCATAAAAGGTATACGTCAGTATGAAATCGCCCGCCAAACCATCCGTCACACCTACCGTCGTTCCAAAAGCACCTCCGATTTTCACGTTCTCGCTGTACACACTGCTCGAACCGTCTTCCGTGCCGCTTTCTGATTCACCCTCCGAGCCGTCATCCGAAACAACCGCAGCTTCATCCTGCGTGGTTCCTTCGGTATCTGCTTCCTGAGTATCCGACTCGCCGGTATCATCTGCCGCGTAAATGCCTTCTGCACCCCAAATGGCCCCGCCCGGCCAAACCGAACCTATCGTTGTCACCAAAAACGCAAGCACCAGCCCCATAATCGCAAACGTCTTCCTCGTACACTTCATTTGGAACACCCCATACCTTCCATCACTCTTGCACCGTATCTTAGGGTCTATCACAAAATAGCATAATCATGTAACTTCATGATAGGTCCTTACCCACTCCGCATCCGCAACTATACTCCGACTGCATCACATATCCTGCAATCCTGTAGTATACCAACCAAAAAAACAACTGCGTAGATTGCGGCGCATATTTTCCGATAACACAGGACAAAAGCAGGATATAAAACCCGCTAAAATCACCTGCAGCTCCTGCGGATAGACCTGCTGTGCTTCGACCGCACGCGTCCCGAGATACTGCGCTTTTCATGCTCCTTACGCATACGCCGCCTCCTGGCACGACGCTTCCGAAGTGCCAGATCCGCAGCTGCTTTCTCGCTGGCCTGTATCGTACGCGCACGCCTGCACCCGACAATCATCAATATCACCGAAACCACTGCGATGATTCCTCCGAGCGCCATTGATACCGGGAATCCCAGCACCGGGAACAGCAGCTGATCCGTGCGAAGCGATTCAATCCAAAAACGCCCCACACCATAGCCAAACATATACATCAAAAAGCCCTGCCCCTGAAATCTCCTGTGCTTATAAAATAGCATCAGGATAACCAGCAGAGCCAGATTCCAAAGGCTCTCATACAAAAAGGTCGGATGTGCCTGAATATAAGTCACGCCATCCACGACTACCAGGTTGTCCAGCTGTGTCTGCGTCACCTCCGCAGAACGCACTGCCGAGTACGGCAGCTGCATTGCAAGGAGATTGTCTGTATAGTCACCAAACGCCTCACGGTTGAAGAAATTCCCCCAACGTCCGATGGCCTGTCCGAGCACAAGTCCCATACTCGCCGTATCCGCAATCTCACCAAAGCTGAGCTTCCGCTTCTTCGCAAAAAGCCACGCGGTAATCACGGCAGCGATGACGCCTCCATAGATAGCCAGCCCGCCCTGCCGGATATTAAATATGCTAAGCAAATCATCCTTATACAGGTCCCATTGGAACACGACGTAATAAATCCTTGCTCCAATAACAGATGTGATGATTCCGATAATCGCCAAATCCACATACTGATCCGGATCCTGCCCGGTCCGCTTCGCCCAATAACACGCAAGTGCCGTCCCGGCAAGCATGGCAATCGCCAGCACAATCCCATAATAATGAATCGTAAAACCAAAAACCGTTATATTCTTGCCCACATGATCCAGATAAATGTTCAAATTTGGAAAATTAATACTATAACTCATTCCTTGTATTCCATCTACCTTCCACAGCACTTCTTGTACTTCTTGCCGCTGCCGCATGGACAGGGATCATTGCGTCCAATCTTCTTGCCAACAATCACTGTTCCTGACTTCTTCTGCTCCAGATAAAGTGCTTTCTTCTTCTCCGGATCAAAGATCTCATCCCACATCGGCAGATTATAAAGCCAGTCTGCCTTCGCGTCTACCATATTCTTATAAAGCTTCTCCTTGTCAAACGCAAGGGAAACTACTGTATCCTCTTCCAAGTCTTCCAGTGGGTTCGGCGTAATCAGGCTGTCATTGATTCCATCCAGAAAACCAGCCATCTCCATCACGGTCAAATCATACTTGTCCGCCAGCTCCTTCACTGTGCCGGATACTGCCTCATCCGGATTCACCAAAAGCTTCTCATAGACTCCTTTCTCCAATACAAAGAAACGATCCCAGAAACGCTTCAGCTCCTGCTTGTCCGCCTTCTCATTATAAGCAACCTTCTGCCACTCTTTAAATAAAGACATCTTATCTATCCCACTTTCTTATTCTATATTGCGATGATTCATGCTCTCTTCCACATCACTGCACGGTACGCTTGAAATACGTTCGTCTGTTTACAGTAATCCGAGCCAGTATCTCATTAATAAATCTTTTGCTCAATACATCATACCACAGTACACTATTAAATTTCAAGCCCTTTTCCTCTCTCTTGTCCGATTTATCTGTTGTTTCGTCTTCTTTTTTTCTTCTTTTATTTTCTTTTATCTTCTTTTTCTCGTCTTTTCTGTTATTTTCTACACTATCGCTGCTGTTTGCTTTACTGTCTTGTTTGTTGTTTTCTTTCATGTCTTACTTATTATTTTCGTTGTTATCTTCCCTGTTGCCTTCTTTTCCGTCCTCTTTATTCATCAGGCGGTAGATGACCAGGTATCCCCAGATTAAGACTGGAATCACAATCGTCGCTACCACAGATGCGTAGAACAGCTGCAAAGACGCACTGTTATCCGTGATTGCAAGCACGAAGGTCAGCAAATACAACGCCAAAAGAAAGACTACGCCCGTTAAAGACATTGCCTGCTTCATCCTGGATGCCGTACTCTCGCCCTGCGTCCCATTCGTATTTCCCTGCACCGGCTTCTCATCTGCCTCCTGTTTTGCCGATGATACAGTGCTTTTCGAAGATTTCGCATCCTGCTTTGCAGATGATACCGATTTACCCGCTCCCTTATTGCGATTCGACATATCATTCTCCTTTCTGCCCTGGATCCGGTGCTTGCTCCATTCGTCATAATGCCAGGCTACCCATATCCATTGCAGCTCTCTGTCTCTTTCTCATATAGAACAGATGTGGGAGCGCATTCCACGCCCCCACAACCGCCAAAATCATTACATTACTATATTACTGTTCGTCACTCCATACGCCCCATACGGTCACGTTATCACCAAGAATGGTGAATGTCATGCGCATCGTACGGTCATCGGTCTCATCCTGCTGCTCTAAGAATACGCCCTTGTACTCCACGTCATCAATGACCATAACTACATTCGCACCATCCGAGAACTCCCATGTGCCGTTGTAATCGCCGGTAATCGTGCCGTCTGCATTCAGCGTAACCTTCGGCGAACCCTCATGAGCGAGGGATACCTTTACGCTAACTGTTGCTACCCTGTTCGCAACAACCGTATCCGCTGTCGCGGTTCCTGAAGAGCTCGTGCTGTCAGCATCGCCAACAATACCAAGCTGATACGTAGATGAAACACTGTAGTAGGAAGTCGGCTCATGATAGATATAATCATAGGTACCAACCACATCATCTACTGAATACCCATCCTCGGAAAGTGTCTCGCCGCTGTACTCATAAGGAGCAGCTACAAGCCAGCCATCTTCGTTCACGAAGAGCTGATGTACACGAACCTCATGAGTCTCATTCGTGCCGGACTCAGACTGGAACCTTGTATGGTAAACAAGGTAAATCGTTCCATCATCATCCACAAGCGCGGAATTGTGTCCTTGCGCTACCTGTACGGTATCAATACCGGACATCTCATAGCTGCCGAACAGCTTCACGCCGTAATTCGTGTTCTTCATCTCTACATAGCTGTCACGGATTGCAGACACGCCATTCTGATCTACGTACTCGCCGTCAATCGTCTCGGAGCGGTATACACGGATCTGATATCCGCCAACAGCCTCAAGTGCTGCATACGACAGGAAGAGATAATAATAACCATCCGCATAAATAATGTACGGAGCCTCACCGGAGCAATAGTATCCGCCTGCAATCTTCGTCCCGAAATATGCATCCGATACATCACGCTCTGTCGTATAGGTAACCGAGCTGTCACGGAAGCCTGTCTCATTGTCCAGCTTAAGCATATAGATACCTGCTGACCAGGAACCGTATACCATGTACAGGTCGCCATTCTCATCATAGGTCACGCACGGATCAATCGCGTTGATGCAGGAATAGCTCGTTGCTGCATATGCCGAAAGGTCTGCATCCTCTCCAAGCACATCGTAGATATCCGTCTGGGACGCATCCGCCTCTGTTGTCGCGTTGTTCATGCCTGAGTACACGACAATGCCCTGATACTCCCAGTCCCCATCGAGGCTGTCCGAAGTCAGAAGTGCAATTGACGTACACCAGTTATCGCCATTAACGCTTAAGTACATGCAATACTTGCCCATGGACTCATTCCAGATAACATCCGGAGCCCACATATTGCCGGCCACATCATAGGTGCCGGATGTCGTGCCAAGCTCGGACCATGCCGTACACTCCTCTAAGATGCTCCTGAACTGTGTGCTCAGGTTGTTCGAAAACGTCGTCCATGACATCAGGTCATCGGAATATGCCCACGCGCGGTGGGATCCAAAGATATAATACCTGCCCGTCTCCTCATCCTTCACGATGGATGGGTCATGCACGGATACACGGCTGTAATCGGAATCCTCTGCCAGCCCGTCATCGGTATACGCCTCAGCAATATCATTCGCGAGGAAGAAGCACCCTGCAAGCACTCCCGCCATCAGAATCAGGGCAATCGCCGCAGTAGAAGCCTTCGGAGGCTTCGTCCCCTTCTTCTTAAGCATCATGATTACCACAACAACCACTACGATTATGATAATCACGACTACGATTCCAACAATCAGTCCGGCACTGATTCCCGAAGCAGATGATCCGCCCGATACAACCTCTGCATTCTCATCCTTCGTCACAGTCGCACTTACGGTAACGCTTGCAGACTCACCGGCAGCAATCGAATCAATCGTCTGCTCTGCAGACCCACCATCGGGCACCTCGAAATTGTCCGGAAGATCGTATTCCAGTTCCACGTCCGTTACGTCGTAAGAATTCGTATTCGTAGCAGTGACCGTCACCACTGCCGTCTCACCATCCTTGTACGACTCCTGGTCAAAGGATATTTCGACCGTAACACCGCCTACTGACGCGCTCCCTGCTGCCGTGCTGTCATCTGCACTCTCCGTACTGTCAGATGCGCTTACATACGAAGCCATCGGCAGCATAAGGGCAAATGCACAAAGGAAGCACAGTACCGTGCGCAGCAGCCTGCTGCGCCATTTCCTACCCCACATAAAAAGACCTCCTTGCTATTATTAATAAGGTAATTATCCGTTAACGCCCTCTGCCTGTTATGTACGCACCGGCAACGAGCATAACCTGTCATCCATTATACACTGAAATTTATAATTTGAAAAGAGAAATTTATAAAATTGTAAAATTTTTCTTTATAAGTTTTGGCGAAGTGACGCTACAGGGCACATCAGCTTATATTTTCTGTGCGTCGCAAGCTTACTTACAGCATAAGTTCGATCACGGAAATCGAAGATTTCCTATCTCACTTATGTACCCAGGAACGATTTTGAGATACACAGTGACTTTCTATCAGTTTAGCACGAAGAGACCTGTTGCAGAATTGCACAAGTCTCTTCGTTTTGGCTATCGTTATTCTTCAGTTGTGTCAACTGCCTCTGTTGCGTCTGCTTCTGTTGCGTCTGCTTCTTCGGTTTCTTCCGGCTCGGTTTCGGTGTCTTCGGTGTCTTCTTCTACTGTGAGCTCGTCGATGGTGGATGTGAAGCTTGCGTCAAGCGTGCTTCCCCACAGGAAAATCCTGTCATCGTCGGAACGCATATAATAATAGTAGCCTACCACCGTGTTCTTGTCGCCTTCGGTGAATTCGATTTCCGTGCCATCGGAGAGAGTGACGGTTAATGTGAATACCGGCTCTTCGAGTCCGAAGTCTGCAAGGCTGTCGCTGTCATATTCGTCCGCTTCTACCACGTCCGTTGCTTCGATATCTTCCATGACATCAATCATATCTTCGATTTCATCCTCATCAATGTCAATGGAGGTATCGTCCGTGTAGACCCACTCATCATCCACGAGCTCGAATGCAAGGACCTCATCATCCAGCGTGTAGCTGAATGCCACGATGTCGTCAAGGTCAAGCTGTGCATAATAAACAATACTGGCTTCCTCCTCGGCTGCCTCTTTTGCGGCAACCGCGTTGTTGTACGCGACTGCGCCGAAGTACCCGCCTATGACAACTACAAGGAGGACGCAGATGATAATAAATTGTTTTTGCTGCTTTTTCATTATTTACGTCTCCTTAATGCCCAGATTACAATACCTGCCGCAAGCAGTACCAGCGGAACCACGATCATGATGCCAACTCCGACAAATCCGATTGCCGTGCCGGATACGGTCAGGTAATCGAGAGAGATGCTCTTGGAAGCAATGGATACCGTCGTCAGTTCCGTATCGCCGATGAATTCCTCAATAATATTCGTAAACAGGGTCACGTGGCTTCCTGATACGATTTCACTGTAATAATCATACAGGAACGTCGCGCTTCCAATTACTACAAGCTTCGTGGTCTCTCCGCTGGAGGTCTCCTGCTCTACTGCAAGGCCAAGCACGAGCGGTCCTTCTACGTCGCCATCCTCGTATTCTGAGGTTGTAATATTATTATAATCCGTCTTCGATACAGCGCTGTCAGAAGTTGTCAGGAGCTCCGTATAGGTAATGTCATACGTTGTCTCGTCTTCTTCTGTGCTCTCTTCATCAACGGACTCCGTACCTTCTTCGTCTACAGATTCCGTGCTTTCCTCCGCAGCTTCTGTTGCATCCGCATCCTCTTCCTCATCGTCTGACGGCTCCTCATACGTATAAGCCTGCGCCAGATAGAACAGGAGATTGGAGCTGGTAAGCCCGCTCGTATAATCCGTACTCTCGATGGTCGGCATCACATAGAACTGTCCGCCTGCATAGTAATAGGAATCCGCATCATTCTCTGCCACAATTCCATCCACCTGCGTAATGCCATATGCAGCAAGAATCGATTCAAAGTTCGTAAGACCCTGGGACTCGTAGTAGCTGGTGATAATCGCTTTACCGCCTGCCTCGAGGTAATCAATGACCTTCTGGGCATCTGCTTCGTTAAAATCTGAAGCCGGCGAGTTGATAATAATCACGGATGCATCATCCGGCACGCTCTCCTCATTCAGAAGCGTCAGCTCTTCGAGCGTTACATTCGCCTTGGTCAGTGCTTCTTCGAAATCACTGCCAAGCTCAATCTCATCATGTCCGGTAATCTCATACACAACCGGCATGCTGTCCGACTCGAGTGTTACATATTCAATCGCGCTGGTCAGCTCGCCCTCTGCATCCCAGGAATACTCATAGGAATAGGTCGTATAATCCAGAGTCGTCTCATAAATATCATTATAATCCACCACCCGGTAACGCAGGTCGCTTACTACGATGACACTGTTCTCTGTCGGTGCAGTGTCCGTATACTGGGAGTAGAAGGTCGGATTTGCGCTCGGATCTACGTACTCTACGGTAATATGCTTGGACATGGACTCATACAGGGAAAGCGTTGTATCGAGTACGCTGTTCGCGCTGCTCTCCGCCACGTAGACATACATCGTAATGTCCGTATCCAGGTCCGCCAGAATCTCCTCCGTCGTTTCTGAAATATCGTAATACTTATTATAGGAACAGTCTATCGTGTTTATCGTAGCCGGAATCTGGCCTCCGAGGAGGTTCACAAAGACCGTAAGCACAACGCCTACCGCTACAAATCCGCTGGAGAAGACTCCGGTGGAGATGGAATTGCGGCTGACGCTCCAGCGCCTCTTCTGAATCGACTGGCAGGTCAGGAAAAGCATCAGGCAGGTCACCGACACAAAGTAAATAATACTGGAAAGGTACACGACGCCGCTTAGGAAATTGGCAAAATGTGTATAAACATCAAACGCGCTCAAAAACGTCGTGATGATATTCCCTGAGCTGGAAATCAGGCTGCAGATGCCGCTCATCATATAGGTAAGGAAGAGTACCAGGAAGGTCAGCACTGCGGAAATGACCATGCTCTCCGTCAAAGATGAAATCAGAAGTCCGATTGACAGATAGGTGCAGCCAAACAGCCAGAATCCAAAAATCGCTACTGCCGACTCGCCAAATGGAAGCACGCCAAACCGCGAGAGGATGAGCGCACTGATAACGACAAACAGAGTCTCAATCGTATAGACCGCAACCATTGCCAGATACTTGCCCACAACGATTTTCCCAACGGAAATCGGGGCAGTCAGCGTCAGCTGGTCCGTCTTGTTCCTGCGCTCCTCGGAAAGGCTGCGCATCGTCAGGATTGGAATACCGATCAGCAGGATAACCGTTACCGACTGAAGCGGAATGTAAATATACGGATAACCCTGTACCAGGTTATATGCAAAATAGTAAATGCCATATACCGCAAGGACTGCCGCAAGGAACAGCCAGCCGATGACATTCTGGAAATAAGATTTAAACTCTCTTTTAAATATAGCTATCATTTCTTCCTGCCTCCTTCGAGCCTCTTCCTGCCTCCTTCTGACTTCTTCTTGCCGGTATCCTGTGTCAGCTCCAGGAATACATCCTCCAGGGACTTCGTCACCATCTGCATCTGCAGGATTGGCAGATTCGCGCCGACCATCGCGCGGAAGACATCTTCACGAACATCCGCATCTTTCTGCGCGGATACAATTGCGGAAACTGTGCCCGGCTCTTTGCTCTCGATGATACTTACCTTCGAAACCTGGTCAATCCGATTCAAAGCGGAGCTCACATCCCCGGTATCGCCCTTAATCGTCAGCTCGATTTCCTGATTGCCGGTCATCATCTTCAGCAGATTCTCCGTGGTGTCATTTGCTACAAGCTTGCCCTTGGAAATAATGAAGACATAATCACAGATACTGCTGACCTCTGTCAGGATGTGTGAGCTCAATATCACCGTGTGCTTCTTGCCGAGTGTGGTAATCAGGTCACGAATCTCGATAATCTGCTTCGGATCAAGTCCTACCGTCGGCTCATCGAGGATAATCGTATCCGGATAGCCCAAAATGGCCTGTGCAAAGCCGACCCTCTGCTTATAACCTTTCGACAGGTTCTTAATCAGGCGGTCCGACATCTCCGTAATCTTCGTCGTCTCCATTGCCTCTGCAATCAGACGCTTCTTCTGCCCACGCTCCAGTTTCTTGAGATCCGCAACGAAGTTCATATATTCCCTTACGGTCATATCAACGTACAGCGGCGGCTGCTCCGGCAGGTACCCGATACATTTCTTCGCCTCTTCCGGCTCTTTGAAGATATCGTGTCCACTGATTTTCACCTCGCCGCTTGTCGCGCCCAGATAGCCGGTAATTACATTCATCGTGGTGGTCTTGCCTGCGCCGTTTGGTCCCAGGAATCCGTAAATCTTCCCAGGCTCTATCGTGATTGACAGGTCGTCCACCGCTACATGATCCCCATATTTCTTCACAAGATGGTTAACCTCGATCATGCCCTTTTGTCCTCCTTCCAGTTACTATAAAAGTCCTACCCACAGGGTATGCTTCGCAAAGAGTTCAAGCTGTCAGGCGCAGAACGATTTGTCCTGCATGCCTTATGGGTAGGCAGCTTTTATGTATGCAATGCGTGATTCATGCACTGATGTGCGCTCTTCGGTATCCGCCCGGCAGCCCACCTCCAGGATTTTGGGAAATACTGATACACATCCGCTACAGCCACGCACAATTTCATGAATAGATGATACCCTTAAATTGTGTTCAATTACCGTAGTTTTTGTGTCCATTGTGTGAAATCGAGGGGGTTCATGTTAGACTAAGCGATGCAGATAGGGCAGGCAGGGCGTTTTCATGGGGCAGGGAAGCTGGTTATGGGCACGGTGGGGCTCAGGGGAGCTTTCTGGACGTCTCCCAAGCTGAAAGAAAATCTATGCCGGATGGAAGTGTTTTTCTGCAGCACCGAGCCCTCGTTACATTTCATCGTCCCATGAAAACGCCCTGCCTGCCTTATCTGCTGTGTGTTGGCTCTCTAATATACACGAAAGCAAAAACAGGTATTGGCACAATTTCACACACGAAGACATGGGGAAGGTTGTGTTTATACCTGTTTTTATTTCAGTTATATTGTAATTATTATCTATACTATCTGTAGATAATATCCTCGCGCCCCGGTCCGTTGGATACCATGGTGATGGGGTAGCCGATCTGGGATTCGATGAATTCTATGTATGCGCGGCAGTTCTCCGGCAGCTCGCTGTAGTTGCGGATGCCCCTGATGTCGCATTTCCAGCCTGGGAGCTTCTTTAGCACTGGCTTTGCTTTCTCGAGCTTTGCGGTGACCGGGAAGTCGGTTGTGATCTCGCCGCCGATGTCATAGGCTACGCATACCGGAATCTCGTCCAAATAGCTTAATGCGTCGACTACCGTGAAAGCTACATCTGTGGTGCCCTGCATGCGGCAGCCATACTTTGAGGCTACACAATCGAACCATCCCATTCGGCGTGGGCGTCCGGTGGTGGCTCCGTATTCGCCGCCGTCGCCGCCGTTGTCGCGCAGCTTGCTGGCTTCTTCTCCGAAGATCTCGCTGACGAATGCGCCTGCGCCGACTGCGGAGGAGTATGCTTTGCAGACTGTGATGATCTGCTTAATCTCATATGGCGGCAGTCCTGCGCCGATGGCACCGAAGCCTGCCAGCGTGGAGGAGGAGGTTACCATCGGATAGATGCCGTGATCCGGATCCTTGAGCGTGCCCAACTGGCCCTCGAGCAGAATCGTGCGGCCGTCCTTGATTGCCTGATCTAGAAACAGGGATACATCACCGACATATGGCGCTATCATATCACGATATTCATGCAGCGTATCCAGCAAATCATCCACATCAATGAGCGGCTTGTGATACAGGTGCTCCAGGAGCACATTCTTCTGAACGGTCACGCGTGCCGCCTTCTCTTCGAGAATCTCATCATCGAAGAGCTCGCTGACCTGGAAGCCAATCTTGGCGTATTTATCTGAATAGAACGGCGCAATGCCTGACTTCGTAGAGCCGAAGGACTTCCCGCCCAGGCGCTCTTCTTCATACTGGTCGAAAAGGATGTGATACGGCATCACAATCTGCGCACGGTCCGATACCAGGATCTTCGGCTTCGGCACGCCGCGCTCTACCAGCTCGTTAATCTCACCGACGAGCTTCGGAATATTAAGTGCCACGCCATTGCCTATCACGCTCGTCGTGTGCTGATAGAACACGCCCGACGGCAGCGTATGCAGCGCAAACTTGCCGTATTCATTAATAATCGTATGGCCCGCATTCGCGCCTCCCTGGAAACGAACAACGATATCCGCCTGCTTCGCCAGCGTATCCGTAATCTTACCCTTGCCTTCATCGCCCCAATTGGCGCCTACAACCGCTTTTACCATAATAAGTACCCTTACTCTTTCTATTAATCTATCCTATATCAGTTCCTGCAAACGCAAGGTTCACTTCTTGCGCCTTTACTGTACCTTTCTTAACTCAAACGAAGACAGTATAGCACAGAACTCCCCACTTGAAAAGGGGAAAATTCCAAAATATTCAAACAAAAATTGAATTATCTTCATTCATTTGTTATAAATTCCGGGGAAATACCCACATCAATATCCCTCAAATTTGATAAAAGTAAATTCTTGCACTGTGAAATAAGAGAAAACGTAAAGATGACACCTGGGGTGTACAGGAGTTTTCAAGACAGTCGGAAAGTTGAACCAAAAAATCATGTCGGATGGATGCGCTATTTGCAGGATGAAAATCGGTTTACAGAACCGATTTTCATCCTGCAAAAAGCACATTCAGACGGCATAGATTTTCTTTCAACTTGGGAGACGTCTTGAAAACTCCTGTATATCCCAGGTGTCTGCCAAAACGCCCCCTTTTCACATTAATAATCCATGCCTGCGCCTGCCGGTGCTGCCGGTGCTGCCGGCTCCTTGATGATGGCTACGGCAGATTCCGTGGTCAGCAGCGTAGAAGCTACGGATGTTGCGTTCTGCAATGCGCTTCTGGTTACCTTTACCGGATCGAGGATTCCGCTGGATACCATGTCTACATAAGTCTCGCTGATTGCGTCGAAGCCAATTCCAACCTCGGATTCCTTTACCTTATTCACGATGACTGCGCCTTCGAGACCAGCATTTGCTGCGATGTAGTACAGCGGTGACTCGAGAGCCTTGAGGATGACCTTTGCACCGGTCTTCTCGTCGCCTTCAAGCGTATCTGCATATGCCGCTACTTTCTTCGCTGCGTGGATATAAGCAGAACCGCCGCCTGCGATAATGCCTTCCTCTACTGCTGCGCGGGTTGCGTTCAGCGCATCCTCCATGCGGAGCTTTGCTTCCTTCATCTCGGTCTCGGTTGCTGCGCCGACACGGATTACCGCTACTCCGCCAGCCATCTTTGCCAGGCGCTCCTGCAGCTTCTCACGGTCGAAATCGGATGTGGTCTCTTCGATCTGTCCGCGAATCTGAGCTACACGTGCTGCGATTGCAGCTGCATCGCCTGCGCCATCTACGATGATGGTGTTCTCCTTCTGTACCTTTACGGAACGTGCACGGCCGAGCATATCAATCGTCGTATCCTTCAGTTCCAGACCCAGGTCAGAGCTGATTACCTGGCCACCGGTCAGAACTGCGATATCCTGAAGCATATCCTTCCTTCTGTCGCCATAGCCTGGAGCCTTAACCGCTACTACATTAAATGTTCCACGCAGCTTGTTGACGATCAATGTCGTAAGTGCTTCGCCCTCGACATCCTCTGCAATAATCAGCAGGCGTGCTCCAGCCTGTACGATCTGCTCCAGGAGCGGCAGGATCTCCTGAATGTTGGAAATCTTCTTATCTGTAATCAGGATGTACGGATCTGAAAGAACCGCTTCCATCTTATCCATATCTGTGCACATATATGCGGAAAGGTATCCACGGTCAAACTGCATGCCTTCTACCAGGTCAAGCTCGGTCTGCATCGTCTTGGACTCTTCAATGGTAATCACGCCATCGTTGGTCACCTTCTCCATGGCGTCTGCAACCATCTCGCCGACCTGCTCGTCGCCTGCGGAAATTGCAGCTACCTTGGTAATCTGGTCCTTGCCATTGACTTTCTGGCTCATTTCCTTCAGTGCATCCACTGCTACATCTGTTGCAGCCTTCATGCCGCGGCGGAGGATAATCGGGTTCGCACCTGCTTCGAGGTTCTTCATCCCTTCATGAACCATTGCCTGTGTCAGCACGGTCGCAGTCGTCGTACCATCTCCGGCTACATCATTCGTCTTCGTAGCTACTTCCTTTACGAGCTGTGCGCCCATGTTCTCATACGCATCCTCCAGCTCAATCTCCTTTGCAATCGTCACACCATCATTCGTAATCAGCGGTGCGCCGAAAGACTTATCCAGGACTACGTTCCTGCCCTTCGGTCCTAATGTCACACATACTGTATTCGCAAGCTTATCTACACCAGCCTCCAGCGCAGCCCTTGCATCTGATCCATACTTAATTTCCTTTGCCATAATTGTCTCCTTCTTTCTGCAAAAGTCATGCCTGATCCACAGGCATCCTGTTTAAAACAATTCTTCATGCCTTCGTCCGTGCAGTTGCTTTCCGCCCATTTTGAGGGAATCTTCAAGCATCCATACTGCCGTTGGAAACGCTTCCTGCACTTAACTGTTCAGTGTCTTAATAATCCTTACTCAACAACAGCAAGAATATCATTCTGTCGTACAATCATGTACTCCTCGCCATCCAGCTTCACTTCCGTGCCGGCGTACTTCGAATAGATAACTTTCTGTCCGACCTTCACCTGCATCACGACTTCCTTGCCGTCTACCATGCCGCCCGGCCCAACTGCGATGATCTCCGCTTCCTGCGGCTTCTCCTGCGCCGATCCGGTCAGGATGATTCCGGACTTCGTGGTCTCTTCTGCTTCCACCTGCTTAAGAACAACCCTGTCTGTCAATGGAACTAACTTCATAATGTATGACCTCCCTTATTCTGTTTTCGGTGCTGCCATGCCCATCTACGCCTATTCTATGCGAAATGCCGGGATGCAATGCACTGTATTGTCGTCCTTTGTTATTAGCACTCGATTAATTTGAGTGCTAACATTGTTTCCGCATAATAAAATAACACCAAAGCTTTCCTTTGTCAACACCCAATCTGAATTTTTATAAATACTTAAGAAATATTGGCCGGCACTGCAGTCCCTGATGCCATGGATGAAACTCCTGCGCTCCACCCATGACTTTTGTTATTTGAATGATCAGATTAAATGATAATGCCTCAACGCATTCCAAATGCCATCATTGTGGATATCCGTGGTCACGTATTCTGTTGCCGCTTTTGCTTCCTCGAATGCATTGCCCATCGCGATGCCGTGGCCTGCCGCTGCAAGCATGTCCAGGTCATTCACAGAATCGCCGATGGCATAGGTGTCCGCCACATCCACGCCCAGGTATTCGCAAAGCCATGCAATTCCGGTCGCCTTGGAGGTTCCCTTCGGCACGAACTCGACGACATTTCCCGCATGCCGCAAAGGGTCAAACGCATCCCCCAGCTCCCGCAGCACCTGCTCATAATCCGTATCCGGCAAAATATCCGCAGAGAACTTATTAATATAAATCTCCTCCGAATAACCGTCGAGCAGCCGCGCAGATTCTCCCAGTGCCTCAAAAAGATAATCCACATATGGATCCTCTTCAAATCCCTTCGCGTCAATCCACAGATATCTGGGGCCTTCCAGAACCACCGGCATACGGCATCTGTGCAGAACCTCTACCACTTTGCGCGTCATCTGCGGCGTGAGGATTTTCTCATGAATCACCTTTCCGTCCATCTCGATGTGGTTGCCACAAGCCGCCACAATGCCATCAAAGCCAAGCGCAAGCAGATTCTCAGCCAGAATGCTTCCCCTCGAGCGCCCGCTGCAAATAAAAGAACGATGCCCGCGCTCCCGAAGCGCCGCAATCGCCCGCACCGTACTTTCCGGAATCTGCATCCGGTCATCCCAAATTGTCCCATCTATATCAAAGAAAATTAATTTTTGCATCAATAATCCCTCTTTGCTTCTTCCATAATATCTCTGCTCCGTTTTCTATC
>X287_Common_Brushtail__coassemble_96_pt1 | contig 16854 bp, 13 predicted proteins | sample X287_Common_Brushtail__metabat2_low_PE_001 | metagenome-assembled genome bin X287_Common_Brushtail | reverse complement strand
TGTAAGAATCATTATGGGACATCGGACAATGTACGCGTGGATATCGATCCGGATGCCTGCGAGTATCATTGCTACAGGAGAAAGAAGTCGTTGAGGAGGTATATGACCCGGTGATGGAGATTTCCCTGGCGAATGCCCAGATGGTGGATATTAATTATGAGATTGGGGATATTGTCCCGATTGAGGTGAAGTCGAAGAGCTTTGGCCGCATTGCGACGCAGAGTGCGAAGAATGTCATCCTGCAGAAGATCCGCGAGGAGGAGCGCAGGGTGATTTATGATGAGTATGTAAGCAAAGAGAAGGATATCGTGACCGGCATCGTGCAGAGGCGGATTGGCCGCAATGTCAGCATCAATCTGGGCAAGACAGATGCACTGCTTACGGAGAGTGAGCAGATTCGCGGAGAGAGCTATGAGCCGCAGGACCGCATCAAGGTATACGTCCTGGAGGTGAAGGAGACGACGAAGGGTGCGCGGATTCTCGTGTCCCGGACGCATCCGGAGCTGGTAAAGCGCCTGTTCGAGCAGGAGGTGGCTGAGGTGCGCGAGGGCATCGTGGAGATTAAGGCGATTTCCCGTGAGGCTGGCAGCCGTACGAAGATGGCTGTCTGGTCGAATGACCCGGATGTGGATCCGGTGGGTGCCTGCGTCGGTGTCAATGGATTCCGTGTGAATGCCATTGTCAATGAGCTGCACGGGGAGAAGATTGATATCGTGGTCTGGAATGAGGATCCGGCGATCCTGATTCAGAATTCCTTAAGCCCGGCGAAAGTGATTTCGGTTATAGCAGATGTGGATGAGAAGACGGCCAGCGTCGTGGTTCCGGATTACCAGCTTTCCCTGGCAATCGGCCGCGAGGGACAGAATGCCCGCCTGGCAGCCCGCCTGACCGGTTACAAGATTGATATTAAGAGCGAGTCACAGGCGCAGGAATCCGGTGAGTATATGGATTATAACGAGGACACCAGGGAGGAGTATTCGAATGATGGTTATGACGAATACGGTAGCCAGGACAGCTTTTACGATGAGTATGGTAATCTGAAGGAGGATGTGGAGTAAGGATATGGCTAAGAAGGATCCTCTTCGCACCTGTGTGGGATGCCGGGAGACGAAATCCAAAAAGGAAATGCTTCGTGTGGTGAAGACACCGGAGAATCAGGTGGTGTTTGACCCATCGAGCCGTGCAAACGGACGAGGAGCGTATCTGTGCAGGAGCACCGGGTGTCTGGAACAGGCGTATAAGCACAAGGGGCTGGAGCGTTCCCTGAAGATGCCGATTGACCACGCATTGTACGAAGAGCTTAAGAAGGAGATGGAGGCATTTGAAGAATAGAGTATTATCCATGTTGGGGATTGCGGCCAGGGCAGGCAGCGTATCCAGCGGAGAAACAGGGACCGAGAAGGCAATCAAATCCGGCAGGGCTTATCTGGTCATCGTGGCCGGAGATGCTTCGGACAATACCTGCAAGAAGTTCCGAAATTCCTGTGAATACTATGAAGTTCCGTTTGTCCTTTTCGGGACAAAGGAAGAACTCGGGGAAGCAATCGGTAAGGATTATCGCTCCTCTTTGGCGATTATCGATGGAAACCTCGCGAAAGCAGTCGCAGGGAAGCTGAAAGCAGAGGGTGCGACGCCGACCATCGAGCTGTAAGTAAAAACTGAATAATGGAGGATAACAACTATATGGCAAAAATCAGAGTCCATGAATTTGCAAAGAAATTAAATATAAAATCAGCCGATGTTTTGAGCGTGCTCAAATCTACGGAGTATGAGGTGAATAACGTTCAGAGTGCAATCGGCGAGGATGCGCAGGCCTATGTACGTGCGCATCTGGGCAAGGAGAATTCCCAGGGAGGGGATTCGGCGCGGCCGCAGGGCAAGCCGAAGAGTGAATCCAATGGGATTATCGGCGTGTCGAAGGCACAGCAGGCAGCGCGTCCGCGCAATATTATTTCCATCAGCGGAGCCAGGAAGCCCAGACCGGAGCGGAATGCAGAGGAGCGGGCAGACGGCAGCGCAGAGAATGGGACGGAGACGAATGACAGCCGCCGCGATGGCAAGGATCGCCGCAGCAAACGCGGTGAGGGGGAGAATGCCTCCGGTACACAGAATGCCAGGAAAAACGCGGGCAATAATGGTGACTCTAATGCGTCACGGAGAAAGTCCGGCATTTCTTCTCTTTATAATGCAGAGTACAGCAACAGCTCGCGGCGTGGCGGGCGCGATAACCGCAATGCCCGCAGAGAGAATAATGCACGACCGGAGCAGCACAGCATTATCCGTCCACGTCCGGTCGGTGAGCGTGCCATGCGCCCGATTAGTGAGCGGACGGCGCATAATGACGAAGAAGAGAGACTGACAGGAACGCCGGTTGCTGCGTCGCGGGAGGAGCAGGCAGGCGCAGAGACGGCTCAGAGCCCTGCATCACAGGCAGCAGCGAATGCCGGAAATGCACAGACATCTGCGCCAAAAGCAGGAGATGTTCAGGCGGCTGCAAACCCTGGAACCTCGCAAGCGGCTGCAAGTGCAGGCAACGCACAGACTGAAGCAAATGCAGGAAACAACACTTCGGCGGCTTCTGTATCATCGGAGCATGCAGGCAATGCACAGGGAGTTTCTGCGGCATCAGAGGATGCTAAGAATGCGCATACAGACCGTTCTGGGACATCCGGTTCTGCGGATGCAGCGCCGCATGCAGCAGATAATGCATCACATACAAAGGATACAGCGGCATCAGGAGCACAGGCTTCGAAGGATGCTTCTTCCCAGACGACAGAAGCAAAGGCAGCCAACGCATCAGCGGCATCATCCGGCGAGCGTGTTTTGCAATCCGGCAGCCGTATTTTGGGCAATATTTTCGCGGATGGCAATTATACCGTACAGGATACAGAGAAAAGCCCATCCCGCAGTTCTCGCTCGAGAAGGAATCGTGGTGACCGTGACAAACGCAACGAGAATCGCGATAATAACGGACGCGGTGACGGTCAGGGCAGCCGCAGCGACAACCGGGATGGAAACCGGATTAGCCGCGTAGATAATCGCGACGGAAGTAGAAGTGATGGAAGAGGTGGCCGGGATGGTCAGGGAAGTCGTGATGGCCAGGGCAATCGCGATGGGAGAAACGGCGGCCGTGACGGTGCACGCTCAGGGCGTGATGGACGTGGTGCACAGGGCGGCGATTACCGGAATGACCGTGGCGGCGCACAGGGCGACCGCAGGAATGACCGTCGTGGCGACCGCAATGCGCAGGGCGGCGACCGCAGGAATGACCGCATGCAGGGCGGCGATTATCGCGGCGACCGTGCACAAGGCGGTGATTACCGGAATGACCGTGGCGGTGCGCAGGGCGACCGCAGAGGCGGGCGCGCGGGTGGAAGAGACCGCTTTGACCGTGATTCCTATGATAAGAATACAGCGGCAGAGGAGCAGGTACGCGGCAAGGAAAGCCGTGAGCGTGCTGCGGTAGACCGCAAGAACAACAGCCGCCACCAGAATCAGAATAATAACCATGATAAGCTTGGCAGCAAGAGGCAGGAGAATTATGTGAACCTCGAGCGCCATGGCGGAAGGAAGAAGCCGCAGGCAGCGCAACAGCAGGCTCCGAAAGAAGAGGATACGATTAAGACGATTACAATTCCGGAGAAGATTACGATCCGTGACCTTGCGGATGCCATGAAGCTGCAGCCGTCCGTGATTATCAAGGAGCTTTTCCTGAAAGGGCAGATGGTGACGGTGAACTCCGAGGTGACCTTTGAGGAGGCGGAGGAAATCGCTCTCGAGCACAATGTCATCTGCGAGCAGGAGGAGAAGGTTGACGTAATCGCAGAGTATTATAAGGAAGAGGAAGAGCCGGAAGAGAGCCTGGTGGCACGTCCGCCGGTAGTCTGCGTCATGGGTCACGTAGACCATGGCAAGACCTCCCTGCTGGATGCGATCCGCTCGACCCGCGTAACCGACCGTGAGGCAGGCGGAATCACACAGCACATCGGTGCATCCGTGGTTTCCATCAACGGGCAGAACATCACCTTCCTCGATACGCCGGGCCATGAGGCATTTACTGCGATGCGTATGCGTGGCGCGAACTCGACGGATATCGCCATTCTGGTCATAGCGGCGGATGACGGTGTCATGCCACAGACCGTGGAGGCGATTAACCACGCGAAGGCGGCCGGTGTTGAGATTATGGTAGCAATTAACAAGATTGATAAGGAAGGCGCCAATCCGGAGCGCGTGAAGCAGGAACTGACGGAATATGAGCTGGTTCCGGAGGACTGGGGCGGCAGCACGGTATTCTGTGAGGTTTCCGCGAAGACCGGGCAGGGCATCGACAATCTGCTCGAGATGGTCCTGCTGACTGCAGAAGTGCTCGAGCTTAAGGCGAACCCGAACCGCAGGGCACGCGGCGTCGTGATAGAGGCACAGCTGGATAAAGGGCGCGGTTCCGTGGCGACCATGCTTGTGCAGAAGGGTACGCTGCATGTCGGTGATACCATCGTCTGCGGCAGCGCTTATGGGCGTATCCGTGCGATGGTGGATGACCAGGGCCGCAGGGTGAAAGAGGCCGGTCCGTCCATGCCGGTGGAGATTTTGGGCTTAAGCAGTGTGCCGAATGCCGGTGAAGCATTCATGGTGCCGGAGTCCGAGCATATGGCGAAGGAAATCGCGCTTGCTTATGTTGCAGAAGAGAAGAACCGCCTGATTGCGGAGACACGTGCAAGGATGTCGCTTGACGACCTCTTCTCGCAGATCCAGTCCGGCAATATGAAGGAGCTTGACCTGATTGTCAAGGCGGATGTGCAGGGCTCGGTAGAAGCAGTAAAGCAGAGCCTCGAGAAGCTCTCGAACGAAGAAGTCGTGGTAAAGGTGATCCACGGCGGCGTAGGTGCCATCAACGAATCCGATATTATCCTGGCATCTGCTTCCAACGCCATCATCATCGGCTTCAATGTCAAGCCGGATCCGATGGCGAAGCAGACGGCTGAGCGCGAAAAGGTCGATGTACGTCTCTACAGCGTGATTTACAACGCGATAGATGATGTGGAAGCAGCCATGAAGGGCATGCTCGATCCGGTTTTCGAAGAGCGTGTGCTGGGCCATGCCGAGATTCGTATGATTTTCAAGGCATCCAATGTTGGAAATATCGCAGGGTCCTATGTGCTCGACGGAACCATCGAGCGCGGCTGCATGGTGCGCGTATCCCGCGAGGGCAAGCAGATCTTCGAGGGCGAGCTCGAGTCCTTAAAGCGCTTCAAGGACGATGTGAAGGAAGTGCGTGCCGGCTACGAATGCGGTCTGGTCATCCATGACTTCAACGACATTCAGGAGCTTGATATCGTAGAAGCGTATAAAATGGTAGAGGTGCCGAGGTCATGAGAAAGAACAGTATCAAAAACAACCGGATCAATGAAGAAGTTTCCCACGCGCTGAGCAATATCATCCGTGGGGAGCTCAAGGATCCGCGGATTCATCCATTCACCAGTGTCGTGCGCGTCATCGTAGCGCCGGACTTAAAGACGGCCAAGGCCTATATCAGTGTCCTCGGTGACGAGAAGGCACAGCAGGACACGCTGGAGGGGCTGAATTCCGCGATGGGATTTATCCGCAACCGGATTGCAAAAGCAGTCAACCTGCGCAACACGCCGGAAATCACTTTCATCATGGACCAGTCCATTGAATATGGTGTGAATATGTCGCACAGAATCGATGAGGTCGTACAGCAGGACGAGGCTGCAGAAAGCAGGTCAGAGGAAGAAACCGGCAATGACGAGGCGGCTGAGTAAGAAAGCAATAAGAGGGGATATGGAACATGATAAATTTGGACAGCATTTTACAGGGAAAGAAGACAATCGGCATCTCCGGGCATGTGCGCCCGGACGGCGACTGCATCGGCTCCACGCTGGCGATGTATAATTATATCAAGGACCAGTATCCGGATGCCGAGCCGCACCTGTTTTTGCAGATTGTTCCGAATATCTTTAAGTTCCTGCACCGCTCAGAGGAGATTTGCCTGGATTATCCGGATATGGAGCCGCTGGACCTCTTCATCGCGCTTGACTGCGCATCTGCTGACCGTGTCGGCAAGGCAGCGAAATACAGCCAGAGTGCGAAGCATACGCTCTGTATCGACCACCATGAGACGAACGGAGCGTTTGCCGAGTATAATTATATCTTTCCGGAAGCCAGCTCGACCTGTGAACTGGTTTATGAGCTGCTTCCGAAGGAACGCATCACGAAGGAAATCGCGGAATGCCTCTATACAGGAATCATCCATGACACGGGTGTGTTCCAGTATTCCTGCACATCGCCGAAGACGATGCAGGTGGCAGGAGACCTGATGGCACGCGGCATTGACTACCCGACAATTGTGGATAAGACTTTCTATGAGAAGACCTATCGCCAACAGCGCCTGTTGGGGCTTGCACTCGCCAAGAGTCGCCTGTACCTGGATGGGCAGTGCATACTGACCTATCTGACGCAGGAAGAAATGGATGAATTCGATGCCCTGCCCAAGGACCTCGAAGGCATTGTCAGCCAGCTGCGCGTGACGAAGGGCGTGCGCGTGGCGGTTTTCTTCTACCCATCGGCAGAAGAGGCTGGCTACAAATTCAGCACGCGCGCATCCGGTGAAGGCATCAACCTGGCCCGGCTGGCGCAGCAATACGGAGGCGGCGGGCACGCGAAAGCGGCAGGGTTCAGCATGGAGGGCGAGATACCGGAACTGATCGAAGAGGTCGTAGGGCAGATTCAGAAAATCCTGTCGGAATAGTTCCTGATTTTGCCTTATCATGACAGTGCGTAATTTGAGGCAATGCGTTGGACTTGGCTGGCTTGCATGAGGTTTTGGATATGTATAATGGCATCATCAATATTTACAAGGAAAAGGGATATACTTCTTTTGACGTGGTCGCGAAGCTGCGCGGCATCTTCCATCAGAAGAAGATTGGCCATACAGGCACGCTCGACCCGGACGCGGAAGGCGTGCTTCCTGTTTGCCTGGGAAATGCGACGAAGGTCTGCGACCTGTTGATGGATCAGGATAAGGAATATGAGACCGTGCTGCTGCTCGGAAAGGAAACGGACACGCAGGATATCTCGGGAACAGTATTGTCAGAAGCACCGGTCATCGTGGATGAAACGCAGGTGCGCGAAGCAATTATGGGCTTCGTGGGGAGTTATGCGCAGGTTCCGCCCATGTATTCCGCACGCAAGGTCAATGGGAAGAAACTTTACGAGCTTGCCAGGGCCGGAGTTACCGTGGAGCGCAAGGCGAAAGAAGTACAAATCTATGAAATCACCATCCTTTCCATAGAGCTTCCGCGCGTACGGATGCGCATCCGCTGTTCCAAGGGAACTTATATCCGCACACTCTGCCACGATATCGGACAGAAGCTGGGCTGCGGGGGATGTATGGAAGAGCTGCTGCGGACACGCGTGGGAGATTTCCGGCTGGAGGACGCTTTGCGCATCGGTCAGGTGGAAGAATTGATCCGGAACGCAGGGGATTTGACGGATGATGGGAAACCAAAAAAGATAAATGTTACCAAGATATTACGAAATGTTGACAGCCTTTTCGGACGATATCCGGCATTGATTGCAGATGTCAACCTTGAAAAAGCAGTGGTTAACGGAAATAAAATTCCGCTTGAATTGATTGCTTCGGAACAGCAATTGCAGCTTTCGGATGGAGACCGCGTCCGCCTTTATCTGCAACAGCAATTCATCGGAATTTATTCTTATCAGGCAAATACGCAAGAATTAAAGCCGGTGAAATTATTTTTCGGCTGAAACCCAAGGAGACAACATGCCATGAAGCATATTTCGGATACACTTGAATTTCATATTGATGCACCTTCTGCGATTACGCTTGGCAAGTTTGACGGGCTCCATCGAGGGCATCAGCTTTTGGTAAGCCGTATGCTGCAGGAGTGTGAGAGGGAAAGGCTTTGCTCGGTGGTATTTACCTTTGATATCCCTCCGAAGAATCTCGTAGAGGGCGGTCGTGTGCCGCAGCTGCTGACAAGAGAGGAAAAAGCGGCGGTTTTTGCGCAAAAAGGCGTGGATTTCCTGATTGAATGCCCGTTTACGCCGCAGGTGCGCGGCATGGAACCGGAAGATTTCGTGAAGTGGATTGCGCGGGAGCTTCATGTCAACTGTTTCGTAGTAGGGGATGACTTTCATTTTGGCAGGAATCGAAGAGGGGACGGAGCGTTTTTGCAGACGTATGAGCGCGAATTTGGGTACCGCACCATCATCGTGCCGAAAATGAAGGAGCAAGACTGCGTAATCAGCAGCAGCCTGGTACGTCAGGAAATTGAAGAAGGAAATATCGAACAGGCGAATCTCCTGTTGGGGTATTCCTATTATATAGAAGGAACGGTCACACATGGCAATCGCCTTGGCCACAGCATTGGTTTCCCAACAATCAATCTCCTGCCGCAGCCGGACAAGCTGCTGCCACCGTATGGGGTCTATGCTTCCCGGGTGCATCTTGCAGGAGAGGCCTACCGTGGAGTAACGAATATTGGATGCAAACCCACAATTGCCGGAGATAATCCGGTTGGCGCGGAGACCTATATGCTCGATTTTGACCGGGAAGCCTATGGCGAGCCTGTGCGCGTGGAACTCATTCGACGTCTGCGCGGTGAGCACAAATTCGAGAACGTGGAACAGCTGAGGGCACAGATGATGCAGGATGTGGCAGCGCTGTAATCACACACAATCACAGCCGCATCACGTTTTTTGAGCCCTGTACTGCACTTCATTCAAAGCATGCCAGCTGCTATTTAAATGGCAAACTGGTAAGCTGCGCCGGGATTCCGGATATCGACTACATCCTTCTTGTTACAAAATTATTAAAAATTAGATGTGAAATTTTTCGATTTTGTGTTGACATGCTTATCCAAGACTGTTATACTGATTTTCGAGCAGAAGAATTTCAGAGATTTGTCTTTTGATTATCAACATATTGTGTTTGCCGGGTGCCTGAATTGTCAGATTTTGTGTTTTTCAGATGCTTGTGCAGTCGGTTTTTTTAGATACAGTGAGTGTTTTGGAGGTTTTTGTAATGGATTTTCAGGCGATAGCTCGGAGAGCAGCTTTAATCGGATGCGCGGCGGCAGTTTCGTTTTGCAGCATCGGCGTATCGGGATGGGAGGATACCGCTGTAGGGGCAGCAGTGATCCAGCCGGATTCGGTGGCAGAGGCAGTGGAGGGCGCATCGGATACGGAAGCGGTACCGGATACGGCAGGAGCTATTGTATCGCTTGAGACAGGGGCTGTTACGCAGGAGGAGGGTACGGAAGAGCTTCCGGCGGAGCAGGTAGATGTGAGCGGCATTACAGCCGGAGTGACGAACCTGATTACGAAGACCGTATCGCCGACGATTACACTGACAGCTGGTATTGCCTCCTCGCTGAATGATTTTGATTCCGGTGAGGTGTACATAGTCGCACAGGAGAAGATTAAAGTGGCTGCAGCCCTTGAAGAAGAAGCGCGTATTGCAGCAGAAGAATCGGCAGCGGCCGAGAAAGCAGCGAATCTGGAAGAGTGGGGCTATGAGAATCTTGGAATTGCTTCCTCAGAATCCACATTGAATATAAGGGAAAGTGCTTCTACGAGCAGTGATATCGTCGGGAAGCTTTCTTATCATGCTGCATGCGAGATTGTTTCGATTGAAGATGGCTGGGCACAGATTGTATCCGGCGATGTGGAAGGATATGTTGCAGCGGAGTATCTGCTTACTGATGATGAGGCTTATGAGGTTGCTTTGGAGGAATCGCAGCTGGTTGCTACAGTTACGACTTCTGCGAGGCTTCGTGTTCGTTCGAAGCCGTCTACGGACGCATCCATCCTGACGAATGTCAGCGAAGGTGAAGAGCTGATTGTCGTAGAAGAGGAGTCTGACGGCTGGATTTATGTAGAGCTGGATAATACGAAGGGTTATGTCTGCGCGGATTACGTAGATGTGTCCGAGAAGCTGGAGACGGCGCAGGCGGTTGAAACAGCAAGCTCCTATACCAGCCTTTCCACTTATGATATCGGCTCCATTGCAGGTACGGTTTCCGATACGAGATACAGCCTGGTCGAGACCGCACTTCAGTACGTAGGCAATCCTTACGTATGGGGTGGGACAAGCCTGACGAACGGAGTGGACTGCTCCGGATTTACGATGAAAATATTCGCGATGTATGGGATATCGCTCCCGCATTCTTCGAAAGCACAGCCTTCCTACGGCACGGTGATTGACATTTCCGAGGCTCGGCCGGGGGACCTGTTCTTCTATGGAGACGGCAGCACGATTAACCACGTAGCGATTTACATTGGCAATGGCAAGATCGTACATGCGAGCACTTCGAAGACGGGAATTAAGATTTCGAATGCGCTGTATCGCGATCCGATTTGTGTGGTTTCTTACTTTAATGATTAGAGTAATTTTCCTCTTTACAGTTTGCAATAATTGTGGTATGGTATTAACTGTTGCGTTTGGTTGTATTTTTGTTTATTTTGTTATCTACCCATGCCCGGTGGATTGGAAGACTCCGACCTCTGCCTGGCATTAGCGGCGGTGCATCGACCAGAGGCATTTGGATGCTTAAGGCGGTGCAGAAAGGCTGCGTGGGGTAATATATTATATTATTATTTTAAGGAGGATCAGGAAATGATCGCAAAGGAAAAGAAGCAGGCTATTATTGCAGAGTATGCAAGGACCCCGAATGACACGGGTTCGCCGGAGGTACAGATTGCTATCCTCTCCGCTCGTATCGCGGAGCTGACAGAGCATCTGAAGGTGAATAAGAAGGATCATCATTCCCGCCGCGGCATGCTTAAGATGATTGGCCAGAGACGCCGTCTTCTTGCTTATCTCAAGGATACCGATATTGAGCGGTATCGTATTTTGATTGAGAAGCTCGGACTGCGCAAATAGGAGATAGCACATGTATAAGACTTATTCACTGGAACTTGCCGGACGGACACTGACCGTCGATATCGGCAGGATTTGCGCCCAGGCGAATGGCGCAGCATTATTGAAGTATGGAGACACGACGGTTGTCTCTACGGCGACTGCTTCGGATAAGCCGAGGGATGGGATTGATTTCTTCCCGCTTTCGGTCGAGTTCGAGGAGAAGATGTATTCGATTGGTAAGATCCCGGGAGGGTTCAATAAGCGTGAGGGCAAGGCTTCCGAGAACGCGGTTCTGACCGCACGAGTGATTGACCGCCCGATGCGTCCGCTTTTCCCGAAAGATTACCGCAACGACGTTACGCTGAACAATTTGGTAATGTCGGTTGACCCGGCTTGCAGGCCGGAGCTGGTGGCGATGATTGGATCGGCTTTGGCGACGACAATTTCGGATATCCCGTTTGACGGGCCGTGTGCGATGACGCAGATGGGTCTCGTGGATGGGAAGTTCATCGTCAATCCTTCCCAGAAGGAGTGGGATGAGGGCGACCTCATGCTGACGGTTGCTTCGACCGCTGAGAAGGTCATCATGATTGAAGCCGGTGCGAATGAGGTACCGGAGGCTCAGATGATTGATGCGATTTACCAGTGCCATGAGGTGAACCAGAAGATTATCGCTTTCATCAATCAGATTCGTGCAGAGGTTGGCAAGGGGAAGCACAGCTACACCAGCTGCGCGATTCCGGAGGAGATGTTTGCCGCGATTCGTGAGATTGTACCGCCGGAAGAGATGGAAGAAGCGGTATTTACCGATGAAAAGCAGGTACGCGAGGAGAATATTCGCCAGATTACCGAGAGACTGGAAGAAGCGTTTGCAGACAACGAAGAATGGCTGGCAGTGCTCGGTGAAGCGGTATATCAGTATCAGAAGAAGACCGTTCGCAAGATGATCTTAAAGGATCACAAGCGTCCGGATGGCCGTGCGATTGATCAGATCCGTCCGCTTGCGGCGGAGGTAGACCTGATTCCGCGTGTACACGGCTCTGCGATGTTCACCAGAGGACAGACACAGATTTGCGATGTCGTGACTTTGGCACCGCTTTCTGAGATGCAGAAGATTGACGGTTTGGATGAGAACATTACGAACAAGCGTTATATGCACCATTATAATTTCCCGTCCTATTCCGTAGGCGAGACGAAGCCGTCGCGTGGACCGGGACGCCGTGAGATTGGGCATGGCGCGCTGGCGGAGCGTGCACTGATTCCGGTACTGCCGAGCGTAGAGGAGTTTCCATATGCAATCCGTGCAGTCTCCGAGACCTTTGAGTCGAACGGCTCGACCTCCATGGGTTCGACCTGTGCGTCCTGTATGTCGCTGATGGCGGCCGGTGTGCCGATTAAGAAGATGGTAGCCGGTATTTCCTGTGGTTTGGTAACCGGAGATACGGACGATGATTATATCGTACTGACGGATATCCAGGGTCTGGAGGATTTCTTCGGCGACATGGACTTCAAGGTAACCGGTACGCATGACGGCATCACCGCAATCCAGATGGATATCAAAATCCATGGACTGACCCGTCCTATCGTAGAGGAGGCGATTGCCCGCACCCGTCAGGCCCGCCTCTATATCATGGATGAGGTGATGAGCAAGGCAATCGACAAGCCGCGTGCAACGGTGAACGAATGGGCACCGAAGATTGAGCAGATTACGATTGATCCGCAGAAGATTGGCGATGTCGTTGGCCAGAAGGGCAAGACTATCAATGAAATCATCGCTCGCACCGGCGTTAAGATTGACATCTCTGAGGATGGTTCGGTATCCGTATGTGGCACGAACCGCGAGAACATGGCGAAGGCCATCGAGATGATTGAAATGATTGCGGCGGATTTCGAAGAAGGCCAGATTTATAAGGGAACCGTGGTTAGCATTAAGGAGTTCGGCGCATTCATCGAGTTTGCACCGGGCAAGGAAGGCATGGTTCACATTTCCCGCATCGCAAAGCGCAGGATCAACCGCGTAGAGGATGTGCTGACACTCGGCGACGAGGTGACCGTAATCTGCCTGGGCAAGGACAAGATGGGACGCATCAGCTTCTCCATCAAGGACGTGCCGGCAGATGCGAGATAGCAGACGCAGAGACCATAATCAATGGTATACGGATATAAGCAGCAGGTAATCAATCGAAAACGGATGGTTACCTGCTATTTTTGCGCAGAGACTCATAAGAAAAATTCTGGCTTGTGATGTCTTCGCATCGCGCGATGAGAAGACGAAGCGGTTGATTGCATATGTCCTGATTTGGCACATTATATGCGGATGCTTCATATCATATTCTATAAAAGCTTTGTTAATTGCCGGGGTACAACGTGCCTAATGAATAAAACGCCGGTGTGCAGACAGGTAAGGGTGAAGCATGCAAGTCAAAATGGAAGATGGGGTCGGGCATGGATCGTGTGAGGGAACTGGTGCATACAAAGGATACCCATGAACTTGGATACACAGGAAGAGGAATCCGGATAGCACTGCCTGATACAGGGGTGGCGGTTCATCCGGATCTCCGTGGAAAGGTGGTTGCCTTTTGCGATTTCGTGAACGGAAAAGAGCGGATGTACGATGATAACGGGCATGGGACGCATATCGCCGGGATACTATGCGGCAACGGGGCAGCCAGCCAAAGCCATGTAAATAATCCACCATTAGGGCGCAATCCATACGAAAAGGAAGAAGCTTCATTTGGAAAATATTTCGGGATGGCACCGGATGCCCAGCTCGTGGTCTGCAAGATTCTGGATAAATACGGAAATGGCAAGACACAGACAGCGCTTGAGGCGCTGCGCTGGGTGGGGAAGCATCGGGAGGCGTATGGGATTCGCCTCCTGAATTTTTCCATGGGATACCTGCCGGATGTCCGAAGCAGGGAGCAGAAGGAGCTGCTGGATGCAGTGGACCGGCTCTGGAATGCGGGGATTGCAGTCGTGACCGCAGCCGGAAACAACGGACCAAAGCGCGGCAGCGTGACCGTCCCAGGCATTTCACGCAATGTTATCACGGTTGGAGCAAGTGATGACGATGGGGATCTAACAGAATCCGAACAGAGAAATCAATGCGATGCAGATTACGGTGACAGGCAGACTTACGGCGAAAAGCAGATGCATAGTGATAAGCAGGTGCATGGCGATAAGCATATGTGGGAAAACGGATATAGCGGGCGCGGGCCTACGGATTGCTGTATTGTAAAGCCTGAGATACTGGCACCCGGCACCAATATCCGCAGCCTCGATGCCCACACAGGCAGATATACCGTCAAAAGCGGCACATCCATGGCAGTTCCGGTCGTATGCGGAGCGTTGGCACTGGCACTGGAGAAGGACCCGGAGCTTTCCCCGGTGCTTCTGAAGCTGGCGCTTTATGAGTCGGTGGACCGGGAGCCCGCGCAGCTGTTTCAGAACTGCTGGGGGTTGCTCAATGTAGACCGGCTGCTTGGAATGTTATAGATGCGATATTTCCGATTTCGAAAACGGCGAATTGCGCAGCATGCCCTGTGGATAGGTGATTATGAGCTATGCTCACGATTTAGTGTCTTTTCTGACGCAAAGACAGATTTATATAGTAAACGTACCTGCAAAGCTTAGACCGAGCCTTACGGCAGCTACGCATAAGTTCGACAACGGAAATCATAGATTTCCTGTCTCACTTAACGGTCACGCTATGAATCGCATGCATAAAAGTTGCCTACCCTTAGGGCATGCTTCGCAAATCGTTCTGCGCCTGACGGCTTGAACTCTTGGACTTTTATATTAAATTTGTACAATCGCAATTGTAAAATTTATAAAAAGTCCTTGATTTATGGTTAAGAATGGTTATACTGATGTTTGTGAGTTAATTATTGTGTGATGATTCTATGACTTTGGATGAAATTATATCATCCTTAACGGACGGATACCGAGGAGAAATGTATGAAGTGGATTGCGAATAATATTTTCAGCAAGCTGGTTTTGGGAGCAATAGCAATTCTTGCGCAGTTAGCGTGGATTTGCTATATGCTCTATCGGGCAACCGCTATCTCCAAATCATTTAACCTGCTGTTCAATATTCTGGCAGTTGTGCTGGCGTTGTATATCATCAATAAGGATATCAAGCTGTATTTCAAGCTTTCATGGGTCTTTTTTATTTTGTGCTTTCCGGTGGCAGGCCTGCCGTGCTATTTTCTGTTCGGGCGCAGCGATCTGACGCGCAAAAGGAGGAAGCGTCTGGCGAAGGTCCATGAGCAGATCAGTGTTCACCGCAAGGAAAATCCCAAAATTAAGAATCGACTGAAAGAAGATGAGAATGCCTGGCATCAGTCGGCGTATATCACCAAAAACGGCAAATACCCGATTTATCAGGAAGAGAATACCACCTACTACAAGACCGGAGAGGATATGTTCCCGCAGTTTCTGGAGGATTTGCGCTCAGCGAAGGAGTATATCTTTCTAGAGTATTTTATCCTGGCACCGGGTGTCATGCTTGATTCCATCGTAGACATTTTGGAGCAGAAGGTAAAGGAGGGTGTCCACGTGCGTCTGCTCTATGATGATGTCGGCAGTATCAAGTGTCTGCCGAACCATTATTACAGGGGTCTTCAGGAAAAAGGCATTCATTGTGCGCTTTTCCATCCGTTCCGCCCCATGATGTCCATCATCATGAACAACCGCGACCACCGCAAGATCTGTGTGGTGGATGGGCGGATTGCATACACTGGCGGTGTAAACCTTGCGGATGAATATATCAATGAAATCGAGCGCTTTGGCTATTGGAAGGATGAGGCCATCCGCGTCACCGGTGAAAGCGCCTGGGGCTTTGCCATGATGTTCATGGAATTGTGGAATTACTGCGTAGGCGGGTATGAGGACTGCATGAAGTTCTGCCCACCAGAATTCCTGTCGGACGCAGCTGCCGATGATGACATGGCAGCTGCTGCCAGGCAGAGAGTTGCTGTTGAGAATAGTTCTGTGGGCTTCGAACCAGTATCAGATGGCAGGAATGTCGGAACAGGTTACGTGCAGCCCTTTTCAGATTCGCCGCTGGACCATGAATATATCAGCGAGAACGTCTACCTGAATATTATCAACCGCGCGAACCGTTACGTTTACATTTTCACACCGTACCTGATTACAAGCCAGGAAATCGCTACGGCTCTGATAACAGCCGCGAAATCAGGCGTGGACGTGCGCATCGTAACGCCGGAAATACCGGATAAGAAGCTGCCCTATCTGCTTACCCAGTCCAATTATGAGCCGCTGATTAAGGATGGTGTGAAAATATATCAGTATACGCCGGGATTCATACACTCCAAGTGTATCCTTGCGGACGACATCTATGGCGTAGTGGGCACAATCAACCTGGATTACCGCAGCCTGTACCTGCATTTCGAGTGCGGAGTCTATCTCTATAAGGCAAAGGCTCTTGCAACTTTAAAGGAAGATATGCTCGAAACCTTCGATGTCAGCCATGAGGTGGTACTAAAGGACCATCACGGCAAGAACTTCTTCTTCCAGCTGTTCCTTAGTGTGCTGCGGCTGCTCGCGCCGTTGTTTTAGTATCGCTGCCGGTCGGCAGCGATGTTTTTCCAGACTGTAAGCTATTCCGTTATGCTTTAATTGCCTTTGTCGCGGCTTTATAGAGATAGAAATATCTCTGCGCACCGCCGCATACACTCCTGTATTGTCATGACATCTACATCCGCCGCAGCCAGAATCGAAATAGAACCAATTTCCGCTCCATCCTTCCACTACACGGCGTATCCGACAATATCGCCCTGGCTGATGGGCGCTTCAATCGCATCCGGCAGGTCGATGGTTTTCGTTACGGCATCCGCGCCGCTCCCATCCAGGAGCACGTAAGAGAAATCGCTTTCGTAGGCAATCGATACGCTGCTCTCGGTTCCTCCGGTGATCGGAATGTCATCCAG